>Ga0335078_10013825_pt1 | contig 11960 bp, 4 predicted proteins | sample Lox_Sample_32_FD_206711 | JGI IMG/M metagenome (GOLD analysis project Ga0335078, IMG submission 206711) | Soil microbial communities from Loxahatchee National Wildlife Refuge, Florida, United States - Lox_Sample_3.2 | ecosystem: Environmental > Terrestrial > Soil > Wetlands | place: USA: Florida... | reverse complement strand
GCCTGCCTGGGCGCCGGCCTGGGAATCAGTGAACCCCTGGAATCGAACGCGGCCAATCCCCCCCGACTCCTCAACGATCCGGTGGACGTCAGCGGCGATTTCCACAACTTCGCCAACCTTTACTACGTCGCCGACACACTGTCCGGTTTTGATCCGGCCACCGGCAAGGGAGAAATCACCTGGCAACGCTCTCAATATTTCACCCGGCAGGCTTTTGACAACATGCTCGCCGTCATCAAACCGGTGGCGCCAAACGAATTTCCCGAAAACGAATACGCGGCCAATCCCACCCTGCCCTTCTCCATCGAATTCGTTTCGCCGAGGACGCTGCGGATTCGCCTGCAAACCGGGCCGGAGGTTGCCCCGCCGCAACCGGAATTGATGCTGGCCGGACCGGTGCCTCAGGACCATTCCTGGCAATACCAAAAAATCGATGGCGGCTACCGTTATGCCAGCGCGTTCGGTTCTGTCATCATTCAGGAAAACCCCTGGCGCATCGAACTCCATGATGCGCAGGGCCGTCTCCTCACGGAAACCGACTGTGCCTCGGATAACAACTCCACGTTCACGCCCATCATGCCGTTTTCCTTTGTGCGGCGGGCGGCGGATTATTCGCGAAGCGTGGACGCCGTGTTTACGCTCTCACCGGGTGAAAAAATCTTCGGGTGCGGCGAATCGTTCACCGGCTTGAACAAGCGTGGCCAGAAACTGGTGTTGTGGCCCGATGACGCCAACGGCATTCAGAATCAGGGCATGTACAAACCCATCCCGTTTTTCCTGAGCAGCCGCGGCTACGGCATGTTCCTGCACACCAGCACGCCGATCACCTGCGATTTCGGACACGATTTCAGCGGCGTGAATTCGCTGATGATCGGGGATGACGAACTCGACCTGTTCGTCTTTCTCGGTTCGCCGAAGGAAATTCTGGATGAATACACGCGTCTCACCGGCAAATCACCCCTGCCGCCGCTCTGGTCATTCGGCCTGTGGATGAGCCGTTGCACCTATAACGCCGAAACCCAGGTCCGCGACGTGGCTGCCAAACTGCGCGAAAATAAAATTCCCTGCGATGTGATTCATCTCGACACCGGCTGGTTCGAGACCGACTGGCGCTGCGATTACCAGTTTTCCACCTCGCGCTTTACTGACCCGCAGAAAATGATCGACGATCTGAAACAGGAAGGATTTCATATCTCCCTTTGGCAACTGCCGTATTTTGTGCCCAACAACAAATTGTTTCCTGAACTGGTGGCCAAGGGACTCGTCGTTCGCGACAACAAGGGTAATCTGCCTTACGAGGACGCCGTACTGGATTTCTCCAACCCCCGGACGGTCACGTGGTATCAGGACAAGTTGGCTCGTCTCCTGAAGATGGGAGTCGGCGCCATCAAGGTGGATTTCGGCGAAGCCGCGCCGGCAGACGGCCTATATGCCGACGACCGGACCGGGTTTTACGAACACAACCTGTATCCTCTGCGCTACAACAAGGCGGTGGCCGACATCACCTTGCAGACCACCGGCGAGCACATCATCTGGGCGCGCAGCGCCTGGGCGGGCAGCCAACGCTACCCGGTCCATTGGGGCGGTGATGCCGAAAGCACCGATGACGGCATGGCGGCTGAATTGCGCGGCGGCCTCTCGTTTGGTCTTTCTGGCTTTTCATTCTGGAGCCACGACGTCGGCGGGTTTACGGCCAACTCCGTGGAGAACATGGACAAGAACCTGTTCGCCCGCTGGCTCGCCTTCGGCATGTTGACGTCACACAGCCGTTGCCACGGCATCGCGCCCAAGGAACCATGGAATTATGGCCAGGCATTCATGGATGAATTCCGCCGGATTGACGATTTGAAATATGAACTCATGCCCTATGTTTACGCACAGGCCAAGGACTGTTCCGAACACGGCCTGCCGATGGTGCGCGCATTGTTCATCGAATATCCGAATGACCCCGGATCCTGGCTGGTAGACGATGAATATCTGTTCGGCTCCAGCATCCTGGTGGCGCCACTGTTGCATGAGAACGCAACCGGGCGCGACGTTTATTTGCCGCCGGGAACCTGGATCGATTACCAGACCGGCAAATCCTACAATGGCGGCTGGCATCCTATCGAAGCCGGACAATTACCCGTCGTCATGCTCGTGCGAGACGGCACGGTCATTCCGAAAATGGCCCTTGCCCAATCCACCCTGCAAATGGACTGGTCGAATCTCGAACTCGTCGTGTTCGCCAAAGACGCGCAGACGGCCAAAGGCCTCGTCTGTCTCCCGGCGGACAACGAATTGCACGAACTTTCTCTGGCCCGGGAAGGCAAGGTCTTTAAACTGACGAACGACCCCCTGGCGGGAAAAGTCACGTGGAAAATTACCGCGGCGGAAAATGCCGATTGATTTAAGCTGAGGAATCCGGATGCGTGTTGGAAATCAATTAACGACCGGCCTTTTGGCCGTGATGCTATTGTCTCGTCCGGCTGCGGTTCGGGCACAACCGCCGCCGACAGAATCCTATTCCTGGCACAACGTCGTTATCGGCGGCGGCGGGTTTGTGACCGGAATCGTTTTTCATCCCCGCCAAAAGGGCTTGATCTACGCCCGAACCGATGTCGGCGGCGCCTATCGTTGGGATGACACAAAGCAGCAGTGGATTCCCATTACCGATTGGATCGGAGCCGCCGACGTGAATCTTACCGGCATTGAAAGTATCGCGGTGGATCCTTCGGACCCAGACCGCGTTTTTCTGGCGGCCGGTACGTATACCCGGGGTGACGCGGCCATCCTGCGCTCGGACGATCGGGGCCGCACGTTCCAGCGTACCGACGTACCTTTCAAAATGGGCGCGAACGAGACTGGCCGTTTTAACGGTGAACGCCTGGCGGTGGACCCCAATCAGGGCAGAATCCTCTTCTTCGGGTCGCGGGAGGACGGCCTGTGGAAGAGTGCTGACCGGGGAGCAGCCTGGCAGAAGGTGGAAAGTTTCCCGAAGATCAAGTCCGTGCCGGATTCAGCCGATGGACCACGGCGCCGTTCCCGGTTCCGTCCCGAATTGGTCGGCATGGTCTGTGTGTTATTTGACCCGGCGAGCAGTCACCCGGGCAGTCCAACCCCGGTCATTTACGTGGCGGTGTCCACCACCGGAACCAATCTATACCGCAGCACTGATGGGGGAACCACGTGGCAGGCCGTGGCCAACCAGCCGGTGGGATTGCGACCCAACCACGCTGTCCGATCGCCGGATGGCTTGATTTATCTCACCTACGGCAAGGACCCCGGTCCCAACTTCATGACCGATGGCGCCGTCTGGAAATTCAATCCCCAAGACGGCAGTTGGACCGACATCACGCCGGAAAAACCGAACTCTGCCGACCAGACTTTCGGCTACGGCGCCGTGGCTGTGGACGCGGAGCATCCCTCCACCATCATGGTCACCACCTTTTGCCATTGGAAACCCCACGATGAAATCTTCCGCAGCACCAATGGCGGCGTGAGCTGGGTGCAGCTTTGGAACGATGACACGGAATGGGACCACTCAACCGCGCCTTACACCAAATCGCGTAATCCCCACTGGATGGGTGACCTGAAGATCAATCCATTCGACCCGGACCAGGTGCTCTTCACCACCGGCTACGGCATCTGGAGTTGTGTCAATGCCACCGCTTCCGACTCAGGCCAGCCAACCTGCTGGGACTTTTTCGACAAGGGGCTTGAAGAAACGGTGCCGCTGGCACTGATCAGCCCTCCGGAAGGCGCACACCTTCTTAGCGGAGTCGGTGACATTGACGGATTCCTGCATGAAGACCTTGCGGTTTCGCCCCCGGAAATGTTCTCCGGCCCGCACTATGGCAATACGGAAGACCTGTCGTTCGCCTGGAAAAAACCGCAGGTCATCGCCCGGACCGGTACCACCCGCGGACCTGACGCCGGCGTGTGCGCCGCTTATTCGCTTGATCACGGAAAAACGTGGATGCCTTTTGCCAACAACCCTGCCGCCGATCCGAGTGCAGGCAATATTGCGGTATCTGCGGACGGTACAATCTTCGTGTGGACCCCGCGACACAACATTCCGTACTTCACTGTGAATTATGGAACCAACTGGACCGCCTGTGCGGGACTTGCACCCGGCATTCAAGTGGTCGCGGACACCGTGAATCCAAACCGGTTTTACGCTTATGATTCACGCACCGGCAAATTCTTTGCCAGTACCAACGGAGCGTCCGTTTTCTCGGCCACCGCGGCGGTCTTCCCGGCGGTGGAAGGTTTTGGAGCCGGCTTCGGTGGCGATGGCGGAGCGGGTGCCGCGCTCTATCCCACTCCTTGTTGCGAAGGCGATCTCTGGCTCGCCTTCCGCACCAACGGCCTCTACCACTCGGTCAATGGAGGAAACAGCTTCATCCGGGTTGAAAGCGTTCAGGGAGCCGATTCGCTGGGTTTTGGCAAAGCGGCGCCGGGCAAGGACTATTCCGCTCTTTACCTCAACGGCAAGGTCGATCAACTGCAGGCCCTCTTTCGCTCCGACGACGCCGGCCAAACCTGGGTGCGCATCAATGACAACCAGCATCAATTCGGCTGGCTCGATCATGTCACCGGCGACCCGCGCGTTTATGGGCGGGTTTACTTCGGCACCGCCGGCCGCGGTATTATATACGGAGACCCCACTGCTGATGCCAAATAGCAGGATTTTCCAAGCCACATCGGACTTTGGGTAATCACCGAATACTTTTCTACTCCGATCCCACGGGACAGGGTCTGGCGCCCCAGATTTCCTTTGCGTACTCGGCGATGGTGCGGTCGCTGGAAAACTTCCCGGACGCCGCCATGTTCAGGATCGCCTTGCGCCACCATCCTTCCTGGTCCACGTAAAGCTTGCCTACTCGTTCCTGTGCTTCCCCGTAACTCTTCAGGTCGGCCAGGTGCATGTAGTAATCACCGTCTCTTAACAGCGTATCCAGAATAGGCGTGAATACGCCCGGCTCGTTCCGGCTGAAATGGTCGCCGGCGATGAGATCGAGCGCCGCCCGGGTCTCGGGTTCGTTATCATAATGCCAGCGGGGATTATACCAGCCGCGGCTGTGGGCCACTTCTTCCGCGCTCAAACCGAACAGGAAGAAATTCTCCTCGCCCGCCGCTTCGGCCATTTCAATGGTCGCGCCGTCGCGCGTGCCGATGGTCAGGGCGCCGTTCATCATGAACTTCATATTGCTGGTGCCGCTGGCTTCGTAACCGGCCGTCGAAATTTGTTCCGACACATCGCTCGCGGGAACAAGCCGCTCGGCAACGGAAACGCAGTAGTCCGGCACGAATACCACCTTCAATCGTCCGCGCAGCGCCGTGTCGCCGTCAATCGTTCCTCCCAGGTTATTAATGAATTTGATGACCAGCTTGGCCAGGTAATAGGCCGGTGCGGCCTTGCCGCCAAAGAAAAACGTCCGCGGTGGCATGACGAGCTTCGGATCCGCGCGCAGACGGTTGTAGAGCACAACAATGTGGAGCGCGTTGAGGAGCTGGCGTTTGTATTCGTGAATGCGCTTGATTTGCGTGTCGAAAATTGTGTCCGGATCAACGACCTGCCCCGTCGCCGACTTGAACCAGTCGGCGAAACCCGCCTTGGCTTTGCGCTTGGCGTCGCGCATGGTTGCCCGGAAATTTTTGTCATCCGCCATTGGCTTGAGCTTCGCCAGTTCGTTCAGATCCGTGATCCAACCGTCGCCGATGGCGTCCTTGATGACTTTGGCAAGCGGCGGATTGGCGAGCAACAGAAACCGTCGTTGCGTCACGCCGTTCGTCTTGTTGTTGAATCGCTCAGGGAACATTTCGGCGAAGTCCGGCACAACCGTTCGCTTCAACAGATCCGAGTGAATCGCGGCCACGCCGTTCGTGCTGTGCGAGCCGACGATGGCCAGGTGCGCCATGCGGACCTTTTTGGGCACGCCCTCCTCGATGATGCTCATCCGAGCCACTCGCGCTTCATCACCGGGATATTTTGCCCGCACCTCCTCGAGAAAACGGCGGTTGATCTCGTAAATGATTTCCAGACGCCGAGGCAGAATGGCCTCAAACCAGGGCAACGGCCATTTTTCCAGCGCTTCGGGCAGCAACGTGTGATTGGTATAGGCGAGCGTCCGACGGGAAAGCTCCCAGGCTTCGTCCCAACCCAGCTTCGCTTCATCAACCAGGATGCGCATCAACTCGGCCACGGCCAGCGTGGGGTGGGTGTCGTTGAGTTGGAACGCCACCTGGTCGGGAAGCGCGGACCAGTCATTGCCGGCGGCCCGGAAACGGCGGATGGCATCCGCCAGGGTACAGGCCACGAGAAAATATTGTTGGAGCAAACGCAGTCCCCGGCCCTGGGAGGTTGAATCGTCCGGGTAAAGCACCCGCGTGAGCGTTTCGGCGGTGAGCGTTTCAGCCAGCGCCCCGACGAAATCACCGCTGCTGAACCGTTGGAAATCGAAATAGTGCGGCGCCGCCGCAGCCCAGAGGCGGAGCGTGTTGATGGACTTCCCACCGTAGCCAATCACCGGGCGGTCATACGGAATGCCGATGAGTGTCGAAGGCTGGCCGCGAATGACCTGCAATGCGCCGTCCCGCAAACGGCAGGACGAGCCGAGGTGCACCTCGACCATTTCCTCGGGTCGCGCGACCTCCCAGGGATCGGGCCGCGCGAGCCAGTGATCGGGTTGTTCATTTTGCCAGCCGTCGCGCAGGGTTTGTTTGAAGATGCCGTATTCGTATCGCAAACCGCAGCCCATGCCGGGAATGCCCAGCGTGGCCATCGAATCGAGAAAACACGCCGCGAGCCGGCCCAGTCCACCGTTGCCGAGGCCCGCATCCGGTTCCTGTTCGACGATTTGCAGCGGGTCAATCTGGTGTTTCCGGCAGAAATGGCCCAACACCGGATCGAGCATCAGGTTGGTGATGTTGTTGGCCAGCGCGCGGCCCATCAGGAATTCAAGTGAGAGGTAATAAACCCGTTTCGCATTCCGTTCCCGGTAAGTCTGCTCGGTCTTGAGCCAGCGTTGGGAAAGGACATCGCGCACCGAGTGCGCAATCGCCTCGAATTTGTCGCGCGGCGTGGCGGACTTGACGGGTATCACTTGATCGAACGTCAGGTGGCGCTCGTAAAGTGCATTATCCTCGCCGGAGAATTTCACCGGGCCGCAGTTGTAGCGCCGCAGCAGCTCAATCCCTTCCGCCGCGGCGCTTCCGAGTTGTTTGTTGGATTCGTTCATATCACACGTTGTCGCCTTCGGTGGAACTGCGTATCACGGAACCGGCCGTCCTTTTCTCGCCCCATCTCCAGCCGAGAATAAACGGATGGTCCTCGCCATGCTCCGCAATGTAGTGTTTGTGATCAAGGAGCGCGTCGCGAATGGCCTGTTTCGCGTAGGCGGCACGCGCACCGAGTTGCGGCAGGCGGTCAATCACGTCCTGCACCAGGTGGAACCGGTCCATCTCGTTCAACACGACCATGTCGAACGGCGTGGTGGTCGTCCCCTCCTCCTTGTAACCGCGCACATGCAGATTTTTGTGATTGGTCCGGCGGTAGGTGAGGCGATGGATGAGCCAGGGATAACCATGAAACGCGAATACAATCGGTTTGTCTTTCGTGAACAGCGTATCAAAGTCGAGGTCATTCAAGCCATGCGGATGTTCCCGCGACGGCTGGAGCTTCATCAGGTTCACGACGTTGATGACGCGGACTTTTAATTCCGGCACGTGCTGGCGCAGCAGGTCCACCGCCGCAAGGGTTTCAAGCGTGGGCACGTCGCCGCAACACGCCATCACCACGTCCGGCTCAGCGCCCTTGTCATTGCTGGCCCATTCCCAGATGCCGACACCGGCAGTGCAATGTTTGATCGCCTGGTCCATCGTCAGCCACACCGGCGCGGGTTGTTTGCCGGCCACGACCACATTGATGTAATTGCGGCTGCGCAGGCAATGGTCGGTGACCGAAAGCAGGCAGTTGGCGTCGGGCGGCAGATAAACGCGGACGACCTCGGCTTTCTTATTCACCACATGATCAATGAACCCGGGGTCCTGGTGCGAGAATCCGTTATGGTCCTGCCGCCAGACGTGTGACGAAAGCAGGTAGTTGAGCGACGCAATCGGCCGGCGCCACGGAATTTCGTGGCAGACCTTCAGCCATTTGGCGTGCTGGTTGAACATCGAGTCGATGATGTGAATGAACGCCTCGTAGCAGGAGAAGAACCCGTGCCGGCCGGTCAGCAGATAACCTTCCAGCCAGCCCTGGCATTGGTGTTCGCTCAGCATTTCCATGACGCGGCCATCGGGCGCCAGATGGTCGTCATAGTCGAACGTTTGCGCCATCCAGGCACGGTTCGTCACTTCCATTACGTCCTGCCAGCGGTTGGAGTTGTTTTCGTCCGGGCTGAATAACCGGAAATTCTTGCTCTCCATATTCAGCTTCATCACATCGCGCAGGAACTTGCCCATCATGCGTGTGGCCTCGGCATCGGTCGCGCCGGGTTTTTTGATTTCGACGGCGTATTTGCGGAAGTCCGGCATCCGCAAATCGCGCAGCAGCAAGCCGCCGTTCGCGTGGGGATTGGCACTCATTCGGCGTTGCCCCTTCGGCGCGATTTCTGCAATCTCGGATTTGAAACGGCCGTTGGCGTCGAACAGTTCCCCGGGCCGGTAGCTCTTCATCCATTTCTCCAGGATCTTGATGTGCTCGGGCTTTTCGTGCATCTCGCCCATCGGCACCTGGTGTGAGCGCCAGGAATCCTCGGCGCGCTTGCCGTCAATCATCTTCGGGCAAGTCCAGCCTTTTGGCGAACGCAGGATAATCATCGGCCAGCGGGGACGTTCAACGGTTCCGTTCTTCTGAGCAGTGGTTTTGATACGCTGGATTTCGTCAATGGCCCGATCGAGCGCCGCCGCCATGAGCTGATGCATTTTGGCCGGCTCGTGGCCTTCCACAAAAATGGGGATGTACCCGTAACCGCGGAATAATTGCTCCAGTTCCTCGTGAGTGATGCGGGCCAGCACACAGGGATTGGCAATTTTATAACCGTTGAGATGCAGGATCGGCAGTACCGTGCCGTCCCTGACCGGATTCAGGAATTTATTCGAGTGCCAACTCGTGGCCAGCGGGCCGGTTTCCGCTTCACCGTCGCCGACCACAGCGGCCACGATCAGGCCCGGATTATCATAAGCCGCGCCAAACGCGTGGCTCAACGCGTAACCCAGTTCGCCGCCCTCGTGGATGGAACCGGGTGTTTCCGGCGCCACATGACTGGGAATGCCGCCGGGGAAGGAGAATTGTTTGAACAACTTTTTAATTCCCGCCTCATCCTGAGAAATGTTCGGATAAACCTCACTGTAGGTGCCTTCCAGCCATGTGTTGGCGACAATGCCCGGGCCGCCGTGGCCCGGGCCGATGACGTAAATCAGGTCCAGCTCGCGCTCTTTGATGAGGCGGTTGAGATGGACGTAAATGAAATTAAGCCCCGGTGTCGTGCCCCAATGGCCTACCAGCCGCGGCTTCACGTGTTCCGCCTTCAAGGGCTTTTTCAGGAGCGGATTGTCGTAGAGATAGGTCTGGCCCACGGAGAGATAATTGGCCGCGCGCCACCAGGCGTCCATTTTGGCAAGCAGGCTGGCCGAGAGCGGGCCTTTGGCGGGCCCCAATGCGGGCGGGGTGGCCGTGAATTTGGCAGGTTTGGAATTACCAATGCCTTTCCTGGATTTGAATGTGTGCCGTTTCATAAAATGTTCTCCTTTCTTGATCGTAATTCATTTGTTCGCTTCCTTTCCCGTGTAACGCTTTTCGATGGCGAGAACTTTCTGCAACCGCCGCGCGTGGCGCTCCTCACCGGTGTATTTTGAATTCAAAAATGCGGTGACCAGTTCGAGCGCGACCAATTCACCAATCACCCGCCCGCCCATCACCAGTACGTTCATGTCGTCGTGCTCGACTCCCTGATGCGCCGAGTAGTGATCATGGCAAAGTCCGGCGCGGACGCCGGGGATTTTGTTCGCGGCCACCGATGCGCCCACGCCGCTGCCGCAACAAAGAATGCCTCGTTCCGCTTTGCCATCGCGCACTGCCAGACCCAGCGCTTCGGACGTATCCGGGTAGTCCGTCGGTTCCGTACTGTGCGTGCCGAGGTCCTGCACGTCATGCTTCAACTCGATAAGCAGCCGCTTGACGGCCTCCTTGAGTTCAAATCCCGCGTGGTCCGCTCCGATGGCAATTTTCATACTGAACTTTCGTTATTCAGCGCCGTTTCGCATCTCAAAATATCAACGCTCATAATCCGGAATCGCGGGTTCAGCCTTCACTTTGAATGCTGTCGATGTAACCCCGGGCTCCGGCCGGAATGTGCGCGGCGTTGGCCTCGTCGGTGTCGATATGCATGGCCAGCGCAGATTGCGGATCCACGCGCACCAGCACATCGCTGAAAACCAGTTCCCGGTCGCCTTCCACCCGCACGCGCACGAACGATTTGTCCCGTACACCGTACCGCAGCGCATCCGTGGGTGTCATGTGACAATGACGTAACGCGCAAATGACCCCGCGCTCGAGTTTCACCTTTCCCGCCGGACCTTCGAGCGTGCAGCCGGGCGTGTCCGCGATATCCCCGCTCTCGCGAATCGGCGGGTGCAGGCCGAGCTGGAACTGCTCGGTCATCGCAATCTCCACCTGCGTATACCGGCGCACCGGCCCGAGCACGCGGACGCGTTCGATCCGACCCTTGGGCCCGAGCACGTTGAGGTGTTCCCGGCAGGCAAACTGTCCGGGCTGCGACAAGTCCGTGTGCCGGCTCAATTGATGTCCCGGGCCGAATAACGCCTCCACGTGTTCCTGCGTCAGGTGAACGTGATGGGCCAAAACTTCAACGGGAAACGGCGATTGCTTCTGCGCCTTCAAGGCACTCGTGATGTCGTGGCGGCCTATGGTGCGCAACGCCTCGCGCGCCATCATGCGTTCCTCGTCCGTCGGCACCACCAGCACCGTCACCCGTGAATCCTCCGCGGTAATGCGGCAGACCTCCGCGAAGCCCCGGGCGTCGCGGTTGCGCTGATCGTCAAGCATGATGCCCATGCAATCCAATCCTTGCAACGCCAGCGCGCGTACCTCCGCGCTGCCCTGGCCGATGCCGCCTGTGAATACCACCGCGTCCAGGCCGCCCATCGACGCCACGTACGCGCCGAGATATTTCCGCACCCGATAGCAATACGTCTTGAGTGCCAGCAACGCGCGATTGTGTCCCTCGCCGGCGGCCTGCTGCACTTCGCGCATGTCGCTGGAAATGCCGGACAGGCCGAGCAAACCGCTTTGCCTGTTTAACAAATCATCGGCCTGGGCAGCGGTAAGGCCGTCGGTGCGCTCCAGAAACGTGACGATGCCCGCATCCACATCACCGCAGCGGGTGCCCATGATGAGACCTTCCGCCGGCGTGAAACCCATCGTGGTGTCCATCGACCGCCCGTGATCCACCGCGCACAACGACGAGCCGTTGCCCAGATGACAGCTCACCAGACGGAGTTCATTGGGACGGCGCTTGAGAAATTGCGCGGCGCGGAGTCCGACGTATTGGTGCGACATGCCATGAAATCCGTAGCGGCGTACATTTCTCCTTTCGTAAAGCTCGAACGGCAGTCCATAAAGATAGGCGTAGGACGGCAGCGTGTGATGAAACGCCGTGTCGAACACGGCAATGTGGGGCACGGCCGGAAACAGCCGGCGCATCTCGCGGATACCGGCCACGTTCACCGGATTATGCAACGGCGCGAGCGGATTGAGCGCTTCAATCTGCGCCAATACTTCGTCCGTAATGAGCGTTCCCTCGGTGAACTTTTCACCGCCATGAACCACGCGGTGCGCCACCAGAGTGATTTCCCCTGCTCCGCCAATGACTCCCGGTTCCTTCGCCGTGAGCCCGGCCAGCATCGCGCCGAAGGCTTCAGCAAATCCGCTCTGCGGCAAATCGCGTTTCACC
>Ga0335078_10013824_pt1 | contig 11960 bp, 11 predicted proteins | sample Lox_Sample_32_FD_206711 | JGI IMG/M metagenome (GOLD analysis project Ga0335078, IMG submission 206711) | Soil microbial communities from Loxahatchee National Wildlife Refuge, Florida, United States - Lox_Sample_3.2 | ecosystem: Environmental > Terrestrial > Soil > Wetlands | place: USA... | reverse complement strand
GAGACCTCGGCGGTACCAGGGCTTAGCTTTCGGTGCCGGTGCCTCTGGGTGCCAGGAAGGGATTGAAGGAGCGGAGCCGGTTGTGTTGATATCCATTTTTCCCCCTCTAACTTCGGCCGATGGAAATCAGTTACTGGTTGGTAACATTCTGCTGCCTAGAGTCAGAGGTCCCGGAATATAGGGACTTTCAGCCAGGGCATACGCCCGCCCGGCCCGGTGAAGTACACAACAAAGACCCCTCACCCCAGGCTTTGTTTGGGCCACCGAAATATCCATTGGGGCCTGGGGTGGGGTTGTTTTGCGGCCCCTGGACGCGTCTAGGAGGAACGCTCAGCCGTCAACGGGACACCCCTGATGTCCTCCGAGCGAGTTGAAGTCGGTCTCAGGACCACCGTCGGCCAGGACCGGCATCTGGGCCGTGAACGCGCTGATGACCGCGAGGACCATTTCCCTGGCCGCGGAAAGGTCGTTCACGTTGCCCGGCAGGACATCGGAGATCCACATCGGCCGGCCGTCGGGGTAGAACACAGCCTGGACGTTCCCGCCGAAGTCCTTCTTCTTCCCGGAGTACCACAGGTCGATCTCCGCGCCCTTCCGGCTGACCGTTTTCTCGTGGCACCGGCCGGCATCGACGATCTTGCCGTCGAGGATCACGTACGGGGTACCCTCGGCCACGGCGCGCTCCAGCGCCTCGCGCAGTCCCGGCGCCTGCGCGGCCAGCGCGTCGATGACCTCGCCGAGGTAGCGGTAGGCGGTGGCCTGTGCCAGGCCGAAGCCGGCGCCGAGCCGGGGGATGCTCCCCTTATCCCGGAACCAGGCCAGCCCGAACACCGCCTGGCGGTAACAGCTGAGCTTGCGGGTGTTTTTCCTCGTTCTGATCGAACGGCGGCGGGCGGCCAGCAGGCCGGAAACGAACCAGATGAGCTCACCGGGGACGTCAAGCATGACACGATAACAGGGCACGCGGGGCCTTCCGGGACGGACGGGACTTTGGCGAGACCTCTTGTACCGGGGCTCCGCGTCCCTCCCGGTCATGTCCGTCTATGTCCGCGTGTCTGCCCAGATGCCTTGTTACCGCCTTTCTGCCTGGTTCCTGGTTACCGAGAAAACCTCACTCGGCATCGGGCATGTGTATCAGCGTGCCGGCAGGGGGCCCTCTGTATCAGTGCGGACCGCGAACCGATAAGCGTATGCCCGTCCAAAGCAATTCTAGCCGTTCGAACCACCGCCGGTTCTCTCCCGCCCCGGCGACCCCTAACCCGGATGAAGGTGATCATTGCGTCAGGCCGCACTTGACATCTGGAACGACTTTAACCGTCCCCTCGAAGGCCGCGTCCACTTTATGTACCTCGACGTGAAAGGCTGGGTGACGACCGGCCTGGGAAACCTGATCGACTCCACGGCAGACGCCGAGCAGCTAGCCTGGCAGCACTCCGACGGCACTCCCGCGTCAACGGACGAGATTGACGCGGAGTGGGAACGCGTCAAGGGCCGACCTGGCGCCGAAGAGCGGAGGCGCGTTCGCCGCCGACGCGCACCTGTTCCTGACCGATGCGGAGGTCGACCGCATCGTTCTGCTCAAGCTGGGCCAGATGGAGACGACCCCACTGCCCTAAAATATTTGGACTTATGGCCCTGAGTGTCTGATTTTTGGCTGATGGTAACGGGCTGGCCGCAGGTTGATAGCGGGAGCGTGATGGTTCCGGGGAGTGCCCGGGTAGCAGTTCGCTGGACTGCTGGTGGATGTCGAACAGGCCGCGGTGCAGCAGCAGTAGCGGTGTGCCGCCCGGGTCGTGCATGTCATAGTGCATCCGCAGGTCACCTGGCTGTGCATGTCCGATCAGTCCTGCTTCGCCTCGTAGCGCAGCAGGACAGTGCCGCCCGGGAAGGTGCGGTTCTCCAGCAGCCGCAGCGAGATCCATGACGGCAGTGACGGGAAGAACGGGGTGCCTCCGCCCACGGCGGCGGGCGTGACCACGATCCGGTATTCGTCTACCAGCCCGGCCTGCACGATCGGTGCGGCCAGCGTCGCCCCGGCCACCTCCAGCCTGCCGTCGGTTTCGGCTTTCAGCTTCGTCACCACCTCGACCGGGTCGCCGCGCTCCAGGCGGGAGTTCCAGTCGGCCGAATCCAGAGTGCGCGAGAACACGATCTTGGGCATGCCGCGCCAGATGCGGGCGAAGTCGGCGATCAGGGGGGTGGCGTCCGGGGCCTCGTCGGCGGTCGGCCAGTACGCGGACATCAGCTCGTAGAGCCGCCGCCCGTAGAACGACAGGGCGGTCCCCCGCTCGAAATCGTTCCAGTACTGGTGCAGTTCTTCGCCCGGATCGGTCCAGTCGATGTTGCCTTGTGCGTCGGCGATGTACCCGTCCACCGACACGTTGAAGCCATAGATGAGTTTGCCCATGCAGACCAGACTGCACCGGAGGGCAAACTCAGCGCGACGCCGCGAGATGGCGCCATGAGATGTTGCCGGATCCTTGTGGACGGGCGAGCGTCATGCGGCCCGGGGCTGAGGCCGAAGTATTGCCGCTGTTCGCGGGGCTGTGACGAGCCGGGTGGCGCAGCATAGCTGTCAGACCAGTGCCCATAAGTATGAACTTATGGCCCTGAGTGTCTGATTTTTGGCTGATGGTAACGGGCTGGCCGCAGGTTGATAGCGGGAGCGTGATGGCGGTGCCGCTGCCGGCCGGGTTCGCCCGCCGTGCCTCCGGCGAGGTGGTGCTGGATCCCGACGAGCAGGTGCGCAGCGTGGTCCGGCTGGTCTTCGGCTTGTTCGAGCGGCTGGGCACGGTGGGTGCCGTGCTGGGGTTTCTCGCGGACAACCGCATCCAGCTGGGAGTGCGGCTGCGGGAGGGGCCCGAGCGCGGGGAGCTGGCCTGGCGCCGTCCCAGCCGCGCCGGAGTGGCGAACATGCTGCGCAACCCGGCCTTACGCTGGCATCTACGCCTATGGCCGCAGCACACTGGATCCCAGGCGGCGCCAGCCGGGGCGGCCCTGCACCGGCCGGATCCGGGTCGGGCGGGATGGCTGGCTGGTCTACCTGCCCGGGGTGCTGCCGGCCTATATCAGCATCGAGCAGTACGAGCGGAACATGGCCCGACTGGACGCCAACCGGTCCCGCGCGCAGAGCATGGGCGCGGTGCGGGACGGTCCGGCCCTGCTGGCCGGGCTGGTCGCCTGCGGCCGGTGCGGCAGCAAGATGACGGTGCGCTATCAGCGGGGCCGGGCCGGGAAGCTGCACCCGGTCTACGTGTGCAGCCGCGCCAAGTCCGATTACGCCGCTAGCCAGTGCCAGCAGCTGGCCGGCTCCTGTGTCGACGCGCACGTCACCGGCCTGCTGCTGGCCGCGGTGGCACCGGCCGCGCTCGAGGTCTCCCTGGCCGCGGCCGGGCAGGTCCAGGCCCAGCGCGAGCAGGTGGACCGGATCTGGCGGCAGCGCCTGGAACGCGCTGAGCTCGCCGCCGGCCGGGCCCGCCGCCAGTACCAGCTCGCCGAGCCGGAGAACCGCCTGGTCGTCCGGCAGCTGGAACAGGACTGGGAGGCCGCGCTGGCTGAGCGGCAGCGGCTGGGCGAGGAGTACGACCGGTTCACCGCGGCCCGCCCCCGGACGGTGACGGCCGCCGAACACGAGCAGATCCGGGCCCTGGCCGCTGATCTGCCCGCGGTCTGGGACGCTCCCACTACCACTGACGCCGACCGCAAGCAGCTGATCCGGCACCTGGTCGAGCAGGTCCGCATCACCGTGGCCGGGGCCAGCGAGAAGGTCGAGGTGGAAGTCACCTGGGCGGGCGGGCACCGCACCCGCGCGCAGGTCACCCGCCCGGTGGCCTGCCTGACCCAGCTCAGCTGCTACCCCCAGCTGGCCGCCCGGGCCCGCGAGCTGGCCGGCAGCGGATGCACCACCGCGCAGATCGCCGAGTGCCTCAACGCCGAGGGCTTCCGGCCACCCAAGCGCAGCCCGGTCTTCACCCCGAACGCGGTCACCGACTTGCTGCGGGCCCTGGGCATCCAGCGCTCCCGCACCCCGGCCCGCCGGAACCGCCCCGCCCTGGCCCGCCACGAGTGGTGGCTGCGTGATCTCGCCGAACACCTGGGCATGTCCGAGGTCACCCTCGACGCCTGGACCCGCCGCGGCTGGGCCACCGGCTACCTGCACCCCCAGGCCAGGCTCCGGGTGGTCCGCGCCGGCCCCGCTGAAGTCGAGCGGCTGCGCGCCCTGCACCACGTGCCCCGGGGCCAGCACAACCGCCGCCCCTGGCTGAGCAATCAGGCCGCCAGCATGAACACCGGACGGGAAGGAACCCACGACAATGCCGACGAACCGCGGCTATGACAGCACTGCGGCTTGCTCGTCTCGTGCGCGACACGGTTCTCATCCCCCGGTTGCCCCGCAGGTACGAAGCAACGTCGATCGGGGCACACCGGGGGCACCTCGCCCCGGGACCTGCCCGAAAGCAATGAGAACTGCCGAGATCTCATCCCCAGTCAGCTCGCATACGGCCGACATCAGCCCAAGTCCGTGGCATGCGGGCACAGGACCCGGCCTACAGGCCGACTTGGCCACTGCCCTGTGACCTCCGGGACCGCCACATTGAGCGCAGAAAATACGACTTTTCATCAAAATCCACGAACTTGCGGCAAAGATTGTCAGCCTGCGGTCACTGCGGCTACTGTATTACTCTTCGGCTTTGCACCGCGGGAGCACTGATTGCAGCGGGATTGGGGATCTTCGGCGTAGCGTCGCTGGATGTTGAGGGAGACGTGGCTGTGAGCACACCGGGTGCGAGCATTCCCATCGGGGTCTACCGCGGGCGCGGCTGTGGGATTTCCGCGATCGGCGTCTATGAGAATTTTATCGGCCGTGAAGTGCAGAAGGTGGTGGACTTCATGGCCGAGAAGCCCGCCTCGTGGGCGCAGTTCGAGCACGGGAACCTGACCAGCACCGCCGACGTGAGCGTGTGGCAAGGAGTGCTGGGGGCGCGGCAGCTGGCGCTCGGCGTGCCCGCCTGCTGCGGGGCCTCGGCTGGCAGCGGCGGCAAGACCTGGGCTGATGAGGCGAACGGCGTCAACGACGCACACTGGAAAGCGCTCGGCAACCGGCTGATCGGGCTGGGGCTGGGCGGGGCGCTGCTGCGCATCGGCCGGGAATTCAACGGCAACTGGTACCCGTGGCAGGTGGCCGAGGGTGGCCAGGCGTCCTATACCGCCGGGTACCAGCACGTCGTAACCGTGCTGCGCGGACTGCCCGGCGCGGCGTTCCGGTTCTGCTGGAGCCCGGCCCTCGGCGTCGGCAACTTAACGACGACGGGCACCGAGAGCTGCTATCCCGGGGACGGCTATGTCGATGAGATCGGCATAGATATCTATGACTGGACGCAGCCTAACAGCGCTGGGGCCCAGATCTACCCGGGGAACGCGTCGGGCACGACCACCGCGCAGCAGCAGCAGGTCCTCGACATCATGCTGACGCAGTGGGACTCGCTGCGCGGCTGGTATGCCCTCGCGCTCAACCACGGCAAGCCGCTGTCGTTCCCCGAGTGGGGCCTGGTGCTGTGGAAGACCGGCGGCAGTTATCTCGGTGGCGGCGACAACGCGGTGTTCGTCCGTGCCATGGCCGATTTAATCTGCGGGTGCTCGCTTTTCGGCTGGCACGCGATGTGGGAGGACCCGTGGGGTGCCGGCGTCTGCGATCCCGACACCAAGCCCGGCCGCCCGATCCCCGCGCCGATGGCCCGGGCCGCGTTCCTGCAGGCCTTCGGCTCATGACCCCCGCAGTCACACTGACCACGCAGCTGCAGCCCCAGTGTGACCGAGGACATGCGTGCGTGACTAAGGGATCGCAGAGGATTAACCCGTAGGCCTGTTCACAGTCGGCGCTGATCAGGGAGCGCAAAGTCTGCGGCTTATTTCCCTGCGTGTCCTAATGAAGCTGACCAGCCAGCAGGTGGGACGCGCCGGAGAGGCTGTTCGTCCAGGTCGAAGAGCGTGCCCTCGCAGCTCACTACCCCGGCTACGCCGCTTACCGCCGGCGGGTACCCGGGCGCTTCTTCCCACTCAGACGGGCCGATTCCGGCGGGGCATGATTCCTGCCGCAGACCCCAGCGCTGGTTCGGCCGATCGCATCATGGCCGACAGTCCGTGATGTCCTTCTTCGGGCACCTGGTGTGGCTTGCGCTGGGGGCTCTGATCGTGCCCAGGGCCGGGCAGGGGCAAATGGTGAACTCCACGCCCGGCCCTGGGCCTGGCCCGCCGGCCTTGCCATGCGCGGGCTGCCTGGGGAAGGGGAAGCAGGCACCTCGCTAAACAGGGCAATGAGGGAAACATACAAGGCCGCTGTGCTTCAAGCTGGCGGGTCACGAGGTTGTAAGAACTGTCGGATGGCACGGCACTTCCTCAGAACCAAAGTCGAATGCCACAACTTTTGAATGACCTCACCCCGGCGGAGTGTCCTCGCGGCGGGATGGGTCCCCACCGGGGCCCGCGCGGATCGGGACGGCCGCGGTGATTGAAGATCCGCCGAAGGTGACCGGTTCCGTCGGGCCGCGCACGTGGGTGACCACGGTGTGGAAGCGGTGCTGGTGGTTCATGTACCACTGGTAGCCGCCCAGCGTGGCCAGCGGCCGGAACAGCCAGCCCAGCACGGCGATCGGGGGCGGCCCAGCGAGCACGGGGTGGCGCGCGGGCGGTCACCGGGTCAGGCTCGGCAAGGCCACGTGGATCGTCGGCGGCGAGCCACCCTTGTGGGTGCGCCAGCGCCTTCCTCCTGCAGGACCCGATCCGGCCCGACGCGCCCCGCATGGTCCGCGCGCTGCGCGAGGCCGGCATCACGCGTGTCGTCTTGGTCACCGGCGACCGCGCGGACATCGCGGACATGGTCGGGCGCGTCATGGGCGTCGACACCGTGCTGGCCGGCTGCGACCCCGCGGGCAAGCTCGCCGCGATCGAACGCGAGTCGGCGCACGATGCGACGATCATGGTCGGGGACGGGGTCAACGACGCGCCCGCGCTCGCGGCGGCCGGCGCCGGGGTGGCCCTCGCCGCGCGCGGGAGCGGCAGGCAGCCATCCAGACGCCCCAGGGCCACGCCCAGCACCGTGCGGTGCGCAGCCCGGCCCCGCCCCGGCGAGGGGGCAGGGATCTGGCCCCAGGCGGCGCGGGCAGCCCGGCTGAAACCGGTCGGCGGCCTGGGCCAGGTCCGGGCTGCTGGTCACCTCGGCAGCCGGATGCGCACGCCCGGCGGGCGGGTCCTGCCGCAGCGCTCGGTGCGGCGATGCTGGTTATAGTGATCGACATTCTCGCCGAGAACGAGCCGCAGGTGCCCTTCACCGGTGATCAGCATCCGGTCCAGGCACTCGCCGCAACACGAAGCACCGTTGTTGTCACGGAAGTGACCCGATGCTTCAGCCACGCCACTCATAGCCAGTCGGGGCGGAGTCTGGGCTCATGGCGGTTCTTGGTCGCCATGGACGCGCATCCCACCATGCGGACGACCCGTTCGGAAGGAAGGGATCAATTATGACCGTTCGAATTCAAAGAGTCCTGTACACGGGGAAAGCGCTGGTCCGGCCGCGGCCGGACCAGCGACGGTCGGCTTGACGTCAACCTGTCGGTCCCCAAGGAGATAAGCGGGGACGGTGGGCCCGGGACCAGCCCTCAGTAGCTATTCGCCGTCGGCTACGCTGCCTGCTTCCAGTCCGCCCTGATGGGCATGGCCCGCGGCCGCCACCTCGACGCGCCTGGGTCACGGATACCTCCCGGGTCGACATCGGGCCAACCGGCCACGGCGGGTTGGGGCTGGCGGTCTGGCTCGGCCTGCACGCACCGGACCTGACGGTCGCACAGGCCGCGGACCTGATGACCCGAGGCCACGAGCGCTGCCCGTACTCGGTCGCTAACCGGGGCAACATCGAGGTCACGCTCATGGTCGACGGAATGCCGGTGATGTCGGCGGACACGGCGGCTGGCTGGGCGGGAAGCGCGCTGGCCACGCCCGGTCCTGCCGCTGCCTGACGAGCCAGCCCATCGAGGAGCACGCGATGACGACACCATTTCTGGGTAGCCGCCTTGTGGAGACGATCACGAATTGCCAAACGACTTTGCCGTGGGCCCCGGCGTATGGGGCGGCCCGGCCGGACGAGGAGGGGCGGCGGGCGAGGGGCTGCTGGGGACGCCGCAGGTTTCCTGGACCGCCCGGTCCACCATGCGCGCGTAGACCTTGGTCCCCGGCAATTGGGGATGGATCTTGTCCGGCCAGAGCAGGTAGGTCCGGTCCTTGACCGTGTCGAACCAGTCCGCGAGCACGACGTCCGGGTGCTGGCGGGTCAATGCCGCCATCGTGCCGTTGACTTCCTTGCTCCACGGCTCCTGCACATAAGTGTTGATGAGCACCAATTTGCGGTGCGGCCCGAGCAGGCGCATCAGCTGATGGAGTTCACTGGTGGTGACGATGCCGTTGGTGCCAAGGCCTACCACCACGACCGGACGCAACCGGGCGCTGCCGGTGAGGCTACGCACCACCTGCAGACCGGCCGGCATTTGCCGGCTGACCTTCGCGTCGATATAGACGCCCGGCAGTACGGAATCGAGTGCCATGGCACCCGCCAGCATGACCGAATCGCCGATCGCGGTGACCTGCCGGCCCGAAACCTTGCAGGGGGCAGGCGATGCTGAGGGAGGTGGCGAAGGTGAGGCGGGGACGGCAGGCCCAGCGGCGACGGCGACCCGTGCGCATGGGCGGCGATGCTGACCCGCTCACCTTGGAGGATCTGCTTTTCCATGCCGGACGGCCCGGAGGGTCCGTGGAGTACGCCGTATCCGGCGGTGCAGGTGATAGCCAGGGCGGCTGCCGCCCACGACACCGGCAGAGCCCGCGCGGGAGAGTGCCGGGCGGCCGCGACCGCGTTGCTAAGTGCTCTGCCGACGGTTCGGCAAGTGGCCCGGAAGCCGTTTCGCAAGATGGGCTCTTCCAGCCACTTCCACGAGGCAGCCGCCAGCGTGATCGCGATGGCGACCTCGACGGCCCACGCCCAGGGGGCCGCGCGTCCCGACCCAGTGATCGCGGCGGTGATCGCTATAACCGGCCAGTGCCATAGGTAGATCCCGTACGAACGCAGGCCCAGCCACCGCAGCGGTGGCAGGCTCAGCAGCGCGCCTGCCGTCCCGGGGGGGGCTGCGGCGACGGTCAGGCCGCCCGCCGCCAGCGCCGCGCAAGCCAGCCCCAACGGGTAGACCGCCGGGCCGCCACATGCTGAGTAATCATCACCCTCGATGCCTGTGATGATCATTTCCCTGATGCAGGCCTGATCGCTGACCTGGGTCACGGTAAGATCCGCCTCACGTCGCGCTTCCGTGAGGGCTTCGCCGATGCTCACACCGTGCCTCCCGCCGGGCTTAGAGGACGGCCGTGTTAGCCGGCCTTTGCGGTAGCGGGCGTCTGCCTGCCATCTGCCTGTCTGCCTGCCATCTGCCTGTCTGCCTGCCATCTGCCTGTCTGCCTGCCATCTGCCTGTCTGCCTGCCATCTGCCTGTCTGCCTGCCGTCTGTCTGCCTGCCGAGGTCGTTCGCGGGGAAACATCCACCATCGGGTACCGTCTTACCCGACGTGTCTTCAGGTGAGTCAGGCGGATTGGCGCAAAAATGTAGGCCCGAGTTAGAAGCCGCGTTATCCGGGGTTTGCACCGTTAAGACCGTTCCATCGGCGCCTGGCATTCCGGGACAATTAGGAGAACCGCCGGTGAGGCCATTCCCTCCCGCGAGCACGTCGTCGCGCATGATTCTTCGGGCTTTATGGGGCTCTTCCATAATGGGGCTGTGAGCGGACTGCGCCAGCTGTATAGAAGCCTTTCAGCGGCGCTCTTAGGCCGCTACGTAGTTTCCGGCAAGCTGGTAGCTGACGGTATGGAGGCTTATTCATTGATGGCTTGTCGCAGCCGTTGTCGCAGCTCAGACGCTTGAGGCGAAGTGCAATGAATTAGCCCTATGGCCGTAAGCACCATGGAAGAAGTAGGCGGGAAGAGTAACCTGCGGCACACGGTCGGTCAGATCGGCCGCGAGCATCTCATCCCACAGCGCGCTGACGCCTGAGGAGAATTTGCCGCGCCACAGTCTCATCTTCTCGCCCAGCGTGTAGTGCGGGCTTATCAGCGATGGCAGGAACAGGCCCCCTCTCCGACTCCAGCTGCCGCACGATCTGAGCGACGCCAATGTAGGCGCAGTAAACCTCCGGTGCTCTGGGCGGCCCTGAAACGGCACCTGGAAGCCACACCGGCGGGCCCGGCGACAACCGGCCCAGTCCCGGCAGCACCGGACAGGCCGTGACCGCACCGGGGCGGCAGTACCAGCCCGGCGCCGGCAGCGACGGGCTGCTGGCGGTGGCGGCGAACCTGTCGCGATACCACCGCGAGCACGAGAAGTACTACTCCGAGGCGCCGCTGGCCGACGCGATCGCGCTCCAGCGCACCGCGCGCACCCTCATCACCCTGGCTGGACGGTGGACCGCCACCGGGCCCGCCAGGGCATCGGCGGCCAGCCCGTTCGCCGGAACACCCGACCTCAACGACGAGCCGCTAGTGTCATAGATCCGGACAGGGACCACCCCCCGCGTGCACGGGACGACGGGGCGGCAATGGTGACGGCATCATGGCTGTCGCCGACTCGAGACAATGCCAGCGCGCTATCCGCAACTGGTGCCGCCGCCCTTGCGGCGGGAGGTGATCGCCGGGTGGCCTCAATCAGCGTGCTGATCACCACCGTGCCGCCTGACATGGTCTGGAGGTCTTTGCGCATAATGCCGCCTGTGTGGATAGGCCTGGTGCTGGCGTTCGCGTCGGCACTGGTCACGAACACGGCCTACTCGCTGGAGCACGACGCGGCGGCGGCGCTGCCGCCGCTCTCGCCGCGCCATCCCCTCCAGGCGGCCAGGCTCCTGCTCCGGGACCGGCGCTGGCTCACCGCGTTCGCGGCCGAGACCGCGGGCTGGCTGATGTACGTGGCGGCGCTGCGGCTGTCGCCGCTGTCGCTGGTGCAGGCGGTGGCGGCGTCCGGGGTCGCTGTGCTGGCCTTCGCTACCGCGCGCGGGCATCCGTCCCGGCTGGCGCGGCGCGAGCAGGCCGCCGTCATCCTGGCGCTGGCCGGGCTGACGCTGCTGGCGTTCTCGCTCGTCGACACCGCCGAGTCCGACCAGCGCCCGCTGGTGATCGCGGTCATCATCTGGCTGGCGGCGTGCGGCGGCGGCGCGGCGCTGCTCATCGCCATACCGACGCGCTTCGGCCGCGCCGCGTCGCTCGGCCTGGCGGCCGGCCTGCTGTTTGCCGACGGTGACATCTCCGCCAAGCTCGTCGGCTACGGCGGGTTGTGGCTGGCCGCGATCGGCACGCTGATCGTGGCCTACGGGGTCGGGACGAGCGTGCTGCAGTCGGCGTACCAGCGCGGTGACGCGCTGACGGCGGCCGGCACCGCGACGATGGTGACCAACGCGGTCCCGATCGCCGCCGGGTTCGTGCTGTTCGGCGAGACGCTGCCGCGGGGCACGCGCGCCGCCTTGCAGGTGGCGGCGTTCGCGTGCCTGGTGCTGAGCGCGGTCGCGCTCGGCCGCCAGCAGGCGCCGCCGGCTGATCAGCCGGCTTCACGTGGTGGTTGACACCAGTTGCCCGCCGGGCCAGTCACCTGGCAGCCGCGCTGCCCGGCCGGATGTGACGCCAGGGGGCCGGCGCAGCATGCCTGTCCAGTGAGCGTCTCCGCCGTGCTCACCCTGCCACCGGGATCCTCACCTTGGCGGGCTCCAGTCGGCGCATGGCGGTCCCCGCCCACGCCACCAGCGCAACTCCAAGCCGCACTGATTCGGCGATCCGGCGTCTGGTCTCGCTTGCATTTTGAGCACGCCTCGTAGTCGATCCCCGTATGGTTCAGTCCGCCGGCGCGATGTCCTGGGACCCCAAATCCGGGGGGCGCGAGGCAGTC
>Ga0335078_10013823_pt1 | contig 11960 bp, 8 predicted proteins | sample Lox_Sample_32_FD_206711 | JGI IMG/M metagenome (GOLD analysis project Ga0335078, IMG submission 206711) | Soil microbial communities from Loxahatchee National Wildlife Refuge, Florida, United States - Lox_Sample_3.2 | ecosystem: Environmental > Terrestrial > Soil > Wetlands | place: USA: Florida... | reverse complement strand
GACAGGTTCATGTCACTTCTCTCTTTGTTAATTAGAGATGCGCCCGCCGGGCCGGGGGTTACCTCAGCGCGGCCGGGAAGATTTTGGAACTCATCACGCTGCGCGCCAGGGCACCGGGAGCGCACGGACCGGCGTTATCGCCGTGGGACAAGGCATGGCGTGTAACCCTGGACACCGCGCGAACGTTTATCCTTAGTTCAAGACAGTGCTTCAGGTTTCGAGCCGGCTTGGGATTCTGGTCTGCGCCACGGCGGGCTTTCTGGCCGCCGGCGGTCTCGCGCGCGCCGCCGATGCGGAGCTCGCGCCAGTGGGCGTATGCGAGGTATTGCGCGATCTGGTTTCCTGGGAGAAGAAGAACGTCGCCATCGTGGGGCGCTACAGCTTTCGTCCCACGGGCCGCTGGGTGAGCGAGCAAGTCTGCGATGCGGGCGCGGCCGATCCGCCCCGCCTCTGGATTGTGGAGGATGAAAAGGACGGTCCCCGGCCGCCCCAGCGGTTCGAATTCGACAGCGCGGCAGTGCGGCTGAAGCTTTCCGGCATCGAACGGCGCACCCTGCTGGCAAAATTTCCCTTCGGCTCTTCTCCCGGTTATGACCGCTGGGCGTTGGTGTATGGCCGGGTAGAAGGGCGCAAGGGTGACGATGCCAAGAAGGCGCCGGCCAACCTGGTGATTTGCGGCGATGCGGTGATCGTTTTCCTGACCGCAGAGTAGCGCGCGCGGGCCGATCGGCGCAGCGCCCGGGTGCGCGTTCTTCCCCGGCCCGGTGCTATAACAATAGCTGCCATGAAACGCCGCTCCGCCGCCGTCGCCGCCTGCCTGGCGCTGCCGGCCGCGCTCGCCTTCGCCCAGCAGCGGGACTACCCCATCAAGCCGGTGCCCTTCACCGACGTTCACTTGAACGACGCCTTCTGGGCGCCGCGCCTCGAGATCAATCGCACCATCACCATTCCCTACGCGTTCCACAAGGAAGAAGAGACGGGGACTATCGGCAACTTCGCGCGCGCGGCGGAGTCGCTGCGCAATGAGCCGTTCGAGAATCATCATTATCCGCGCTATCCGTTCGACGATTCCGATGTATACAAGGTGCTCGAAGGCGCCGCTTACGCGCTGACGGTTCATCCCGATCCGAAGCTGCAGGCCTACTGTGACGATCTGATCGGGAAGATCGCGGCGGCCCAGGAGCCGGACGGCTATCTGTACACGGCGCGCACGATCGATCCCCTGCACCCGCATCCGTGGTCGGGCGGGGAGCGCTGGATGCTCGAGGGCGTCAACAGCCATGAACTTTACGATCTCGGCCACCTCTATGAAGCCGCCGTGGCCTACTATCAAGCCACAAGCGATCGCACCCTGCTCGATGTTGCGCTGCGCAGCGCCAACCTGCTGGTTCAAACGTTCGGTCCGGGCAAGCGCGAGATCTGGCCCGGCCACCCGGTGATCGAAATGGGCCTGGTGAAACTGTGCCGCGTCACCGGCGACAGGCGCTACCTCGATCTGGCGAAATTCATGCTCGATTCGCGCGGCCCGCAGAGCGGCATCAAAGGCGCTGGAAACGCGTACGTGGAGGCGAACCAGCGCCTGGTGGATCTGACCGACGCTCCCGCCGGCGGCCACGCGGTGCGCGCCATGTACCTTTACTCCGGCATGGCGGATGTAGCCGCCCTCACCGGCGACAGAGCCTACGCGGACGCGCTCGACCGAATTTGGGACGATGTCGCGGCCCGTAAGCTGCACGTCACCGGAGGTGTGGGCGCGCGCGCCGAAGGCGAATCCTTCGGCGAAGATTATGAGCTGCCCAACCTGACCGCGTACAACGAAACGTGCGCTGCGGTGGGCAACGATTTCTGGAACCTGCGCCTCTTTCTGCTCCACGAGGATGCGAAATACATCGACGTGATGGAGCGCACCCTGTATAACGGCGTGATTTCGGGCGTGGCTCTCGATGGCGTGACCTTTTTTTATGAGAACCCGCTCGAAGCCACTGGCCTCGCCACCAAAGACCAGCGCAGCCCCTGGTTCGGCGTCCCCTGCTGCCCGGGCAATATCACGCGCTTCATGCCCTCGGTGCCCGGCTATGTTTATGCCCAGCGCGGCGACACGTTGTGGGTGAACCTTTTTGCCGCCAGCAGCGCGGCCATCAAGATGGACAACGGGCGGAGGGTGCGCGTAACCCAACAGACATGCTACCCGTGGGATGGCGCGGTAAAGATTTCTGTCGCTCCGGACCGGGCCGCTCCCATGACCATCCGGATTCGCATCCCGGGCTGGGCGAGGGGCGAGCCGGTTCCGACCGACCTCTACCGCTTCGCGAGCGCGACGGAGGAAAAGCCTACGCTCAAAGTAAACGGCGCGGCCGTGCCGATTCGCCTCGATAAAGGCTATGCCGCGATCGCTCGCACATGGGCGGCGGGCGATACCATTGAGCTGAACCTCCCCATGCCGGTGCGCCGCGTAGTGGCGAACCCGAAGGTCGAAGCCGACCGCGGGCGCGTCGCCATCGAGCGCGGCCCCATCGTCTTCACGGCGGAATGGGCGGACAATCCCGGCGGGCGCGTGCGCGACCTCATGCTTCCCGACGGCGAGCCGCTGCGCGCCGAGTTTCGTCCCGCCTTGCTCAAGGGCGTTGAGGTGGTGAAGGGCCGCGCCGTGGCGCTCGCCCGCGACGAGAAGGGGGCTCTCATCCGCACACCCGAGGAGATCACGCTGATTCCCTACTGCGTCTGGGCCAATCGCGGCCGCGGTCCGATGATGGTGTGGATTCCCGATTCGGAATCGAGCGCGCGGCCGGCTCCGCCGCCCAGCGTCACCACCGCCGCCAAGGTCACCGCGAGCGGCCGCGGGAATCCGAACCCGGTCAAATCCGGCGATGAGCCGTCCTCGTCCGGCGACCCCGCGCTGTACTTCGACTGGTGGACGGCCGATCTTGCCGCGCGCACAGGCTGGATCGAATATTCGTTTGCCGAGCCTGCCACGGTCCGGGAAACGGCCCTCTATTGGTTCGATGACACAGGCCGCGGCGCGGTTCGCGTTCCCGCGTCCTGGCGTATTTTGTACCGCGATGGCGACGCCTGGAAGCCGGTGGAAACGGCGAGCACGTATGGCGTCGGGAAGGATCGCTATAACCGTATCGAATTCCACCCGGTCACCACGACCGCCCTGCGGTTGGAAGTGACCATGGCGCAGGGATACTCGGCCGGTGTGCAGCGTTGGAAAGTGAAATAGGGCCGGGGCGAACCAGAAGGAAGAGTGGGCCGGCCCGTGTAATTTCTTCCCGCCAAAAGGCTTTTCGCCAATGAAAGCCTGTTCATCCTGCGCTTAAGCCAAGCCATCACAACCTGTTGGATTCTTCGGAAGCCGAGTTGCCTGTTATAACCAGCGGGGCCATCCGACCGGGTAAGATCGGCCGGGATGGCGTGGAAAGGAGAATGCGATGCTGAAGACAGCAAAATTGGTCTTGATGACTGGGGTACTTTGCGGCCTCATTACTCTACCGGCGGACGCGAGGGGCGTGCGCGGCCGGATTTTCCGGATGAACCCGCGCGGCGGCGTGACAAGATCCGCGGGCGCGGCTGCCAAGGGCGCGAACGGGGGCGTGGCAGCCAAGGGACACTCACTCTCCACCAACGGGCAGGGAACGGCAACCAGGACCGATGTGGGAAAGGCCACCGGCCCCAACGGCGGAACGGTGAGCCGCCAAAGCAGCACAACGACCTCGGGTAGCGGAACGGCTACCCACCAGGGAACCGTTTCAGCGACCGGCCCGAATGGCGGCTCGGTGACCACCACCCGGACCGCGGGCAACGGGAGCGCGACGCGTTCCACCACAGCTACCGGTCCGAATGGCGGCAGTGTGACCAGCAGCGCTACTGCCGGAAACGGCACGGCCACGCGATCCACCTCGGCTACCGGCGCCAATGGAAGCTCCATGAGCAGCAGCGCGACCGCGGGCAACGGGAGCGCGACGCGCTCGACGCAAGCCACGGGTCCGAATGGCAACAGTTATTCGGGTTCCACCACGGCGGCCAAGGGTTCGGGTGTGCAGCACACGGGGGCCTGCACAACCGCTTCCGGCGCGCCTTGCAAGTAGCGCAAAGCGCGCCGGCGCGGCGGCTGGCCGCGACCGGTTGACGGAGGCCGCATGAGGGGCAGCGTGGCAAGCTGCGTGGGAGGCGCCGCGCAGAGTGACATCCTGCCCCCTAATTCCACGAGTGCGCCTGCCTGGCCGGGGCCCTAGTCGCTGCGCAGCGCTTGCGTCGGCTGCAGAGACGCCGCCCTGCTGGCGGGAACGAAACCCGCCAGCACGCCCGCGGCGAACAAGACCGTGGTGGCGGATACGATGGTCAGCGGATCCCATGGGTCCAAACCGAACAACTGGCTTTTGACCAGGCGCGCGACCAGCAGCGCCCCCGGCACTCCGATGGCTGAGCCCGCGACCAGCAGCATCAGCATCTCCCGCATGATCAGCCAGAGCACGGCGCCTTTTTGCGCACCCAGGGCCACGCGGATTCCGATTTCCGCGGTGCGCCGTTCGACGCGGTACGCCACGATTCCATAGATACCGATGGCGCCCAGGGCCAGTGCCAGCAGGGCGAAGAACCCTGCCAGCGTCGCGAACATGCGGTCCTCGCGCAACTCGCCGTGAAGCACCTGGGGCAAGGTGCGGATTGCGCCGATCATCGCGTCGCCATCCAGGGCCTCAATTTGGCGCTGAATCGCGGCGTTGACGGCGGCGGGCGGGCCCGCCGTTCGCAGGTGCAACACCATTCCGGTTCGCGCCGGCTCCTGCCACATCGGATAAAACACCATGGCGCGCGGGCGCTCGCGCACCGAGCCATACTTGGCATCGCCGACCACGCCGGCGATTTGGTAGCGATCGCCCGACGCCGGCCCGTCACTGCCAAAGCGCCTGCCGAGAGGATTCTCATTGGCGAAAAACCGGCGGGCAAACGTCTGGTTCACCAGCGCCACCAGGGGCGCATTCTCGCGGTCCTGCTCGGAGAACTCGCGTCCGCTGAGAACCGGGATGCCGGTGGTAGCAAAGAAGCCGGGGCTGACCAGGTTGTCAGACACATCCGCCTTCTGAGCCGGTTGCCCCGGGCGTTCGATCCAGACCGTCTGGTTCCAGCCGCCATTTCCGAACACGGCGTCACCCGCGAGCGCCACGCTTCGCACGCCGGGCAGCCTCGCGACGCGGCCGGTCAATTCCTTCCAGAAGCGCCGGCGTGCTTGCGGGGTTTTCCCCGCCGCGCCGACATCCATCATCGTCAGGTCCTCTCGGGCAAATCCCAGGTCAGCGGCTGCCAGGTTTCTCAAGCTGCGCGCGAACAGGCCGGCGCCGATCAAGAGCATCATCGAGAGCCCAATCTGAAACGCGAGAAGCCCCTTGGCGACGGGCATGTTCCATGCACCCCTTTGGCGGCCTGCCTGGTAAATGACGCCGGACGTCTCGGCGCGCGTGGCGCGGAGCGCGGGCATCAGTCCAAAGAGCAACCCGGTGGCCACCGAAAGCGCGAGGCAGAAAGCGAGCAGGCGGTAGTCGAGTTGAAAATCGAGCGCCACGCCCGACGGCTCGTCAACCAGGAAACCGAGCACGAGACGGTGTCCCCAACCGGCCGCCAGCAAGCCCAGCGCGCCGCCCGTCAAGGAGAGGAGCAGACTCTCAGTCATCAACTGGCGGACCAGCCGCCATCGGCCCGCCCCGACGGCGAGCCGGATACCGATCTCGCGCGAGCGGGCGGCCGAGCGCGCCATCAGCAGATTGGCCAGGTTGGCGCAGGCGATCAGCAGCACCAGTGCGGTGAGGCCGATCAGGATCTTCAGGGTATTCGAGTAATCCCAATAATCCCAGCGCACGCCTGAAGTGCCCTGAGTGGCGCGGTTCACCAGCAGCCGCGAAGACAGGAATGCCTTCCGGTCCCAGCCGCGCGATGACGATTGCAGCTCGTCTTCGAGCGCCTGGTGAAACAGCGGCGAAAGCTGGAGGCGCGCGCGCGCGATGGATATTCCAGGCCGCAGCCGGCCCAGCACCCAAAGATCACCGGCTTCCCGTTCGGCGGCCAGAGGAATCCACAAGTCCGGAACCCGGCCGCGATCGAGGCCGAAAAACTGCGGCGGCATGATGCCGATGACGGTAACCGGCTCGCCCGAAAGGCGGACCGTGGCGCCCAGGATGGAGGGATCCCGGCCGAACCTGCGGCTCCAAAACGGGTAGCTGAGCACCGCTACCTGATGGGCCGCGCCAGCCAGGTCGTCGTTGGGGCCGATCGTGCGGCCGATGAGGGGCTGCACGCCCAGCGCGGGGAAGAAGGAACCGGAAACCACGTGCGCCGTGGCGGGTTCAGTGACGCCGCCAGCCCCGAGGGCGAGCGTCGACTCGTCGATGGCGAAGACGTCGGAGAGCAGATCGCGATCCTGGCGAAAGCGCTGGAAGACAGGGCGGGGCAGATTGGTGCACAGGGAGCCGTCGCCCGCTCTCACGAATTCGACCAGCTGCTGCGGATTTCTGACCGGCAGAGCGCGCAGCAGCATGGCGTCCGCCAGGCTGAACAGGGCGGCGTTGACTCCGATGCCCAAAGCGAGCGACAGAATGGCCACGAGGCTGAACGCGCGCGTCTTTGCCAGGGTGCGGACTCCATAGCGCAAATCCTGCCAGAGGGTTTCCAGAATGGCGAAGGTCCAGAGCGCGCGGCAGGTCTCGCGGATGCGCGCCAGATTCCCGAACTGGCGCCGCGCCGCAGCATGCGCGGCCGGATCGCCGCCCTGTTGTTGGGCGCGCATCGCCAGGTGAAACGCGAGTTCGTCATCCAGATCGCGATCCAGTCTGCGGCGGTGGACGATTGCCTTCATCCGCAGCCAAACAGCCACCACATGTTTCAGCGGCACGCGAGCCTCCTACGCGGTCTCCATGATCAAGGCAATGGCAGACGTCATACGGCCCCAGTGTTCGGATTCGGCGGCCAATTGCTTCCTTCCGGCCGCCGTCAGCCGGTAGTATTTGGCGCGGCGGTTGTTCTCCGATGCGCCCCACTCGGAGGCCAGAAGGCCGCGCAATTCCAGGCGGTGAAGCGCCGGATAAAGCGCGCCTTCCTCGACGCGCAGCACGTTGTCCGAAGTTGCCTGAATGAACTCGGCAATGCCGTAACCATGCATGGCGCCGCGGGCGAGTGTTTTCAGCACCAGCATATCGAGGGTGCCTTGCACGAGATCTCCCGGCTTGTCGGGCGCTCCCATAAATCCTTTATGGAAAGGATACCGCTGCCCGGCGCGGAAAACAAGAGATATTTACGTCTTGTTTTCTGAATCTTCCAAGCGGGGCGCCAGGCGACGCGAGCAGTGAAATCAGCGGGGCCGAAAGCGCCGCCGCACGGCGTTGTTGCCAGATGCGATTCCGCTCACCGGAAAAGTCCGCCCAGCCGCTCGAGCGCTGCTTCCAATCGTTGTGGCCTGGTGAGCACGCCCGCGAAGAGATCTCCTTTTGCCGCGAAACGATCGGGTGCGTTCTCGATATTGAATTGCCGGGGATGGAGGCCGGAGCGCACCTCGCTCCATGCGAGCGGCGCCGCAACCGGCGCTCCCGCATATGCGCGCAGCACATAAGGCGCGGCGATGGTTTTCGATTTTGCGTTTTGCATGTAATCGAAGTACACCCGGTCCTTTTGGCGCTTGGAAACCGTGCGCGGCATGGTGAACAGGCCGGGGTTCCTGGCGTCCGCCAGCCGCGCCAGCAATTCGGCGAAGGAGCGGGTTTCGTCAAATGTATATTCGGGCTCGACGGGCACATATACATGCATGCCATCGCCGCCGGTGGTTTTGGGATAGCCGGTGAGACCGATCGCGTCGAGCAGTTCCTTCACCACCAGGGCCGCTTCCACGATGCGATCGTAGGGGCACTCCTGCGGATCGAGATCGATCAGGACGTAATCGGGATTGTCCAGGCGCGGCCAGCGGCTCATCCACGGGTTCTGGTCGATGCAGCCGAGGTTCGCCAGGTAAAGCAGGCTGGCGCGGTCCTGGGCGAAACAATACTTGATGGGTTTCGCGGTGTGGTCGGATTCGATGAGCTCTGTGCGCATCCAGTCAGCCATGCTCTCGGGCACGTTTTTCTGAAAAAAGAATTCCTTCTGGATGCCGTCCGGGTATCGTTTGAGAGAGAGCGGCCGGTCCTTCAGGTGCGGCACAATGAGGTGCGCCACCTGGTGGTAGTAATTCAAAACGTCGCGCTTGGTGTAGCCTTCGTCGGGATAGAAGACCTTGCGCAGGTTGGTGAACTTGAGCGTGTGGCCCTCGATCTCGCGGGTCGCCTCTTTCTCGGTGGCCGCCAGCAGTGTTTCCGCTTCGGGCGCTGCTTCTTCGCGCGCCACATCGGTTGCCTGCTTGTCTTCGCGCAGTCCCAGAAAGACCGGCGCGCGCAGGCGATGATCGGGGGTCCAGTTGGCGAACTTCACCTGGCAGACCAGCTCCGGTTTGACCCAGGTGATGCCGCGGTCGGGCGCGGGCCGCTGGCCGAAGGGGCACTCGCCGGTAATCAGCGGGTTCATCCGGGCAGCGAGTGTCGCGAGCAGCTTCTGGTCGAAACCGGTGCCCACGTTGCCGACCCATCGCAGCTCGCCTTCGTGGTACTCGCCCAATACGAGCGCGCCGAAATGCGAGCGCGCGCCTTCGGGCGCAGTAAAGCCGCCAATCACGAATTCCTGGGCGCCGGTAAGCTTGATTTTGAGCCACTCGCGGCTGCGGCGCGATTCGTACACGCTCAGCGCGTGCTTCGCCATGATTCCTTCGAGACCGTTTTCACGCGCCGCCTCCAGCAATTCCGCGCCCGCGCCGGGAAAAGCCGCGGAAATTTTCAATGCGGGGCCCGGAATCACCACCTGTTCGAGCAGCTTGCGGCGGTCGCTCAGGCTGACCCGCCGCAGGTCGTAGCCATCCAGATAGAGCAGGTCGAAGACGAAATAGACCGCGGGCTGGGAGCGCGCCAGGTGCGCGATCGTGTTGGGGTCGGTGTTGGAGATTCGCGTCTGAATCAGGTGAAAGCGGGAAATCCCTCCGGCATCGAGCACGGCGATTTCGCCATCCAGCACGGCGCGAGCCGCGGCGAGCTGATGCGGGATCACAGCCAGCTCCGGATATTGTCTTTCGCAGCGCACCTGGTTGCGCGAGGTGAGGCGAACCTCCTCGTTCTCGATAAAGGCAATGGCACGCACGCCATCCCACTTCACCTCGAAGAGCCATTCCTTGCCGCGCGGCGGCTGGGCGGCCAGGACGGCGGTCATCGGCTCCACGGCGGCGGGCATATCGGCGGAACGCGCACCGGCAATTTTCGCCCAATCGATGCTCACCCTCTTTTTTGCCGCGACCGGTTGCGCAGCGGCAGCCGCCCTGGCGCCAGTGCGCGCGGGACGGCTGCTCTTCCACACCCGGTCGGCCGCGCCCGCGGTTTTGCGTTTGCTCTTGCGGGCGGGGAGGTTCTGCGCAATCTCCTGCTGCGTGCGGCCGGAAAGGACGCTGGCGGCGTGGGCCTCCACATCCCAGCCCGGCGCTGCGAACTGATCGCGCTTCTTGAGCAGCAGCCACTCGTTGCCCTTGCCGCGCCCTTTCATCTGGACGAGCGCAAAATCGCCATGGAGCTTCTCCCCGTGCAAGCGGAATTTCAAATCGCCGCGGGCGATTTGTTCGGCGCCGGAAGGGCCGCCCAGCAGTTCGAAGGTGCCCCTGTCCCACAGCATGACGCTGCCGGCGCCATAATTGCCCGCCGGAATGGTGCCCTCGAAATCGCCGTACTCGACCGGATGGTCCTCGACATGGGCCGCGAAATGTTTCACCGCCGGGTCGAGCGTGGGCCCCTTCGGCACCGCCCAGGACTTGAGGACGCCGTCGATCTCGAGGCGGAAATCGTAGTGCAGCCGCGTGGCATCGTGCCGCTGCACGCAGAAGTAGTTTCCGGAACCCAGTTTGCCGCTCGGTGCGGGCTCCGGGGTGCTGCCGAAGCGGCGTTTTTTCGCGTACTCCTCAAGCGGCATAAGTACCTTTACGGCGCGCCATTTACATCTCACCGGGCATTGTAGTATGTTGGGAGCCTCAGAGTTCCGCCGCGGTTCGGGAGCCGCGTCTATGGCATCCAGCGTATGGAAAGGGCACATCACGTTCGGGCTGGTTTCGTTTCCTGTGCGGCTGTTCAGCGCCGCGCGCAGCGAGACAATCAGCTTCAACCAGCTCCACAAGGACGATCACTCGCGCATCCGCCAGGTGACTTACTGCCAGCTTGAAGACAAGCCTGTGCCGCGCTCCGAGCTGGTGAAAGGCTACGAATACGAAAAGGACCGGTACGTGGTGGTGGACGACGAGGACATCAAAAAGGTCGCGCCCAAGACCGCCAAGGTGATGGAGATCCTCGAATTCGTCAAGTCCGATCAGGTGGACCCGGTCTACCTGGAAAGCTCTTACTACGTGGCGCCCGATGAGGGCGGGGAAAAGCCTTACGCGCTGCTTTTTCAGGCGATGCGTGAATCGAAATACTTTGCCCTGGCCAAGGTGGCGATGCACAATCGCGAGCACGTCATCGTGCTGCGCCCCGGCGCCAAGGGTATCCTGTCGCACACCATGTTTTACCAGGACGAAATCCGCCAGGTAGAAGAGTTCCGCACCGACACCAGCCTAGTGAAGGACAAGGAACTCGACATGGCGAAGATGCTGATCACTTCGCTCGAGGCAGAGTTCGAACCGCAGAAATACCACGATGGCTACCGCGACAACCTGCGGCAGATGATCGAGGCGAAGATCGAAGGCAAGAAGGTGGTGGAGACACCGGAGGCGCACATTGCCCCGGTGATCGACATCATGGAAGCGCTGAAGAAGAGCCTCGCGGAAAAGCGGAAGCCGGCGCAGGTGGCCACCGCGGCCGCAGCCGGCTCCGTAGAAGCGGTGGAGGAGCCGGCGCAAACCGTCCGCAAGGGCCGCACCCGCAAAGCCAAGACGGGCTGAACACCGGGCGGGACGGGCCATCGCCGTTCGCGGTCCGTTTGAGAGACGACGGAAGCCGATCGCCCGTGCTGCCTGTGCGTGCCTTCGCTCAGCCGTGACGGATGACCAGCACGTCGCCGTCCTTGACCAGGTAATCCTTGCCTTCGAGGCGCAGCAACCCCTTCTCGCGCGCGCCTGCATACCCGCCGTGATCCACCAGCGCCTGCCAGTTCACGACCTCGGCGCGAATGAACTTCTTCTCGAAATCGGAATGGATGGCCCCGGCCGCCTTGACCGCGTGGCTGTTGATGGGGATGGTCCAGGCGCGGCACTCGTCTTCGCCGGCGGTGAGGAAGCTCATCAAGCCGAGCAGCGAATAAGTGGCCGAGATCAGGCGTTCGAGGCCGGATTCGGTGAGGCCGTAGCTTGCCAGGTATTCGGCCTGGTCGGCGGGCGGCAACTCGGCGAGCTCCGCTTCAATCTTGCCGCAGACCGCGGTCACCGCGGTATGGGCGCGTCCGGCGAGCGGGCCCTGGCGGAACTCGCGCTCGCGCTCGCGCATCCTGGCGGCATCGCCTTCTCCCAGGTTCAACACATAGAGTACCGGCTTCTGGGAGAGGAACTGGAAGCCGCGGATGCGTTTTTCGTCGTCGGCGTCGATCGCCAGCTGGCGCAGCGGCTGGTCTTTTTCGAGCGCCGCCTGGCAGCGCATGAGCAGGTCGAACTCGCGATCGAGCTCGGGATTCTTGATCTTCTTGCGATCTTTGTCGAGGCGCTCGAGGCGCTTTTCGATCACCACCAGGTCGCTGAGAATGAGCTCGGTCTCGACGTCCTGGAGATCGCGCAGCGGGTCCACGGATCCCTTTTCGTGCGGTATGGTCTCATCTTCGAATACGCGCAGCACGTGGGCGAACGCATCGCCCACGCGCAGGCTGGCGACATAAGCGGGGTCGCGCAGGCTCTCGCGTGAAATGGAAGGCATGTCCACGTATTCCACGGTGGC
>Ga0335078_10013822_pt1 | contig 11961 bp, 7 predicted proteins | sample Lox_Sample_32_FD_206711 | JGI IMG/M metagenome (GOLD analysis project Ga0335078, IMG submission 206711) | Soil microbial communities from Loxahatchee National Wildlife Refuge, Florida, United States - Lox_Sample_3.2 | ecosystem: Environmental > Terrestrial > Soil > Wetlands | place: USA: Florida... | reverse complement strand
AGCATATTCTTCTTTACACGCCGGTCGATGACATAGGGCACGGAGTAGCGGAGGCGGATAAGAGCGGAATCGTTTCGCTGCCGGGAGCAGAGCAGGCGATCTGGATGCCGGATAGCGCACGCATCCTTTTTTTGAGACGCGCCGAAGACGGATCTGGGGCTGCTGTATTGATACGCGCGCTCGACAGCGGCGCCGAGCGGGAATTGACGCGTTTGCCGGTCATCTTCCTCGACCAGGTCTCTCCAGACGGCAAGTTCCTGCTGTATCGCGCCGGGGAGGAGATTTTTTTTCTTCGTCTGGATGATCCGCGCGCCGCGTCCAAGCCGGTCACGAAAGCATTCCGAGCCGTATTCTCTCCGGACGGGCGCTGGGTGGCATATTTGAACGGTAGCGACCTTTATGCGCAACGGTTCCCATCGGGAGGATTGCCCATCCAGCTGACGACGATCGGAAGAACCCTACACGTGGCGGGGGCGAATCCGGTGTGGCGCGGCGATGGGAAGGAGCTCCTGTATCTGAGCGGCGCGACCCTGTATTCGCTGCGTGTCGAACTGGAAGCCGACACAATCCGTGCGGCCAAACCAGAGGCTCTTTTCAACGTGCGTGTTCCCGCCGGCTTGACCGCCAACTCGGTGCCGTTGGCGGTGACGCGAGACGGTTCGAGGATTCTGTTCGCGCAAGGAGCGGAGCAGCCCGATCCGCAGCTCACCTACGTGATGACCAACTGGGAGTCGGTGCTTCCGCGCTGAGATGCGTGCGGCCGCAGCCGGGGCGAGGCTATCTTCTGCGCCTTCGGTTGCCTCATGCATCGGGATCTCGATCCCCGGACGCTGCCGCCGACGAACATCCGAGCGTCCTGCTGGCGCGCCACTTCGACCGGGACGCTCGCGTCCTGTTTCGGCTATTTCGCGCGCAAGATCTTGAAAATAAAGTGGGGCGGCTGGTGGGATTTGAACCCACGACATCCAGAACCACAATCTGGCGCTACTACCAGCTGAGCTACAGCCGCCGTGTAATTCAAGTTTATCATCCGGCGTAGCAGCGACGCACTATAGACGGGAACGGGGCCGCGACGCCAGCCCTTGACACATCTGCCCCAGCATCATGGGGACAAACACCGCGGTCGGCGGCATCCACGCCGGCAAGAACGACACCGCCCCGTTCAATGCCGCCAGCACGGCGTACCAGAGTACGAATCCCCAGAACACGCCCGTCAGCATCCAAAGCGTCGTGATCCTGGGAAGCAGGCGCCTCACCTCCATGTCCGGAAGTTCGCTGAGCGCCGGAAACCGCCGCCGGCGCAAGATCCAGATAAGCACCGGAATATACAGAAGAACGACCGCCCATGTCCACAGCAGTTTCGTCGTCATAGCCCCGCCTTCTTCCATAAATCATCCACCCTGGCGCGCACTTCATCCGACATCCGGATGACTCCCGGCCACGGCCTGGTAAATCCTTCGCCCGGCCATTTCTTCGTCGCGTCGATGCCCATTTTTGAGCCGTAGTTCGGAAGACGGCTCGCGTGATCCAGCGAATCGATGGGGCCCATGACGAATTGGATGTCGCGCTCCGGATCGATGTTGTTCAGCGCCTTCCAGGCCACCTCGCTCACGTTCTGCACATCCACGTCTTCATCCACCACCACGATGCATTTCGAAAACATCGCCTGGCCCAGCCCCCAGATGGCGTGCATGACCTTGCGCGCGTGGCCTGGATACGATTTCCGGATAGCCACCAGGATCAGATTGTGAAAAATCCCCTCGGCCGGCATGCAAATGTCGCGAATTTCCGGCAATTGCAGGCGCATTAGCGGCAAAAAGATGCGCTCGATCGCTTTGCCCATGTAGAAATCTTCCATGGGCGGCGGACCGACGATGGTGGTTGCATAAATGGGCTTGTTGCGATGCGTGATGCACTCCACGTGAAACACGGGGTAATCGTCGTCGAGCGAATAGAAGCCGGTGTGATCGCCGAACGGGCCTTCGCGCCGCAGCTCGCCGAGCTCGACGTAGCCCTCCAGCACGATCTCTGCGTTCGCCGGAACTTCCAGATCGACCGTTTCGCACTTCACCATTTCGACTGGCTTCGATCGTAGAAATCCGGCGATCATCATTTCGTCGAGATCGGGCGGCAGCGGCAGGATCGCGGAGTACATGGTGGCTGGATCGGCGCCGATGGCGACCGCGACATCCATTCGAGGGCCGCGCGCGCGGCGATAATGCTCGGCGCCCTGCTTGTGCGTCTGCCAGTGCATGCCGGTGGTGCGCTCGTCGAATACCTGCATGCGATAGCAGCCGCAATTGCGCTTTCCCGTGTCCGGATTTTTCGAAAAAACCATGGGCAGCGTGATAAAGCGGCCGCCGTCCTCGGGCCAACACTTCAGGATCGGAAAGTAATCCAGCGAAAAATTGCCGCGACGGATTTTTTCCTTGCACGGTCCGCCGGAAACCATCTTGGGGAAAAACGCGCCCATCTCGGCCAGCTTGGGCAGCATCTTCAGTTTCCCGATCAGGCCTTCGGGCATGCGCATTTCCAGGAACTCGGCGATGCGCCCGGCGACCTCGTCCACCGACTTTACTCCAAGCGCCAGCTCCATACGCCGCATGCTGGCGAAGGCGTTGATCAGCACCGGCACGGTCGAGCCCTTGGGCTTTTCGAACAGCAGCGCCGGGCCGCCGCGCTTCACGCTGCGGTCGGCAAACTCGGCGATCTCCAGCACCGGATCCACTTCGAAGGCGATGCGTTTCAGCTCGTGGTGTTTTTCGAGCGCGGCGACAAACTCGCGCAGGTCGTCGTAAGCCATAATCTAGATCATGACAAACCGAACGGCATTAGTTACGGGCGCCAGCCGCGGCATCGGCCTGGAATGCGCGAAAGCGCTGGCGCAGGCGGGCGCAAGAGTGGTGCTGGCGGCGCGCGACACGGGGCGGCTGGAAGCGGCGTCGAAGGAAATCGTCAACGCGAGCTGGGTGGAGCTGGATCTCGCCAGCCCGGACTCGATCAAGTCCGCGTTCGCCAAAGCCGGGAAAATCGACATCCTGGTCAACAACGCCGCCGTCACGAAGGACAACCTGGCGCTGCGCATGAAAAAAGAAGATTGGGACGCCGTGATCGCGACCAATCTCACGGGCGCGTTCCTGGCAATCCAGCAGGTGCTCGCGGCGATGCTCAAGGAGCGCTGGGGACGCATCATCAATATTTCCTCGATCGTCGCCGAATCGGGGAATCCGGGGCAGGCGAACTACGTGGCGTCGAAGGCCGGATTGATCGGGCTGACCAAGTCGCTCGCGCAGGAGATCGGGAGCCGCAACATCACGGTGAACGCGATCACGCCCGGGTTTATCGAGACCGATATGACCGCGGGGCTGCCGGAGGAACGCAAGTCGGCGATGCTGGCGCAAATTCCGCTGCGGCGCTTCGGGAAACCGGCGGATGTCGCGGCGGCGGTGCGATTTCTGGCGAGCGAGGAAGCCTCCTACATAACGGGGCACGTGCTGGCGGTGAACGGCGGATTGTACATGTGAGCCGACACTTCGGCTGTAAGCGTTGCGGGCAGCCGGGGTTCCGGCTCTTGTCGACCGTACGTTTTCGGCTGCCCGATGAATTGGAGCGTTCTAACGGAAGGATCGACCGGCAGACACTAGGCCCAGCCCTGTTAAGCTCCGTTTTCGAACGAAAGAGGTTGCTGGAAAAGGGGACAGACCGCTCTGTCCACCGCAGCCGAGCCTGGCTAGCCCGACGCTCCGGGTTGGGGACAGCGTAGGCTGTGCCCTTTTCCAGCAACCTCCTCACCCCTCTGGTTCCCGCCCGGCCTTTTTATCGGACCGGACCGGATCGTGTGTTGAACCGCGATTCGCAACCATCTCCCGTCGACGCCATGCTACGAGCTGGCGCCGCGAGCCTTCTCAGGGGCTCCGGGAGTCCAGTATCACTTCAATCAACGCTTCCTGGCCAGGAAGATTAACCTACGATTCCATTTTATCCGCCGTAATGCAAGCGAATTCGCATAAATAGTTGATATTTGTAATGAAATTCGATGTGACTGGCGCGGGCGGCGCGCGACAATTGTCCCCGTTTTCAGGCGGCGGCACGGGCGGCGGCGGGGACGAGCCGCGGCAGGTGCGTGCGCAACAGTCGCAGCAGGTACACGAGCGCGCCTAACTGGACCAGCGCGGTGGCCAGCGGGATCCCGGCCACGCCCATCCATCGCGCCAGGGCGAAATCCAGACCGACGTTCGAAACGGCGTACCAGCCGACCACGCGCACCAGCAGGCGGTTGGCTTTGACGGAGGAAATGAAGCGCAGCACCAGCGCCAGCACCAGCGCGGCGGGAATCTGGAGGAGCGAGAATCTTTGTACGCGGGTGACTAGCTCAGTCGCGGCGCCGGTGAACTGGCCGCGCTCGAAAAACAGGCGCACCATTGGTTCAGAAAACAGCACCAGCACGGCGACCAGCGGCAGCGCGCTCGAGACGATTACGGCGGCGTAGCCGCGCAGGCTGCGGCGGATGTGGGTCCAGTCCTCGCTGACCGTCAGGCGTGAAAAATGGGGAAGAATCGCGGTGGCGACCGCGGCGGGGCCCATGGCGATCAGGACTGCGGCGAGGCGCGTTCCGTAGTTGAGCGCGGCCACGCTGCCGGAGCCCAGCGTCGCGGCGATGGACTGGTCGATCAGCGGGGTTCCTCCCACCAGGAGCACCGAAGCGATCAAGGGAGCGTACTGCGCCATCACCTGGTCGAGCGCGGCGTCGCGGCCGTACCAGCGTGGAAGGATGGGAAAGCCGTGGCGCGACATCAAAACCGCCAGCAGCGCCGTTTCCGCGACCGCGCCGGCAAGCGTCCCCAGAGCGAGCGTATACACGCCCGACGTGCGCCCGAAAGCAAGCAGGAACGCGATCGAGAGCAGCGGAGTCAGTGCGGGAAGCATGGCGGGCAGCGCGAAGCGGCCTTCGGTATTGAGGATCGCGCGCCAGCAGGTAGCGAGAGCGCTGAGTGGGATGCTCAGCAGCATGACCCAGAACAGCGAAGATGTCAGCGCGATCTTGTTCGCGTCGAAGCTGACGGCCAGGACGCGAAAGATCCACGGCGCGAAGGCGCCCACAATCATCGCGGCCACGGTCAGCAGCCCCAGTCCGGCAGCGAGCACGCCGCGGTACAATCGCTCGGCCGCTTCCCTGCCCTGAATCGCGCGAACCTCGATGAAGGTCGGAATGAGCGAGGAGGTGAGCGCGCCGGCCAGCGTGTCGCACACGAAGGCGGGCAGCAGAAAGGCGATCAAATAGGCGTCCAGGCCGTCGCTGGTCCCGAAGGCGCGCGCGGTGACGATGACCTTGGCGGCGGCCGTGACTTTCACCAGTCCGGTGGACGCGCCGACGGTCGCCATCTGAAGGAGCACGCGCCAGGAAACCGCGCGCGGACGAAGGGAAAACATCCGTCCCTACAGGCTATCCCAATTTCAGGCTTTTTGTAGGGCAAAAGAACGCATGGCATGAAGGCCGCGACTTAATGCGACCGGGGTGCAATCGTCACGCGTGGGTGTGAAAACACCATGTTTGTACCCGCCGTGACCGGCGGGGATTGGCGAAGGCCGAGTTTCCACACGTCAGAGGCGCGTTGATCGCGGTCACGCTCTTAACGCTTCGCGGCGCGCCAGCGGCGGACGCCGACAGCTCCCAGGGCGAGCGCGGCGAGTCCGGTGAGCTCCACGGTCGCGGGCTCGGGGACGCTTTCGTCGGACCCGGCGGGGAGGAAGCGGTCCGGAGTTGTTTCGTAGGCGAAGCTGTTGATGGTGAGATTGGGCCCGTACAGGGCATTGCTGCCGTTGGCCTTGGTGATCGAGAGGCTCAGATCGAGCCAGCCGAAATAGGTATTGGAGCCGTTATCGAAGGAGAACAGGACGTATTGGTCGGTGAAAGAGGGAGCATCGCCCCAGATCGCCCGTGCCTTCCCGCCGCCGCGCCGTGTGGCAACCTGAGTGTGCCAGGAGCGGCTTGCAATCAAGCCGCTGGTCCGGTTATCGAGCGCGCTCGACCAAACGGCACCGCTGCTGCGGAGACGGGCGAAATAATTCTTATGGACGGTGTCATGAAAGGCATGAATGCCGATCGTGTTGCTGGTTCCGAAATGGAGCTTCGAATTGTTGGCGAAAAAGACGCCGCGGACTCCGCCTTTGGCCGTGCTGGAACGCTCGGTGAAGAACGCCATCTGCTGTGATTTAAAGTTGGCGGTGGTGTGAGACCCTCCATAGATCCCCGCCAAACCGAACCTTAATGTGAAATGCGAAAGACTGGAGTTTTGGAAGCCCACATGGCCATTCAGGCTGCCCGAAAACACGACATTCGCGTAGGCGTCACCGGCGCCGACTCCCAGTGCTCCTACTCCGAGTGCGGAAAGCGAGGCCAGCCTGGCCGCGGTTTTCCTGCGAATTGCCATGAATTCCTCCCCTTAACCTTTCACAGGGCCTTCTGGCCGCGGCGCCACCGGCGGACGCCGACGGCTCCTAAAGCGAGAGCAGCCAGTCCGCTGAGCGCGAAGCTTCCGGGCTCGGGGGTGATTTCCGTTACTCCGGCGGGGACAAGCTGGCCCGGAGTCGTGTCGTAGGCGAAGCTGTTGATGGTGAGATTAGGTCCGTCCGCGCCAGCGGGGCTGTTGGCTTTGGTGATCGAGAGGCTCAAATCGATCCAGCCATAATAATTGTTCAGGCCGTTGCTGAACTCGAACAGGGCATACTTATTGGAGAAGGACGGGCCATCTCCCCATGTCGCACGCGCCTTGTTGCCGTCCGCTGTGGTGAGCCAGGAGCGGCTTGCCACCAGGCCACTATGGTAGCCGAAGACGCTGGTCGTCCAGGCGGCGCCGGCGCTGAAAAGGCGGACGAAGTAGTTTTGCCGGGTGCCTTTCAGCGGATGTAATCCGATGGTTGTGGTGGTCGCGATTCTGAGGCTGGTATCGTTTTTGAAAGAGAGGGTGCGGACACCGGCACGCGCGGAGGAGCCGCCGTTGATGAAGAACTTGAACTGGTGCGTAGCAAAGTTAGCCGTGGTGCCCTGCCCGACCCCGGTGCCATAGATGCCGGCAAGGCCGAACTTGAAGGTGAGATGTGTGAAGCTTCTGGAACTTTGGAAGCCCACATTCGCGCCGGTAAGCGGGCCTGAATAGACTACGCTTGCGTAAGCTTCTCCGGCGCCGAGGCCGAGGGCGCCGACTCCCAAAGCGGAAAGCGAGGCCAGTTTGGCCGCAGTTTTCCTCCGAACAGCCATGAATTTCCTCCTGGTAACGCTACAACACTTAACGCTACAAAATGTCCGCTGATCGAGTGTACTACGAACAAAACGGAAAATCCAGTACCAGGGAGTTGGTATTTTTGTGGGTATCGATGTTACTTTTTCATTGCTGTGGCTTGACTTAGGTCTCTGCGAGGGCGTTTTCAAGAGGCGGACGGCGAGCCATGGACCCCAGCCTTGGCCTGGCGATTCGTGATCGGCTGGGATTAATCGGTTTTAATGATCTGGGTTCCGAACCCTGACATGTGTGTGGAAACTTGGACGCTCCCGCAGCCAACGCGCGACCTGAAGGTCGCGCCTCAAAACGTCGACGGAAGATCCATCGGATCAGCAGTCCGCCGTTTGAGACGCGTCCCTCAAGGGCGCACCTCGCCAATGACGGGCAGGGCTGTCCGGAGCGACTTGATCCACAGGCGCAGCTTGTTGACAGCCAAGGGAGACTGCCTTAGCTTCCGCTGCTCGCGGCGGGAGGACTGGGTTGATAGACCGGCAGCGACACGACGTTGCTGGTGTAAATGTCCTGGGAGATGGTGAGCTGGGTGTTGGCGTTGGTCGCAAGCGCATTGGAAAGCTCCAGCACCACCTGATAGATGCCGACCATTCCCTCGGCAAGTCCGGCGGAGATGACGTTGGCGTTGGCCCCTCCGGCAAGTGAGGAGACCGGATCGGCGGCGTTGTTGGCGGCCGGGCCCGTGTAGGCAGAGCCGTCGACGATGGCGTTCTTGGCCGATACGGGCGTGACCAGCCCCAGGCCGGTGGCGAATACGTAGATCGTTTCACCAGCCTGCGCAGGATTCTCCGCAGTAATGGGCGCGCCGGCAACGTTGGCGCAGCACAGCGCGCTGTTGAAGGCCGTTATGGTGACCGAACCAGCCGAGCCGGCGGCCTCTCCGCTGGAGGTGCCGGAGAAGCTGATACCGTCGCCCTCCGGACCGGGAACCTTGGCGCGCAGGCGGATGCGGGTGTAGGCGTTGGCGGCCGAAGCCACCACGACCTCGGAGGGATTGGTGTTGATCAGCTCGATCAGCGCATCGCGGATGACGGCGAGAGTATCGGTGCTCTGCACCGTGTAGCTATAGGACCGGTCCTGAATGTTGACCGTGGCGGTATCGCCAGGATTGATGGTTCCATCCACCGAGACGGTGCCGGTGGCGAAGCTGGAGCCATGATAGGCGAAGGCGACGCGCGGCTCGGGACCGGATTGCGCGTAGATGCCGGGATTGTCGTTGGCGATGGGCAGGCCGACCGCGTCGGTGACGGTCACCGAGCCGTCGGAGTGTTGGGTCCGGACGTAGAGGCTGCTGCTGTTGGAGTTCACCAACTCGTAGGGAACCTGGGCGTTGATGGCGTTGGGCGAGACGTAGGAAATGGGGCTGCGGATTCCGTCCACGTAGACTTCGACACCGCCGAGATCGAGGGGCCAGGTCTGAGCGTCGGTGGGCACGCTGGCGGTGGTGTCGGCGAGGTTGCTGCCCTGGATCTGCACGATGGTGCCAGGTCCCAGCGTCGAGGCGCTGCCGCCGCCGCTCAAAGTTCCGGCGCTGGCGGTCGCGGTTTCGGTCGCGTTGGTCGAAACGGTCGCGCCGATCGTGACGTTGTTTCCGGCGGGGCCGGGCACGCGCGAGATCAGCTCCAGGGTGCCGAAGCCGGTCAGGTCGCGCGCGATCACGCTGGGATCTCCCGCCCCGTTGTTGGCGCCATTGATCATGCTGACAAAATTGCTGACGATAGTCTCGAAGGTATCGCTGCTGACCACTTTATAGGTGTATGTCGCGCTGTTGACGGTGATCGTGATGGTGTCGCCGGCAGTGATGGTCCCGCCCATGGTAACCGTCCCGAAGGCAAAGATCGCGAGGCTGGCTGAGTTCACGACTCCGTTTTGCTGCACGACGGGATTTTCGGGGGTGAAGACCAGGATGCGAAAATCGTTGGGATCGGCGACGTACAGGTTGGTCCCATCCCAGGCGAGCGCGGTGGGCGTGGTGGTCGCATTGGAAGCCGACAGGGACAGATCCGGCTCAAATTGGGAGCCGTTGCTGGTGGTCACGTTGCTGAATTCGTCGGGCTGGCCGAGAATTTCATCCGGCTCGGCGTCGTTCACGGTGGGGATGGTGTTGTAGATCAGAACGCGATCATTACCGCCGTCGGCGACGTACAGGCGCGTGCCGTCGGAGAGGGCGAAACGCGGAAAGTTGAGCGTCTGGCCGCACTCGGAGGGATAGGTCGGGTTGCCGTTGCTGTCGGTCCCGTTGGAGGCGCAGATATCGGTGTTGTCATTGGCGACGCCGTAGGTGAAGTTGACCTGGCCTAACTCCAGATCGGCGGGCTGGCCATTCTGGGTGGGGATTTCGTTCCAGATCAGAATCCGGCTGAAGCCGAGATCGGAGACGAAAACGTGCACGCCGTCGGTGGTGACCGAGGTCGGCGAAAGCATGTTGTTGGCGGCGGGGTAGACCGTGCTGGTGGTCTGGTCGTTGTTGGGCACGGTGGTGAAGTTGGGCGCGCCGAGGACCATATCGGCGGGCTGATTGTTCTTGGTCGGAACCGAATTCCAGACGAGCACGCGATTGTTCTGCGTGTCGGCGACCCAAAATTTCCCCGCTCCGAACCATACCCCCTGGGGCGCGCGCATCGCGCTGGAGTTGACCGGCGGGGGAACCTGAAGCGTGGTGAAGTCGGGCTGGCCGAGCACAATATCCGCGTTCTGATTGTTGGTAGCCGGAATTTCATTCCAGATCAGCACGCGATTGTTGGCCGTATCGGCGACGGCGAGATGAACTCCATCGGAAGCGACCGCAACCGGCAAATTCATCCCGTTCTGGCTGCGAGCCGGATTAAAGCTGGTGTCGATCGCATCGGCAGGTGGTCCGGTAAAGTCGGGCTGACCGAGCACCACGTTTGCCGCTCCAACGCACACCGGGCAGCGCGCGGCGTAAGGCGCGATCGCCTGGGTCGGCGTGGGCCAGGATTCGGCGACCTGGTTGAAGATCAGGACGCGATTCATAATGGGCTCCATGCCCATGCGGTTGGAATCGGCAACGAACAGCGTGTCGCCAGCGTAAGCCACGCCGCCCGCGCTGCCGAGCAGGGTGTTGAGCGGGCTGCTTATTTCCGTATCGCCGATGAACTGTTGAGAAGTAAAGGTAGTTTGCCCGATGACCAGTCTCGCGGCCTGATTGGTGATGAACTGCTGCGAAAGACCCAGACCGGCACACAGTGATAAAACGGCACAGTATTTCAGCATCAGAAGTGACTTGCGAGTGAGTAGTTCAGTATAACAAGTAGGGACGTTACGCGAGTGGAGCAAGTTGCAGACCAATGAATCGCGGCGGGCGAATTTTTCCGGTGGTGGTGTTATTCCTGCTGACCGTCGCGGTCTTCTGGAAAACGCTGCTGACCAATCAGTATCGCGGATTCGATTCTCCCGACATGACGTTCCAGGTGGCGCCGTGGCTCCAGGTTCAGGCCGCCGCGTGGCATCGCGGGCATCCTTTGTTGTGGGACCCGTATCAACTGAGCGGGCAGCCGCTGGTCGGGCAGGGTGAACCGGGAGCGGTGTACCCGTTCAACTGGCTGCTGTTTCTGACGCCTTTGAAACGCGGCTTCATTCGCGACGCCGCGTTTGAGTGGTACCTGGCGCTGATCCGCTTCATGGCCGCGCTCGCCTGCTATGCATTGTGCCGCGACTTGGGACGTTCCGTCGCCGCATCCATTCTGGGCGCCTGCGCGTTCGCCTTCGGCGGATACATCGCCACCACGGCCTGGCCCTACATGCTAAACGGCGCGGTGTGGTCGCCGGTGGTGTTCCTGTTTACGCTGCGCGCGCTGCGTGGCGAAAAACCGATGGCGAACGCGGTGCTCTCGGGCGCGTTATTAGGAGTCGCGTGGCTGAGCGGGCATCACCAGATTCCGATGTTCACGGCGCTCGCCGTAGGCGGACTGTGGATTTTGCATCTCGCGCGGAAGGATCGCGTGCGGCGCGCTCTTCAGTTCGGGGCGCTGGTGGTCACGATGATACTGGTGAGCGCGGCGCAAACGCTGCCCAGCCTTTCCTACGGACGCGAAGCGGTGCGTTGGGTGAACACGAGCCATCCGGTCGCCTGGAACGAGCCGGTACCGTATTCGGTGCACGACGAGTACAGCGTCAGCCCGGAAGGGTCGCTGGGAATTTTCTTGAACGGTCTGTACACACACTCCAATCCGTTTGTAGGCATCGTGGTGCTGGCGCTGGCGATTCTGGGAGTTGCGCTGGCTTGGAGAGAAATGCCGGTACGGCGGCTTGCGGCGGTCGCGCTGGGCGCCCTGGTTTTTTCGTTCGCGGGCGCGACGATTCTAGACGGAATCATATATGCGCTGGTCCCGTTCGCCGAGAAGGCGCGGAATCCGGCGATGGCGGTGGTGATTTTCGATCTGGGAGCAAGCGTGCTCGCCGCGTTCGGCGCGGATTTTCTGCTGGAGAACGCGCAATCCGCGTGGATCCGGCGCGTGATGCTGGGCTGCGGCGCGGTCGCGGCGGCGATCTGGATTTTCGAGGCTGTCGTTTCGGCGTTTCACACAACGGTGAGCGTGGCCGCGGGGCAGATCGCGATGACGGGGTTCGCCGGGTTGCTGTTGATTGTCCTGCTGTATGCGCTGCGAACCGGCGCGATCGAGGCGCGCGGAGTGCGCGTGATGCTGGT
>Ga0335078_10013821_pt1 | contig 11961 bp, 6 predicted proteins | sample Lox_Sample_32_FD_206711 | JGI IMG/M metagenome (GOLD analysis project Ga0335078, IMG submission 206711) | Soil microbial communities from Loxahatchee National Wildlife Refuge, Florida, United States - Lox_Sample_3.2 | ecosystem: Environmental > Terrestrial > Soil > Wetlands | place: USA: Florida... | reverse complement strand
AAACGCGCCAGCAGCCTCTACACTTTCTGTTTCCGTTTGCCATAATACAGATTGCGCATCCGCCGGCTGCCGGTGCCGGCGGGGAGGATACATGCAGCGGGTTTCATCGGTACCTGTCTTGGCTGCCATCGCAGCAATTTCTCTCCTGGCGTTTCTGCCCGGATGCGGCGGTGGAAATAACACCAGCAACGCCGTCACGCAAGTCGTTGTAACCCCATCGACTATTTCCCTGAACCAAGGGGGCGTGGCCACCATAACCGCGACTCCGGAGGATTCATCGGGGTCGGCCGTCGCGGCGGACATCAGCTTTACCAGCAGCAACAACAGCATCGGCACCGTCTCACCGGGCGGGCTGATCTGCGGCGGCAGTTGGGATGCGTCTTTCATTAACTGCAATCCCACTTTGGGTTCGGCGGGAGTGGGGCAGATCACGATCACGGCGACAGCTACCGCCAGCGGGAAGTCGGCAACGGCTACGGTTTACGTGCACGAAGAGGTAGACCAGGTAACCGCGGTCCTCAAACAGAGTTGTACGAGCATGGGCCAGTCCGTTGGAATCTCTGGCCAGGCGCTCAGCACCAGCGCTCCGGGTTGCTCGACCTCAAAACCATGCGATATCACGTCGACGGTTGGACCCTTTACCTTTGGAACGAACAACAGCGGCATCGTATCGGTGAGTTCGGGAGTATTGACGGCAGGAACGCCGGGAACGACCACTGTGTTCGCATCGGTCTCGGGAGTGAACAGCGTCGGCGCGCCGTATGTCACTTGCCCCGTCGCGACCATCCTCGTACATGACGCCAGCAGTCAAAATACTTCCTTCACGCTGGGACCCGGAGGAACGCAGCCGCTGACGGCCGACGTTTTCGACACCAGGAGCCAATACATCAAACCCGTGCTGACCTGGGGCTCGTCGTCGACCGCGACCGCAACGGTTGCCGCTAGCGGTTCCGTAAACAATCCCGGAACGATAACCGCGGTCGCTCCCGGCACCGCTTACATCACTGCCTCCTGCATCTATCCGAATTGCAATTTGCTCTTGCCGGCCCAATACAGCCAAAACGTAGTTACGGTCAAGGTCAGCGGATCCACGTCGACCACGGTCTATGCTGCCAGCACAAACTCGACGATGCTGGTGCCGTTCAATATCTCCACCGACGTACCCGGTACCGCGATCACGCTACCCGCCGTTCCAAACTCCATCATCGCGGGTCCCGGAGGCGCCAATGTCTATCTCGGGTCGAATACGGCCGCGATGAAAGTTAACGTGAGTTCTGGCGCCGTCACGACTCTGCCCATCGCCGGCACGATTCTGGCGATATCGCCCGACGGAAATTACCTGCTGCTCTCCTCCGCATCCGCCAACAATTTGACTTACTACAACATCTCCACGGGCGCAGCCAACACACAATCCAACGTGGCGGTGAACTCCGACGCTTACACGCCGGACAGCCTGTTCAACGAGTGGGCCGGTATTGCCCTTCCATCCACGCCAGCCTTGGGCTTCGGCAGTTCGGCCGGAACCACGGGCACCGTGACTTTGGCCAACACGCCGAATGCTCTGGACATCATGGCGCAAGGCGGCTTGACCTACATCACCAGCGCGGCTGCAAACGGGATTTACGTTTACTGGACCTGCAATCAGCTCCTGAATCAAACCTTGGCGGCAACCAGCCCGACGCTGATCAAGGCCCTGCCCAACGGAACCGGAGCCGCCGCCGCCGACTCGCCGAACCTTGACCTGATTTCGACTCCCTCGACCCTAACTGCCGGATGCCCGACGACAGCGGGCGGGAGTCCCAGTACCCTTACGCCTTATGACCTCGGAGCCGGCGCCTTCTCCGCCACGCAAATGTTCATGAGTCCCGACAGCAGTCGGGTTTGGATCGTCAGCAATCTTCCTCAGGTGCTGAGCTTCAACCTCACCCAGTTAGTGCCGACGAATGTCCCCTTAGCCGGCGGAGCGATCCCGTATTACGGCGGCATTACCATGGACAGCTCCAACGCCTATTTCGGCGCCAGCGATGGAACCGTGCATCGCATCGAAACCAGTTCCATGGCCGATATTGCGCAGATCGCCGTGGGCTTGAAGGATTCGAACGGCAAAGCCACGGCGCCGAACCTGGTTTGCGTGTTGCCGTAGGGCGGTAAGCTTGTTGGACGCCGACCTCAGCGGCTCTAGCTGAGCAGTTCGAATCGCCCGCTCTTCGCGTCCACTGACCTTACCGAGCCGTCACCGATGTCATAGATCCAGCCTTCCAGGGCCAGTTCGCCGCTGGCGCAGCGCGATTCCACTGCCGGATGCGTTCTCAAATTCTCAAGCTGCGTGAGGACGTTGTACTCGGTGAGCCGCCGAAGCTTCTCTTCTTTCGATTGCGTCTGGTGAGGCTCACCCAGCAAGCGTTCGCGCGCGGGCAGCGAATGCCGCATCCAGCTTTGCAGCGCCGGCATGCCCGCGGCGCGTTCCGGCTCCAGCAGCGCCTTCACCACGCCGCAATCCGTGTGCCCACAAACGATGATCAGCGGCACATGCAAAGCTAAAACCGCGAACTCCATGCTGGCAGTCACGCCGCCGATATGATCGCTGTATCTGGGAACGATGTTGCCCGGCGTGCGCTCGGTGAAGATCTCGCCCGGCCCGGTCTGCAGCATCACGTTGGGCAGGATGCGCGAGTCGGCGCAGGTGAAGAACATCGCTATCGGTTCCTGGCGATGCTTCAAGCCCTGGTACAGGGCGCGCTGCGCGGGATAAACATCGCGCTGAAATTTCCTGACCCCCTCGACGATTCTCGCCAAAGCCTGCTGGTTGTTCATGCCTCCAGCTTACTTCATCCCACGGGCCCGTCGGCCTTCGACAGTGCTGGCCTTCAGGCCGGCGTTTTCGCGCCCTGTTCGTTGGCTACCCCCCTCCCCCCAATCCCCACCAAATTTTTGATTCCAGGAACATTGCGCATCACCCTCTCGCCAAACTCTTTGGTAACCTCCGCTTCGAAAGGATCTTCTGTCTCACAACTTCGTCGTCCCATGGCCTTCCCTGGTCCCTGCTAGACTGAACCCTCATGTCGGTAGCTAACAACTCGCTCGCCCGCGCCTCTTCGGCATACCTCCGCTCGGCAATGCACCAACCCATCCAGTGGCACGAGTGGGGAGAGGAAGCCTTCGCCGCGGCTAAGCGCGAGAACAAGCCCATCCTGCTCGACATCGGCGCGGTATGGTGCCACTGGTGCCACGTGATGGATCGCGAATCCTACGAGAGCGCTGAGACCGCCGAGATCATCAATCGCGAGTTCATCGCCGTAAAAGTCGATCGCGACGAGCGGCCCGACGTCGACAGCCGCTACCAGCTTGCCGTCTCCGCGATTGCCGGTACGGGCGGCTGGCCGCTGACCGTATTCCTGACGCCCGAGGGCAGGCCATTTTATGGAGGGACGTACTTCCCGCCCATCGACCAGTGGGGCCGGCCGAGCTTCCGGAAGATTCTGACCGCGATTGCCGATGCCTATCGCAATCGCCAGGATGAAGTGCTCAAGTCGGCTGACGAAGCGATGCAGGTGCTGTCGAACGCCGAGAACTTCGCCGGCAGAGAATCGCAATTCTCGCCGCGCCTGGTCGGTGTCATGGTGCAGTCGGCGCTGCCGATTTTCGATGCGCGCAACGGCGGCTTCGGCAGCGCGCCCAAGTTTCCGCATCCCGCCGCACTCGATCTGCTGCTCGACTGGTACGCGCGCACCGGCGAGGAGCGCGTCGCCACCGTGATCACCACAACGCTCACGAAGATGGCGCGCGGCGGCGTCTACGACCAGCTCGCCGGCGGTTTCCATCGCTACTCGGTCGACGAGCACTGGACCGTCCCGCACTTCGAGAAAATGTCCTACGACAATTCCGAGCTGCTGAAGAATTATGTGCACGGCTATCAGGTCTTCGGCTTCGAGTTTTACGCTCACGTGGCGCGCGACATCGTCCGCTGGATGGACGAATGGCTGAGCGATCGCGAGCGCGGCGGCTTCTACGCTTCGCAGGATGCCGACATCAACCTCGATGACGATGGCGATTACTTCACCTGGACAAGCGACGAAGCCAAGGCTGTTCTGAGCGAGGAGGAATTCGAGGCTGCCGCACTGCACTATGACATCGAAGCGACGGGCGAGATGCATCACAATCCCGCCAAGAATGTGTTGTGGGTGCGGGCCTTGCCGGAAGAGGTCGCGTCGCGCATGGGCATCGACATCACCAGGGCACTCGACTTGCTGGTGTCAGCCAGAACAAAGCTGTACGCCGCCCGTTGGCAGCGGCCGACACCGTTCGTCGACAAGACTGTCTATGTGAACTGGAATGCCATGTGCGTCTCGGCGTATTTGCAGGCGGCGCAGGTGTTGCAGCTCGACGATGCGCGCAAATTCGCGCTGCGCTCGCTGGATCGCATCCTGGCGGAGGCGTGGGATGACCAACGCGGCCTATCCCACGTGGTCGCTTATGCCGATCCGAACGCCTCGGTGCCCCAGGTTCGCCCTTCAGGGCTAACCCGGGCCGTTCGCGGCATGCTCGACGACTACGCCTTCACCGCCCTGGCCTGCCTCGACGCCTACGAAGTCACGGGCGCAATCAGTTACTTCAACTTCGCGCGCCGCATTGCAAATGAGTTGATCCGGCGCTTCGCCGATGCCGGCTCGGGCGGCTTCTTCGACACCGAAGCATCGTTGGAAGAAAAACTTCAACTCGGCGCGCTCTCGGCGCGGCGTAAGCCGTTTCAGGATTCGCCGACACCGGCCGGCAATCCGGGCGCCGCGATCGCACTGCTGCGGCTCTATGCCTACACCAATGAGGCGAAGTATCACGACATCGCGCAAGCCGCTCTGCAGGTCTTTGCCGGCGCGGCGGAGCAGTTCGGAATTTACGCAGGAACCTACGGCATCGCGGCGACGTGGTTGTCGCGGGCGCACACCCAGGTGGTCGTGGTCGGAGAAGACGAGAACGCCAGCGCGCTGCTGAAAGCTGCGATCGCGCCCTTTGCGGTAAACAAGTCGGTGGTGCATCTGACCGACAGCGAGGCCGTCGCGCAAAATCTGCCGCCCGTATTAGCGGAGACCATTCCCAATCTGCCGGAACTCGACAAAGGAAGATCCATGGCCATCGTCTGCACGAACTTCTCCTGCCAGCCTCCAATCAGCGATCCGCAGGAATTGTCCTCATTGCTACGCCAAACTGCCTTAGCGACGTAGGGGAGAAAGGGAACAACCGAGCCCAGCGATCAAAGGCGATCGCGCCACAAGATTGGTCCCGTGGAACCGGCTTTCGAGAGACGGGCGCCGATTCGGCAGGATCGAGTCTCGCGCCGCGAGAGGGAATACGATAGCCCACCGCTTCCGCGGTGCTTGCGCACGCCTGCGGCGATCAGCTTGAGGTCTGGATGTAAGCGCGCATCATTTCCGCTTCCCCCGACTTCTCGTCGAGATGGCAGCGCAGCAGGTCGCGCAGCGACAGGAAGCCCACCAGCGTGCGGCCTTCGCATACCGGCAGATGACGCACACCATGGCTCTGCATCAGGCACATGGCCTCCTCCGAGCTGGCGTCCGGCTGGACGGTGTGCAGATCCGTACTCATGACTTCAGAGATGCGCGTGGTCATCGGGTTGCGGCCCTCGGTGACAACGCGTCGCATGATGTCGCGCTCGGAAAAGACGCCCACCAGCTTGGTCTCCTCCAGCACCGGCACCGCGCCGACGTTGCGGTCGACCATGTAACCGGCGGCCTCGAACACGGTTTGACTGGGCTGCACGTAGTGAATGGTGCGGTTGTTGATGAGATCCCGGATGGTTGCCATAGTGCCTCCTATAGCGCTGGACTGAAGGACGCATTAGGCTCGCCGGACCATCTGGCCGCGGGAGCGGGAAGTGGGCCGAGTATATGCCCAACCGCCAGGGGATGGAAGCAGAAACCAGCAAATTCTGCGCAAAAATAAAGCCTCCGCGGAAGGCAACCTGCAGCTGGGCGAGCCTGCGACGATGGCCGCTCCGGGCGCAGGCAGTTTGTTTGGATCCCATGACCATCGCTGGCACGTTCCCCCTCCGGCGATTGAAAGCGCGCTATGGCCGCCTCGGTCAGCAAGACATTCGCCCGCCCGGCTGGTATCCTCATTCCTTCCATTCCGTGACGGAGGAGCAGCACTGTGTCGCAGAGTTTGCAGGGGCGGACGGTCGCGGTATTTGGTGTCGCCAACAAGCGCAGCATCGCCTGGGCGATTGCGCAGCAGATGCAGCAAGCCGGAGCGCAGCTTGCCATCACCTATCAGAATGAGCGGCTGAAGCAGGAAGCCGACGATCTTATCGCCGCCCTGCCCAATTCGCAGGCGTTTCAGTGCGATGTCTCGCGTGACGAAGAAATCACTCAGCTATTCCGGACGCTGAAGGAGCGCTATGGCAAGCTCGACGGATTGGTGCATAGCGTCGCCTTCGCCCTGGCCGAGGATTTGAAAGGCGACTTCGTCGATACCAGCCGCGAGGGTTTCCGTGTCGCGCTGGAGATCAGCGCCTACTCGCTGGTGGCTCTTGCTCGCGCCGCCCGCCCGCTGATGACCGAGGGCGGCAGCATTATGACCATGACTTACTACGGCGCGGAAAAAGTCGTTCCCAAATACAACGTCATGGGTGTGGCGAAAGCCGCGCTGGAAGCCTGTGTGCGCTATCTGGCCTACGATTTGGGCAGGAGTAACATTCGCGTGAACGCGATCTCGGCGGGGCCGATCAAGACGCTGGCGGCGCGGGGCATCTCAGGTTTTGGCGACATGCTGAAAGAGCAGTCGGAACGGGCGCCGCTCAAGCGCAACGTCGATGTCAACGAGGTCGCGGCGACGGCGGTTTTTCTGGCCAGCGACGCCGCGAACGGGATAACCGGCGAGACCATCTACGTCGATTGCGGCTACAACATCATGGGATTTTGAAGACGCGGCGGCAGCGGGGCAAGGTAGCATGTAAGTTTGAATTCAGTTCCTCAGTGCGCGTCGGGTGGAGCACGCCTTGAGGCGTGCGTTACTGTCACCTCAATTCGACATGCGCTTTAGCGCCTGAGGTAAGTCCGTCTCTTACCTCAGCGGCTGAAGGCGAAACCTTTAGTGGATCTCAATTGCACCCCTGAAGGCGTACTCCACCCAGGACGGATTGAACACAATCCCACACTCGTGAGACCGCCGTCTCGTTGACAGCGCAAATAACCAAACTCTAGAATCAAAGCGGGGCTGGACGCAGTCACGTCCGGCCTTTCATTTCGTAAGCGCGCGAATCTGTTGCCGCCCCTTCCGTGCAGGTATTGTGGCATGTTTTGCGCCGCGTCCGACCGTTGGCGGTGTAGCTCAGGTGGTTAGAGCGACGGTCTCATAATCCGTAGGTCGCTGGTTCGAGTCCAGCCGCCGCCACCAATCTTCTCTCGCACAGTATTGCTTCGCTTGATGTGATTACCGGAAATCACCGGGCCCGGCGGCGAGGCCCGGCGTGATTTGCTCCTTAGCTGATAACTGGCTCCTTCTTAATTACTAAGGAGCGAGGAGTGAAATGGTCAGGCTCGAGGTGCCTACGTAGCCAATTCCGCTGGAATCATCCCGGCCATCCACCACCACATAGTAAGTACCCGCGGGTACCGTCTGCTGCAGTGATGTATTGCCGTTAGCAACAACCTTATTGGAGTTGCTGTTGGTCGCGAGAATCGTGTGGTTGCCACTGGCTGAAACATCAATCCTTCGCATGTATTCGCGGCCAGTCTGTCCATAAGGCCAGCCCGAGTACGAGGTGAAATAGTTAGGTCCGTTGGCTGTGTTGACGTTAAAGGTCCCCGTCCCGCCGCTCACCCCTGTGCAAACGTTGGGAACGCTCTTGTCCACATAGGCGATCCCGGCATAGGTACCGGGCCAACCGCTCACCGCGCTGTACTTGTGCACCCTTGCCTGGTAGGTTCCGGTTACTGGCGCGGCAAATTCAACCATTTCCCAGGCGTTCGCCACACTGGCCGACGCCGCCATTAACGTTCCATCGGGCTTATAAACATACAGGTCCAGGTCGGCGCCAAGCACGTCGGAGCTTGAGCCATCAGACCAGGAATCCCAGGCGATGACGACCCGGTACGTGCGTCCCGCGGTGAGATTGAACGCACCTCCATAGAAAGTGGGATACCAGTCAGTCGTGTCGGGTGCAAAAGGATTCGCATAACCCCACCGCCCGTATCGGGCCGAGTCATCCGTCAGATTCATAACTACCGACCCAACGCCTTGTTGGTCGCGTGAGAGGCCAAGGCTGTGGAACGCCGAACCCATAATCATGGCTTTAATCACTTCAGGCCATATTCCTAGATACGGTTGACGCGCCATGATTAAAGCCGCCTGCCCGGCGATTTGCGGCGCGGAGAAGCTGGTGCCCGCCACCGGGCTGGGAGTCAGGGTGTGGCTATAGGAAGTCGTGTTCACCGATTCCCCCACAGCCAGGACCTCGGGCTTCTCCTGCCCGGTCAGAGGATTGACATAGGCGGAAAAAGAACTGAGGCCATCACCGGTCCACCAGGCATCGTAGTTGTCGTACTGCGACCCCACCGTAATCACATTCCAAGCCATACCTGGAGAAGCAACATACGGGCAACCGGGGGTCTGGGCATTGTTACCGGCAGATATCGTAAACGTTGCTGACAGAGCATGCGTGGCCCAATCTACGTAACGGCTCTCGAAGTCCTGCTGGCCGGTTGGGCAACTGGTTCCCCAACTCATATTGGTGGGGTTGCCTCCATTGGCGAGTGCCCACTCGGACGCTCCCACCAGGTCCACATCGTTCCAGGTCTGGCTGTTCGCACTTAAGATCGCCTGCACCGAAGGGCTCACCCCGCGGTACAGCGGATGAGTGGCGGCAATGACTCCGCCTACCTCGCTTGCGTGATCGCCCAGGTTCTGGCCTATTGAACAATACCGACCGTCATATAGCGAGCAGTAGAAAATCACTGGGTGCGTCGAATTGTTGAGGTACATATTCGCGTTGGAGACCCCATCCGGCTCGTGCACCACGGGGCGGACCATTCCCGCTCCCAGGTTGCCTGCCGCCCACACCCGGTAACCACGCTGCGTTGTAGACGCGTGATCCTCATGTAGCTGTCTTTCGACCACTCCGTATACTTCGGCCACATCGACGTGCCGTGCGATTAGCCGGATCTGCGTTGGGGTGAGATCGGCAAACACCGGGGGCGCATAGAGAGGCTCGTGCGCAATCACTCCCATCTGGGCGAGGGCTTTCACAACTCCCTTACGCAGAGGTGCGACCGAGCTCTGAATGGCTTGGAGTCGCGCTGCGAAGTTGGCTTGAGCAACTGCCCGATCCTGGGTCACGGCTGGCCGCGGGGCGAGGGGCGTCGCCGGCATCGCCAGCCAGATCGCTACGGGGATGGTGCCTTTCTGCGTGACCTTGCGATAAAAGTCGCTGAGGACGGCTCCGCTTTCCATTTTGCTCATCAGATCATAAAGCTGGGGATCGATCTTGCCGTATTTCGCCACCTTGGCCTTCTCTTCCTGCGTCGCCACCGCATTGGCGTCTACCGCTTTGCCCTCTGTGTCGATCGCAGCCTGATAAGTGGCGCCCGTTTCGGGATCAACCAACTTGGCGGTGTAGATGACGGTTCCTGTCGTCGGAAAAGTGAGCTGCACGACATCGCTCGCCTGGAGCCGCCCTGGCGAGAGATTGTGATCCATTGCTACTTGAGACTGAAGCGTGCCTTGAACCAGTGCCTGATCGATTTGCTGGCCCTGAACCAGGGTTGGTAACAAGAGTAAGACCAGCATCATTAACCACAGATGCGTCTGTCTTTTCATGGTGTTCCTTCCTTTCTCTTGGAAAAGCGTCAGTGGTCAAGCAAGAAGGTCCTTCATTTCATTGAATGGAGCCTCCATGTCGGCTGATAGGGTGGCTAGTGCCGCCGCTGGTGCTGCAGGATTCTCCGTTCCGTGATGTTGCGGCCTCCGCGACACCAGCACCGGTGCAGCACATCTCCCGTTACGGCCTGCAAGGCGCTAAAGCCAGATCGCTTCACACAACTACTCTGAAGCGAAGGTGTTGGGAACGCAGATGTCGCAGGTTCGCGGCAACCTAATCAGCGGTGAGAGGGTTAGCAGAGGAGAGTGCAGAGCAGGAGCAGAGTGCCTGGTTTTTCGATAGTGTGCCGAGCGTCCGAATCCCGGTTCCGAAAACAGATGACCCGCAGCAACGTGCAGAGTTTCGTGGGATGATGGATCGGCCGTACCCGAATCACTTCGAAAGTGGCTTGCGACGGGGCCGCTGAGATTCCTGCCGCAGGTTCATAGGGTAGGCTTTCTGACTCGTCGTAGGCAGTCTCGACCACATCTTCGGCAGGAATGGTGCAGCACACCCCAAAGGCCAAGAGCGTGAAGAAGAGCAAGAAAGTAGAACGCGCGCCCCTCATACGCACACCGATAGCCGCAGTATACTCCGGTAGCTAAACTGCAACTACGTTTAACGAACATAAGAGGTACAAAGTTCCAGATTGGAACTGAAGTCGAATGGAGAGCGGGCCCGATGAGCGGATGGCGAGCCGCAAGTCCGGAGGCGAGCCCGTGGAAGGAAAGCAGCTTCTCCGGCTACGCCGGCTATATTCGCGATGCGACCCCAGCCACTCCGCTGGAGATTTACGCTATCCTCCGCGGCGATCCACCGTCTGCCTGCCCTCTAGCGAGTTCGCCGCATTGATTCCTACAAGGCCAAGGGAAGCATCGTGAAACCAGATCAAATACCCAACCTCATTCTGGGAACAGGACCTACAGCGATTGCCGCGGCTTATGCGTTGCGGCGTCTCGGAGTGCCCTTTGAAGTCCTGGATGTTGCTTACGATCTGGAGCCCGAACGCGACGCCATGGTGCAGTCTCTCTCGCAGACGGAGCCGGTCCATTGGCCAAGAGCGAACGTTGAGAGTTTGTTTCCCCCGCCGGCAACGTCAGCTCGAGGCGTGGAAAAAAGGTTCTCGTTTGGGTCGACGTTTCCTTATGAGCGGCCCCAATGTATCTCTTGCACTACTACAGACTGCACGATCGATCTGTCGCATGGTCTGGGTGGCTTTGGAAATGTCTGGGGCGCGGCCATGCTGCCTTACACCGACCAGGACCTATCGGATTGGCCCATTTCTTCGGCCGACCTGGCCGACTCGTTCAGGAATATCTCGCAATTTGTGCCCATCAGCGGGGAGTCCGATCGACTGGAGCAAACGTTTCCCTTCTATCACGACAGGATCACCTCCCTCGAACGATCAGAACAGACCACGGCATTGCTTGAGTTTCTAGCGAAGCGTGAGACTGAACTAAGAAGCAAAGGGATTACCTCTGGTCGTGCTCGTGTCGCGGTCGATTCCACTGAAGGGCCTTCCAGTTGCCGCTACTGCGGCTACTGCCTTGATGGATGTCCTTATGGTTCGATCTTCAACCCGCGCTTACTTTGGAAGAGCTTCGAGCGCGAGGGAACGAAAATCCACAGGGGCTTCTATGCTGTCGAGTTCGAAGAAGACGTCGATGGAGTGACCCTGTCAGCCGTGAATGTGAGAGACGGATCCCTGCGGACACTGCAAGTAGGAAGGCTCTTCGCCGGCATGGGCGCAATCTCTACAACCCGGCTGATCGCCAGATCTATCAAATTACTGAACCAGCCGGTTCGTATCCAGGATAGTCAGTATTTCTTCTTTCCTTTGTTGTCGTACCGCAAGGCCAAAGACTTGGCGGTGCGATTTACTCTGGCCGAAATATTCCTTGAGATCCGCAGTCCAAGAATCAGCAATAACTACATCCACTTTCAGATCTATGGACTGAGCAGCATGTTCCGGCGGGCGATACGGTCCCAGATGCCTTCTCTTCTTCGACTGCGCTCCGTACTCGACGCCATCGCGGGCCGCTTCTACCTCGTTCAGGGTTTTCTCCACTCCTCCGAATCGGACCACCTGG
>Ga0335078_10013820_pt1 | contig 11961 bp, 7 predicted proteins | sample Lox_Sample_32_FD_206711 | JGI IMG/M metagenome (GOLD analysis project Ga0335078, IMG submission 206711) | Soil microbial communities from Loxahatchee National Wildlife Refuge, Florida, United States - Lox_Sample_3.2 | ecosystem: Environmental > Terrestrial > Soil > Wetlands | place: USA: Florida... | reverse complement strand
CACCGATCCGCTCGTCGGGGGCGGAGCGCCCTTCGGTAAGTCCCTGAGCTCGGTCGGCTGCGTCGGGTTGTATGACGCGCACAAAGTCGCGGCCAACAGCGCCGCGGGTCGTTGCACGCCGAATACAGCTACCGCTTGGGCGCGGAACAGATGCTGGACGTCGACCGCCGGCAGTTGCGCTCTCGCCCACTCCGGAAATCACGATTGCCCCAGCCTGGGCCCGGCGCACTTGACGGCAGCAGCGCTGGAGTTATCACGATGCTAGTAGTAATCGGCCGCTTCGGGCATGGGCTCCCGGACTCACTCAGCTCCGACCGGAACGATGCGACTGCGACCGTTGATCTGCCGGACGCTCAGCCCGCTCTGGATGCGCAGCGCCAGCTCGGGGACGTGGCTGATGACACCAACGACGAGCTCCTGTGCGCGCAGCCGCTCGAGCGCGTCGATCACATCATCGAGGGTCGCCGGGTCGAGCGTGCCGAAGCCCTCATCGATGAACACCGACTCCAGTTTCGCCCCCATTCCGTCGCCGGCAAGCTCTCCGACGTGCTGCGACAACGCCAGCGCCAGTGCCAGGCTCGCGAGGAACGTCTCGCCGCCGCTAAGCGTCTTTACGCTGCGTCGCTCATCGGCATTCGCGCGGTCGACGACGTAGAACTCGCCTTTGATCGGCGTGAGGCTGTAGCGGCCGCCGGAGATTTGCAGCAGCTCCTCGGACGCACGGGCGGAGAGCAGGTCGAGTGTTTCTTCAACGATGTACTCGCCGAACCGGTCGACCTGGAGTTCCCGCGCGAGCGCCTCAAGGACCACGATCTGCTCCCGCTCGTCCTTCACCTGCTCCTCCATCTCGGCCCGCTGCGCAACTCTCCGCTCACCCTCCTCGACCGCTGCCTGGGCTGCCGCGGTTCTTTTGATCGCCTGCTGCTGTGCCTGCTTGAGCAGCTCCAGCGCGCGCTCGGGGTCGGATGCCTCGACTCCGAGGGCGGCCGCGAGCCTGATCACCGCATTCCCCGAACTGCTTGCCTGCTCGTCGACTTCAATTCGCGTCTCCATTAACCGCTGGCCGGCAGCCGAGCACCAGTTTGATAGCTCGGTTGCCGCGACGGCACGGTCAGGCGCGCCCTCGAGTAGTCGCTCGAGGACAACGCTCGCGGGAGCCGACCCCAGCCGAACGTACGCGCCTTCGGCGATCGTGCGCGCACGGGTGAGCTCGAGGTCGAGGGCGGCCAGCTCGTGCCGGCATGTCGAGAGCTGCTCCCGGATCGTCTCGTGCTCGGCGGTCAGCCGGTCGCACCGCTCCCTAGCAGTGCCGACGCTGTCGGCGGCGGCGGTCAGACGTTCGCGGTGGCTGGTGATCTGTGCGGCGGCGTCACCCGGCACGGCGCCGCCAAAGCGAAGCCGGAGCAGCGCATCGGCGTCTTCCCGGCGCTTGCGGATCAGATCGAGTGCTGCGGCGGCCGCCGCCTGACGCTCCTCGCTTCGGGTCGCGGCGACGCGGGCATCCGTCACCTCCTGGGAGATCTGCTCGTGCTCACGCTCCAGTGCGCTCCGGCTGTCCGTAGCCTCTCGCGCTCTTGCTGCGGCGGCTTCCGCGGCGTCTTCGGCCGTCTGCGCGGCGGCGACCAGAGCCCCCAGGTCGTGATGCCCGTTGAGCGCGACCGCCAGCCGTTTGGTGCACTCGTCGCGCTTAGCTTCGAGCGATGAGAGCTTCGTTTCGGCTTGAGTCAGGGCCCGGTCCGCCGCGATGCAGCGCGTGCGGGCCTGGTCTTCGCCTTCGCGTGCGGTGGTGAGCGCCGTCGCGGCGTCGGGGGCGATCGGCACCGCCGCGGACAGAGCCACGCCGCAGACAGGGCAGGCGTCTCCCACCTTCAATCCGTGCGCGAGCTCGGCGACCGCGTGGATGCGGCGGTGCTCATCCAACGCGCTCACCGCGCCAACGAGCAGCTCGTGAGCTGCGGATGCCCCCGCCGCCGCCTGCTCGAGCACCGTCTGGTGATCGCGCAGCTGTCGCTCCCCGGTGCCTAGTTCGGTCTCCGCGGTTTTCGCCGCCGCCGCGCTGCGGGCGATGTCCCCGCTCGCCGTCTTCGCGTCGTTCGCTCGGTTCACCGCGGCCGTCTCTGCCTGACGCAGAGCCGTCAGCTCTGTAGTGATCGCCTTGTGTTTGGCGAGCGCTTCGTCGAGCGCGAGCTGTCCGGCGTTGACTTCCTCAACGGCTTTGCTCAGTTCTTCCTCGCCGGTTTCCTCTTGTTCGACGGTTTCGCGTAGCGTGCGGGCTGCTGCCGCTGCTTCGGCGAGTTGCTCGAGGCTTCCAACCTCGGCCTCAATTGCGCGCGTCTGTTCTTCGGCGGCGGCTGCGGCGTTTCTTGCCTTCTCGAGCTCGGTCGTCTTGGCGTCGAGCCGCTGCTCGGCGGCCGCGTAGCCCGCCTCGGCCGTGCCGGCCTTCTCCGAGACTTTCTCAAGCTCGCCGGCGAGCGCCTCTAGCTCGATCCGCCCGGTGTCGATTACGGCCGCCCGTGCTTTGGCGGCTGCGGCGACTTTGCCGTGTTCGGTCGCCTTGGCCAGCGAGTCGGAAACAGCCTGGGCATCGTCGGCGGCGGAGGTCGCCGCCGCCCGGAGCGCCTCCACCTTCTCCGGCGTGGCGTCGGCGTACTGCTCGGCAAGCAGCTCCTCGGTTCGCTTCACGCGCGCTTCAAGAACCGTGCGTCGGTTTCGCGCAAGGGCCGCCATCTTCTGGAAGTAGAAGACGCCCAGCAGCGAGAATAGGACCTTGCGCCGTTCGCCGATGTCTCCTTTAAGGAAGCGGTGGAACTCTCCCTGCGGGAGAAGCACCGCGCGTGTGAACGCGTCGAAGTCGAGCCCGACGATCTCGATGATCCGCTTGTTCGACTCCCGCACACCGCCCTCGCACTCCGGCACCCAGGCGGCGCCGTCCCAACGCTCGAAGGTGAGCGTTTGCGGCTGATTGGGGCGGCGGGAGAGGCGTCGGGCGATCTTGTAGCGCCCTTTGTTTTGGATGGAGAACTCAAACTCGACGTGCGCAAGCATCTTGCCGAGCGAGACGACGTCAGAGGTCCCTTTTGTACCTCCGAGGCGCGGCACCTCGCCGTAGAGTGAGAACGCGATGGCATCGAGGATGCTCGTCTTGCCCGCCCCCGTGGGCCCGGTGATCACGAACAGCTCAAGCGGCTCGAAGTCGACCTCCTCGTGCTCGCGGAATGCGGTGAAGCCGTCGATCGCGAGCCTAAGCGGGCGCACCGCTCACCTCCTCGAACAGCTCGTCGAACAAACGCAGCATCCGGTCGTCCGCCGCCGCACCGTGGCGGCGTTGGTAGTAACGGGCGAACAACTCCCGCGGCTCGAGCCGCTGCAGCTCACCGGCCTCGCGGTCTGCGGACTCGCGCTCATATTCCAGCTGGACCACCAACGCGCGGGGCAAGAACTCCCGGACCTCGTCCGCGAGTCCGGGTGACGGGCCGTCACAGCGGAGGGTCACCCGTAGATACGCGTCAGGGTCGATCTCCATCGCCCGTAGCTCGTCGAGCGTCCCGGCAACGTCCAACAGCCCGTGACCGCCCGCAAGCGTCACCGTCGTGACTTCGGGTGGACGCCCGGGATCGACGTTCACGATCGCGACACTCTTTTCCTGCTCACGCTCCCCGAAGTCGAGCTGCAGCAACGATCCCGAGTAGCGCGTTGCCACCGGTGCGGCGGTGACCGCCTGCGGCCGGTGGACGTGCCCGAGCGCGACGTACTGCGGTGTCGCCGGCAGCCCCTGTGGGTCGACGGCGAAGATCTCGCCGATCGTCAGCGTCCGCTCGCCGCCGCCGATTTTCGCGCCGCTCACGAACAGATGCGCGGCGACGATGTGGATCTTCCCCGGCTCAAAGCCGGCACACAGCGCTTTCAGCAACTTTGCCAGCTCGTCGGCGTATGCGTTGCTCGGGTCCCCTTCGAGCCCCATCATCTCCTCGGCCCCGAACAGTCGCTTCTCCGCCACCCACGGCAGCGCCGCGACCTGCGCTGTCTGCTTGCCGTCTCGGGACACGAACTCGACGATCCCTCCGGCGTCCGGCCGGCGGACTTCCGGCACGATTTTGATCCCGGCGGCGCCGGACAAGCCCTCGATCGCGGCGAACCTCCTGGCGTTGTCGTGGTTACCGGGGATCATCAGCACGCTGCTTCCGGTGTCCCGCAGCGCAACCAGCGTTCGGTAGACGATCCGCTCGGCCTCGGCCGACGGGGCGAACTGGTCGAACACGTCACCGCACACGACCGTCAGGTCAACCTCGCGGTCGCTCGCGGTCTGGACGACCTCGTCGAGCACCGCCGCCGCCTCATCGAGGCGCTGGTGGCGATAAAGCGTCTTGCCGACGTGCCAGTCGCCGGTGTGCAAAATCCTCATCGCTCGAACCTCGCGAACGGGTCCTCGGCCGGATCCGCCGCCACTTCGCTCGAGCGTGTCGCCCACGCCGGCATTGGGAAATGGATCTGCAATGGGACGGGGATCGGCGGCTGGGCGAGCATCATCGACCCGGGCTTGAGGATCGCCGCGCGCTGGCGCGCGACCGACGACAAGAACCCGTACTCGGCACGCTCGGCCTCGGCCGGGTCAAGCCGCCCGACCACCCGGATCGCGCTGTTGGCCACGACGCGCCGCTCCACCTCGGACGCGGTCTGCTGGGCGCCGATCAGGATCAGCCCGAGTGAGCGCCCGCGCTCGGCGATGTCGAGCAGCACCTCCTTGATCGGGCTCCACCCCTCCCGCGGCGCATACTTGTTGAGCTCGTCGAGCACGAGGAACACGAGCGGCCGTGCCGTGCCGGCGTTCTCCTTCGCCTCGAACATCTTCTTCACGACGACGCCGACGACAAACCGCTTCGCTCGGTCGTGCAGGTTATGGATGTCGATCACGCTGACCTGCTTGGACTGCCAGTCGATCCGGTGCTTCTCGACATCCGCGGCGTCGCGGCCGCGGATCAGATGCCCGCAGTGAAAGCGGGCGCTGTCGAGCCGGCGCAGGAACGCGCTCACGGTCCCCGATGCGATGTAGCCACGCCAGTTCGATGTGTCGTCCTCTAGGTGGTCAGCGATCAGCCCGCACAGGTCGTCGAACGAGTGCACCGCCGTCGGCGTGCCGAGCGCGTCGGGCAGCCGGACCGACGCGGGGAACTCGGGAATGTCCTCGGCGAAACGTTCGAGCTGCTGCTCCACGCGGGCAACCAGGTCGGCGATCTGGCTGCGCTCGTCACCCTCTTCGGCGAAAAGGAAGCGAAGCAGCCGGTCCCGCACGACGTCTCTGACCGTCCAGAAGTAGGAGGTGACGCCGACATGCCGGCTGCCTGTGTCCGGGACCGCCACGTCCCCCCCGCGCTTGACCGGCGCCCACAGCCCGACCGATTCGAACGGACCCGGCTCTAGCCCAAGCGCCCGATAGTCGGCGCGGTCCTCGTCGGTCAGGCGCACGTTGGGCTTATCGAGATACAGCAGGTCTTCGCCCTTGACATTGAATATCAGCGCCTTCGTGTTCGCCGCCTCATTTCCGAGCACGTCGCTGTGGAACAGCGCGTAGAGAAGGAAGCCTGCGTAGCTCGTCTTCGTCGCCACCCCGGAGACACCGGAGATGTTCACGTGCGCGCCGCGGCGCCCGTCCAGGAACGACAAGTCGATGAACATCGGCAGACCGTCGCGCGCGACCCCGGCGACGAGTCCCTCCTCCATCTCATCGAAGTACAGGGCCTCATCGCGGGCACCGCCGGATGCACGGACCACAGCGTCTCCCGGTCGCGGCGGAACGTACAGTTCCGGCTCAAACCTCGTGCTGACAACGTGCGCGGCCCGCGCCAGCTCCACCGGTAGCAACCCCTCGTCTGCGAGGAACACGTCGGTGTCAAACCGGCTGCCCTCATGCCGTGCCCGGACCATGTCCACAAGACCGCTGACCCGCAGCGCCCCTGCCCCGGGGACGTCCGTCTGCACCATCACGATGTCGTCCAGCTGCAGGAACGTGCCGTCCTCGATCCCCACCCAGAACTCGAGCGGCGTCGAATCCTCCGTGCCGAGCACGCGCCCGACCCTTCCCGTATCAGCGTCCACTCAGGACCTCCGAGTTGATCTTAACTTCGAGAGCCCGCCTGATCAGGAGGGCGTCGCCCAGTCGGTGTCGCAACCTACCTTCCAGCGCGGCGATCGGGTAAAGGTTCTGCGGCGCGCGCGGGTCACGGCCGGGAATCGGCGCGAATCGCGGCAGCACCTGGCTGCACAGGTCGCCCAGCCGCTGCGCCCCCTCCAGGCCCTCGACGGCCGCGACCTCGAGTCGCACCAATCCGGCCATCGTGCCGTCGATCGGCCGCGGCGTGGCGAGCCGCAGGTACCAGGAGTAGCGCTCGAGCCGCTGCTCGCCAAGCTTGAAGATCGGACTCCGCTGGCCGACGTCGAGCCGTTCCAGCACCTTCGCACGCTCCCCGTCCAAGTAGGCCCGAGCCTGGCGCTTGATCAGTCCAACGGCCGGCCCGGAGACGAAATAGGTGAGCGGGCCATCCGATACGACCAGCTGAGCACCGCCGCCGGCGAGGATCTCCTGCGCAAGCAGGGACTCGGACGCGCGCATCGCGTTCTGCAGCCCGAGGATCGGATCGGCCGGGGTCATCCCAGCAACCGAGCGCGGCGCAAAGCTGAGCCTGCGGCCGCCGAGGTCAACGCTGATCGCCTCCGCGGCCAGGCCTCCCCCAAGCACGAGCTCGCGCCCGATCCGGACGTCCGAGATCCTCGGCGGGAGCGACGACCAGGCGACACCCACCGCCCAGCAGCCGGCAAGCGCCGGCGCTGAGCCCGATTCGTCCTCGGCGAACAGCCGTGCATCGATCCGCCGCACGCCGTCGACGAACGCGCAGCACGCCTCCGGTCGATGTCGCGGAGCTTCAATCGGCATCCACGCCCCGGCGAACTCGACGTCGAGCTCGAGTCCTGCCGGTGGTCCGAGGTCGCGCTCAAGCTCGACGGAACCGCCGTACTCTGGATCCCACGGGTCAATGCGAAGCCTCATCTCGGATCAAGGTCGTATTGCATCAGCCCGACCTGACGCGGCCGAGCGCAAAGCCGAGCCCGAACGGCATTGTCGCCATGACGAGGCCCCCCTCGCAGCGTCCGTCGACGCGGAAACCATCACTTCGCGCCGCGGGGGCGCTCGGCGCAGCCACAGCGCGCGACTCGTGTCGTCACTCGATAGAGCTGACGAGAGCTGACTAGCACTCGTCAGCATCCTCCGCGACGAGGACATCTCGAATGCCCTGAAGCCGCTCGCGCACCTCATCGAACGCCAAAACTTGTACGGTCGCCTGTGACGAGCGGAACAGCTCAAAGCTGCGCCTGGCGGCTTCATCCGCCAGATCGGACACGCGTCCAACGATTAGGTAGCACCGCGGGTTATAGGCTTGAAAAGTCTCTGAAGTTGCACGAAGGTTCCCAATCTCGTTCAAAAAGCTGTCGCGGTATCCGAGCACCTGTACTAGGCCACCGACGACGTCCTTGCCAATTGTGTACGCCCCGCTCGTGCGGTACCGCGCGTCACACAGCGCCGCATCTGGCGTCTTAATTTCGACGAGAGAGACGTTGTCAGTAAGCGCGTTGGCCAGCAAGTAGTCAACGACGCCGCCGCCTGTGTTCGAGATACCTTTCCCGCCAACGTACGCTCGCTCCCGAAGCAGCACCACAGGCGAACCGGTCAACTGAGAAAAGACCCAAGCGTTGCGTGCAAGCAGTTGCTGCCAGAAGCTCTCGGAATCGTTCGCCTCGTTTGCAGCCCAACGTGCCAGGTCGCGGGCTCGTTGGGCTTGCGCCCCGGGGGAAGGAATGAGAGGGTGGACATATGAGGCGTAGCGATGACCGAGCCACTGCTCGTCCAGTGATGGCCGTTGGCTGCGGTGGCGCGTTTGAGGTGGAGGTCAAAGGGGAGTCGCACTACCAGGAGGCGATCCGCGATTGCGTTGGCGGACGACTGGAGGTCGGCGTGACAGGGGATCAGGCCAGCTCGAGTGAGTTCGATGTTCGTCTTACACGGGAGCCAGACAATGGCTATGACTCGAACGCCGTGTCCGTGAGATCGGTGACCGACAAGACGCTTGGGTACTTGGCACGACCGACTGCCGAAGAGTATGCGCCGATTCTTGACGGCATCGGCGAGCGCGCGGTTGTGCAGTGCCGGGCCCGTGCTTACGGGCGGCGTGCGGGATCACAAGGTCATTGGAATTTTGGGATCTGGCTGGACCTTCCGGACGCAACGGACTTCGCCGAGGCGCTCAAGGACCTGACCCCTGAAGACCTCGCCAATCCGCCCGATCCGGCCTCGCCGATCGAGTCCACCAGCGGTTACGATCACGCCGATGGAGGGACGCACCGAATGGTTGCCGTGACCTGCCCGGCCTGCGGTGCCGCTGAAGAGGCGGCAGGAGGGGTCGGTGGGTTTCGTTGCCGCTCCTGCCAAAACGACATATGGATCATCGGCTGTCGCCGCTGCCATCAGGCGTGCAAGATCTATGGGTCTGCCGTCGGCGGCGGAGCAGTTGAGTTTCGGTGTAGCAACTGTCGCGCGAAGAACACGGTGACGAAGCAGAGCCTGCGTGCCATCAACGCCGAGGTCCGTCGCGCCGAACGAGCCGAGATCGCGAGCAGGCGCGCAGCTGCGGCAGCCCAACGAGCGAGTCAGGTCCGGCGCGCTGAGGGCCGAGAAGCGGAAGCAGCGCGCAGTACAGGGCGCGTCCAGTCGGAAGTTGCATCGCTGACGAACCTCCTCGAGTCGACCGCAGATACTTCGTTCGACTTCAGTCGTCTCAAAATCGTTCCGACAAAGCTGGAATTCTCCCCGGGGAAGCTCGCCGAAGCAGGGAAACCGCCGGTGCTTGAGTCGTTCCTGCCTCCTGCGCCTCGAGGTCTCGGAGCGCATCTCCCCGGAGCGAAGCGAAAGCTCGCAGAGCAAGTCGCATCCGCCGAACAGGAATTCGCGCAGGCCAGCCTCGAGCACGAGGCCAAAGAAGCCGAGCGGATCGCAGCGTTGGACCGTGCGCGCGAGGAGTTCGAAGCAAAGGTCGCAGAAGCTGAGGCCACAACACGCCAGCAACACAGCGATGTTGACCAACTGGAGGAGAAGTTCACGAACGGCGACCCAGAGTCGGTCGGCGAGTACTACCTGGCCGTGCTCAACTCGGTCCGCTTGCCATACGCCGCGCCAGGAGGCGAGTCACGCGTCGCGTACTCGCCTGAGTCCAAGCAACTCGTGATCGAATTCGAACTCCCGCCATTCGAGGTCGTACCCGAGATCCGTGAATACCGCTACATCAAGTCGCGCGACGAATTGAAACCGAGTCTTCTTCCGGCTGCGGAGAGGAAACGAATCTATTCGTCTGTCATCGCGCAGGTCGCGCTCTGCGTTCTTCGCGCTGCCTTCGCGGCAGATGCCCACTCTGTCGCGGAGACGATCGTCTTCAATGGGCAAGTCCACACGATCGACAAACGAACGGGGCAACAGATCCATCCATGTCTCCTGACCGTTCGGGCAACACGTGAACACTTCGACGAACTCAACCTCGCGCGCGTCGATCCTGCCGAATGTCTCAAGGGCCTGAACGCATCTGTATCGAAGAACCCCGCGGAAATGGTGCCGGTTCGACCGGTTCTCGACTTCAACATGTTCGACCCACGGTTTGTGACCGAAGAAAACGTGATCGAGACACTCGATGCCCGGCCCAACCTAATGGAATTAACGCCCAAGGAGTTCGAATCGCTCATCACCAACCTCTTCGAAAAGATGGGACTCGAAACCCGCCTGACCCAGCCATCACGGGACGGCGGCGTAGATTGTGTCGCGTATGACTCACGACCCATCTTCGGCGGCAAGGTCGTCATCCAAGCGAAGCGGTACAAGAACACCGTGGGCGTGAGCGCCGTCCGAGACCTATTTGGCACCATGCAGAACGAAGGCGCCACCAAAGGAATCCTCGTCACCACGAGCGGATACGGGCAAGCATCCCACGAGTTCGCGAACGGAAAGCCCCTCGAGCTCATCGATGGCGGGAATCTCCTCTTCCTCCTCCAAGAGCACGCCGGCATCGAAGCAAAGATCGTCGTGCCGGAGGACTGGGTGGAACCCGACCGACCAACCTGATCTTCTGCCATCTAAACCGCCGCGGATCGGACGAACCGTGGCGACGTTTCGTTGGCCTCGCACCCGATCGGACTGAGTTCGAGCGACTTGTTCGGTCCAGACTGCTCCGCCGTGTCGACTATTCGGCCGCGGGTGCTGCGAGGACGATCTTGCCTGCGTTCAGGGTGCGCTCGATGTCGACCATCACGTACTCAGGAGGCTCGTTGATGTCCGTCGGCTTATCCCAGACCGACTCATCTACACCTGGAGCGAGTCTCCCGTTTTTGCGTACGAGATCGAACCTCGGGAACTCGCGGAGAGGAACCCCACGGTACTGCTGCGAAAGGCCGGCGTTCTTAGCCGCGCGCGCGCTCGCCGGGCTCCACCAAGTCGAAACTGCAACCGTCGACTCCCCGAGTCGTCGTGCCACGAAGACGATGTTGATCGACGAATACCTTGGGCACACGCACCAGCCGCCCTCGCGGCCGCGGAACGGGATCGGGCAGGCGGGGTAGAGCGGGCAGCGGTCGTGATCAAGCTGGTACTCCGATTGTCGAGTGACCTTCGCGTAGATGCAGAATGGATGAACCACCGAGCGCCAGAGCCGGCTCACCTTCCCGGCCCCCTCGATCGGTCCGCCGCAGATCGGACAAGGCGGCCTGCCCGCGGCCTCCCACTCACGGCGGATCATCCCCCGGGCGCGTCGATCGTCGGGCCTTTCGCTCACTACCTGCACGATACGGCGCGGCTTGGCAAAAGCGCGTCCGTGACGCGATGCCTAATGGCGTGCAACGACCCGCGGCGCTGTTGGCCGCGACTTTGTGCGCGTCATACAACCCGACGCAGCCGACCGAGCTCAGGGACTTACCGAAGGGCGCTCCGCCCCCGACGAGCGGATCGGTGACGTCCTCCTCGCGGTTGCCGGCGTGTGCCTAGGCACGAGCGCGAACGTCGACCGCCACGACGCTTGACGGCCGTGCTGCTCCTTTGCCACGATTGCGATCGCCGGCTCCGACTGGCCGGCAGCGATCGGATGGCGACAAGGCGCTCGTGGGATGGAGTCCGTCCGTGCCCCGCGAGCGCGTCCATTCTCGCAAGATCAGGCGCCACCCGCGACGTACGCCATGCCTGCCGCAGAACAGCCAGCGAGAACGCGGTCGCGCGGCGCCGCTCTCGGCTCCGTCGACGACGCAGGAATGGCCCGCCTTCCCTGATGACGTCGTCAAGGGCCTCGTCCGGCTCGTTTGCCGGCCCTTCGGGCCGGGCGCAACGCGGCCATCGTGACCGGCGACCGTCGACGGTTTGCCGTCGCGGGTACCTGTGATTTCGCCCCGGGCATCCGCGCCCGGCACGAAATCACAGGTCGACGACCGGCAGGCCGGGGGATCGCTCGATCAAGACAGATCCTTCGCGGAAAAGACCCGACCGCAGACCCATGGCGGAAGTCCGATGACCGGGCATGCTGTACGACAACCAAGCTTCAGACGAGGCTTCCAAGAGGTTTCCATATCGCCCGTTGTCCGCCCCGCGGGTGGGCCCGCCTGGCCAATGACCGGCCAATATGCAGGCAATTCGCGAGAGCCCTCTGTCGGACTCGAACCGACGACCCCTTCCTTACCATGGAAGTGCTCTACCAGCTGAGCTAAGAGGGCGAGGACGCCAGGGTACCGCGTAAGCGCGGCCGGCAGCTAGCCGTAGGCGGCTTGCAAGAGCGAGAGCATCGTGCCCGCGGTCTGGGATCCGATCGGGGAGCCGCTCGCGTCGGCGAAGCCGATCTCGAGGTGGGGGCCGGTCGAGATCCCGACATCGCCGGGGCCGATCGAGCT
>Ga0335078_10013819_pt1 | contig 11961 bp, 10 predicted proteins | sample Lox_Sample_32_FD_206711 | JGI IMG/M metagenome (GOLD analysis project Ga0335078, IMG submission 206711) | Soil microbial communities from Loxahatchee National Wildlife Refuge, Florida, United States - Lox_Sample_3.2 | ecosystem: Environmental > Terrestrial > Soil > Wetlands | place: USA... | reverse complement strand
CTCGAGCGTGTCGGCCGTCGGCGCTGGCGTCGTCGCCGCAGCCGGGGTGGCGGTGACCGTCTGCGTCGTCTTTGGCTTGGGCGTGGCCGCGGGCTTCCGCGGCGCCGCCCGGGTCGTGTGCGTGGCCTCCGAGGCCTGGCGCTGGACGCTTGCCGCGGATTGCGCCGGGTGTCCACCGCCGCCCATAGTGCCGGCGATGACGACGGCCGCGATCACTCCCGCGACGAGCGCCGCCAAGGCGGGAATCCGCGCGCGGCGCCGGGCCGACGGACGGTATGGCATCGGCGGATGGGATCCCGTGCGCGAGGCCGTACGCGACCGGTTCCCACGCGCGCCGGCGGGGGCCGGCGTCCTCCCGGCCGGGGTCGGCGTCCGCCCGGCGGTAGGCGGCGTGCGCCCGGCTGCATGCGCCTGCCTGGGGGGTCGCGCTGCAGCCGCAAATGCGGCGGCCCGGTGCGGCCTCGTCGACGTCTCGGTGAGCGCGGACTCGATCGCCTGTGCGAAATCTTGCGCGGTGGGCCACCGCTCCTCGGGGCGCTTGGCCATGCCCCGCGCCAGGATCCGGTCGATCGACGGCGGGAGCGTGCGGTTGACCCCGCTGGCGGCCGGGGGAGGCTGTTCGATGTGCTGGCGCGCCTGCGCGGCGAAGTGCTGGGCGGTGAACGGCCGCTCTCCGACCAGCAGCTCGAACGCCGCCACCGCCAGCGAGTAGCGGTCGCTGGCGGCGGTCGCGGGCTGGCCGAGCGCGCGCTCGGGGGCGAGGTAGGAAGCGGTTCCCAGCACCTGACCGCTCGCGGTGATCGTGTCCTCGGCACCGAGCCGGGCGATACCGAAGTCGGCGACGTGGAGCGTCCGGTCGCGGTCGAGCAGGAGGTTGGCGGGCTTGATGTCCCGATGCAGGACGCCCCGGCTGTGGGCGTAATCCAGTGCTGACGCAGCCTCGCTCAGCCACTTGACCGCGTGCACCCGCCGCACGGAGTCGACGCGGAGCGCGTCGCCGACCGTCCCGCCGGCGAGAAACTCCATCACGATGAACGCTCGCCCATCGGCCTCGGTCTCGCCGACGTCGTAGATCATCACCACGTTGGGATGGCCCGACAGCCGGGCAGCCGCCCGCGCCTCGCGCAGGAAGCGCGCGTTGGCGTCGTCATCGTCCGCGAATCGCTCGGCGAGGAGCTTGATCGCGACGTTGCGGCCAAGCGCGTGATCGCGGGCGCACCACACCGATGCCATCCCCCCGCTGGCGATGTGTCGAAGCGCCGCGTAGCGTTCCGGAAGCCCCAAATCCTTCCGAACTCGCGCGTCCGGCTGGGATTGATTACCCATCGAAACGCCTCATTACCCGCCTCAAAGAATACGAACCCTTCCGGAAATGCGCTGCAAGCTCGGTCCCGCCGCGGCGGTCCCCTCATCGGCACGCTCGCCGGCGACCCCACGATCGCCCAGCTTCCCGCGCGGCCCGGAACCGTTTCGCCGGGCGCCCCGGAACTCTTTCCCCGGCGCCCCGGAAGCTATACTCGCCCGCCATGGCCAAGGTCTGTCACGTGTGCAAGAAGGGCCCCTCGTTCGGGAATACGCGCAGCCACTCGATGGTCGCCACCCGGCGGCGCTTCGATCCCAACCTCCAGCGGGTGCGGATTGACGACAACGGGACACCTCGGCGGGTGTATGTGTGCACGCGTTGCCTGAAGGCCGGCAAGGTCGCCAAGGCCAAGTGAGTGACACGGCTGCGGCTCGGGCGATCCGCAGTCGAGCCGGTGCCTTGTTGAAGCCCGAACCACACTTAGACCAGACCCCCGAGCCCGCGCCCGGATCGCACGCGACCGGGCCCGGATCGAACGCGGCCGCCCCCGGATCGGACGCGAGCCTGCTCCGCTTCCGTGCCGTGCTCGAGGCCGGCCTGGCCGCGCTCGAGGCGCGCCGCGAGGAGGTCAACGAGCTCAACGTGTTCCCGGTGGCCGACGGCGACACCGGCGACAACATGGTGCTGACGATGCGCGCGGTCCTCGACGAGCTCGACCGCCTCGCCACGGCGCCACCCGATGGCACGATCGAGCGCGTTGGCCGTGACGAGATCGTCGCGTCGGTGGCGCGGGCCGCTCTGCTCGGGGCGCGCGGCACCTCGGGCGTGATCCTGTCGCAGCTGATCCGCGGCGCAGCCGAGGAGCTCGCGAGCCGGCCCGGAGAGCTCGTCGACCCGGTTCTGATCAGTGCTGCCCTGGCCCGCGCCGTCGATCAGGCATACGGCTCGGTGCGCGAGCCGGTCGAGGGCACGATCCTCACCGTGGTGCGGGAGATGGGGGTGCAGGTGGCTTCGGATCTCGCCCGGGCGCGCGACGCCCGGCTGCCGCCGGACGCGAGCGCCGAGTTCCAGAACGCGGTGATCGCCGCGGTGGTCGAGCGCGCCCTGCAAGCGGGCGAGAGCTCGGTGGCTAGGGGTCCGGACCTGTTGCCCGTGCTGCGCGCGGCCGGCGTCGTCGACGCCGGCGGCTACGCGCTGACGGTGTTCGTCGCGGGCATCGTCGGCGCGCTCCGGGGTGGGCAGTCACCGTCGCTCGAGCACCGCGCCGCCGCGCGGCCCACCCATCCGCAGCACTCATCGATGACCTACCGCTATTGCATGAGCTTCGCGATCACGGGAACCGATCTCGACCAGCGCCGGTTCACGCCCGCGCTCGAACGGCTCGGCGATTCGCTGCTGATCGTCGGCGACCAGTCGACGCTGAAGGTGCACATCCACACCGACGACCCTGACGCGGCCACGTCGGTGTTCGCCCAGCACGGCGTTGTCTCGCACCTCGACATCGCCGACATGCGCACCCAGGTCACCGAGCGCGAGGAGCGCCTGACGATCGCCGAGCCGGTGGTCTGCGGCGCGCTGGCCGTCGCGACCGGGGCCGGAATGGAGTCCTTGTTCGAAAGCCTTGGCGTGCGTGCGCTCGACGGTGGGCCGTCCCTGACGCCCTCGAGCTACGAGCTGCTCGCGGCGATCCACGCGATCGCCACCGAGCAGGTTGTGGTCCTGCCCAACAGCCCGAACGCGCTGGAGGCCGCCCGGCGCGCCGCCCAGCTGTCGGACAAGGCGGTGTGCGTCGTCCCGTCGCTTTCGCCTCAGGCAGGGCTGGCGGCTGCCGTGGCGCTCGACCCGACGCGCAACTCAGGCCAGAACGCGGCCTCGATGACCGCCGCGCTCGAGCACATCCGCACGGGCGCCGTCGCGCCGGCGGTGCTCGACGACGCTGAGGGCAGGTTCCATGCCGGCGACGCGGTCGGCTTCGTCGAGGAGGAGATCGTCGCCTGGGGGCGCCCCCGGGAGGCGCTAAGAGAGGTCCTCGAGCAGCTCGCGCACGACGCCGAGCTGATCACGTGCTTGCGGGGAGCCGAAGCACCGCTGGATGACGGGACGGTTCAGGCGCTCGCTCATGGTGATGTCGAGTTCGAGCTCTCTGACGGGGGTCAGCAGGCCCAGTGGTGGCTGCTGGCGGCTGAATAGCGACCACGTTGTCGACGACGAGCAGCGCCTCGAGCTGGGCCTCGGGCAAAGGCCGCGCGAGCAGGAAGCCCTGAACGCGCTCGCAGTCCAGGCGGCGGAGCGCGGCGAGCTGCTCGTCGCTCTCCACCCCTTCCGCCGTGACGGTGCACCCGAGCGCGGTCGCCATGCCGATCAGCGACGACACGATCGCCTGGTCGCGGACGTCCCCGGCGAGTCCGGTGACGAAGCCGCGATCGATCTTGATCGCGCTCACCGGGTGCTCCTTCAACCAGGACAGCGAGGAGAGGCCGGTGCCGAAGTCGTCGAGCACGATGCGGATGCCGTGCGACTCGAGCTCGCGCAGCGTCCTCGCGGTGACCGCGTCGGCGTTCACGAGCGCGGCCGCGTCGAGCTCGAGCGTCAGCTGCTGCGCGGGAAACTCGGCGTGGGCGAGCGTCCGCTGAACCGACAGCGCGTAATCCGGATGCGCGAGCTGGTGCGCGGACACGTTGACGGACAGCTCTACAGGGCGCCCGGCGCGCTCGGCGATGCGCTGCACGGTCTCACAGCTCTCCCGTAGCACCCACGCGCCGATCGGGACGATCGCCCCCGTGTCCTCGGCCACCGGTACGAGCTCGGCCGGCGGCACCGGGCCGAGCACCGGGCTGTTCCAGCGCAGGAGCGCCTCGACTCCGGCAATGCGATTCGTCGCGAGCTCGAACACCGGCTGGAACACGATCCCGAGCTCGCCGCGTGTCTCCGCTCCGCGAAGCTCGCGCGCGACCGCCAGGCGCCGTCCCTCGTGGATGCGCCGGCTCCCGCTGAAGAACACGATCCGGTCGCCGCCCGCGCGCTTGGCCGCGTACATGGCGCTGTCGGCCTGGCGAATAGCTTCCCGGGCGTCGGCGCCGCCGCCGGCGCCGAGCAGCGCGACTCCAATGCTTGCGGTGACGACCGTCGTCTCCACGCCGGGGAGCGGCTCCGAGATTGCCTCGAGCAGTCGCGAGCCGAGCCGCGACGCCTCGTCCTCGTTCGAAATCTCCTCGGCGACGACGACGAACTCGTCGCCCCCGAATCGCCCGACGAAGTCCATGCTGCGGACCGCGCTGGACAGTCGCTCGCCGACCTCGCGGATCATCTCGTCGGCGCGGTCATGGCCGAGCGTGTCGTTCAACGTCTTCAAACCATCGAGGTCGACGAACAGGACGGCGACCGAAGAGGAGGCCTCGATCCGCCCGAGCGCCTCGTCGAGCGACTCGAAGATCGCGGTCCGGTTGGGCAGTCCGCTCAGGCCGTCGTGCCGAGCGTCGTACCGGAGCTGCTCGAGCGCCCGGTGGCGCTCGATCGCGATGCCCGCGAGCCGGGCACCGTCCTGGATCAAGGTCAGATGCTCGGCCAGGGGACGGCGAGGCTGCGGCCCATACAGCGCGAGGGTGCCGAGAACCTCGCCCGCCGACGCCTTGATCGGCATCGACCAGCAGTGGCGCAGGCCGGCGTCCATCGCAAACTCGCGGATCGGCGCCCATTTCGGATCCTCGGCGATGTCCTCGGTGATCGTCAGCTGTCCCGACCAGGCCGCCGAGCCGCACGTGCCGACGTTCGGTCCGATCACGACGCCGTCGATGGCGGCGAAGTAATGCGGCGGCAGCGACGGCGCGGCGCCGGGACGGAGCACGCTGACCTCGCGATCGAGCAGCACCACGCACGCGATCACCGACGGGTCGTGCCGCTCGATGCCCTCGACGAGCTCGACCAGCACCTCGCGGAGCGGCGCTCCTCTTGCGATCAGCTCGTGCACGCGGTTGTGGGAGGCCACCAGCTTGTGGAAGCGAAGTGCGTCGTGGTTGGCCAGACGAAGTCGAAGCTGTACGGCCACGGCTGCGGTGGCGTTCTCGAGCGTCTGGTGGTCGCGCTCGGTCCATTCGCGCGGCGCCGCGTCGGCGAGCCCGATCCTGCACATCACGTGCCCGTCGACGATCACCGATCCCTCGAGGTACGAGCGCGGGTAGTCGCCGGGCGCCGGCACCCTGCCGGTGAGAAACCCCTCGACGGTCTGACCGGCCGGGAGTGTGGCGGTCTGCGTGTCGCTGCGGTCAAATGCCCACAGCCCCTTGATCTGCGTTCCCGTCGGCCCTTCGATCGACACCGCCACGACGGCTGCCCCGGTCGCGCGGCGAAGGACGTAGGTCCAGTGATCGATCTCGGGGTCCGTACCGGGTTCGAGCAGGCCGCTCCGAGCAAGCAGGACCGCACGAATGTCCTCATCCGGGCTCGGGGTCGTCATGACTGCATCGAGACGTCTCACGTCCGCGGATGCATCGTCCAATCGCGTGAGTTGATTGATCGCCTCGGCGCGACGCTCGACGGATCAGCAGGTCCGGCGCCGCGGTCATGATCTGTCGGTGATGGCGCCCACCGCGTTCGCTACGTCAGAGCCGCTCGACTCTGCCGAGCTCGAGGCTGCGCCGGTCCGCTACCCACACCCGTCGACGCTCCGCGCGACACTCGCGATCGAGGGGGCCAAGATGCGCAAGGCGGCCGAGACGCTCGGCCTCGAAACCGTCGGGGATCTGTTGCTGCACCTCCCGCGCGACCGGCGGGAGGCGCGCGCGGTCGCGGAGCTGCTTCCCGGCGACAGCGCCACCGTCGTCGTCCAGGTCCGGAGCATCTCGTCGCGGTCGGTTCGCCGGCGCGGAATGCGGCCGCTCGTCGAGGCCACGGTCGCCGACGACACCGGCGCGATGAAGGCGACGTTCTTCAACCAGCCTTGGCTCGAGCAGCGCTACCCGGTCGGGACGCGGCTGGCGCTGCACGGCAAGTTCGAGGGTCGGCAAAGGTTTCGTGTCCAGGCCCACGCCCGCACAGGCGAAGCCGTCGGCGGCGACGGGTCCGTCGCGCACTACCCGGCCACCGAGGGCCTTACCTCGACCCAGATCCTCGCCCTGGTCAACGAGCACCGGGCCGCATTCGGCGAAGTCGTCGAGCCGCTGCCGGCGGCGGTGCTGGTTCGCGAGCGGCTGCCCGACCGGGCGGCCGCGCTGGCTGAGGCACACTTCCCGAGCGGGCCGGACGCCGGGCTCGAACTCGCCCGGCGCCGGCTGGCCTTCGACGAGCTCCTGCTCGCGCAGCTGGCGCTACTGCGCCGGCGCCTACGACGCAGGTCGTCGAGTAAGGCCCCCGTGATGGACGGCGAGCGCGACCTGACCGCGCGGTGGCTGTCGGACATGCTCCCGTTCTCGCTCACCGGCGACCAGTCGCGCGCGCTCGACGCGGTCGACGACGACCTACGGCGGCCAGTCCCGATGCAGCGGCTGCTGATGGGGGAGGTGGGATCCGGGAAGACGGTCGTCGCGTTGTACACGTTGCTGCGCGCGGTCGAGCACGGCTACCAGGGCGCGCTCATGGCCCCGACGGAGACGCTCGCCGAGCAGCACTTCGCGACGATCCAGCGGTTGATGCCGGGGTCCGTGGTGCCGATCGGACTGCTGACGGGTTCCACACCCGGGCGGCGGCGGGCGGATCTGCTGAGCAAGCTCGCATCCGGGGAGCTGCCGCTGATCGTCGGCACGCATGCCCTGATCGAGCCCGGCGTTCGCTTCGCCCGGCTAGGGGTCGCGGTGGTCGACGAGCAGCACCGGTTCGGCGTCCGCCAGCGGGCCGCCCTCGACGCCAAGGCGCCCGGAGACGAGCGGCCGCACGTCCTGCACATGACGGCGACGCCGATCCCGCGGACGCTCGCGCTGGCCGGCTACGGTGATCTCGACCACACGCTGCTACAGGAGCTGCCCGCGGGGCGCCGGCCGATCAAGACGTTCGTGTGCTCGACCGAGCGCGAGCGCGCCCGCGCCTATGACCGGATCCGCGAGGAGCTGCGCGCCGGCCGGCAGGCGTTCGTGGTGTGCCCGCTGGTGGAGGAGTCCGAGGTATTGCAGGCCCGCGCCGCTACGGCCGAGTACGAGCGGCTGCGCTCCGGAGAGTTCCAGGACTTCGAGGTGGTGCTCGTACACGGCCAGCTGCGCCCTGCGGCCAAGCAGGAGGCGATGGCGGCGTTCGCGTCGGGGTCGGCGGACGTGCTGGTGGCGACGTCGGTGATCGAGGTCGGGATCGACGTGCCGAACGCGACCGTGATGCTGGTCGAGGACGCCGACCGTTACGGGATATCGCAGCTCCACCAGCTCCGGGGCCGGATCGGGCGCGGCGCCCACGACTCGATCTGCCTCTTGTTCGGGTCCAAGGACTCGCCGCGGCTGCGCGCGCTCGCTTCGCATGCGGACGGATTCGAGCTGGCCGCCATCGATCTCGAGCTCCGAGGTGAAGGCGAGCTGGTCGGGACGCGCCAGCACGGCGAGGCCCACTATCGGGTCGCCGAGCTGCCACGCGACGCCGAGCTGCTCGAGCGCGCGCGCCGCTACGCCGAGGACGTCGTGGCCGTCGATCCGGAGCTCGAGGCGCCCGATCACGCGCTGCTGGCCGATGCGCTCGTGGAGGCGTTCGGCGCGGAGGCGCTCGCGCCGATCCGGGCCTGAGTTGTGCGGGTCGTCGCCGGACGCTTTGGCGGTCACACCCTGGTGGCCCCGCGTGGTCGCGCCACGAGGCCTACCTCCGACCGCGTCCGCGAGGCGCTGTTCTCGATCCTGGCCGGCTCGATCGAGGGCGCGCGCGTGCTCGACCTGTTCGCGGGCTCGGGCGCGCTGGCGATCGAGGCGCTGTCTCGAGGGGCGTCCGAAGCGGTGCTCGTCGACTCATCGCCGGCCGCGGTGGCCGCGATTCACCGCAACCTGGAGGCGGTCGGTGCAGACGCGGAGGTGCGCCGTCAGGATGCCCTGACGTACCTCGAGAGGGCACGCAAGGACGCTCGTCTTTACGATCTGGTGTTCCTCGATCCTCCATATCGGCACGCGAGCGCTCTCGGGAAGCAGCTTTCAGCGGCGTTGGAACCGGTTCTGGCGTCCGGCGCCCGGGTAGTGACCGAGAGCGACCGGCGAGCACCGCTCGGGCTCGACCTTGAACTGGTCGACGAGCGCCGCTACGGCAACACTCTGATCCGAATCCATGGCTCCTGACAACCGCACCGCGATCTGTCCCGGCACGTTCGACCCGGTCACGAACGGCCATCTCGACGTGATCGCCCGGTCATCAAAGATGTATGACCAGGTGATCGTGGCGGTCGTGAACCTCCCGTGGCGCAAGGGCTCAACCGTGTTCAGCACCGAGGAGCGTGTGCGGTTCCTCAAGGGGGCCACGCGCGATCTGGCGAACGTCCACGTGGAGCCCTTCAGCACGCTGCTGGTCGACTTCGCGCGCGAACGCGGCGCGATGGCGATCGTCAAGGGGCTGCGCGCGATCTCGGATTTCGAGTACGAACTGGAGATGAACCAGCTGAACCGCCGGCAGGATCCAGAGATCGAGTCCGTTTACCTGATGGCCTCCGCCAAGTACAGTTTCTTGAGCTCGAGCGGCATCAAGGAACTTGCCACCTTCGGCGGGGAAATCGATGATCTGGTTCCCTCCGAGGTGGCGATCGCCTTGAAGGAACGCCTAGGCCGCTAACGAAACAGAGGTTCTTAAAGATGGATGTCTTGGTACTGATCGACAAGCTGGACGACCTGGTCCACAACGCCCGGGCGGTGCCGCTGACCGATCAGGTGCGGGTCGACAAGGAGGAGATCTACGACATCCTCGACCAGATGCGCGCCACGATCCCCGAGGAGATCAAGCAGGCGCGGTGGATCGTCAAGGAGCGGCAGGAGATGCTGGCCGAGGCCAAGCGCGAGGCCGAGCGGATCGTCAAGGAGGCCCGCGAGCGCCAGGAGCGGATGGTCTCCGAGGAGGAGATCACCAAGCAGGCCGAGCGCGCCGCTGAGGACATCATCGAGGACGCTCGCGCCCGCGAGCGTGAGATCCGGCTCGGGGCCGAGGACTACGCTGACGAGATCCTCAACACGCTCGAAGTGAACTTGTCGAAGTTCATCGCGGCGGTGCGCCGCGGGCGGGAGCGTCTGGCGGGCAAGGAAGAGCCCGCCGAAGTGTCGTGACCATCGAGGTCCTCGACACCGACATCACCAAGCTCGAAGTCGACGCGATCGCCAACGCGGCGAATACGGATCTGAAGCATGGCGGGGGCGTCGCGGGCGCGATCGCTCGCGCCGGCGGCCCGGCTGTGCAGGCCGAGAGCTCTGAGCGCGCGCCGATCGCGCTTGGGCAAGCCATCGAGACGACCGGCGGGGACATGCCTTGTCGCTGGGTGATCCACGCAGCGACGATGGAGTTGGGCGGCCCGACGTCGGCCGAGATCATCCGTGAGGCCACCGCCTCGACCCTGCGCAAGGCCGACGAGCTCGGCGCGCGGTCGCTGGCGCTCGTCGCCTTCGGTACCGGCGTTGGCAAGTTCCCGCTCGCAGACGCCGCGAGGATTGAGATTGATGAGGTTGTTCGGCATCTTGAGGCCGGCGGATCCGCCATCGAGCGGGTGGTGTTCGCGGTCCGCGGCTCCGAGGCGCGCGAGGTGTTCCAGGCGGCCTTGCCGGGCTGAGAGGCTTCCTTGCGCGCGCTCGTCATCCAGCACGGGGAGGCCGGTCCGGGCGGCCACGTCAGCGACTGGCTGTCCGCGCACGACGCTCGCCTCGATGTCTTCCGGATCGACGTCGACGACGGCGACCGCGATCCGGGCGACTACGACCTGATCGTCTCGCTCGGCTCCGAGCAACCCGCGGACGACGACACCGTGCCGTGGGTGCCGCGCGAGCTCCGGATCCTGGTCGCCGCGGCCGACGCCGACGTCCCGGTGCTCGGGATCTGCTTCGGCAGCCAGCTGCTGGCGCGGGCGCTCGGCGGAGAGGTCATGCGCGCGGACCGGTCCGAGATCGGCTGGTTGCCGATTCATAGCCGCGACCCCTCGCTTGTCGCCGAGGGGCCGTGGCTCCAGTGGCACTACGACACATTCACGCTCCCGTCCGGCGCGAAGCTTCTGGCCGAGAGCCCCGCGGGACCACAGGCGTTCGCGGCCGGACGCAGCCTGGGCGTCCAGTTCCACCCCGAGGTGACGGCAGAGGTCATCGCGAGCTGGATCAGTCAGGACGGCGACGCCCTGCGAGGCCAGGGGCTCGACCCCGCCCGGGTGCTCGCCGAAACGCGCGAGCGCGACGCTGAGAACCGGGCGCGGGCCTTGCGGCTGATGGATGTGTTCGTCGATCGGGTGGCGGGGATTTCCGGATGAGCGACGGGGATCGGCCCGTGATCGGCATCTGCGCGGTCCGCCAGCGGGCTCGGTGGGCGTTCTGGGACCAGGAGGCCCATCTCGTGGCCGATTCTTACGTGGCGCCCGTGCAGCGCGCCGGCGGCGTCGCCGTGCTGCTGCCCGTCGATGCGCGAGCGCCGCTCGAGCTGCTCGACCGGGTCGACGGGCTGATGCTGATCGGCGGCGCCGATCTCGACCCGGAGTCATACGGGGCGCCGCGCGATCCGGCGACCGAATCCACCTATCCCGAGCGCGACCAGTTCGAGCTTGCGATGGTCCGCGCCGCGATCGACCGCGATCTCCCCTTGCTCGCCATCTGTCGCGGCATGCAGATCCTCAACGTCGCGTTCGGCGGCACGCTCGAGCAGAACCTGGTCGCGGGCGACGGCTCGAGCCCACACCGCAAGGTCGTCGGCACATTCGACGGAAACGACCACACGGTCCGCCTCGTCCCCGGATCGGTGGCCGCCCGGGCCATCGGCGAAGAGCTTCACCTGGCCCACTGTCACCACCACGTTCGCGACCTCGGCGACGGCCTCGTCGTCACCGGGCGGGCTGAAGACGGCGTCGTCGAGGCGGTCGAGGTCGCCGACGGGCGCTGGGCGCTCGGCGTCCAGTGGCATCGCGAGGCCAACGACCGCACCTGTCTGTTCGCCGCACTGATCGACGCCGCGCGGGTGCGCGCTCGCGTCTAGTCGTCCGGACGATCGAAAGCTGCGGGCTGCCGGCGTGGCCTTCACCGATCTCACGCCGCGGGGTCCTCGCATCAAGGACCAATTGGCAGACGATGCAGGTGATCTGTCGGGGCTGCGATCGCATGGACTCGCGTACCCCCACGGGCCACCGCACCCCCTCCAGATGCCCGAACGCCCGCACGACGCGAGCGGGATTGCGGCTACCACCTCCGCCGCCACCGCGGTCATCCACCTCTAGCGGATCTCGAACCCGCTCAGGCCCTGGGGCTCCTCTTCGGTCACCTCGGCCCGCTCGACGTTGGCCTGACGCGGACCGACCCTGACGAACCTGACGACCCGCTCGACGTTGTCGGGGCGGCCCTCGAGCACGGCTTCGACGGCGCCGTCGGATCGGTTGCAGATCCAGCCCGAGACACCGTGGGCGCGGGCGCGCTCGCGCACCGAATCACGGAAGAACACTCCCTGCACGCGTCCTTGCACGACCACCCGGCGGCGGATCCGATCCTCAGGCACGAAGGGCGATTGTGGCAAGGCGGCGTCGAGCCCGGCGTTTGCAG
>Ga0335078_10013818_pt1 | contig 11962 bp, 7 predicted proteins | sample Lox_Sample_32_FD_206711 | JGI IMG/M metagenome (GOLD analysis project Ga0335078, IMG submission 206711) | Soil microbial communities from Loxahatchee National Wildlife Refuge, Florida, United States - Lox_Sample_3.2 | ecosystem: Environmental > Terrestrial > Soil > Wetlands | place: USA: Florida... | reverse complement strand
AGGCGGAGCAGCATTTGTGTAAGCCGCTCGTGCTCGCGGTCTTCGCGTATGGGCTGGGGCAGAACCTTAACCAGCAGCTTGGCATAAGCTGCATTGTTGATCTGGAGTGCGACACTCATTTCTTCCACTCTCCTCGGTCGTATGCAGCGTGTGTCAGGATATGCAGAATGAAAACACGCTGCGTCCGGTAGTTCACGCGGGCGATCAATCTGTAGTCGTTGCCATGAATATTGAACACAGTTCTACGCCCCACTATATCGGCGTGCGCAAAGTCATTCCTCACCGCGGCGAGCGATCCCCATTCAGCCCTCCTGGTGATCCGATACCAGTTCATCAGCGGGACCAGCGCATCCGGGTGCTGTTCGCCAAACCTAAGGATCGCGGGCTTACTGATAACCCTCAAACTTCAGTTTACAAAACGTAAACATGTGCCGTCAAGCACCAATGCACGGTTCTTGTGGGGAGAGAGGCAAAAGCCGCGTGTTGCGACGCCCCACCGCTAGAACACGAGCCGCAACGCCAGTTGGAACTGCCGCGGCGTGCCTGTGCCGGTCGGATTCGTATTCGCCAGCGCCGTGATTCTGCCGAAAGTCGCCGGCGCGGATATATCGGCCAGCGGGTTGCCGTACTGCGCCCGGTTGAGCAGGTTGAAACACTCGCCGCGGAATTCGAGCCCCACGCGCTCCGTAATTCGGAACTGCTTGGCCAGGCCCGTGTCGATCTGCCAGAGTACAGGTCCTCGAAATGCGTTGCGCCCCAGGTCGCCCCAGGCGCCCTTGGCGGGAACCGCAAACGCGGCCGGGTTGATCCACAGAGTGGGAGTCGAACCTGCCGCGGGAGTCAGCGGCACGCCAGGAACATAATCCGGCCTTTGATTGTTATTGTTGCCGTCGGGCAAGGCAGAAGAGGCGCGGTCCACCGTTATGTTCACCGGCAATCCGGACCGGCCGCCCGCCAGGGCATTCAGGTTCCATCCGCCAAACAGCGTGCGCCACACCCCAGGGCTGCTCAAGTATCGCTTACCGGCCCCGAACGGAAGTTCATACACGGTATATGCGGAAAAACTGTGACGGGCATCCTGGTCGCTGCTGGACCGGTCGCAGGCGCGGCAAGACACGTTCTCCGGGAATACGTCCTCGACGCCGCTGCCGAGCGACGCGTCGTTGATGGCATGCGACCACATATAGTTCGCCGCGACCAGCCATCCGTGCGCAAAGCGCCGCTGCACGCTGGCCTGAAGGCCGTTGAAGGAACTGCTGCTCTCGTTATCCCGGAACTCGATGCGGCCGAACTGGGGATAGGGCCGCGCGCCCGTCAACGGATCGATCAGGTTGGTGTAGCTGCGGTTCATTACGTTGGTTCCCTTGGTTCCCACATAAGAGACGGTGGCTACGGCGGAGGAACCCAGGCTCTGCTGAACCGACAGGCTCCAATCCTGAGCGTACATGTCCTTGCGATGGCGGTACAGATCTTTGGGTGTAAGAACGCCGGTGGCGTTCATCAGGAACGGAGCGATCGGGTAACTCAGGGTTGGGAACTGCTTTCCGCGCGTCAGACTGTAGCTGGCCACATCGTTCGCGGTGGGAAAGTTCTGGTCGTCAAGCTGTCCGTCTTCGTGGTAGATTCCGTAGCCGGAGCGAATGACAGTCTTACCATGCAGAGCGGCCGGCGCCCACGCCAGTCCGAAGCGCGGATCGAAGGCTCCCCGCGTGGGGAAATAGAATGGCGCCCCGGCCGGGCAGAAGCCGCCGCAAGTGGCAAAGTCGAAGGGCAGCGCGCGGCCGGTCGATTCGTGGAAGACGCTGAAGTACTCGTAGCGCATGCCCGCGTTAAGCGTCAAGTTCGGGCGGAGCTTGTACTGATCCTGAATAAAGCCCGCCTCCTGCGTCTTCCGCATGCGCTTTAAAGGCAGGTTCGCCACGCTGGTGGCTGAGTCCAGGGCGTTGTTCGTGAAATTCGCCAGCGAGGTGTAGGTCAACGAGCCGGTCGGCGAACTTCCTTCGTTCATTTGAATGCGCCGGACATCCACGCCGGCTTTGATCAAGTGCCTGCCGCGAGTCCAACTCAGGTTGTCCAGCCAGGAGAAAGTGGCGCCATCCTGATCCGACGAACTGCCGGCGTTCAGCGCGGTGAAGCTTGAAACATTCACGGTATACGGAAGGCCTGTCAGGTTGTTGGTGTGGGTGATGGCCTGATTGACGCCAAATCTGAATTCATCCACCAGAGAGGGCGAAAACACGTGCATGAGTTCGCCCACGCCATTGAGCGGGGCGGCGTACGCCTTCTGCCGGTCGGTGAGCGTACCGAGCGGCGTGGTGTCGATCGCCTGGTCGTAGTTGAAGCGCACATAGCCGGTGGTCTGACCGGTAAAGTGCTGATCAATGCGGACCATTCCGGATCCCTCGTTGTCCGCGATCCCGCCGGCGCCGGTGTACTGGGAGATGTTCGCATTGCTGGTGGCGCCCGTGCCCAGGGGATACGCATTCACGATCGGCGCCAGGACGGGCGATGCAGTTAGCACGCTCGCGCGGTAAGCCGCGGACGGAACAAACCCGATCAAGGTCTGGTCCTGGACCTGCCGAAATCCTTCGTAGGTGGCGTAGAAGAATGTCTTATTCTTGACGAGTGCGCCGCTGATTGCGCCGCCGAACTGATTGAGGCGGAATGGCAACGGATCGTGCGTTTGGTCGAGCGGTGAGCGCGCATCGAAGTAGCTGTTGCGCAGGTATTCGAAAAGCGACCCATGCAGGGCATTGGTTCCGGAAGCCGATGTCGCGGCGATTTGCGCCCCCGAAGCATCCCCGAACTCAGCCGAGTATTGCGTGGTGTCCACCCGAAACTCCGCAATCGATTCCGTGGGAACGGCCAGGCGCACAAAAGCCTTTTGTGCCTGATTGGAGATGCCGGTCGCGTCTACGCCGTCGAAAGTAATATACATGTCGTCGCGGCCGCGGCCTACGAAACGGATGGAGCGTTCCGTGCTGCCGCCTTGGTCGATAGCTCCGGGGACCAGCGCCGTGAGCGTCGACCAGTTGCGCCCGTTCAACGGCAGATTACCGATGGCCTGGTCTTCAACGCTGCTGCCGAGTGTGGCGCCAGTCTGATCTAATTCCACGCTGCTGGCCGTGACCGTGATCTCCTCGTTGTGGCTGGATGGCGCGAGCGACGGGTCCAAGGTGCGGGCCTGCCCCAGTTCTTGCTGCACATCCTGATAACGAACCTCTTGAAAGCCGGGCTTGGAAAAGACTACGGTGTATTTGCCGATCGGCAAGTTCTCCAAGGCGTACGTGCCAGCACCGTTGGTGACAGTTGCGCGCTCCAAGCCGGTATCGCGCTCGGTAGCCGTAACCGCCGCTCCCGGAATTACCCGGCCGCTCACGTCGTGGACCGTGCCGTTCAAAGCACTTCGGTCCACCTGGGCGAAACAACCGCAGGCAAGAGAGAGCATCAAGCCGCCCGCTGCCACAGCCCACCAAACAGCGGGCAATTTCCTAAAAGTCCGACGGTTCACCGTTACGCTTGCCCCTTTCGAGACCCCTAGTCACTATATCATTGGACATTGGCAACCGGCGGCCGGCAAAGGACCCAATTCGTACTATACCTATGCCGCGAGGCCGGATCGGCCCAGGACTTGCTAAACTGAAGATCGCCCAGCAGCAACGCCAGATCTCAATGCAATACCCCAAGGACTGCAAGCAGTTCATGACGCGGCGCGACTTGCTTTGGCTCCTGGCCGCCGGCGCCCGGGCGCAACAGCCGGCCGGAATGGCTTCGCGCGGCCTGGTGCCACAAGCGCGCGGCAAGCCCTCCGGTCTTCCCTTTCACGCGCGTTTCACCGACATCGCCGAGCTGGCAGGTTTGCGCGCACCGGTGATTTACGGGCCGGAGGGCCGGGTGGATTACATTGTTGAGTCGATGGGTTGCGGGGTCGCATTCTTCGACTACGACAACGATGGCTGGCTCGATCTGTTTGTTCTTTCGGGCACGCGCCGCGAGGGTCCCGCGCCGGGGGCCACCAACCGCTTGTACCGCAACAATCGCGATGGGACCTTCACGGACGTAACGCGCGAGGCCGGTCTGACGCGTCAGGACTGGGCTTGCGGGGTGACCATCGGCGACTACAACAATGATGGGTTCGACGACATCTTTATTTCCCAGTGGGGCCAGAATGTGCTCTACCGTAACAACGGCAATGGCACCTTCACGGATGTGACCCGGGAGGCCGGGCTGCTGCACCCAGGCATCCGCTGGGGAACCGGTTGCACGTGGATCGACTACAACCGCGACGGTCTTCTCGATCTGTTTATCGCGCACTACGTGGTGTTCGATTTTCAGTCGGTCCCGGCTACCGGCCGGAATCCTAAGTGCAACTTTTTGGGCGTTCCGGTGTATTGCGGGCCCATGAGCCTGCAACCGGAGCGGTGCATGCTGTATCGCAACAACGGCGACGGCACATTCACCGACGTGACCCAGTCCGCGGGAATCGACCGCGCGGCCCCCACTTTCGGGCTGACGGCGATGGCGGCCGACTTTCTCGGAACCGGCTGGCCGGACATCTATGTCGCCTCCGATTCCACCCCGAGCCTGCTTTTCCGCAACCAGAGGGATGGCTCGTTTGCCGAACAGGGCTTGCAGCTTGGTCTGGCGGTGAACGAGGACGGGGCCGAGCAGTCGGGCATGGGTTTGGGCTTGGGGGACTTCGATACGGATGGCGCGCTGGACCTCCTGAAGACGCATTTCAGCGGGGATACGGCGGTGCTCTATCGCAATATCGGCCGTGGCGGTTTCGAGGACGTGACTTTGCGCGCGGGCCTCGGCGTGGAAACAAGATATGTCAGTTGGGGCGCGGGTATTCAGGATTTCGATAACGACGGGCTGCCGGACCTGTTTTGGGCTACCGGAAGCGTCTACCCGGAAGTGGAGAAGGTGCATCCCGAGTATCCTTTCAGGACGCCGCGGGTCTTGTTCCGGAACCTGGGAAACGGCAGGTTCGAGGAGTTGCTCTCCGCGGCGGGGCCGGCGATTGCCGAAAGCCACTGCAGCCGAGGAGTGGCGTTTGGAGATTTTGACAACGATGGCGATGTGGACATCCTGATCATGAACGTCAACGAGCCGCCATCGCTGTTGCGAAACGACGTCAGTGGCAGCGGGCATTGGCTGAAGGTCAAACTCGTCGGCACCAAATCGAATCGCAGCGCGATCGGCGCTACGGTCATTGTCACTTATGGACGCCGCAGGCAAGCTCAGGCCGTTACCGCGCAGTCGGGCTATTTGTCGGTCAACGACCGCCGGCTCCACTTCGGTCTGGGTGCCGCGCAGTCGGCCGATTTGGAAATTCGTTGGCCGAGTGGACTGCGGGAGTCTGTAAAGGCGGTAGCCGCGGACCGATTGATCGCGATACGCGAAGGCGAGGGGGTGGTAAAAGTGGAGTCGTTTGGTGGGCCGCGCACAGCCGCCTAAAACCCTCCAACTTCCGAAATGGGGGACAATTTGGGTCATGAGAGCCGTTCTGGCAGTTTGCATCGTTCTACTGCTCGGGACGGGTGAAACCACGGCCCAGTCACCCGCACGCGGGGACGCCGCAGCGCACGTCGGCCGAGCGGTCCGGCTTATGCAGGACCGCCAGTTCAGTGAAGCCGCGGCCGAGTTCGCGCAGGCGCTGGCCATCGATCCCAATAACGACGTAGTGCGGATTCAATACGCCACGTGTCTGTTCGCAACGCAGCGCGACGAGGAAGCGCGTAAGCAATTCGAGATCGAGCGGCAGCGCCTGGGCGACCGGCCGGGGCTGAACTACTACCTGGGGCGCCTGGATCTGCGGGCCAACGATTTCACCGCCGCAATCAAGAAGCTGGCGCCGCTGGAAAAGGATCCCGCGCTTTCCGACGCCGCTTTTTATCTCGGTGTGGCGTATATGTCGGCCGGAGAGCAGGCGCGGGCGCTCGAATGTCTGGTACGGGCCGCCAGAAACAATCCACGCGACCCCCAGGTGCATTACCGGCTCGGGCGCGTCTATTCGATGGCCGGGCGCGCGGACGACGCCGATCGCGAGTACCAGCTCTACCGGGATTGGCAGGAAAGCCAGCGGGTCGCCGAACAGTATGGCCACGAATGCCGGGACGCGCTCCGTAGGCAGCCCCTCGCCCAGGCCCGCACCGTCTGCCAGCGCATTGCGGACCCCAAGGACTCGCGCCTTCTGGTTTTGCTGGGCGAACTGTATTCCGCAAATGGCGCATTCTCCGATGCCGTCGCGCCGTTACAGCAGGCCGTCAAACTGGACCCGGAGTCGTTCGATGCGTGGAACGATCTCGGTTCGAGCCTCTTCTGGCTGAAGCGCTATCGGGAGGCGCTGCCGCCGCTGCGGAAGGCCGCCAGTCTGAACCCGCAGTTTTTCAGCACGCTCACCCTGCTTGCCTCCACGCTGCACGCGCTGGGAGAAGATGCCGCCGCGCTGCCGGTCCTCGAACGGGCGCACAATCTGAATCCCGATGACGCGCAAGTGGCGTCTCGGCTGGAGCGACTGCGCGCGGCACTAAAAGGGAAGCGATAGTCCGGGCGGACCAGCGAATACGACCTGGAATTCGAAGCAAGGATTTTGCGGCGGGGCCGGGCCCTGCGCGGGGCTCAAAGCCCCGCGTTTTGGCGAGCCGAGGGCCTGCCCTCAAGGTGTTCGTTTAAACTGCCTGTCACGAACAGAACACCGCCACACTCGTCACCGTCCGGTATCCCATCCGCTTGTATAACTCGAATCCCTGCGGCGTGGACTGCAGGATGGTCCGCGAAAGGCCGTGTTCGCGGTGCGCCAGGTCCAGCGCGTGACGCATGACGGCCTCGCCGTAACCGCCGCGCCGGCGGCCTGGCATGGTGGCCACGTTGTAGACGCCCACTGCGCCGCCGCCGATGACGGTGGCCGCCGTCGATACCGGCTCGCCATCTGCGTATCCCACATAGGCTGCGAAGTCGCTCCAGACGCCGTGGCTGTCGAACACCTCGCAGAACCATGCCAGCGGCACGTTGAAGCAAGTCGAGCCGATGGCGCAGAAGGCGTCCTTGACCGGCCCGTCGCAGACCCGCTGCACCTCCAGCTTGGGAAGCTCGCGTACCGGAGGTAAAACTTCTCCGGCTAGCATGCCGGGCAGTTCCACGGCCTGCAAGAGATTGCGCTTGCGGAGCACCGCCTGGAGGCGGCGCCGCGTGCGGCCGTCCAGCCAGCCATGGCAGATCCAGTAGGACCAGCGCTGGCCGCGCGCCGCGAAGTACACGGCGGCCTGCGCCACGCGCAAGTCCAACTGCCCTTCGGAAACTACGGGCGCGGAAAGAAACGCCGCGTTGAACATCTGAAAGGTCACGCCGGCCGACGCGATGGACACGCCGTCCATCTCCTGCAGTTCACCCCCGGAACGATTGGCCGCGACGACGCGGAAAGACTCCCGCAGATTGGCCGCGACGCTTTCGAACTCCATGCATCTTCAGTATCGCCCAGAACCAGCACCCGGCACCGCGCCGCATCTGTGGCTTAATATATGTTGGCCCAGATGCCAAAGGAGCGGCGGCGTCCCACCCACGTCAGGTATTGGGTGGTGGTGTTCGCGGTGGCGCTGGCCGTGGTCACGTACATCGACCGGGTCTGCATCTCGTTCGCTGCGCCCCTCATTCGCGCGGACCTCCACTTGTCGCCAGTGGAGATGGGCTACGCTTTCTCGGCTTTCGCGTGGACCTACGCCCTATTTGAAATTCCCGGCGGTTTCCTGGGCGACTGGATGGGCGCGCGACGCGTCTTGCTGCGCATCGTGCTGTGGTGGTCGTTCTTCACGGCGGCGACCGGATGGGCATGGAACTTCGTCTCCCTGATGGTGACGCGTTCCCTATTCGGCGCGGGCGAAGCCGGCTGCTTCCCTAATCTGACCAAGACCTTCACCACGTGGCTGCCGCATCATGAGCGCGTACGCGCGCAGGGCCTCATGTGGCTGAGCGCCCGTTGGGGCGGCGCGTTCACTCCGCCGCTGGTTTACCTCGTCATCCAGGCTATGTCGTGGCGGCATGCCTTCGAGCTTTTCGGCGGCATCGGGGTGGTGTGGGCCGTCTTTTTCTACGCGTGGTATCGCGATCATCCGCGCGACAACCACAGCCTGAACGCGGCGGAGCGTCAACTCCTGGCGCCGAATGAAGCGCTGGCATCCGGGCACACGCGAGCTCCGTGGCGGAAGTTCGCCGGTTCGCCGCAGGTCTGGCTGCTGTGCGCGCAATACTTCTGCTCGTCGTACGGCTGGTATTTCTACATCACCTGGCTGCCCACCTATTTGAAGGAAGCGCGCGGGCTGAATCTGGGCGCCAGCGCCCTGTTTGGCATACTGCCGTTGTTTCTGGGCGGCCTGGGCTCGCTGGTGAGCGGGTTCCTGGCCGCGCCCATCACGCGCCTGACAGGCAGCGTGTTGCAGACCCGCCGGCTGATGGCATATGTCGGGTTCAGCGGCGCGGGCCTGATGCTGGTGGTTTCGACGCGCATGCACAGCCCGATGCCCGCGATGATTGCGATGGGACTGGCCAGCTTCAGCAACGACCTGGTGATGCCCGGCTCTTGGGGCGCCTGCATGGATGTCGGCGGCAAGTACGCCGGCACGCTATCGGGCGCCATGAACATGATGGGCAATTTGGGCGGAGCGGCGTCTCCCACCATCATCGGATACATGCTGCGCTGGACCGGCAACAACTGGGACATGACGTTCTACGTCTCGGCGGCGGTTTATGCGATGGCCGCTTTGCTATGGCGTTTCCTCGATCCGGTGACGCCGCTGGAAAGTGTGTGATAGGACCACCCGGTGGAAACGCTCCCCGGATCAACCACGGATTGTGGCCGCGGGCAGGGGGAGGTTGTCCCGCTTCGGTACGCTACTGGCCACCGCCCGCCACGCGGATACTTTCCTTCAGAGCGCCTGCTCCGGGCGAGATGGGCGGGGAAAAATCCCGATTTCCTATGATCGCACCGAAAGTCGTCATTGTCGTCTTGGGTTGAACCGCAGCGAATAAACCGCGCCCAGAGCAATCAGCAGGACGCCCCACCAGATCCCGGCGTGCAGACCGGCCAGCACCACGGGGTGCGCCGCCGGATTCCGCAGATCGTATATTCCGGCGCCCAGGATCAACACTCCGTAAACCAGGAGCAGGGTGCCGATGAAAAACCAGATGGAAATCATGCCAACGCGATGCATTGTTTACCTACCAGAAAACGACCTGCAACACCACAAACACAAACGCCACCACCCCGGCCCAGAAAATGGGGCGCTGATACAGCGCCAGATGGCCTTCCGAAGGCAGCTCCGTGCAACCGTACACCAGGCCTGTCAGCTCCGCCTCGGGCTTCGGCCGCGTGGCCATGCTCACAACCACGGTCACCGTCACGCAGATGATCCAGGCCCACAGCGCGCGGAACATGTTTTCAGCCATAGGCTTGGCCTGCGGCGAAAGAGCGATGTAGCGCAGCGCCGTGGGGTCCAGGTAGACCCACAGCCACATGCCGATGGAAGAGAACGTGCCGGTTAGCAGGCCCCAAAAACCAGCGGCGGGCGTGGCCCGCTTCCACAGCATGCCCAGAACCACGGTGCCGAACAATGGAGCGATAAAAAAACTGAATAGCTGCTGCACGTAGTCCATGATGCTTCTGAATTGCATCACAAAGTAGGCCGTGCCAACGCTGACTAGCACGCCCAGCACGGTGCACCAGCGTCCCATGCTGACGTAATGCGCGTCGGGAGCCTGCTTGCGGAAGAGGGCGCGGTAGATGTCATAGGTCCACACCGTGGCGAACGCGCTGACGTTGCCGGCCATGCCCGACATGAAGCCCGCAATGAGCGCGGTGATGCCCAGGCCGAGCAGGCCGGGGCCGCAATAGCGCGCCAGCATGATGGGCAGGACTTCGTTGTAGCTGTGTCCTCCGGTGGCGATGGCCTGGCTCTCGCCCGTCAGAAATCCGGGAGGCAGCAACGCCAGCCCCAGCAGCCCCGGCAGAATCACGATGAACGGCACCATCATCTTGAATGCGGAGCCGATGATGGGCGCCAGTTTGGCCGCGCGGAGGTCCCTGGCGGCGATAACGCGCTGGACCACCAGAAAATCCGTGGTCCAGTATCCGAACGAGATGACCCAGCCCAGCCCGAAGACGATGCCAACCCAGTAGATGCCCATGGGGTTATCGCTGAAAGAACCCAAGGTGCGCCACAGGTGGGTGAAGTCCTGCGTCGGGAAATTGTGATGGATGCGGGCCACCATTCCGTTCCAGCCGCCGGCCTCGATCAGTCCGATGATGGAAATCAGCAGCGCGCCCAACCAGATGAGGACGAACTGGAGCACCTCGTTGAAGATCGCCGAGAGCAGGCCGCCCAGGCCAACGTACACCGCCACAGTGATGGAGGAAACCCAGATGCTGAAGTGGATGTCCCAGCCGAGCACGACCTTCAATACCAGCGCCATCGAGTACATGTTGATGCCGCTCATCAGGACGGTCATGAAGCCGAAGGAGATCGCCGAGAACGCGCGCGCCGGCTCCCCGTAGCGAAGCTTGAGATAACCGGGCACCGAGTGCGTTTTGGAGATGTAGTAGAACGGGATCATCACGATCCCCAGGAAGAGCATGGCGGGGATGGCGCCGATCCAATACCAGTGCGTGGCCAGGATGCCGTACTGGTAGGCGGAAGCCGCCCAGCCCATCAACTCGAGCGAGCCTAGGTTGGCGGCGAGAAAGCTCAGGCCTGCCACCCATGCCGTCATCTCACGGCCGGCCAGGAAGAAATCCTCGCCCGTCTTGGTGTAGCGCTTCAGATAGAAGCCGATTCCGATGACGGCCAAGAAGTAGATGGCGATAATCGCGATGTCCACACCCGACAGGGAAACCAAGCGCGAGGGAGCTCTCTGCAGCAGGAGGGCGGGGAAAAAAAGTGCTGTGGTCGCTTGCACTGGCCCATCGTATGGGACCTCAAACTGAAAGTCAAGCGATGGGTGACGGGGCAGGAAACCCAGGCGCCGCCGGTCCTTCTACCGCCTCGTTGTGCCGCTTAGGCAGAGTTCGGAAGTCGGTCAACCGGCAGTCACGTTTTGGCGGGGGCTCGACTCGGCGCACAATCCCGAATTTCAAAACAATCATGCAAGAATGCGCCGTGAGTCAGGCCAATCGTCTGATACAGGAACAGGTCGAGTACACAGGATGCGACTAGACGCTCAAGTGGATCACTTCAAAGACCCCGTGGAAGCCGTCCAATTTGTCTATCCGATCTCGTGATATGCGATCACCATGAGTAAACGGCGAGCTTGCGCACCGCTACTATCTGTGCCTCGAACGACAGGTCAGCGGTTCCACCGGGCAAGAGGAAGCCGGCGATGCCAGCGTCTGATCCAGCGGTCGGACGGAGGGCGAGGGCGGTGGAAAGGCCCGATGTGCTTTTCACACGGACCACTGCAACCTGACCGGAAGCGTTAGCGTACTCGAGCCGGGCGAACGTCGGCCCAGTCGTCGCTTGAATGCCGGCGATGTCTGATTGGTTTGCCAGATACTCGGCCGGTTTTTTATCTTCGCCGTCCACGGACAGTAGCAAGAGATCGTGCGCGGGTACCGAGAAAGCTGGGTCAGCCGCGTTGAAATTCCGTCCATTCCACACGTCGCGCAACGATCGCGGAGCGCCAACGAGTCCCAGCTTGCCCCAATCGATCTTCACTTGCGCGGAACTGTCTGTACGGTTCAGTATGGCGACCGCGCGTCTACCGGCAACTGCCATAGGCTTTGCCCAAACCTGGAGGCCGGGAGTGGGTTCGGCGACTTTGATGGGTTGTAAACCGTATGGGTCATTGTGAATTGCGAGCGCTTCCCTGTTCTTCAGCAGAGACAGGGTTGCCGGCGAGAGCCGCGTCAGGTCGGAACCCACCATCAGCGGTGCGCTCGCCATTACCCATAGGCCCATGTGGATGCGGTCCA
>Ga0335078_10013816_pt1 | contig 11964 bp, 12 predicted proteins | sample Lox_Sample_32_FD_206711 | JGI IMG/M metagenome (GOLD analysis project Ga0335078, IMG submission 206711) | Soil microbial communities from Loxahatchee National Wildlife Refuge, Florida, United States - Lox_Sample_3.2 | ecosystem: Environmental > Terrestrial > Soil > Wetlands | place: USA... | reverse complement strand
TTACTACCTGGGCGGCGCTGGCCGCTGCCGCGGGCGTGGCCGTGGCGCTGGTCGCAGGCAAGGACGACATCCGCAAGTTCCGCCGCATGCGCAGCATGTGACAGAGCGCCCGAGGCCGTCATGAGGGTGCTGATCGTCGGGTCAGGCGTGATCGGGACGGTATATGGCGCGCATCTTGCCGCCGGCGGCCACGCGGTCTCGGTGCTGAAACACTCGGCCAGGACCGAGCAGGTGGCCGCCGGCGGGCTGGAGGCGCGTGACGTCCTCGGCGGCAGGTGCATCCAGGCCCCGGTCAGCGTCGCGCCGGTGGCCTCGGCCGAGCCCTACGACCTCATCCTCGTCGCGGTCCGTGCCGATCAGCTCAAGGCCGCATGCGCTCAGCTCACCGAGCTGGCAGGCAAACCCACTGTGCTGCTGTTCGGCAACAACCCGGACGGGCGGGCCGCAGTCGGCGACGTGGCCGGGGAACTCAGGCAGGGATTCCCCGGCATTGCCGGCGTTCTGCGAGACGGGGTCGCCGAGTACGTGCGGATCCCGCAGCAGCCGACCGTTTTGGAAGCCGACATCGACCCATGGCTGGGAGCCCTCGAGCAGGCGCTCGGTTGCTCCGGGTTCGCCGTACGACGGGTCACCGACATGGATGGGTGGCTCCTTTATCACGCAGCCTTCGTCGCCTGCGTCGCCGCCGCCCTGTTCCGCTGCGGCATCGATCCGGGGCTCCTGGCCGGCGACCACGCCACCCTCAGCCTCATGTGCGCCGCGATCAGCGAGGCATTCGGTGCGCTGCGCCGGGCTGATGTGACCGGACTGCCTGGCAACCTCGCCGTGCTGCATCATCCGCGGCTGAAGCCGGTGGCGGCCCGGTACTGGGCCCGGGTCATGCGCTCACCCATGGGGGAGCTGTACTTCGCCGCGCACTGCCGGCACGCGGAAGCCGAGATGCGTGCGCTCGGCGACGAGGTCGCCATCCGGCTCAGCGATTTGCCGCGGACTGATCACCTGCGTCAGCTGCTGGCGCCGGCGTAGCAGCGGCGAACTCCGGAGGCCGGAATCCGAGTTCGCGGCCTGCCAGCCGCAGTTCGTCGCGGACCGAGGGATGCGCGACCTGGTCGATGATCTGGCCGGCCTGAGTCGCGGCGTCGTGACCCCAGATGGCGGCGGTGCCCTGTTCGCTGACGATGAAGCTGTGCTGGAAGGACGTCACCGGCCCGCCCAGGCGGGGCACGACGGTGGACACGTCGGCCTTGGGGTGCCAGGACGGCAGGGCGATGATCGCGCGGCCGCCGGGGGAGTGCAGGGCGCCGACCACGAAGTCGGTCTGGCCGCCGAACCCGGAATAGATCATCCCGTGCACGCGGGCCGCGTTCGCCTGGGCGAACAGGTCCACCTGCAGCGCGCCGTTCACCGACGTCATGCGCGGATGCCTGGCGATGAGGCCAGGATCGTTGGTCTTCTCGGTGCGCAGCAGCCGGACCCGCGGGTTACGGTCCACCCAGTCGTAGAGCTCCGGGCTCCCGAACGCGAACGACGCGGTGATCGATTCGCTGGCGGCGAGCGCCCCGGCGCGTTCCAGCGCGAGCACGCCATCGCTGAACATCTCCGACCACACCGCCAGGTCCCGGCGGCCGGTGAGCGCGGCCAGCACCGCATCGGGTACCGCGCCGATGCCGAGCTGCAGCGTGGCTCCATCCGGAACCAGCGCCGCGACACGCTCCCCGATGGACCTGAACACGTCCGACGCCGGGCGCGCTGGCGGCGATGGGAGCGGCTCGTCCACCTCGATCGCGTAGTCGATGTCGTCTTCCGGCAGCACCGCGTCGCCCTGCGTGTATGGCATGCGGGAATTGACCTGAGCGACGACCAGCCCACCCCGGGCCAGCGCGGCGTCGATGGCCGCGGGCAGGATGTTGACCTCGATGCCGAGCGAGACGGTGCCGTTGACCGGCACCGACGTGTGCAGCAGGACCACGTCTGGCGGCAGCGTCTCCGTCAGCAGGCTCGGCACCAGCGACAGCCGGCAGGGGAAATACCGGAGTCGCTCACTGTGCCTCATGCCGAGTCCGACGAACGCCGACTCCAGGATCACGCCATCTCGGTCCGGGATGCCCTCCTGCCCGTTGATCGCGAACAGGTGATACTCGGCGACGGTCGTGTCGAGGACGGATAGCGCCCGCCAGGGGGTGGCGAAATTGCCGCTCATGACCACTCGCGGAACGCCCGGCAGGCCGGCGAGCACGGCCCCGAGCTTCGACTCCGTGATCACCCGCATCTGGTTGCCCCCCTCGTCCCGCTACTTGCGCCCGTGGTCGGCCGGACGGATGACCGTGACCGGGCAGTGTGCATGGTGAACGCAGTACGTGCTGACCGAGCCGAGCAGCGCGTCGGCGAAGCCGCCGTACCCCCGGGAGCCCACTACGAGCAGATCGGCACCTGCCGACGCCTCGACCAGGGCCAGCGCCGGATGCCGAGACACCACCCGGGTTTCCAGCCGGGCCGGGCGGTTGGCGCCGAAGACGTCGTCAAGCGCCTGGTTCTGAGCCAGCTCGGCAGCATGGCTGAAGTCAATGTCGTCGGGAATGGCCGGTGCGAAGCCAAAGAATGCCGGGTAGTCCCAGCCGGTGACGACCTCCAGCGTGGCCCCGGTGAACTCGGCTTGCCGGGCCGCCCAGCGCAGGGCATTCTTTGAGCCCTCCGAATCATCGACTCCAACCACGATGCGGTGCTGATCGTCGGTTGATCCGCTCATCGTTCTCCTCTCTCAGGGCGTCCGCACAATGATCTCTCACGCCCCCCGCGCAGCGGTCATGCGGGCGGCGCCGTCCAGCAGCGCGTTGCCGCCGAGCGCGACGGCGACCTTCAGGCCGGCGTTCCGATGGTGGCCACCATGACCGCCTTGATCGTGGGCATCCGGTTGGCCGCCTGGTCGAACACGACCGACTGGCCAGACTCGAACACCTCGTCGGTGACCTCGAGCGCCTCGAGCCCTCGCTTCTCGTAGATCTGCTGCCCAACCTCGGTCTGACGGTTGTGCAACGCGGGCAGGCAGTGCATGAACTTCACCTGCGGATTGCCGGTGGCCGCCATGACGTCGGCATTCACCTGATAGCCGATGAGCTGGTCGATGCGGCTGTCCCACTCGCCGACCGGCTCGCCCATGGACAGCCAGACGTCCGTGTAGAGGAAGTCGGCGCCACGGACTGCGGCAGCAACGTCATCGCTGACGGTCAGCCTGCCGCCAGACCCGGCGGCCAGGCCCTTCGCTATGGCCTGAATCCTGGACGACGGCTGCAATGCGGCCGGGGCGCAGATCCGGGTGTCCATTCCCAGCAGGCCGCCGGTGACCAGCAGCGAATTCGCTGTGTTGTTCCGTCCATCGCCCAGGTAGCAGAACGAGACCTCGCTTATCGGTTTGGCGGCGTTGTCGCGCATGGTCAGCACGTCGGCCAGCATCTGGGTGGGGTGCCAGGTGTCGGTGAGCCCATTCCACACCGGCACCCCGGCGTGCGCGCCCAGGATCTCGATCGACTCCTGGGAGAACCCGCGGTATTCGATGCCGTCGAACATGCGGCCCAGCACCCGCGCGGTGTCCTTCACCGATTCGGAGTACCCGAGCTGTGACTCACCCGGCGCGATATAGGTGACGTGCGCTCCCTCGTCGTGCGCCGCGACCTCAAAGGCAGACCTGGTCCTGGTCGAGGCCTTCTCGAAGATCAGCGCAATGTTCCGGTCGGCCAGCCGGTGCTCGCCGATGCCCAGCTGCTTGGCCCGGCGGAGCTGGTCACCGAGGTCCACCAGGTAGAGGAACTCCTTCTGGGTGAAGTCGATCTCCTTCAGCAGGTTGCGCCCGTGCAGGTCCATCGTTGTTCTCCGCTTCGGTCAGGCTGGATCGCGCTCGATCGGGCAGGTCATGCAGCGCGGACCACCACGGCCCCGGCCCAGCTCCTCACCGGGCACGCTGATCACCTCGATGCCGTGCTTGCGCAGCATGGTGTTGGTGGCGACGTTGCGTTCGTAGCCGACGACCACGCCCGGCTGCACGGCCAGATAGTTGGTGCCGTCGTCCCACTGCTCTCGCTGCGCGGCCCTGATGTCCTCGTCGGTCGTGAGCACGGTCACCTCGGCCACGCCGAGGGCCTCGGCGAGGGTCTCCCACAGGCTGCGGTTGCGGGAAACACCGATCCCGTCCGTGCCGTCCACGGGAGTGACCGTCCACGATCGCAACCGCCGGTCGAAGTAGGGGTAGAGAACGAAGACGCCACGATCGACCATGGTCATCGCGGTGTCGAGGTGCATCATCGCGTGCGACTGCGGCAGCTCGACGGCGATCACCCGGGTGGCCTGGACGCTGGCGAACAGAGCCCGGGCGATGATCTCCACCGCCATGGGCGTGGTCCGCTCGCCCATGCCGATCAGCACGGTGCCGTGGCCGATCGGGTGCACGTCCCCGCCCTCGACGCTGGCAGGCAGGTGATTGGCGTCGTCGTCGCCGTAGTAGGTGACGAATTCGGCGTCGGCGAACATCGGGTGATAGCGGTAGATCGCCCGCATGTGCAGCGTCTCGCGCTGGCGGGCGGGCTTGGCCATGGGATTGATCGAGACGCCGCCGTAGATCCAGCAGGAATTGTCACGGGGGAACAGGTGATTGGGCAGCGGCGGGAGCACGAAGTCGTCCGCCCGCAGCGTGTCCCACTTCAGGCTTTGCGCCCGCAACGGGTGCAGGTCGGCCTTGAGCACGCCGCCGACCAGGTGCTCGGCGAGGCTGGCCCCGTCCAGGTCCCCGAAGAGCTGCCGCACCGGCTGCACGAGCTCCGGCCCGAGCGTCTCCGGGGTGCACACGCGGTCGAGGACGAACTCCCGTCCCGCGGGCTGCTCGAGCGTCTCGGCAAGCAGCTGGCCGAAGTAGTGGACGGCGACGCCGCGCTCACGGAGCTCCTCGGTGAAGACGTCGTGCTCTTCCTTCGCCCGCTTGGCCCACATCACGTCGTCGAACAGCAGGCCCTCGATGTTCTGCGGGGTCAGCCGGGACAGCTCGAGCCCTGGACGGTGCACGATGACCTGGCGGAGCTGCCCGACCTCCGACTGCACGCTGAAACTCATCGCCCTTCCTCCACGCTGGGGGCATCCTGGGGCGCCCGGACCTGGCCGTTGCGCTCGCGCGCCGCCTTGAGGAACGCGTAGAGGATGATGCCGGCCAGCACGATGACCATGGCCTGATACACCGCGGCGTACCCGGCGGCGAACGTGACCCACATGGAGAACAGGACGGCGGCGGCCGTGATCAGCAGGTCGCGGGCGAGCAGCCATCCCTGCACCCGGCGGCGCTTGGACACCAGGTAGGCGAGCTGGGCGCAGGCCGAGATGAGGTAGGGTATCGCGACCGTGACCACGGTCAGGTCGACCAGGTACTCGAAGACCGTCAGCCCGGTCTTGGTCGTGTACGCCCACAGCATCAGCAGCGAGGGCAGCAGCGCCGCGAGCACGATGCCGAACCATGCGTTGTCCCTGCGGTCGGTCCAGGCGAACTGCCGCGGGAACAGGCCGTCGTTGGCCGGTGCCCGTGATACCTCGGCGGTGACCAGGGTCCAGCCGTTCAGCGCGCCGATCCCGGACACGACCGCGAGCGCGGCGACCAGCTTGCCGGCCCAGGCGCCGTTGGTGAAGATCGCCTCGAACGCGGGAACGAACGGAGTGGTGCTGTTGACCAATGCATGGTGCGGGACCAGGCCCATCACGGCGGCGGTCACCAGCACGTACAGGAGCGCGCAGGCCGCCGTGCCGGCCACCGAGGCCAGGCCCACGTTCCGGCGCGGGTTATGCACCCGCTTGGCGGTGATCGCCGCCACCTCCACGCCGATGAACGAGAACAGCGCCACGCCGGCGGCGATCCCGATCGCGCTGTAGAGGCTCCCGCCAGAGGCGTTGAACGGGCCGAAGTTGGCCTTGGAGACGAAGAACCAGCCGACGACGCCCACGAACAGCAGCGGCAGGAACTTCAGCACGACCGTGAGGTTCTGGAACCAGGCCATGTTCCTGACGCCGGCCAGGTTCACCACCGCCGGAACCCACAGACCCAGCAGGGCGATGCCCCAGTTCGTCATCGCCGATGGGTGGCTGATGCCGAACAGCGCGTCGACGTACAGCACCCAGGCCGACACGATCGCCGCGTTCCCGGCCCAGGCCTGGATCCAGTAACACCAGCCGGTCAGGTAGCCGGCGAAGTCGCCGAACTCGTGCCTGGCGTAGGCGTACAGACCGCCGTCGGAGTTCGGCACCCTGTTGGTGAGCTGCCCGAACAGGACTGCCAGCGTCATCGCTCCGACCGCGATGACAGCCAGCGTGAACAGCGAGCTCGTTCCCGCCCCGGCCAGCACGGCCGGCATCGCGAACACTCCCGTCCCGACGATGCTGCCGATGACCAGGCCCGTTGCCGAGGTGACGCCAAGGGCGTGGGCCTTCTGCTGGTTGCGCGGTGACATCTGCTCGGTTGATCCCCGATGCGCCCGGTGGGGGAACCGGACGCCGAGATTGCTGGACATGATCCCTCCCTGTTCTGCCGCCTGGCCGGCCGTGTGGCCCGCTGACCAGGCGCGATTTGCTGATCTCACGCTGCCGCGCGGCGGCCGATGATCACAGGGACGTAAGTCCTCGGGCAGCCCGCAAAAGGTCATCAAGCTGGTCGTCTGCCATTCAGCCGCCGTTCGGGTGGCCGTTCTTCGACAGGCGGGGCTTACTTTGCTGCTGCCTTCTGGTACAGGGCGTAGGAGGTCAGGAAGAAGATCGCTGTGATTCCGGCGGACCAGGCCAGCGACACCCAGGCGTCCTGCGCCGCGGCGCCACCCTCGAAGAGCGCGCGGACCGCCGATACGGTCACGCTCAGCGGCTGGTTGCGGGCGAACCCCTGCAGCCAGCCGGGCAGCGTGGCGGCGGGCACGATGGCGTTGCTGGCGAACATGAGGAGAAACGCCGGGCCCGCCGCCGCGTTCTGTGCGCTCTCCGGGTCCTTGGCGGAGATGCCGATCGCCGTGTTCATCCAGCTGAAGGAGTAACCGAAGGCGAGGATCAGGAGCATGCCTGCCAGGATCGGCCCGGCGCCGTTGTGGAAGCGGAACCCGACGGCGACGCCGAGGCCTGTCATGACCGCGAGCGAGATGACGTTGCGGACGAGGTCGGTGAGCGACCGGCCGGTGAGGACTGCCGAGCGGGCCATGGGCAGGCTGCGGAACCTGTCGATCATTCCGCTCTTCAGGTCGTCGGCGATCCCGACGGCCGAGGTCATCGAGCCGATGAGGACGGTGATGAGGAAGATCGCCGGCACGACGAAACTGGTGTAGTCGCCGCCCGGGGACTTGATCGCACCGCCGAAGATGTACCGGAACACCACGAGCAGCATGACCGGCTCCAGCGTGTAGAGCAGCAGCTGCGGCGTGCGTATCGCCCGCAGCAGGTTCCGCTTGGCGACGCCGGCGAAGTCGCGGAAGGCGAGGAACGGCGTCAGGCGCGGCGCCGGGATTCCCGGGCCGGACAATGGCAGGCCGGTCATTTCGCCTTCTCCGTTTCCGTCGATCCGGTGCAGCCGGAGGATGTGGCGCCGGTAAGGGACAGGAAGACCTCGTCCAGAGTTGGCCGCCGGATGCCGAGATCGTCGAGGGGGATCCCGGCATCCTGCAGGCGGCGTCCCGCATCGAGCAGCAGCCCGGTGCCTTCTCCGGCGGGGATGCTCAGGAGCCTCGCCCCGGGGTCGGACCGCGGTTGCGTCCCGGCGACGCTGGCGAGCAGGGCAGCCGCGCGCTCGAGATCGCGTGGTTCCGCTACGCGTGCCTCGAGGGTGGCACCACCGGTCTGCGTCTTCAGCTCGTCGGCCGTCCCTCCGGCGATCTGCGTTCCCTTGTCGATGACGACGATCCGGTTTGCGAGGTGCTCGGCCTCGTCCATGTACTGGGTGGTGAGCAGCACCGTCGTGCCGCCGGTGACCAGATCCCGGATGAATCGCCACAGGTCGCTGCGGGTGCGCGGGTCCAGCCCGGTGGTCGGCTCGTCGAGGAACAGGACGGGGGGATTCGCAACCAGGCTGGCCCCGATGTCCAGGCGCCGCCGCATGCCGCCCGAGTAGGTCTTGACCTGCCGGTCGCCCGCGTCGGTGAGCGACAGCAGCTCGAGCATCTCCTGCGCGCGGCGCCGGTACTCCCGCTTCGGCAGGTGATACCAGAGCCCGACCAGCTCCAGATTCTCTCGCCCTGTGAGCAGCTCGTCCACCGCCGCGTACTGCCCCGCCAGGCCGATGACCGACCGCACCTTCTGGCCGTCGGCGGCCACATCGAACCCGGCGACGCGGGCCTGGCCGGCATCGGGCCGCAGCAGCGTGGTGAGCACCCGGATCATCGTGGTCTTGCCCGCGCCGTTCGGCCCGAGCAGGCCGAGCACCGTACCCTTGCCGACGTCGAAGGAAACCCCGGACAGCGCCTGCGTCTTGCCGAAGCGCTTGGCGATGTCGCGCGCTTCGATCATCGCATCCGTCATTTCGGCGTGTTCCCTTCGATCCGCGCGCTTCTTGCGGGCTCCGGCCCGCTGAGCTGCCGCGCCCGGTTATTACACGGCGATATCGGTTACTATACCGATGTATAGCAGGCTGCACAGCCTGTTTAACCCGCTCTGCACAGAGCGGCCGGTCGGACGATACGATCGGGGGTCACCATGAGCATTCCCGGCCCAGGCGGCGCCGCCTTCGAGGATCTGACAGCCCGTGCCCGGATCAGGAACGCGGCCTTGCGGTACTTCACCTCCTGCGGGTTCGACCGGGCCACGATCCGGGACATCGCACGAGCCGCCGGCGTGTCGCCAGGGCTGGTGCGCCACCACTTCGGCTCCAAGGATGAACTGCGAAAGGCCTGCGACACCTATGCGCTCGAGGCGCTGCACGCCTATGTCGAACAGGCGATGACGGACGAGGGACTGAACCCCGAGACCATCGCCGAGGCCCGGGACCCGCTGCATCCCTACCAGCGGTACCTGGCACGGGCGCTGATCGATGAGTCCGAGGCAGCGGCGCACATCTTCGACGAGATGGTCGCCATGACCGAACAGGTGCTGCAGCGGATCGACGAGGCGCGGCCCGACCCGCCGACGGCAGACCTGAGGGTCCGCGCCGCGGTCACGGTCGCCATGGCCCTGGGAATCCCAGCGTTCCAGGCGCACATCTCGCGCACCATCGGCACCGACATCCTTTCGCCTGAAGGAGACCGGCGCATCGGGCTGGCCGTGCTCGACATCCAGTCGCACCCGACCATCAGCCCGGACACCGCTCGCGCCCTGCAGCAGGGCTGGACTAGCTGAACGCCCAGCAAGCCACCCGATTTCCGGGCAGGCGCTAAGCCAGAGGTCGCGCGCGAACCGAGGCGCTCAGCGGGAGCCGCCAGGAGAACCGGATGCCACCCGGTGCGGTCTGAATGTCTAGACGGACGTCGTCCCGGGTGGCGCGGTCGAGCAGGCCCGAGAAGTCCGGCTCGGGCCCGGTCTCGTCGGCCCGGTGGTCACGAGGCGCGGCGTCGATTATGACCAGGCACGCATCGGCATCGGCGGTTATCTCGACGCTCGCGGGAACCGCATCCGGCTCGATCAGGACAAAGGTTTCGCGGAGCAGGTCGAGGAGCCGGGCCCGAATCTCCGGTGACAGTGTCTCGTCAGCCTGGCCGCCGAAGCCAATCTCCGGCACCGACGACAGCGTGCTGCACAGTTCCAGCACCTCCTGCCGTAGCCCACCGCCCTGGTGGCGGCGCTCGAGACCGAAGACAGCATTCCTGAGCATCCGGACCACGTGGTCAAGCTCGTCGACAGATGCCCCGATCCGGCGGCGCACCTCCGCCTCGGCCGCCAAGTCCACGGCACCCTGAAGGCTCAGCCCTGCTGCGAAGAGCCGCTGGATGACCGTGCCCCGAAGCTCGGCGGCGATGCGGTCTCTGTCCTCGATGACGCTGAGTTCCCGTAGCTGCTCCTGGAGGCGTTCCCGCTCCGCCTGCGAGCTGCCGATCCCATCCCGGAGGCCGTGTGTTGCCACCGATATCAGCGTGCCGAGCGAAGCCCAGAGCAATACCCGGCGGGCAATCACCGAGTCCGCCACCACCACGGGTGTCAGCGAGATGATCACTTCCACGGCCACGATCGCGGCCACGACACACGCGGACTCCCATCGCCGGTGAAACAGTGCGGTCCATACCAGCGGGACCAGGATGACGATGCCCACGCCCGAGCTGGCTCCCGCGGCGAGGATGAGCGCCAGCACCGAACCGGTGTACAGCAGCGGCACGAACACCGACGCCCAGGCGGGAAGCCGCGGCCACGGGAGCAGGAACGCCCCCGGCACCGCCAGCAGCAGCAGCACACTGACCACGGCGGTCGAAGTTGACTGCGGGCCGGGAGGAAGCGCCAGGCTCGCCTCGGCGAGGGCCGCGACCGCGCCAAACGGAGCGACCCTGGCCAGCGCGCCCGGTCCCCGGAACGGATAACCCGCGGGCTCGCCGGGAACTGGGAGTGCTCGAGCTGACGCCCCGGCTTCGGGTTCTGGCTTCATCGGCGCTCCTGCGATGTCGTACCAGATCGCCGCCGGCTGGAAGTGTTCAGCCAGGGACCCCTCAGCGAAAATCGTACGCGGGCGTCAGCCACCTGGGAAGATGCCCCCAGGTTGCGGTAAATGGCGACGTATCAGTCCCGCCCCGAAGGCGCGCGTTCAGGCCGGCAACTCGGCGGGCGCTGCCCCTCCCTGAGCAGCCTCGGCGCGCACGATCTTGGTGTACGGCCCGGGGAAAACCAGCGCGATGTGCCCGTCGCTCAGCCACTTGACGACGTATGGCGGCGACCCGTCCGCATTCTGCAGGTCGATGATCACGCCCGCACGCCGCTGCTCGCCGTCTGGCAGCAGGCGGTCACCGACGCGAGCCTTGACGACCATTTCCCTACTCCTCGGTGCAGTCCGCCAACCGCCCTGATGCGGCCTGGCCGCTGCACTACCCAGAGCATGCCCGGCTAGTCAGTTTCGGGCTCAGGGGCAAAGGTCGCCAGAAGCAGGGCCATCCGCGCCCGCCGGCGGCAGGAAGAAGGTCCCATGACCAGGGCCGTTGGCCCCTGCACGCGGAGCCTGGGAAGAGGTGGGCTGGTACTGCACCGGTTGAGACGGCGCGAGCCACGCGCCGGTGCTGAGTGGCAGCGGGGGAGCACGAGGTGGAAGGGGGCAGTGATGGACAGCATCACCACCGAGCATGGCGGGACCGACCTGGGGCGGCGGATCCTGCAACAGCGCTATCAGGCCGGACTGACGCGGCAGGAGGCGGCCGCCCGGGCCGGAATGGCGCCGTCGTACCTGAAGTACCTGGAGACCAGTCCGTCACCGAACCCGACGCCGTCGGCCCTGGCCCGGCTTGCCGACGCGCTGGGGGTTAGCGTCGGCGTGCTGGCCGGAGCCCTGCGCACGCCGCCCGGCGCTGAGCCGCCGATTCAGCGCCCTGCGCCCGAGTCGCTGACCCCGGCGCAGTGCCGTGGCTACCTCGGCGCCGGCGGCGTGGGCCGGGTGGCATTCACCGGGCCACGGGGTCCCGAAGCGATCCCGGTGAACTACGCGACGCTCGATGGCGACATCGTCGTCCGCACCGGCCGGCGCACCAGCCTGGTCACCCGTGCCGCGCAATCACGGGTCTCGTTCGAGGTGGACCACCTCGACGAGGCCCTGGCCGAGGGGTGGAGCGTGATGGCCAACGGCCTGGCCCGGGTGGTGACCGCACCCTCCGAGCTGGAGACGGTGCACTCCCTGGGCATCGAGCCGTGGGCCGGCGGCGACAAAGACACCTATCTGCGGATCGCGGTCACCGAGATGACCGGCCGGCGTATCCGTGGCAGCAGATGACGCCGGAGGCGAGGCCGGCGACACGAAGTGGAGGTCGTCATGCTCGGCAAAACTGGCGGGATACTCGCCGGATA
>Ga0335078_10013815_pt1 | contig 11964 bp, 13 predicted proteins | sample Lox_Sample_32_FD_206711 | JGI IMG/M metagenome (GOLD analysis project Ga0335078, IMG submission 206711) | Soil microbial communities from Loxahatchee National Wildlife Refuge, Florida, United States - Lox_Sample_3.2 | ecosystem: Environmental > Terrestrial > Soil > Wetlands | place: USA... | reverse complement strand
CGCCAGCGTGACGGCCGCAATTAGGGTAAACGTGGGGGTGCAGGCCAGGCGTCGGAGAGCATACTTCAATGACATATTGACGTTGTTACGTGGGAGAGGGGAAAAAGTCCCGGAAAGTTTACGAGGGCCGCGGGACATGCCGCGTCGCTCTCAGCTCGGAGGGCGTTCGGGCGTTGCGCGTGGTATTTTCCGCGCATACCCAATGTTCCGGGCCTCGATAAGGCGACGACCTCACCGGTCCTTCTTAATTAAACTGTGGGGCTATGTCTGAACCTCTACGGTGTGACTCCATTGCGGGGTAGCTAACCTGTATTTCTCATCGACTTTCTGCTGCCGCGCGTGATAAGGCTGTGTCTACGTCGTTGCGCTTGGTCACCGTGCTCGACGTACTGTCCAAGTACGCCTCCGCGCGCCGGCCGGCGCGCGCCTGGCCCAGAGGAACCCCCACGGCCTTCTCACGCGCCTCGCGAGGGAGTGGGGCCCGGGAGAAAGAAGGCAGGTGGCAGTAAACGCAAAGCAGCCGCTCGTTCCAGTCGGCGCGCATCTTCTCTTCGATCGGTAAGGACATGGGACCCGGGCCCAGGGCCCACTTATGTGTTTAGCAGAAATTCGCCTTCGGCCACGATTTCCGACGGGCCGGTGAGGTATGCGTCGTCTTCCAGGCGGAACTGGAGGGGTCCCGCGGGCGTCAGCACCTCGACCGGCGATTCCGCCATCCCGCGAGCGATGGCCGCGGCCGCCGCGCCCGTCGATCCCGTGCCGGAACTCATGGTCTCGCCCGCTCCACGCTCCCAGAAACGCACGTCGATGCGGTGCCGGTCCACGGCGCGGAGGAAAGAGACGTTGGTGCGCTTGGGAAAATGCGCATGCGATTCGATTTCCGCGCCCATTTTGCGCCAGTCGAAATCGAAATCGCCGGCCGGGACGGCGCATTGCGGGTTGCCGACATCGAGGAGGGTGACATCGCGCGCTCCGCTGGAGAGCGCCAGTTCGAATCGCGCCGCCAGCAACGTGGGGCGGCCCATGTTCATTTCAAATTCGAAGGCGAGGCCCTGGCGGCGGAGCGTGCGCAGCGTCTTGATGCCGGCGCCGGTGCGGATGCGCATCACCCCCGCCGCGTAGCCGTGGCGAATCAGGAATGCGGCGGCGCAGCGCGTGCCGTTGCCCGAGAGCTCCGGCATGCTTCCGTCGGAATTGTAAAGCCGGATGGAGCCTTCGGCGTCGGAATCAGCAGAAGGACTGACGATCATCCAGCCATCCGCGCCGACGCCCGTGTGCCGGTCGCAAATCGCCCGGGAAATGGCGGCCAGGTCGGCATCGGGCGCGTCGGATTGCCAGGTCAACAGGAAATCGTTCTTCGCCCCGTGGGCCTTGGTAAACGGGATTTTCATCCCGCCGGCTCGACCTCGACCGCCGTGCCGTAGGCCAGCACTTCCGTGACACCGTTCATGATTTCCGTGGCGTCGTACCGGGCGCCGATTACCGCGTTGGCGCCCAGCTCGTTGGCGTGCTGGAGCATCAGCTCGAAGGCATCTTCGCGTGTCTTTTCGCACAGATTTGAGAAGAGCGAGATATTGCCTCCGACGATGGTCTGCAATCCCGCTCCGATGGTGCCCACAATCGACCGCGAGCGCACCACAATTCCGCGCACCACGCCGAAGTTCTTGCGGATGCGGCAGCCCGGCAGATCGAACGCGGTCGTAACGTTGCTATGAGGAACCATTGTTGCCTCCTGTGCGCCGGTAGACGTGCATCTCCGGCGCGTCGTTCACTTTGAAAGTTTGCTCGAGAGTGAAACAGCCGGCCTTCTGGACGGCCTTCTCGGCGTAATCCCCGGCGATTACGACGGCCCATGCATCGTGCGGAAATGGGTTCGTTCCGCTGGTTGCCGCGCTCCAGACCGCGCCGTTATCGCCGGTGAGAGTCTCGCGCAGCGGGATGCCCAACTCGCGAAAAATGGCGGTGGTGGCGCCGAATTCGGTGACGATTCCGGATCCGCGCACGTAGCGCGGGCGTAGATAATCTTCCACCTGCCGCTCCAGTTCGCGATGCCCGGCGTAATTCTGCTTACCTTCCAGGAAGACGAGCCAGTTTTCGGGCTGCGGGTGGATCAGCCAGGGCACCGACGCCGCCACTATCGCCACCGCCGCCACCCGGCCCCGCATCCAGCGAGGGCATGCCGCCACGAGGGCCGCCGCCGCCACCGCCAGCAGCGGCAGAATCGACAGCCCGTAGCGGACGTTGTAAATGCCGCCGGAGTACAGGAACGGGCACCAGATCGGGGTGCCACCCGAATGCATGCTGAGGAGATAGAACGCGGGCGGGAGCAGCAATAAAATGAGCGGCCAGAACGTCCGCTTCGCCACGATCGCGACCAGCCCCAGCGTCCCCAGGATCGCCAGGCACGGGCCTACGCAGAAATACGCCGTGTATGCGAAGAACTGAAAGGCGCGCGGCCAGTAGTGCTTGCCGGGATAATCGGCGCCGCCCTGAATTGCCATCGCGGAATACGGGCCGCGGTAGAAATCGAGAGCATCGCCGGTCATCCGCCAGTTGTGGACGAACCAATAGAGCGGTCCGAGGCCCGCCAGCAGGCAGAAGACCAGCGCCACGCGCCAGCGCTGCTCGCGCGCCGTCCACAGGAAATAGACCGCCACGAAGGGAATCAGAAACCATCCGTCGTAGCGCGTGAGCGTTCCCAGCATGAGCGCCATTCCCGCCCCCGCCACTGCCCACCAGGCCTGCGTTTCGCGGAATCGTACGCTGAAATACAGCACGGCGGCGAGGCATGCGAAGAACATGCCCTCGGTCATGGGAGTGGCTTGAATGTAGAGCAGGTTGGGATTCAGCGCGCAGAGCGCCACGGCGGCAATCCCCGCGGGAGTGGATTGAAAGATGCGCCGGACGGCGGCGAACAGGAAACAGCCGCCCAAAACGAAACAAAAGGCGAACGGAATGGACCCCGCGATCCCGTTATGCCAGAGATCGTCGCGGCGCACGAACGGCAGCATGGCCCAATGCGCCAGCGGCAGCCAGACCGTGCCGATCTGGGCGTAGCCGGGAGTCTCGGAATCGACGATTTTGCGGGCGATATCGAGGTGGCATTCGGCATCGCCGTAGTAGAGCAGCCAGCCGCGCAAGTAGCAGAAATAAGTGGCCGCGGCGCTCCCGATGGCCAGCAGCAGCCCGCACAGCAGTACCGCGCCGGCGCTAAAAGTCGGTGCAGTTTTTGAACTCGGTATAGCGCGCATCGATTTCCTGGCGGGTGAGGGTTCGGAAACGCTCGACGCCGAACTGCTCGCAGCAGAAACTGCCGACGACCGAGCCGTAAATGACGGCGCGGCGCAGGTCGGCGAACTCCACGCGGCCTTCGGTGAGATCGACCCCGCGGCCGGCAAGATAACCGATGAATCCGCCGGCGAAGGAATCGCCGGCGCCGGTGGGGTCGAAGACCGTTTCGAGAAGGTACCCGGGAGCCATGAAGTGGCAATCGCCGTGAAACAGGATGGCGCCATACTCGCCGCGCTTGATGACCAGGGTTTTTGGCCCCATCGCCTGGATCCTGGCAGCGGCCGCGCGCAGGTTGTAAACGCCGGAAAGCATCCGCGCCTCGCTGTCGTTGATCAGCAGGAAATCCCATTCGCGGATAGTTTCGAGCAACTCGCCGCGGAAATCCTTGATCCAGTAATTCATGGTGTCGCCGCCAACCAGCCTCAGGCCGTTCATTTGGGCGCGCACGCTGCGCTGCAAGGCCGGCTGGATGTTGCCCAGGAACAGGTACGGCTCGGACTTATAGGCCTCGGGCAGCTTGGGATCGAAATCGCCGAAGACATTGAGATCGGTGCGAGTGGTGGTGCGATCGTTCATATCGGCGGAATAAACTCCCGACCAGAAGAATGTCTTCCCGCCCGCGACGCGCTCCAGTCCGTCGAGGTTGATCCGGCGGGAGGCCAGCAGACCGACGTCTTCCTGGGCGAAATCGTCGCCCACCACGGCGACCAGCCCGACCTGCGTGAAGTACTGCGCGGCAAGCGCGATATAGGTGGCGGCGCCGCCGAGCATGCGGTCCACGCTTCCATGGGGGGTCTCGACTCCGTCGTACGCGACGGATCCGACAACGATGAGGGACATGTAAGAGTCGATTGTAGCCCAAAGCGGGAAATCGATGATCCCAGTGGGCAGTACCAGTCATGCGAAACCGCTCCCACCGGCTCGCGGCGAATCGCCCGACGCGAAGCGTAAGGCGCCTGCACCGATCCCGTTGCCGCTTCGGCCCTTCGCCTCCTGCGCATGGGCTGGGCCGCCAGCGACAGCGCCCGGCAGCCTGCCGCGCTGAACACCCCCATCTTGAAAAGGCCCCCGCGCTTCAGGCGCCTTTCAGGCGTGAGCCCAACCTCCCGGCTTTAGCCGGCAGTCGTTCCGTCACGGTATCAGCGGTGAGCTATCATCGGTCCGCGAGTGTCCGTCCCCGTCCCCGGCTCGGGCGCTGGCACGGCGGTAGCCAGGGATATGGATGTGGGCGGCATGAAGTGTCGCCAGTCGCCGCCGTCGCCCCCAGACGAAGGGATTGCCTCGAGAGGATATCGTAACGGCCCACTTGCAAACCGCCATCGTCTGCGGCATGTTTGAAGCAAATGCCTGTTTCCATGGAGTTCCTGCGCGGCGTGCTCGGCCTGTTCGGAATCGGGTGCGCCTACATGACCGGCCGGTCGGCGATCGCCGTGCGCAAAGGCTGGCAGAGAATCTCGCGCCTGTATGCCTGGCTGATTCGCTCCGTTCTCTGCCTTGCCGCCATGGCCTTCCGCTTCCCGCTCGATTTCGTAGACATCCTGATGTGGACGCTGGCTCTGGCGGCGTTCGGCGCCGCGCTCTGGAACACCTCGCGTGAAAAGCCGCAGGAGGACCTCACGCGCACGATTTTTCCGGACTGAACTCGCGCCACGGGTACCAGGCTTCCTGGTGCACGCGAATCCCGCCTGGCAGACGACCGGCCGATAGTGGCGCTTCCTCCCCACTCACGGCCCGGACCGGCAAGAGGAGTTGGGTTCATTGTCAAGCGGTCTCCATGCTGCAACAATGGTTGCGTGACTGTACTCGGCGACGGGAGCAGTGCCGGCCAGATCCTGGTTCGAGCACGGCAAAAGCAGGATCGGTTCGGCAAGAGCGTCGAACCCAGGGCCGCTTTGTGCGCCTATGACCACCCTGACGACTGCTGAGGAGCGTGCCAACCAGCGCAACGCGGTAGCCGCCGGATTTCTCGGTTGGACGCTGGACGCCTTCGATTTTTTCATCCTGGTGTTTGTACTGCTTCCGGTGGCGCAGGAGTTCGGGCGCTCGGTTCCGGCCATCACCCTGACCATCACCGCCAGCCTGGCGATGCGTCCGGTGGGAGCGTTGATCTTCGGGTTGCTGGCCGACCGCTACGGCCGGCGCAAACTGCTGATCTCGAATATCCTGTTTTATTCGCTGATCGAGATCCTATCGGGCCTGGCGCCCACTTACACGGTGTTCCTCGCGCTCCGCCTGCTCTACGGCGTGGGCATGGGCGGCGAGTGGGGCGTGGGGGCATCGCTGGCCCTGGAATCGGTGCCGGCGAAGTGGCGCGGCGTGCTGTCGGGAATGTTGCAGGAGGGCTACGCGCTGGGTTACCTGCTGGCGGCGATCGCCTATGCCTTGATTTCCCCCCACGCCAGTTGGCGGGTGATGTTCTTCGTGGGCGGATTGCCGGGGTTGTTGTCGCTGTTCGTGATTGTCAAGGTCAAGGAGACCGAGGCGTGGCACCAGTCGCGGACCGATTGGCCCACGTATCGGCGCGCGATCTTCGCCAACTGGAAGCGTTTCTGCTACCTGGTCGCGCTGATGGCCATGATGAACTTCATCTCTCACGGCACGCAGGACATGTACCCGACTTTCCTGCGGGTCGAGCGACACTTCAGCGTGCACGCTACCTCGATGATTACCGTTGTCTCCATGGTGGGGGCGATTGCCGGCGGGCTGTTCTTCGGCCTCTCCTCGGACCGCTTCGGGCGAAAGCGCTCGATGGGCGCGGCGGTGATCCTGGCGGTGCTTGCCATTCCGCTGTGGATCACGGGCTCAACCATCGCGCTGATTCTGGTGGGCGCGTTCGTGATGCAATTCATGACGCAAGGGGCCTGGGGAGTGATTCCGGCGCATTTGAATGAGCTTTCGCCGGGGCAACTGCGTGGTTTCTTTCCCGGCTTTGCCTACCAGTTGGGGGTGCTGGCCGCCTCCAGCGTGGCCTACATCGAAGCGCTGCTGGCGCAGCATTTCAGCTACGCGAATGCCATGGGATATCTGGCCGCTGGGCTGATGGTGATCACCGCCCTGGTGATCGCGCTGGGTCCGGAGGCGCGCGGCGTGGCGTTCCTTCAACAGCCGGACTCTGCCGGCAGCAATCCGCGTGCCGCGGACTTCAGGCCGTAGGCGCGGTCGGCTCAGCGGGGCCTCTGGCTGCGCCAGCGACGCGATCGGCGTTCAGCGATCGGCGTTCAGCGAAAGAGGCACCGCAAGCGAGGGGTGCTCTTCATCCGTGTGAATCCGTGCCTCCGTGGCCCGCCAAATGCAAGCACCCGCTGAGCCGCGACCAAAGGGAACGGCGGGTTTTGGCTGACAGCCGATGGCTAATTGCCGATGGCTTGTCTCACCCTTTCATGGCGCGCCGCAAACGCCGCGCCGAGAAGGCCACGATCCCAAAGAATGCCACGCAACTGATGGCCACCACCGTCAGTTGCCGCCGCGGCGAGAGCCTGCCGACCTCCGATCTGTGGCCGGCTCCGAAATCGAGTGCCACGCGCAGGCGTACCCGCGCGGCTTGCCGTCCTTCCAGGTTATCGAGCACCACCACGTAGTCGCCGATGCGTCTCACCGGGTCGGCGAAATAGCCACGCCGTCCCGCGGGGGTAGCTAGAATCGTGCCGGGCAGGTCGGAACCCATCCGGTCCAGATCTTCGTGGAGCATCAGCGCCATGCGCACCTGGCTGGAACCGCTCAATACCTCGTAGCTCGCGATGATGCGTGCGGCCCGGTCGTGGAGCGGAACGTCGATATACTTCCAGTCTCCGGTGGGGATGGTCTCGACCTCGTTGGCAAGTTCGGTCGCGGCCGAGGCCGCCAGCAGCAAAAACGGGAGTATCCGAACGGCTACAATAATAGCCATGACCCACAGTATGGCACAGCGGCACACAGGCCTTTCGCCGCTTGAATTGCCAGGCTGGAAGACGGCCCTCAACTGGCTGGCCGCGTTCGTTCTCGGCGTCCTTTTTGTGATCGCCGGGGTGTGGAAAATAACCGACGTTCCCGCGGCTGCGGCGCGCATGGTGGAGGCACGTGTTCCGGAATCGCTCAGCCTATTCGCCGCATTGGCGTTTGGGATCGCGGAAACGCTCGCCGCCGCGCTCATCGTGGTGCCGCGCTTCCGCCGCTGGGGCGCCATTCTCGCGGGCCTGCTGCTCGCCGCTTTCCTTTTCTATTTTGCGCTGAATTACAACGCACTCAGGGGCGCGGATTGCAGTTGCTTCCCATGGATCAAGCGGGTTGTCGGCCCGGGCTTCTTCATCGGCGATGGGATTCTGCTCCTGATGGCGGCGCTGGCGGCATTGTGGTCCAAGCCGCCGGAGAGTCTTCGCAGCGCCGTTCTGGTGGCGGGCGCCGTGGTGGTGTTCGCGCTGGTTTCCTATGGCGTCGACGTCAGGCGCGGGAATGGAACACCCGCGCCGGCCGCCATCATGGTCGATGGCAAGCCTTATTCGCTTCAATCCGGCCGCGTTCTCCTCTTCTTTTTCAACCCGCAATGCGGGCATTGTCTGGAGGCGGCGAAGCGCATGGCGCAGTTTCAGTGGGGCGATACGCGGCTGGTGGCAGTACCGGTCGAGGTGCCGCAGTACGCCGAGCCGTTTCTACAAACAGCGGGCCTGCATGCCGCCGTCACGGGCGATTTCGATCTGTTGAGGCGGACGTTCGGCTACCCGACGTATCCTTATGGAGTCGCGGTGGAGAATGGCCGCCGGTCGGCGTCGCTGACGAAGTTCGACGGTTCGGAGCCGGCAGCCACGTTAAAGAAGCTGGGATTCATTCAGTAAAGTCCGGAGAAAAGGCATAGTTCCCTTGCGGTCGCGGCTTGGAGCGGGCCGCAGGCTGTGCCACATAAAACGTTACACTGAAAACCGCCGGAAGCGCCGGCGCGGGGCGGGGCCCGACTCATCGGGACGCTTTCCGAGGCCGGCGGGAAAGAGCATCGCCAGGAGTGCCGATCGGGCAAAAACCGGTATCAGCGCCACGTCGAGGAAACTGCCGGCCGCCAGCGTCTCAGAGTAGCTGGGCGGTTCGGAAATTCCCGTTGCCGCCATTCCCGTTGCCGTTGCCGCCATTGCCCGAGCCGCCGTCGCGGCGTTTCAGGGTCGGACGCTCGTCCTGATCGGTCTTGGTGGTTCCGTCGTTGTCGTCCACCGGGCCGGTACCAGTGCCGGGGGCGCGGCGCAGCCTGGGACGGTTGGGATCGTCGTTGGTGACCTTGCGCCGGTTGTGCAGCATCAACAGGCGATTCTTCACATCGTTGAATTCCGAGGTGTTCACGACATACTCGGGCCGGGGCGCGAGGATTGTCTGGATCTCTTCCTGCGACTTTTTGATGCGATCGTCGGTCATCGGGTGGGTAGAGAACACCTTCGCCACGCTACCGGGCTTCTTCTTTTCGAGCGTCTCGATTTTCTCGAAGAAATCCACGAACGCGGTCGGATCGTATCCTGCCTTGTACATATACTGCAGACCGAAATAATCGGCTTCGGCTTCCATTCCGCGCGAGAATGCCAGGAACCCCATGGGAATTGCCAACCCCATGCCTTGCCGGATGGCGTACCCGGTCCAGCCGCCCATGAAGATCAGTGGGATGGTGGCGATCTGCGCGATGTCGCCTTTGGTGGCCTGCCGGGTACCGTGCCGGCAGGCCACGTGGGCGATTTCGTGCGCCATCACACCCGCCAGTTCGGATTCCGAATCCGCCTTCAAAATCAGCCCGGAATTTACGAAAAAGAATCCGCCGGGGAGCGCAAAGGCGTTCACTTCTTCAGTATCCAGAACCTTAATGGTGAACGGCACCTTGGCGTCGGAATTGCGGACCAGGTTCTGGCCCACGCGGTTGACGTACTCGGCGATGATCGGATCGTCCACCACTTTCGCCTGCCGCTCGACTTCCTGCGCCAATTGTTTTCCGAGGGCAATTTCATGATCGAGGGAATAGAAATTGACACCGTTGCCGACGCCGCGGTCGCCGATGGCATCCGGGTCTTTGCGCTTTTGATCGTCGCTCTCCGGTTTGTTGCCTTTCTTTTTGGCTTCTTTTGCCTCTTCCTCGGCTTTTTTCTTGGCCGCTTTTTCGGCGGCTTTCTTCTCGGCCGCCGACTGCGGCTTCTGATCTTGCGGGGAGGAATTGTCCTGGGTGGCAGCGGCATTCCCGCTGTTGCTTTGATTATCCTGCGTTGATTGGGCTACCGCACCCAGCGACAACCAGCCGAGTGCAGCCAGGACGGCGACGGGAAGCTTGCAGCGGTTCATCTCCGACACTCCTCTTGGTACAACTATAACCCGAAACGTGTGGCCACGCAGAGTCTATGTATTAAACGTGGCACAGGGAGGAGCGGTTTCGCAATTGTTTTAGGCCTTAGTACATCCCGAGACTGATGACTTTTCCTGCGGCATCCACCAGGACGTCGAGGCGGCGGTCCAGGTACGAATAGAACGTTCGTCCCTTGTTCGCCTGCGTGGATCGCACATTAGCGCCGAACTCATGCCGGCACTCCAGCCAAGTCATGTCGTGCGGATAGACGAACAACGTCCGCAGGAGGCCTGTTTCGCGGTCGAAATCCAGCTCGAACTGCTTGTAGCGGCCGCTGGGATCGGCAAACGCCACGATGTCGCCGTTCACCGTCTGATCGTCGGCGTACGCCGGCCGTTTGCCGGCGGGTTCGCCCAGCAGCGCCTGGGCATCCACCTGCTGCCAGATGCCGATCTGCTGGTTCAAATAATCGGCGCTGTCGCGGTCGAACTCGGGCGGATATTCGCGCTTGGAGCGGCGAAACACCGGCCGGTCGGGGTCGGGCGGCGGCGCGGGGCGCAACTCCGTGGCCGGCGCTGGTTGGGCTGGAGGTACGGATGGCTTCGCGCCGGGAAGCATCACCTCCACGTTGTCGCCCGGGTCGGAGTTTCGCAGGACGGGCGGCACCGTGCCGCTGCCGCTCTGATCCGTGCCCCGTATGGGTTGGATGGCAAGAAAAGCCAGGGAAAGGAGACAGAATAGTTTCATATCTTGCCTCGCCTCAATCTAACCGAGGGGGACATATGGTGTAAGCCTGAATTTAGGGAACAGTGCGATACTACCCGAAGTAAAGCTCCCTGTCACAAATTGGCTTCGGCGGGTGTTGCTATAGTGTGAGCGCAAGGCCATGAGAACTACCCGGTGAGCACACGCAGCGGAGCTATGGACCCGGTGGAGATCGAAGCCGAATCCTTCGACTTCGAGGCGTTTTTCCATGCCCACTACGAGCGCATCGCGCGCGTCATAGCACGCGTGGTGGGCGATCGCGCGCGCGCCGAGGACGTAGCAGCGGACGCATTCTGGAAGCTGTGGCGCACACCGCGGGCGCATGGGGTGGGCGCCGGCGGCTGGCTCTACCGCACGGCCGTCCGCATGGCGCTCAACGACCTGCGCAGCGGGCGCCGCCGGCTGCGTTATGAAGCGCTCGCGGGCGATGCGCCCGGGTTGCCCACGCCCGAGGAGGTTCACGCCGCGGCCGAGGAGCGCGAGCAGGTTCGCCAAGTCCTGGCCAGCCTGCGGAATCGCGAGGCGGAGTTGCTGATTTTGCGTTCGAGCGGGCTGGCTTATGACGAACTGGCGGCCGCGCTCCATCTCAATCCGGCATCGGTGGGGACCTTGATCGCCCGCGCCCAGCAAGCTTTTCGAAAGGAGTTCATCAAGCGCTATGGAACACGACGAAATGGACGTTAGCCGTTGGGTTGACGAACGTTTGTCGTCACTCGACGCCTCCGGCGACTGGCGGCCCGATTCTCCGGCCGCATTCGCCAAACTGCGCCGCCGGCAGGCGAAATCGCGGCCCCGCTGGTGGCTGTGGGCAGCGATTTCGGCGGCCGCCGCTTCAGCATGCGCCGTGGCGTTGCTGGAGACTGCGCGGCCGGCGTGCGCCAACCCGTTGGGATGCACGGTCTCCGGAAAACCCGCGCCCGCGCCGGCGCCCGCGGCGGTTCGTGCCGAAGCGGCGCCCTACAAGCAGTCCGGAGCGGCGACCGCGCCGGTGACGTGCGAACTATTCAGCGACTACGAATGTCCGCACTGTGCGGTGTTCCACCTGGACACGTTGCCGCGGTTTACAGCCAGGTATGTCGACACGGGTAGAGTGCGCATCATCCACCGCGATTTTCCACTGAGCCAGCACCGCTATGCCATGCTCGCCGCGCGGTATGCCGATGCCGCGGGCCGCTCCGGCTACTACCAGGCGGTCGCCGACAAGCTTTATCGCACGCAGGCGGTGTGGAGCGCCGATGGCGACATAGACGGCCAGGTGGCGAGGGTAGTGCCGGCGCCCGCCATGGAAAAGGTGCGCGCCCAGGTGCGGAGCGACCCATCTCTCGAGGAATCGATCCGGGCGGACGAAGCGGCGGCCCGGGAAAGGCACGTCGAACGCACGCCGACGCTCATTTGCAACGGGCGGGTCATCGGGCCGAACCTGAACTTCCCGCGGGTGGAAGCGCAACTCGATGCGCTGGCGGCGCTACGGTAGGCCGGGAGTCGGACGTTCATCGGAGCGAAAAGCGAAAAGAAAAATAGCCACGGATGAACACAGATGAACGCAGATCACAACACCAATGCCTGCTTCCAATGCTCTTGGCGAAGACGGCAACGGCCACCGCTGCGTCAGGGTGTTATGGAAGCCG
>Ga0335078_10013814_pt1 | contig 11965 bp, 8 predicted proteins | sample Lox_Sample_32_FD_206711 | JGI IMG/M metagenome (GOLD analysis project Ga0335078, IMG submission 206711) | Soil microbial communities from Loxahatchee National Wildlife Refuge, Florida, United States - Lox_Sample_3.2 | ecosystem: Environmental > Terrestrial > Soil > Wetlands | place: USA: Florida... | reverse complement strand
CCGGCAACGCCCAGACCGTGGTCAACTTGGGCAAGGACCTCTCCGCCGGCTACCACGTCTACGGCATCGAGTACCTCCCCGGGAAGTCGGTCACCATGTACCTCGACGGCACGAAGGTGGCCACGTACACCACCAACGTCCCCTCCGACCCGATGGAGCTGATCATCAACCTGGCCGTCACCAACGCCAGCTGGCACAGCGCCACGTCGTCCGCCACGCCCTCCCCCGCGGTGATGCGGGTGGCGGAGGTCCAGGCGTACTCCTAGGCGCCGCGCCGACGACGGGGCGGGCGCCGCCTCACTCGCCGCTGGGACGAGTGAGTCAGGTGAGGAGCAAGTGGGCCGCTCACGTGGCCCGATTGCGGGCCGAACCCGGCCGCGTCATCATGTCGGGGTGCTCGCCCGGCCACGCTCCGTGCGTCGTCCCTCGTGACTTGGCCGCTGCTTCGTGGCAACGCCGAGCCCGACGTCGCCAGGGCCCAGTCGTCCGCAGGTGAGCCGCTCTCCGTCCTCGCACCGGCATCCGGTGGCGAGCACGACGGTGCCACGGCGTCGGGCGGCGCCAGCGATGCCAAGGGACTGCTGCTCCGACTGAAGGGCCGCGACGGTCTCTTCGGCATCTTCAGCTCCCTCACGACCGCACAGCTGTGCGGTGCGGCGCTCGGGTTCGTCTACTGGACGCTGGCCGCCAGGATCTTCCCGAGCGACCAGGTGGGGCCGGCGGCGGCGGCGACGTCGACGATGCTCCTGCTCGGCGTGTTCGGCAGCCTCGGCGTGGGCACGCTCCTCGTGAGCGAGCTCCCGGCGGCGAGCCCGGAGGACCGACCGGCGCTCATGAGCACCGGGCTGGGCGTGGTGGCGCTGGCGTCGTCGGTCCTGGGCCTGGGCTGGAGCCTCCTCGCCCCGCTCCTCGGGCGCAGCTTCAGCGCCGCCGGCGGGAGCGTGGCCACGGACCTGGTGTTCGTGCTCGGGGTGACGGCGACCGGTGTCAACCTGGCCTTCAGCTACGCGGCCATCGGCATCCGGCGCCAGCGTGCCCAGTTGGTCCAGAACGTCCTGGCCACCGGCGGCAAGGTGGTGCTCGTCCCCGTCGTCGCCTCCCTGGGCGTCCACAGCGGTCTCGGGCTCGTCACCGCCTGGACCGTCGCCCTCGTCGTGTCGATCGTGCTCACCATCCCCATGCTCGGGCTGCACCGCAGCCGGCCCGCCCGAAGGGTGGGCCTGGCTGCCCGCCGAGCCCTGATCGCCACCCATCGCCGCGCCGCCCTGCACCACTACCTGCTCAACCTCGCCGTCGGGTCGGCCGGCCTGCTCCTCCCGGTGATCGTGGCGTTGGTGTTGTCACCGCAGGAGGTGGCCTACTTCTCCGTGGGCAGGCTCATCTCGATGATCGTGCTCATGCTCCCGTACTACCTCACGATCGCCCTGTTCGCCGTGGCCACCGACGAGTCCGCCCTGCGATCCCGTGTCCGCCATACGCTGGCGGCCGGGCTGGGCGTCAACGCCGTCATCGCCGTGGTCCTGGTGCCGGCGGCACCTTTCGTGCTGCGCATCTTCGGGGGCGCCTACGCCGCGCACGGCACGACCAGCTTCCGACTGCTGATCCTGGCCGGCCCCCTGCTCGTGTTCAAGGACCACTACATCGCCATCCGCAGGAGCCAGGCGAGGCTGCCCAGAGCCATCCGCCTGGCCACCTTCGGGGTCGTCATCGAGTCGGCCAGCGCAGCCGTGGGCGGGACGCTGTGGGGCCTGGACGGGTTCTGCCTGTGTTGGCTGGGCGCCTTGGCGCTCGAGACGCTCATCGTCATGCCCATCGTCGCCGAGACGGCCTTCGGATGGAAGCGTCGGACGTGGGCCGGTGCATGGCTCTGACGCCGGCTTCGCCCCCCCGTCGGGCCGAGCCGTTCGCCCGTATGGTCGACGGCATCCGCGGCGACGTCGGCCGGTACGTGTTCTACATGCGCGAGGACCGCATCCTGGGCCCGAAGCGACCGGCGTGGCTGTGGGCGACACTGCGGAACCAGGGGCTGCAGGCGCAGCTCGTGTTCCGGTTCGGGAAGTGGCTCTCCGAGGTCGATCCCCAGGTCCCCGGCGCCCGGCTGGCGCTCGGTGTGCTGAAGGTCGCCTATGCGTTGGCCCATCGCTTGGTCGAGATCACGACGGGGATCTCGATCGCCGAAGGGGCGGAGATCGGTCCGGGGCTGTACATCCCCCACTTCGGTGGTGTGATCATCGGCACCGTCGTGATCGGCTCCAACTGCACGGTGGCCAACGGCGCCCACGTCGCCCCCCAGCGCACCCGCGGGTCCTCGGGGTGTCCGCGACTGGGTGACCGGGTGTTCCTGGGCCCCGGATCGAAGGTCTTCGGGGACCTCTCGATCGGCGACGACGTCGCCGTGGGCGCCAACGCCGTGGTCACGACGACGGTCCCCGCCCGGGCCGTGGTGGTGGGAGCACCGGCGCGGGTGACTTCCTACCGAGGGAGTTTCGACATTCTCGAGTATCCGGGGATGGACGCCGATCAGAGCCGGCGGGCGTCCCTCGAAGCAGCTGACAGCGATCTCTCTGAGAGCGCTGACTTGACCACTCTCCCAGCCAAGGACTGATCTCCCCGCTCAGGAGGGTTGCCGGCCCTCCGACCACGGAGCTCGGTCTCATGCGCGCGTTACGTCCGCAACATCCTCGCAGGTCACTGCATGTGCGCGCTTTGGTTACATCGCCACGAACTCACCGCGAATTACCCGGCATTTCGTTTGCGCCGGTCGGGGGACCGCGGTAGAACCATTGATACAACGCATTGGGTAGCAACCAATGACGCTACGTGGCGATGCGGCCCCTCGGCGGGACCCTCGGGGTGCTCGAGCGCGACGGGTCCAGGATGACGACAGGCAGGATCGTGGCGGGAGCTCTTCTCTTCGATGACGGACGTGGTTGCGCGCCCCGCCTACGGGCTTCGACGATGAGGATGACCCGACTCTTTGCGGTTGGACAGTTCCGCCCGGCACTCGTCGCACAGGCGGCCGTAGGAGCGGCCCGTCCCCAGGCGCCTGCGGTCACGGCGCGTGACCCGGGAGACCAACCGTCGCCAGCCGCATCGGTGACACGTGCCGGGCCGGCGCTTCATGCCAGTGCGGCAGGCACCCCGACCGGCTGGACCCGCCATCGACGCCCGGGCGACCCGGTGGACCCCGATGCCCGTCGGCGAGGCAGCTGCTGCGCCAGGTCCTCGGAACGAGGCCGGTAGCCCATGTCCAGGCTCGACGCTTCACCCACCGCATATGGGCGCACGCCGCGCCGCAGCGCATCGCCGAAGGTCTCGGTGGTGGTGCCGGCGATGAACGAGGCCCCCAACCTGCCGTACGCCTTCGCCAACCTGCCGGCCGACGTCCATGAGGTCATCCTGGTGGACGGCAACTCGGTGGACGACACGGTCCTCGTGGCTCGCCGACTCCGTCCTGACATCAAGATCGTCCACCAGACTCGCAAGGGCAAGGGCAACGCCATCGCCTGCGGGTGCACCGTCGCAACCGGGGACATCATCGTATTGCTGGACGCCGACGGCTCCGCGGATGCCGGCGAGATCCCACGCTTCGTGGCGGCGCTGCTCGGAGGGGCCGACTTCGCCAAGGGCTCGCGTTTCATCGCGGGCGGGGGGAGCAGCGACATCACCCGCCTCCGCAAGGTGGGGAACTACTGGCTCAACAGGCTCGTGAATACCCTCTACGGGACCCAGTACACCGACCTTTGCTACGGGTACAACGCGTTCTGGCGCGACTGCCTCGACGTCTTGGCGCTGGACCCCTCGGAACGTCCCCACCTCTCGCCGGCCAACCTCCCGTGGGGCGACGGATTCGAGGTCGAGACCCTGATCAACGTCCGGATCGCCAAGGCGGGACTGCTCGTCGCCGAGGTGCCGAGCTACGAGTCCGACCGCGTCCATGGCAACAGCAACCTCAATGCCTTCTCGGACGGCGTCAGGGTGCTCCGGATCATCCAGACCGAGCGCAAGTGCTCGACGCGGGTCCAGGAGATCGACATCGACAGAAGTGCCCGGGATGCATTTCTCCGGTCGTATCGTCCGACGGAACTGCCGCTCGCGGCTTCGCCTGAGACCGCTCGGTAGGACCGAGGTGGAGATCCCCGTCTTGCTGTACCACGACGTCGGGAGCGCGCCCGCATCCCGGTCGGCACGGCGGTTCCGGGTGTCTCCGTCGCTGCTCGACGAGCACATCGCCGCGCTGACCGACCGGGGCTACTGCATCCGTCTGGCCTCCGATATCCCCGGCCTTGCCCATGCCGGTGCCACCGCGCCGACGGCTGTGCTCACCTTCGACGACGCCTTCACCAGCTTTCTCGACGCGGCCGCGCCGGTCCTCGACCGCCATGGGGTGCGGGCGTCGCTGTTCGTCCCGACGGCCTACGTGGGCTCGTACGCGGCGTGGATGGCCCCCGAGGAGCGACGCCACCACGCCATCGCGTCGTGGGAGGACCTTCGTGCCGTCGCCGCCGCGGGCCACGAGGTCGCCAGCCACGGCCACGCCCACCGCGACCTCGACACCATGACGCCGGCTCTGTTGCACGAGGACCTGCGCCGCAGTCGCCGCCTCCTCGAAGACGCCGTCGGTCGTCCGGTGACGAGCCTCGCCTATCCCTTCGGCTACCACACCAAGCGGGTGCGCACCGCGGCGCGCCACGCCGGCTACGCGGTGGGGTGCCAGGTCGGCTACGACGTCCATGCCGCCGGTGCCGATGTGTGGCAGGTGCGCCGACTGCTCGTCGGACCCGACCTCTCTCCCGAGGGACTGCTCTCCCGGATCGAGGGTGGCGGACCCACGCTCGTCGAGCGGGGCCGGCGCCTGTCGAGATTCCCCTGGCGGATGGCGCGTCGTGCCCGCACGGTCCAGGCGCGGGCGGCGGCATGAGCACACGCCTGGCCGACCTGCGCATCGCCATGGTCACCCCGCGGTTCCTCCCCCACATGGGCGGGATCGAGACCCACGTCGACGAGGTCTCCCGGCGCATGTTGGGCCGTGGGCTCGACGTCTCGGTCCTCACGACAGAGACCGAGCCCTCCCTCGTCGGGGACGAGACCCGCCACGGCGTGCCCGTCCGCCGCTACCGGTCGTACCCGCGCAACCGGGACTACTACGTCAGCCTCCCCCTGACCCGGGCCCTCACCCGCTCCTCGTTCGACCTCGTCCACATCCAGGGGGTGCACACCTTCGTCGCCCCCCTGGCGCTGGCCCAGGCCCGCCGCCAACGCATGCCCACCATCCTGACCTTCCACACGGGCGGCCACTCGAGCCGCCTGCGCAATCTCGGCCGGCGTCTGCAGTGGGGGACCCTGGCACCCCTCCTGCGCCAGGTCGACAGCCTCGTCGCCGTGTGCGACTACGAGCTCGACTACTTCGCCGAGGCGCTGCGGCTCCCCCGGTCGCGCTTCGCGGTCATCCGCAACGGCAGTGAGCCGCTGCCGGTGGCACCCGCCCCCTCGTGCACGCTGTCGGGCGATCCGCTGGTCCTGTCGGTCGGGCGCCTCGAGCGCTACAAGGGCCACCACCGCGTCATCCAGTCGATCCCCCACCTGGTGCGCCGCGCCCCGGGTGTCCACGTCGCCATCGTCGGGTCCGGGCCCTTCGAGGCGGAGCTGCGGGCGCTCGTGCGCGCCCTGCGCGTCGACGAACGGGTCTCGTTCGTGTCCTTCGGGCCGGCCCAGCGCCCCGAGCTCGGGGCGCTCGTCGCCCGGAGCGACGTCGTCACGCTCCTGAGCGAATACGAGGCCCACCCCGTGGCCGTCATGGAAGCGGTGGCGCTCGGTACGCCCGTCGTGGTGGCCGACACCTCGGGCCTGAGCGAGCTCTCCCGCATCGACCTCGTGCACCCCGTTCCGCTCGATGCCCCCCCTCGGGAGGTCGCCGCCGCCCTCCTCCAAGCACGGGGCGTCGCGAGGGCGCCGGACCGGTCGGCCCTCCCCAGCTGGGACGACTGCGTCGATCAGCTCCTCGACACCTACGAACGGACGCTGTCGTGCGCATCCTGATGCTCGCCCAGTTCTATCCCCCCACCATCGGGGGCGAGGAGAACCACGTCCGCAACCTGGCCCGGATCATGCACGACCGGGGCCACCACGTGGAGGTGCTCACGACCGCGCCGGGCGCTTCGGCACAGCGCACGGTCGTCGACCGGGGCGTGGCCGTCCATTACGTGCGGACCTCGGCACAGCGCCTCCCCTGGCTCTACACCGACCAGGAGCGCCCCCACGCCCTGCCCCTGCCCGATCCGGCCATGGCCAGAGCCGTCGAGGGAGCCCTGGCGAACCGGCGCTTCGACGTCGTCCACGCCCACAACTGGATCGTCAACTCCGCCCTGGGCCCGGCCAAGCGGTCGGGAGTCCCGCTCGTCCTGACGCTGCACGACTACAGCCACGTCTGCGCCGTGAAACGGCTGATGCTGCGAGGAGCGGTCTGCCCGGGCCCCGGCCCCCTGCGCTGCACCCTGTGTGCCGCCGACCACTACGGTCCGGTCGTCGGCATCGCCACCGCCGGCGCCAACGGGCGTGGGCGCCGGGCCCGCAACGACGCCGTGGCCGCCTTCGTCTCGGTGAGCGACGCCGTGGCTCGGCACAACGGCCTTCCTCCCGACGGCGAGCGCTCGTTCGTCGTCCCCAATTTCGTGGCCGACAGCCTCGTCGACCCCCACGCCCCACCGCGGCCGGACGGGCCCGTGCTGTTCGTCGGTGACGTCATGCCCGACAAGGGCATCGACGTGCTCGTGGAGGCCTTCCGCCTCCTGGGCAGTTCGCTTCGCCTCCGCATCGTCGGGCGGGGCGTCCCCGGCGTCGAGCTGGCCCTCCCCCCCGGGACGAGGCTCCTCGGACCCCGATCCCACGACGAGGTGGTGGCCGAGATGCGCGCCGCACGGCTCGTCGTCGTGCCCTCGGTCTGGGCCGACCCCTGCCCCACCGTGGTCCTCGAGGCCATGGCGCTCGCCCGGCCCGTGGTGGGAACGCGGGTGGGCGGGATCACGGACATGGTCGCCGACGGCGTCACGGGGCGGTTGGTCGCCCCCGGGGACGCCGTGGCCCTGGCGGCGGCCATCGGCGAGATCGCCGGCCGATCCGACGTGCTCGCCTCGTACGGCTCGGCCGGCGTCGCCCGGGTCGGTGCGTTCACGGCGTCCCGGGTGGCAGCCGAGCTCGAAGGTGTCTACGAGCGGGTGGCCCGATGGGCCCCCGCGGTCCCGGCATGACCGCCCTCGCCGAGCGCCCCGTCTCGCTCAACAGGAAAGAGATCCAACGCGTCCAGCGCGTCCAGCGCTCCCGGCACAAGCCGCACACTCCGCCGGCCCGCCCCGTCCACGTCCGGCGGACCCCTCCCAACCGCATCGGCGTCGTCCTGCTCATCGCCGCGGCCGGACTCGGCACGGTCGTCCTGGGCGACTGGCTGGGCTACCGGGGCAGGGATGCCGCCGCCATCACCTGCCTGTGGACCGGGATCACGGCGACCTTCGTGGTCTGCTCGTGGCGGTTGATCGGGGCGTCCGCCAGCCGGCGCGAGCGCCTCCAGGTCACCGCCGTGCTGGCGACGGTCCTCCTGCTCGCCTTCCACTTCAGCGAGTCGCTGATGCTGGGCTCGCCCGACGAGCTCATGCACATGACGAGCCTCTGGCAACTCGCCACCCAGGGCAGGTTCTTCGGGCCCAACTCCCTCCTCGTGGTGAGCCCGCTGTACCCGGGCCTCGAGCTGTTCACCCTGGGCATCCACTGGGGCACGGGCATCCCCCTCGTGATCAGCCAGTTCGTGGCGCTCGAGCTCGCCCGGTTGTGGTTGTTCGTCGGGATCTTCCTCGTCGTCGAACGGGCCACGAGGTCCCAGCGCGCCGGCGGCATCGCCGTGGTCGCCTATGCAGCGTGCGATCAGACCTTCGCCTTCAATTCCCAGTACGCCTACCAGACCCTGGCCATCGCCCTGGCCGTGGCCGCCGTCTACCTGCTCATGACCGAGGTGGACCGGGGGAGCCCCCGGCTCGGGCCCCGTTTCTTCGCCGCCATCGCCTGTCTCGCCGGCCTGACCATCACCCACCACCTCACGAGCTGGATCACCGTGGGCTTCCTCTTGGTGGCGGCGCTCACCCTCGGGCTGGCGCACCGGAGGGCTGCCGCTCGCACCGTGGGTCTCGTCGCCGCCTGGGGGCTCATCTTCGTCGGCCTGTGGACCGTCCTGGTCGGTTCGCACCAGCTCTACGACTACCTCGGGTCCTCGTTGTCGCAGTCGTATCACCAGATCGTCGACATCTTCAGCGGCAGGCAGACGCACCGGGCGCCGTTCACCCAGTCCGGGATCGCCGGATCGTCGGTGTGGGAAGAAGGCGTCACCGTCGCCTCTGTCCTCGGCTGGTGCGGGGTGTCCGCCGTGCTCGTCTGGCATCTCGTCCAGCGACGCCGCGTCGTGCGGGGCGGGCCCTGGGCCAACGTGCTCGTGATCGGGCTGGCGGCGTCCTATCCCGTCACGCTGATCCCGCGCCTGGCCTTCGGCTCCGGCAGCCAGATCTCCGACCGGGTGCAGACCTTCATCTTCTTCTCCCTCGCCCTCGCCGTCGCCGGTTGGCTGGTCGGCTTCGGACGCAAGGGCGTCTCACGGCGCCCGCCGCCTCGATCGCGCGTCCGGGGGATCGCCATCGCCCTGGCTGCGCCCATCCTCTTCGTGGGTGGCCTGGTCCTCGGCGCAGGGCCCAACTGGAACCTCGTCCCAGGCCCCCATCTCGTGGCCGCCGGCCAGCGCTCGATCGACACCACCACGGTGGCAGCCGCCCGCTGGGCGGCTGCCAACCTCCCCCAGGGGAGCAGGATCATCTCCGATTTCTCCAACGATCTCGCTCTGGGGGCCATCGGCCACCTCACCCCCGTCGTGGGCGATGCCGCCAACGTCGACGAGGCTCCGCTGTTCTACTCGAACAGCTTCACCGCCTACGACCGTCATCTCATCGACGACGCCCATGCCCGCTTCCTCCTCGTCGACGCCCGCCTGGCCACCGGGACGCCCCTGGTCGACAACCAGTACTTCGCCTACGAGACCTCGCAGCGCATCCAGCGGCTCACCCCCGAGGAGCTCGACAAGTTCAACAGCGTGCCCGGGATGGTGCGGATCTACGACGACGGGACCATCCGCATCTACGACCTGTCGGCCTTGATCGGCAAACCCCTGTGGCATCCGACGCCGCCGGCGTCGCTGCGCACCATCGACATGAGCTGGACACCCGGGCTCGTCCTGCTGGCGGCGGTCGTGCTCGCCGTGTGGGTACGGCGCCTCCGTCGGTCCACCATGACCGCCGATCGGATCCTCGTGACCCTGGCCATCGGCTCGGTCGTCCTCATGGGCCTGGCGGCGGTGGCCGTGGTCGCACCGGTGCCCACCCCCCTGCTCGGCGGCGCCGCCCTGGCCGCCGTCCTCCTGTGGGTCACCCGGCCGAGGTCGCGCCGGACGGCGACACCCGAGCGGCAGCCCGGCAGCCCCGCCCCCCGGCTGCTCCTCGGGTCCGGGGTGGCGCTCCTGGCCGTCGTCGTCGGATGCGGGGTGGCGGTGGGGCTCCACGACTGGGGCCCGGGCCCCACCGAGCTCTCGCTGGTCACGAGGCCCGGGGGTGGGCACGTGGTCGACATCGAGCCCCACAGCCCGCTCCCGGGCCGGGCCACCCTCACGGTCGTCGCCGAGCGCCCCGGGGACCCCCAGCCGCTCCTGCGGTGGGGCAGGGCGCTGACCGTCGCCGGCCCGCAGGCCGTGCGCCTGCCCCCCCTGCCCGAGGCGACCCGTGACCTCGTCGTCACGTTGCGGGTCGCCGGGGCGCCGCCCGAGGTCGTTGGAGGTCCGATCTCGTGAGCACGCTCGTGCCCGGTCGAAAGTGGGCCGCGCCCGGGACGGCGATCGCCACCACCGACCTCGCGGCCCGGGACGCCCCGAGCGCGCTGGAGGCAGCCGTCGTCATCTGCTGCTACGACGAGGAACGCTGGGACTCCCTCCTCCGCACGATCGCATCGGTGCGCTCCCAGGCGCACGCTCCCGCCGAGATCGTGGTGGCGGTGGACCACAACCCCTCCCTGGCGACCCGGCTGGGGCGCTTCGTGCCCGGACTCCGTATCGTCGAGAACACCGGCGCCCGGGGCGCCTCGGGGACGCGCAACGCCGGCGCCCGCCACGCCACCACGCCCGTCCTCGTCTTCCTCGACGACGACGTGTGCGTCGGTGAGCGGTGGCTGGACCGGCTCCTGGCCCCTCTGCAGGACCCGGGGGTGGTGGGCGCGGGCGGGCGGATCGACCCCAACTGGCTCGGTCCTCCCCCCGCCTGGTGGCCCCCCGAGTTCAACTGGGTGGTGGGCGCCACCTACGCGGGTCAGCCCACCACGACCGCACCCGTGCGCAACGTGTGGACGGGCAACATGGCGGTGCGCCGCCAGGCCTTCGAGGCGGTCGGGGGCTTCCGCTCCGATTTCGGGAAGGTCGGTCGCATCTCGCGTCCCGAGGACACCGATCTGTGCCTGCGCATCAGCCAGGCGTCCCTGGACGGCTCGCGCCAGTGGGTCTTCGTGCCGGGGGCTTCGGTCTCGCACGAGATCTCGATCGAGCGTGCCCACCTCCGCTACTTCCTGTGGCGCTGCTACCTCGAGGGCCGGGGCAAGGTGGAGCTGGCCAGGCTCAACGGCAGGGCCGACAGCCTGTCGGACGAGAGCACCTACGTCCGCCGGGTGCTCGTCCGGGCGCTGCGCTCGTACGTGGCGGAGGCGGTGCGCCGGCGGCGCACGACCCCGCTGCGCCGGGCCGCCGCCGTGGTCGCCGGGCTGGTCGCATCGGGCGCCGGGGCCGCCACCGCGATGGCGGCCATGGTGCGCTCGCCCACCCCGATGGGGCCCACACCACCATGACCACGGCGGCACGGGCGTTGTTCCTGGCCCTGGCCGTCGTCGTCACGGCGTGCGGCGTCCCGGTGGGCCAGGCGGGCGCCGGCCCCGCCCTGTCGATCTCGGTGAGCGGGGACCACTTCGTGAACCAGGACGGACAGACGGTGGTCCTGCGCGGCATCAACACCTCGGGCTCCGAGTTCGCCTGCGTCAAGGAGGGAACCATCTTCGACGGGAGCGAGCAGGCCAGCGCCGGATCGATCTCGGCCATGCGCTCCTGGGGGTTCAACGCCGTGCGGGTCCAGCTCAACGAGTCGTGTTGGCTGGGGATCCAGCGCGTGGCCCCCGCCGTCTCGGGCCAGGCCTACCGCAGCGCCATCGAGCTCTACGTGCACGCGCTGGTGGAGGCGGGCATGTACGTGATCGTCGACCTGCACTGGTCGTCGAAAGGGGGCGGCCGCGCCGCCAAGGGCCAGGAGCCCATGCCTGACGAGCGCTACGCACCCGAGCTGTGGCGTTCCGTGGCGACGGCGTTCAAGAGCGATCCCGCCGTCCTGTTCGATCTCTTCAACGAGCCCTATCCGAACCGCAACAGCGGCACGGCGGCGGCATGGCAGTGCGAGCTCGAGGGCACCGCCGGGGGCGCCTGCCGGGGCATCCCCTACCAGACCGCCGGGATGCAGCAGCTCGTCGACGTCGTACGCGCCGCGCAGTCGACGAACGTGATCCTGGTGGGCGGGCCGCAGTACGCCCAGAACCTGAGCGGCTGGGCCCAGTACGAACCGCACGACCCCGCCCACCAGCTCGCCGCCAGCGTGCACATCTACTGGGGAACCCCGACCCACCCCGACGTGACCGAGTGCTCGGCCTCGTCGTGCTGGAGCTCGGTCCTCGCGCCCCTGGCCACCCAGGTCCCCGTCGTGGTCGGGGAGTTCGGCGAGTTCGACTGCGGGGACTCGCTCTACCCGCCGTTCCTCACCTTCGCCGACCACCACGGCATCTCCTACCTGGGGTGGGCGTGGTTCGTGGGGAGCTGCTCGTCGTTCCCGTCGATGATCGCCAACTATGCCGGCAC
>Ga0335078_10013813_pt1 | contig 11966 bp, 10 predicted proteins | sample Lox_Sample_32_FD_206711 | JGI IMG/M metagenome (GOLD analysis project Ga0335078, IMG submission 206711) | Soil microbial communities from Loxahatchee National Wildlife Refuge, Florida, United States - Lox_Sample_3.2 | ecosystem: Environmental > Terrestrial > Soil > Wetlands | place: USA... | reverse complement strand
GTCGGCGCTGCGGGCCGGCATCCCGGTCGTCGGTCTCGAGCCCTCGTGCACCGCCGTGCTGCGCGGCGAGATCACCGGCCTGCTGCCCCGCGACCCGCGCGCCCGCCAGGTCCGCACCGCCACCCGCACGCTGGCCGAGCTGCTGGCCGGCACCGCGGACTGGGCTCCGCCCGACCTCACCGGCGTGCGCGCGGTGGCCCAGCCGCACTGCCACCACCACGCCGTGATGGGCTGGCACACCGACTCCGCGCTGCTCGCCAGCGCCGGGGCCGAGGTCAGCGCGGTCGGCGGCTGCTGCGGGCTGGCCGGCAACTTCGGCGTCGAGCGCGGCCACTACGACGTCTCGGTGGCGGTTGCCGAGACCGCCCTGCTGCCCGCCGTGCGCGACGCGGGGGACGCGGTGGTGCTGGCTGACGGGTTCTCCTGCCGCACCCAGCTCGACCAGCTCGCCCGCGTCAGCGGCACCCACCTGGCCCAGCTCCTGGCCAGCCGCCTGGAACCGGCGGCCGCCGTCAGCCGCGCCGCGGGCCAGAGCCCGCCGCCGGGAGCCCGCCCGGCTACCTGACCGCCTGGACCTGGGTGGTCTGGGCGACCAGGCGCTCCTCGGAGTCGTACATGCTGGTCTGGGCGGTGACCGTAGTCCGGCCCCGGTACAGCGGCACCGCCACCGCGCGCACCGTTCCGCTGCTGACCGGCCGGAACATGTGGCTAGTCGAGGTAATCGTCGCCGTGCTCTTTCCCTCGGGCAGCCCGAGGAACGTCACCAGGGCTCCCGCGGTGTCCGCCAGGGACATCAGGACCCCTCCGTGCATGACCCCGCTGGAGGTGCACAGGTGCGGGGCCCAGTCCAGCCGGGCGATCACCCGGCTGGCGTCGGCCTCGTCCAGGACCAGGCCGAGATGCGCGGCGAACGGTATCAACGCGACGAGCGCGTCCAGGTCGGCGGACATGATCAGGAGGTTACCGGCCGCCCGCCCGGATGCGTGCGCATCGGAGCGGGCCTATCGCCGTGTATCAGGCGGGCGGCCGGATCCTCTGGACGGGTGGCTGGCCCCGGAACGGGACCTAGCCAGGCGAATCAACCAGGGGGACATCACTATGGCCGTCATCAGGCTTCCGTCCGGAATTGCCGGCCGCGCCCGCCGTCTTGCCGCATCTCGCCCGCCGCGCGTCGCGGCGGCGCTGTCAGCCGCCCTGATGCTGGCCGCGCTGACCGGGGCGGCCCGCCAGCCCGCCGTCAGCTACCCGGTCCAGGCGGCCTTCACGCCCCAGGGACCTTACGCCACGACGACGGGAACGGTCACCGACGCCACGGGCACCGTGATCTACGACCTGTTCTATCCGGGCAACTACGCCGCTCTCGGCTTCAAGAGCCCGATCGTGACCTGGGGCAACGGGACCGGCGGGTCGCCGGCCAAGGTGTCGGCCTTCCTGCGCCACCTCGCCTCGTACGGGTTCACTGTCATCGCCTCCACCCTGCCCAACACGGGCAGCGGCAAGGAGATCGACGCGGCCGCCCGCTACCTGGTCGCCCAGGACGGCGTCACGGGCAGCGTGTTTGGCGGCCATCTGAACGTGAACGAGGTGGCCGCGGTCGGCCTGTCGCAGGGCGCCGGCGGCGCGGTCCGGGCCACCACCAGCGACCCGGCCCTGATCAAGACCGTGATGACGTTCTCGCTGCCGAACCCGATCTGGGCCGCTCCCAACCCCGATTGCCCGACCGCCGCCGACTGCACGGCCAACCCCGCCGCGCTGACCCGGCCCGTCTTCTTCATCTCCACCTACGGGTTCTGGGACTCGATCATCGCGAGCCCCGCCACGGAAAAGGCTTTCTTCCTCAGTGCCCCGGTCCACGCCGCGCTCGGCATCATCCTCAGCTCCGACGGGAAGCCGGCCGACCACGCCTCGATCAACAACACCGCCGACGGCGGGAACCCCGGCGGTTTCCTCGGTTACGCCACGGCCTGGCTCGAATACCAGCTGCGCGGCAACGCCACCGCGGCCGGCGCCTTCACCGGAGCGCATCCGGAACTGGTCTCGAACACCAACTGGCCGGGCAGCGCCACCAAGTGAGCCGGATGCGGGCGGCCGGCCCGAACGGGCCCACGGGGCCGGGCCGTAACGAATCTCACTCACCTAATGGTCACGGCTGATGACGTACGACGGCAGGGCGAGCAGGAATCGCTTGTCGTCCGAATCGGGCACCGCCGCCAGGGCGGCGGTGCCTTCGGCCAGGGCGGCCGCGGCGAGCTGCCGCGCCGCCAGCCCGGCGGCATCCACACAGCCGAGTTCGAGCAGCCGCCGGTGCAGCCAGCTGACCTCGCCGGCGGTGCGGTCGGCGCGTGACTTCGCCAGGAACCCGCGTAGTCGCTCGCGTTCGTCATCTGTGCTGATGCGCAGGAAGCGGATCAGCATGAGCGTCCGCTTCCCCTCCCACAGGTCGCCTGATATCTCCTTGCCGTAGCGCTCGTACAGGCCCACCAGGTTGAGCACGTCATCCTGGATCTGGAAGGCCGCCCCCAGGTACCAGCCGTAGCGGTCAAGGGCAGCGGCAGGGTACTCGCCGGAGGCCAGCAGCGTGCCCAGCCGGCAGGGATAGACGAACGTGTACCACGATGTCTTCTTGAGGCACATCCGGTAATAGTCGTCGTCGTCGAGCTCGCAGACGTTGTCGTTGATCCAGGCGAGCTCGAGCGCCTGCCCCTCCAGCGTGTGCCGCAGCATGATCTCGGTCTCCTGGAAGATCCGCCAGGCCAGCCGGGCTCCCAGATGTGACCTGTTGGCCAGCAGCCGCCGCAGGGCCACCAGGTTGGTGGCGTTCCCGACGTTCAGTGCCACCCCGACGCCGTACTGGGCATGAAGGGTCGCCAGGCCCCGGCGATACTGGCTTTGGTCCTGGATGTCGTCGTGGATGAGGAAGCCATTGTGGAAGAGCTCGACCGCGACGGCAGAGTTGAGCGCCCGCGCGGTGTCGCCGCCCAGGGCGCCGGTGGTAGCGAGGCACAGAGCAGGCCTGAGTCCCTTGCCCGGCCTGCTCGGATAGGAACTGACGAGCTCGTACAGTCCCGGCGCACCGGGGTCCGGCAGGTCGCGAAGGAGCGTCCCGATCACCATGTCCCGGTATTCGGCCAGCATGCGTTCGACGAACGCACCGGCGCCCGCATCGGTCACGGGCGAGCAGGACCGGTCAGGAATCACCGTCGCCGGGATTCTCTCCGCTGGCCTGGCCGCGCCGGTCAGCCATGAGCCGGTTCACGATGTCCGGTGCCAGGTTGACCAGGTTCGCGAAGGTGTCGACCAGGCTGTGCGCATCAGCGGTGAAGCGCCGCGCCAGCGCGCGCGTCTCCTGTGACCCGGCGTCCCCGATCTGCTCGGCGAGAGCTTCGATGACATCGTGCCCGTCGCTGCGGAAGCGTTGCGTGAGGGCCTGGAGTTCCTCCGGGTCAATCCGCTGATCGGCGCTGAACCGGCGCTGTAGCTGCTCGGCGCCCGCCAGGCCGGCCGCGAGTTCCTCCTCGAACACCGAGGCGGCATGCTGCACGGCATCGGCGGTACCGCTTCCCGCTTCCCTTATCCGCCCGGACCGGGAAACGGCATCGGGGTCTGCTCCGGCTTCGGTCATCATTGTCTCCTGTATTCAAAATCAGCGGACCTTGCTAAAGCCGTGGCAGATACCCCGGGCCCATAACGCCCGGCGGCCCGGCATATCCACGGTTTCGTCGTGTCCTCGATCGTCCCCCGGCCACCGGCGGCCCGTCAACGTCCTTCCCGGCCGGCCGGGGCCGGGCTCATCCCGCCACGGAATCGCGGCCGGAATCGCGGGCCAGCCTGGATACAGCAGGTAATTGCATGTAACGATTTTTGTCATCATCATTATTCAATCGTGCCCGTGCCGTCATAGAATTCACCATCAGCAACTCCTCCTGGCGCTGCGGAAAACCTGCACCCGCATTATTCGCCAGCGTCTCCTGGCCCGCTCTGGATATCGCGCTGGCCGCCGCCGGGGATAGTCATTTAATGTCCGGTGAACGGCGGCGCCGAGGGCCACCGCGGCCGCCCGGGGCGTCGCCGCGGCGACCCCGCGGATCCCCGATCCGGCGCGTCGCCCGGTACGCCCGCCAGATGATGGCCGCGCAAGCCGGGCGGGCGAACCGCCAGGCTCCCGGGATTGCCCTGAATCAGCTGGCGTTGTCCGCTAGCATGAAGCGGCTGGCTGAGAGTTCGCAGCCGCCGTTCTCGGGCCAGCCCTGGTCGTCGGCACCGGCGCCTGGGGATCCTGCACGTGGTCCCCGGCGCACCGGGGTACCGGCTGGGCGGCGGAACCGGCGAGGTCCTGAAGAACGCCATCGCGCAGCGGGTCCTCGGGCTCCCACGCCCCGCGTGAGGAGCAGCTTCATGGCCGACCGTGACACCCTGGCTCTCACCGAGGTCCAGCGTGCCCTGCAGGACACCCTGCGCGGCTTCCTGACCGACCACTTCCCCGCCACCGCGCTGCGCGCCGCGCTGGAGACCGGACCCGGGTACAGCCCGGAGCTGCACGCCCGCCTGATGGGCGAGTTCGGCCTGGCCGGGCTGACGATCCCCGGGGAGTTCGGCGGACTTGGCATGTCCCAGGCCGAGGCGAGCGTGGTGCACGCCGAACTCGGCCGCGTCCTGTATCCGGGCCCCTTCCTGTCCAGCAGCCTGGCCGCCGACGTGCTGGCGTCTGGTGACCGCGCGGCCGCCGAACGCTGGCTGCCGTGGCTGGCCGGCGGGTCGGTGACCGGAACGATCGCGGCCGCCGACGAGGCCGGCCACTGGTCGCCGGGATCGGACAGCGTGCGGGCCGAGCGGGCGCCCGGCGGCTGGCGGCTCTACGGTCACCGGTGGTACGTCATCGCGGGTCACGCGGCGGACGTCGTGGTGGTGCCGGCCGTCACCGAGTCCGGGCTCGCGATGTTCCTGGTGGAATCGAGATCCCTGGGGTTCACCGCCTCCGGGCAGCTGGGCCTCGACCTGACCCGGCGGGTCTGCGTCACCGCCTTCGACGAGGCTCCGGCCGTGCTGGTCAGCCAGGGCGAGGACGCGGCCGCCGCGCTGAGCCGGGCCGAGCGCGATTTCCTGCTCGCGACCGCCGCGGAAGCGGTCGGCGGCATCGGCTGGTGCCTGGACGCCACCATCGCGTACGCCAAGAACCGCGAGCCGTCCGGGCCGTCGGCCGGCTCCTTCCAGGAGGTCGCGCAGGCCTGCGTGGACATGCTCGCGCACTTCCAGTCGGTATCGGCGGCCGCCAGGTACGCGGCCGTGGCGGCCGCGGACGGCACGGCCGAGGCCCCGATGGCGGCGCACGTCGCCGCCCTGCAGGCCGGCGAGGCCTATCGCGCCGTGACCGAATCCGCCATCCACCTGTTCGGCGGGGGCGAGGTGGCCGCGGAGCACGACGCGCACTTGTACTACCGCCGGGCGTGGTCGGCCGAGCGCCTGGCCGGCGGACCGCAAGCGCACCGGACCGCCATCTCCGATCTCACGGGCCCGTAACCACGACCCGCCCGGCCCGCGAGCGGCGGTCCCGCGAGCGGCGGTCCCGCGAGCGGCGGTCCCGCGAGCGGCGGCTCAGCCCAGCCGGCCGACGCCGACGAGTCCCCAGAATTTCCTGGGGTCCTCGGGAACGTCGGCGGGGGAGCCGGGGCGCCATTCCGGGAGCCACACCAGGCCGGGGTCGATGAGGTCGAACCCGTCGAAGAAGCGGCGGATGCCGACGCGCGGGCGGAGCGCGGAGCGGGCGGCGACCCGGCCCTCGTAGGCTTTCATGGTCGCCGACGCCAGCTCGGGTTTCGCGTCGCTGCAGGCCTGGCACACGACGAGGTAGCTGCCGGGCGCCAGGGCGTCCCGCAGCCTGGCCACGATGCGCCACGGGTCCTCCTCGTCCGGGATGAAATGCAGGACGGCGACCAGCAGCAGCGCCACGGGCTGGCTGAGGTCCAGGAGCAGCTGGGTCGCGGGATCGGGTCCACGGCCAGCATCGCTCGGGCGGCGTCCTGGTCGGCCAGGAAATTGTTGCTCCCGCCCAGCCAGTAGTCATAGACGCGGGCCGTGTTGGCCTTTCCCGTGTCGATTCCCGGTGGCACCCAGCCAGGCTCCACCTCATCACCTTCCCGTCATGCCCGCGCCTTTTCCATCGTTAGCCTAGAGGGGACTCGCGCCCGTCGCGACCGCCCGCCTTCCCGGCCGGCTACTCCTGTTTGCCGCCGTGCCATCGTGAGCAGGGGCAAAGTACCAGATCCCGGTTTCTTCTGGACCGAACGGATCTCCGTTACTAAAGTGGCTCCTATTCGCTGTTACGAATAGTGATCTTCATTCTCCAGAAATGGGCCGGTACCGGAGTATCCGCAGGTGACAACCGAGAGCGGTGGCGGGCTGCCCCGGAGCGGGCTACCCGGGAGCGGCCTACCCGGTGGCGTGGCCCCGGGCGCGGCGGTGCGGGCCGGCCGGAGCGAGTCCCTGGAGGAAGCCTGCGACCACCTCCTGCGGTCCCTGGCGCCGCGCCGGGAAGACGACACCACCGTGGTGCTGGCCCGTATCCCGCCCGGGGAACCAGTGCCGCCGCCGCCCGTCCACCTGTGAACCTGAAATGGAGCTGAAACTTCGCTGAACCGGAAGCAGCCGCCGGACGTGTTGCAGTAGGGGGCTTTGCGCAGGGGAACGGGGAACATCGTGCGAGTTCGGCTGCTGGGGCCAGTCGATGTCATAGTGGACGGTGAGGCGCGGCCGGTCAGCGGCCTGCGCCGCAAGGCCGTCCTGGCCACGCTGGCGCTGCACGGGGGCGAGGTCGTCAGCACCAGCCGCCTGACGGACGCCGTCTGGGGTAATTCCGCGCCGGCGGTCGCGCTGAACACGCTGCAGAGTCACGTCTCCTACCTGCGGACCGTGCTAGGCAGCAAGGCCGCGATTGCCGCCCGCCCGCCCGGTTACGTCCTGGATCTCGACGACGATGGCACCGACGTGCGGCTGGCCGAGCGGCTGCTGCGCCAGGGCACGCAGTCCGCTGATCCTGTCCATGGTGTCAGGGACCTGCGGGCGGCGATGGCGCTGTGGCGCGGGCAGCCGCTGGCCGACGTGGCCGGGCTCACCTGGCTGGAGGAGCAGGCGGGACGCCTGGACCTGCTGTGCGAGCAGATCAGGCGCGCGCTGGCCGAGGCCAGGCTGGCCGCCGGGGAACATCGTCAGCTGGTGCCGGAGCTGGAGCAGATGGCGGCCGATCACCCGCTGGACGAGCAGACGCACGCCCAGCTGATGGTGGCGCTCTACCGCAGCGGGCGGCAGGCCGATGCCCTTGCCGCCTATCAGCGGCTGCGGCGCATCCTGGCCGAGGAGCTGGGGATCGATCCCGGTCAGCCGCTTCGCGAGCTGGAAACGGCGATCCTGCGGCAAGACCCGGCTCTGGACGCGCCCGCCCCCGCGGTCACGCTGACCCCGGCCGCCCCAGCCGGGACGGCTGACCCGGCCGCATCACCCGAGCAGACCGCATCACCCCAGCGGACCGCAGCACCCCAGCAGACCGCAGCACCCGAGCGGGCCGCACCCCCCGAGCCACCCGCACCGGCCGTGCCCGTCCCGGCGCAGTTGCCGCCGGCGGTGGCGGCCTTCGCCGGGCGCAGCGCGGAGCTGGCCCGCCTCGACGCGATCTTGTCCCGGGCGGCCCAGGACGGCCCGGATGATGATGCCGCCGTCACCATCGCGGTGATCGCGGGCACCGCCGGGGTCGGCAAGACGGCCCTGGCGGTGCACTGGGCGCACCGGGTGGCGGGGCAGTTCCCCGACGGCCGGCTGTACGTCAACCTGCGCGGGTTCGATCCGGCCTGTCCCGCGACGGGGCCGGGCCAGGCGCTACGGGGGTTCCTGGACGCCTTCGCGGTGCCGCTGGAGCGGATCCCCGCTCACCTGGACGACCAGGTGGCGCTCTACCGCAGCCTGCTGGCGGGAAGGCGGGTCCTGGTGGTGCTGGACAACGCGCGAGACGCCGAGCAGGTGCGCCCGCTGCTGCCCGCCGCGCCCGGATGCCTGGTCATCGTGACCAGCCGCAACCATCTCACCGGCCTGATCGCCACCGAGGGCGCGCACCCGCTGGACCTGGAACTGCTCACCACGTCCGGGGCCCGTGAGCTGCTGGCCCGCCGCCTGGGCGCCCGCCGCGTCGGCCGTGAGCCGGACGCGGTCGACGAGATCATCGCCGGCTGCGCGGGCCTGCCGCTGGCCTTGACCGTCGCCGCCGCCCGCGCCGCTACCAGCCCCAGGTTCCCCCTCACCGCCTTCGCCACCGAACTGCGCGAGGCCAACCGGGCTCTCGACCCCTTCGCCAGCGGTGATGCGGTCACCGACGTCCGGGCGGTGCTCTCCTGGTCCTACCACGCGCTGAGCACCGGCGCGGCGCGGCTATTCCGGCTGCTGGGCCTGCACCCCGGCCCGGACATCACCGTCGGCGCGGCGGCCAGCCTCGCCGGGATCGCGCCGGACCAGGCCCGCGAGCGGCTGGCCGAGCTGACCCGCGGGCATCTGCTCGCCGAGCACTGCCCCGGCCGGTACGCCTTCCACGACCTGCTCCGGGCCTACGCCGCCGAACAGGCGCACGTTCACGATGACGAGGCCACCCGCCACGGCGCGCCGGGCCGGGTTCCCGGCCGCTCCCCGCACGCGCCCGGCGCCGCCGCGACGCTGATCGATCGTACTTCGCCCCGGTCAGCCCGGCCGCACCGCGGCCGGGGGTCGTCCTGGACGGACCCGCCGCCGCCGAGGACAGGCCTTGCGGCTGCTGGAGTCGACCGGTGGCTGGCACGGCAGCCAGGTGATCGCTCACAGCAGCCTGATCCGGATCGCCGGGCGGCAGGAGCGCCGCGACGACATGCCCGGCCACGCCATGCGGGCCCTGGAACGGTCCCGGGCCGCCGGAGACCGGACCCTGGCGGTGATGAGCCTCAACGGCGCCGGTTACTGTCATGGCCGTGCTCGACGCCGTCGGCATCGGCCGGGCCCACGTGCTGGGGGCGAGCCTTGGCGGCATGGCGGCCCAGGAACTGGCGATCACCCACCCGGAGCGGGTCGACGGCCTCATCCTCGCGGGTACGACACCGGGCTGGCCCTTCGCTTACCCCATGCCTGCCGCCTCGGTGCGGCTGATCGCGGCGACCGGCCGCATGGCGGCCGGGACGGCGCGGCGCCGCCACACGGAAAACGCCCTGTCCGCCCGCACCGTCCAGCGTCATCCGGAAATCGTGAACCGCCTCCTGGAGATCCAGGGATCCCGGCCGGCCGAACCCGGGGTGCTGTCGGCCCAGGCGACGGCGGGAGCGCGCTACGCCGGCCGCCTGAGGCAGGCGCGCATCCGGGCCCGCACGCTGGTCCTGCACGGCAGTGCCGATGCCGTCGTGGACCCGCGCAACGGGAAGCTGCTCGCGGATCGCATCCCCGGTGCCCGGCTCATCATCTTCCCTGAGCTAGGCCATCTGCTGTTCTGGGAAGACCCGGATGGCTTCGCCAGCGCGGTGACATCGTTCCTGCTGGCTGACGCTTAGGCCCGAGCGCCGCGCCCCGCAGGCGGGAGATCGCAGGCCTGACTGCTCCTAGGTCTGGTCGTCTATCTCGGCGTCGGGCGCGTTGTTCTTGACCGACTCGATCCCGTTCAGCGCGGACTGCTTGCTTTCGTACGTTTCGCTGGTCGCGATGACCTGGCCATTGGCGGCCACCAGGTTGAAGTGGTACTTGCCGCTCGAACCTTTCTTGAGGACGAACTTGCCCGCCATGCTGCCTCCTCGATGAGAGCACCTGACCCGCCCGGACGATACTGACTCTTGCCGGGAGGTGATTGGTTTAATCCTCGTCCCGCCTAGATGATCATCCGGTGGCTGGTGAAGGTCCGCCGCTCGGCGCTGCGGGCCGAGCGGATCGCCCGGTAACCGCACCGACAGCAGGTAGCACTCCCACGGCCCCAGGTCGACGAACAATCCGGGGCTGGCCAGCTCGGCGCCGTCCCGCTCGAAGACGCGCTCCGCCAGCAGGTCGGTCAGGTACCAGTCCGGTCCCGCCAGGCCGGGCCACGGGAACGGCACCCGCCCCTGGGCCGGTTCCGGTGAGAGGTTGACCACGACGACGTGGCGTCCGCCGCCGTCGTCGTCACCGTCCCAGGACCAGGCGACCAGGTTGCGGCAGGACTGGTTGTCGGGCCAGCCCGTGGCCTCCAGCTGCCGCCACAGGCCGCGCCGCACGTGATGCTCGTCCACGATGGCCAGCAGCCGCCGGTACCAGGCGGCCAGATCGGAGTCCAGCGGCTCGTCCGGCCGTCGCGACAGGAAGACCGGCGGGCGCACCCGCCGCCCCTCGAACTGCCCTTCGTGCCACAAGGTCGCGCCGGGCAGCGTCGCGACGGCGACGGCGGCCGCGCGTGCCGCGTCGGCCGGCAGCGTGCCGGCGATGCGCGGCTCGTCGTGGTTCTCCAGGAACCGCACCAGCTGGGACTGGTAGCTCAGGTCGGCCCGCAGGTGATCGCGGACCGCGGCCGGGTCCCCGCCGGTGATCCGGTCGTAGAGCCGCTTGTCGTAGCAGAAGTCGAACCCCTGCTGCTGGAGCCTCCACTCGAAATCCCAGTAGGCTTCCGCGATCAGCACGACCTGCGGGTGCCGGGCGCGCAGGCCGGTGATGACGGCGGGCCAGAACTCCTTGGCCGGCGCCGGACCGGTCCGGCCTGCCCAGGTCCTGGCGAAGACCTCGTTGGTCAGCAGCATGGCCATGTCGCACCGGATCCCGTCGCACTGGCCGGCGATGTCGGCCAGCGTGTTCGTCGTCGCGGCGCGGACCTCGGGCGAGAACGCGTTGAGCTGCACGACGTCGGGCCAGGGCGGGAAGTACGGGTCACGGCCATGAGCCAGGACATGCCCGTCGGCCCTCATCCAGCCCGCAGGCTCGGCCTTGATGTCATCGTCGTCCCCCTGGACGAACAGCTCGGGATGGCTGGTCACCCAGGGATGGTCGGGGGCGACGTGGTTGGGCACGTAGTCGAGGATCAGCCGCGCGCCCCGCGCGGCCAGGGCGGCGCGGGCCGCGGCGAGCGCGCCGGGGCCGCCGAACGCCGGATCGGCGACGTAGCGGCGCACGCAGTACGGCGAGCCGATGATGTCCTCGGCCCGCAGGTCAGGCAGCGCGGCCCGGAACGACGCCTGCAGCTCGGCGTTGCCGTCGGCCAGGGCGATCCCGGCGGGGCTGCGTTCCCACACGCCCATCAGCCAGACGGCGTCCGTCCCGGCCGGGGTGATCACGTCCCAGTCGGCGTCGGCCACGTCGGCGAGCGTCACCGGCCGGCCGGCCGCCCGCGACAGCCCCCCGAGCCAGACCGCGGTGTTGACCTCGTAGATCACTGGCTGGGTGGGCCATCCGGTCATCGCCGCGCCGCCTTCCGAGCTGCGTCGCCGCTCAGGACAGGCGCCGCCTAGGACATCAGGCTCCAGCGGCCCGGGCTGTGGTGCATCACCCGCGATGGGTGATGTGCCCGCCGCAGGTCATCCCGGAGCCCCGCCGCGAGCCGCCAGCGTCCGCCGCATCCCGCGCCGGACCGCGTCGATCAGGTAAGGCCGCAGCCCGGACGCCGGGACGATGGCGTGCACCGAACCCACCTCCCGGGCCCGCTCGATGCTGTGCACGCCGTCGAACTCGTCGGCGAGCTGTCCCAGCTTCTCGGCGTGCACGGCCGGCCAGACCGACCCGAGCCTGGCCCGCAGCGCCGCGACCTTGTCGTCCGCGCCACTGGCGGTGGCCTCGGTGATCGCGGCCTGCAGGTCGGCCACCCGGGGGTCGGCGGCGGTGCGCTTGGAGACCTCGGCCGCGAACACCACCGCGGCGGCGGGCGCGCCGCCGATCACCGAGGCGTAGGAGCCCTCGACCGCGGCGACCTCCATGGTGTCGTTGAGCGTGCCGGAGAACACCACGAACGCCCCGCCGTG
>Ga0335078_10013812_pt1 | contig 11966 bp, 12 predicted proteins | sample Lox_Sample_32_FD_206711 | JGI IMG/M metagenome (GOLD analysis project Ga0335078, IMG submission 206711) | Soil microbial communities from Loxahatchee National Wildlife Refuge, Florida, United States - Lox_Sample_3.2 | ecosystem: Environmental > Terrestrial > Soil > Wetlands | place: USA... | reverse complement strand
TGCGACCGCAGCATCGAGCGCGCCCACATCGCCTGCGCGCCAAGCCCGCGCACAAAGATCGGCATTGAGATTGGCCGTGGCCGAGATGCAGCCGGCAAACGCGCCGCCGCGCGCATCCAATAACACGGCTTCGGTCGAGGGAAACACGGCGAAGTCTCTGGAGATCGCAGCGACCGCATGGGCGTAGGCCATGTCGCCGGACGAATCTTTGAGTCCCACGATACGGGACGGAAAAGTTCCCAGAAGGCGTTTCACGAGTGCAGGGTGCCACGGTAGGCCCGACTGCGCGGGGAAGTGATAGAGGTAAATCGGGATTGGGCGCCGCGATGTCTCTTTCACGACGATATCGATGTAGGCGACCAAACCGTCGTCGGGGACACCTTTGTAATAGAACGGCGGCAAGATCAGCGCGCCGGCAAAGCCGAGTTCCGCGGCATGCTGCGTGAGCGCGACGGCATCCGAAACCGCGGCGGCGCCGGTTCCGACCATCAGCCGCTCGAGCGGTAGGCCCTCCGCCTTATAAGCACTCATCACGGCCATTCGCTCGTCGCGAGAGAACGAGGTTGCTTCGCCCGTCGTGCCCAGCACATTGAGGCCATCGCAACCGCTATCGAGCAGATAACGCGCTAAATTGGTCGCGCGCTTGAGGTCGGGCGCGCCGCACTCATCGATTGGGGTGGCGATTGCAGCAATCACGCCGCGAAGGGTCTGGCTCACAAGCGATCTCCGTCTCGCTGGTCATCCGCTGACATTGTAGGCGGCCAGGGCCGCCATATTGACGATCTGGCTATCCTTGGCGCCGAGCTGCACGATCTGCACCGGGCGGTCGAGACCGACCAGTAGCGGGCCGATCACGGTCGCGCCTCCTAACTCCTGCAGCATCTTGGTCGAAATCGAAGCCGAATGAAACGCCGGCATGACCAGCACATTGGCCGGACCCGATAGCCGACAGAACGGGTATGAAGCCGCCAGCGCCGGGTTGAGCGCGACGTCGGCAGCCATTTCGCCGTCATATTCGAAATCGACACGTTTGCCGTCGAGTATGCGTACCGCCTCGATCACGCGCGCCGAGCGCTCGCCCTGTGGATGCCCGAAAGTGGAGAATGCCAGCAGCGCCAGGCGCGGCTCATAGCCAAGACGACGGGCGACACCCGCTGCCTCGACCGCGATTTCGGCGATCTCGTGCGCCTCCGGCATTTCAGTGACCGCCGTGTCGGCGACCAATACCGTACGCCCGCGCGCTACGACCAGCGAAACGCCGATCACACGGTGGCCGGGCTTGGGGTCAATCACCCGCCGCACGTCTTCGAGCGCAACAGAGAAGTTTCGGGTCACACCGGTGACCATCGCATCGGCGTCGCCGAGCGCGACCATGCAAGCGGCGAAATGGTTGCGGTCGGTATTCACCAACCGCTGGCAATCTCGCAACAGGTAGCCGCGCCGCTGCAGTCGTTCATACAGATAGTTGAGGTAGGCGGCATTCCGGGTCGATAGCCGCGCATTGACCACTTCGATACCTTCGCCGAGATCGACGCCGGCCTCCTTCGCCGTCGCCTTAACGCGGTCCTCGCGGCCGACCAGCAGCGCGGTGCCGAGCCCCTGATGCACGAAGCTCGCGGCAGCGCGGATGACCTGTTCTTCCTCGCCCTCGGCAAAAACGACGCTTTTCGGTTGACGGCGGAGCCGGGCATAGACCTGCACCAGGGTTCCCGCGATCGGATCGCGCCGCGCGTTGAGTTGGTGGCGGTAGCCGTCCATGTCCACGATCGGCTTGCGCGCGACGCCGGTATCCATCGCCGCCTTCGCGACCGCCGGCGGCACCGCCGAAATCAGCCGGGGGTCAAATGGAACCGGAATAATGTAATCGGGCCCGAATTTCGGCCGTGTGCCGTATGCAGCGGCGACTTCATCCGGTACGTCCTCGCGCGCGAGATCGGCCAGCGCGCGCGCGGCGGCGATTTTCATTTCCATATTGATGGCGGAGGCGCGCACGTCGAGCGCCCCGCGGAAAATATAGGGAAAGCCGAGCACATTGTTGATCTGGTTCGGATAGTCGGAGCGCCCGGTTGCCATGATGGCGTCGTCGCGCACCTCCGCTACGTCTTCGACCGTAATCTCCGGGTCGGGATTGGCCATGGCGAAGATGATGGGCTTTGCCGCCATCGATTTGACCATGTCCGTGGTCACCGCTCCTTTAACCGAGAGGCCGTAAAAGACGTCGGCGCCTTCCAGTGCCTCGGCCAGCGTGCGTGCCGAAGTTTTTACCGCGTAGCCCGACTTCCACTGATTCATCCCGTCAGTACGGCCCTGGTAAATGACGCCTTTGGTGTCGCACAGGATCATGTTTCCTGGCGGGACGCCGAGCGCTTTCAATAATTCGAGACAAGCGATGCCGGCCGCGCCGGCCCCGTTGCAAACGAGTTTGATCGTCTTGATGTCGCGGCCGGTGAGGTCGAGCGCATTGATCAGCCCAGCGGCTGAAATAATTGCGGTGCCGTGCTGGTCGTCATGGAAGACCGGAATATCGAGCAATTCGCGCAGCCGCTGTTCAATAATAAAACATTCCGGCGCCTTGATGTCTTCGAGATTGATGCCGCCCCAGCCGGCGCCGAGATATTTGACGCAATTGACGAATTGGTCGGGATCTTCGGTGGAGACTTCGAGATCAATCGAGTCGATATCGGCAAAGCGCTTGAACAAGACGGCTTTGCCCTCCATCACCGGCTTTGCCGCCAAGGCGCCACGGTTGCCGAGCCCGAGAATGGCGGTGCCATTGGTGACGACGGCGACGAAATTCCCTTTGACGGTGTAGTCATAGGCGCGGCTCGCGTCTTCGGCGATGGCGAGCACCGGCACCGCGACGCCCGGCGAATAGGCGAGCGAGAGGTCGCGCTGGGTTGCCATCGGCTTGGTGGCAACGACTTCCAACTTGCCGGGCCGGTTGCCGCTGTGAAACTGCAGGGCTTCCTGATCGGTGAAGGTCGGCCGATTGCGGCCGGCGAGGGGCTTTTTGGGCATTGTTACTCTTTGACACGACCGGTTTGTTCCGGCGAGGTGACGTTAGCGGATGCAGGCATGATTGCTCAAGCGAAAGGCCACGGGGACCGGTTGAACTGGGCCGTGCCGCGCGCTAATCGGTAGTTTGAGAGGGAAAATACCGCCCCCCATGATCCGCTTTCTGATCCGCTTTCTCGGGCTTATCCTGCTCGCCGCCGCCTTTATCCTGGTGATCTACGACGGCACCAAGTCGATCGCGGCCAATAGCATCTCCATCACCACGGTGCAGGCCTTGTGGGCTCTCGTGCATCCGAGCAGCTTGGCCAGGCTTAAGCCGTTGATCGTGCCCTATGCCAACGGGCTGCTGTGGGACCCGGTGACCGTTTCGGTCCTGGCGGCGCCGGCGTGGAGCCTATTGGGCGTTGCGGGCATCCTGCTGCTCTTCCTCGGTCGCAAGAAGAAGCCGCTGATCGGCTACGCGCGGTGATGGCGCTCCCTCGCGCCGGCGTGAACGACGGTTGCGCGCACCTGGCCGAGACGTGATGGGGGCGGCATTTTCCGCGTGCCGGTTCGGTCATATATTGCGGTCAACGAATTGAGGGAGAACCAACATGTTCGGCTTCAAGAAGGTTGCCATGCCGACGGCGGCAGAAGCGCTGCCCGGCCGCGCCGATGCAATCCGCACCGCAGCGACCCATTTCGTCAACAACCGCCCGCTGAAGGGGCCGTATCCGCACGGCGTGCAAACGGCCATGTTCGGGCTTGGCTGTTTCTGGGGCGCGGAGCGCAAGTTTTGGGAATTGGGTGACGGCATTTACGTCACCGCCGTCGGCTATGCCGGCGGGGTGACGCCGAATCCGCTGTACGAAGAGGTTTGCAGCGGCCGCACCGGTCATAACGAGGTGGTGTTGGTAATTTACGACCCGAAGAAGATCTCCTACGAGACGTTGCTCAAGACGTTCTGGGAAAGCCACGATCCGACGCAGGGGATGCGTCAGGGCAACGACATCGGCACGCAGTATCGTTCGGGCATATATGTTTTTACGCCCGAACAAAAAAAGGCTGCCGAGGCTTCAAAGGCGATGTATCAGGGCGAACTCGATAAGAAGCGCTATGGTGCCATCACCACCGAGATTGTCGACGCGCCGACGTTCTATTTTGCCGAAGACTATCACCAGCAATATCTGGCAAAGAATCCATTCGGCTATTGCGGGCTCGGCGGCACCGGCGTGTCGTGTCCAATCGGCACGGGTGCAAAGCTCACCCAGCCGGCCAGCGCTTGAAATTTGTCTGGCCAACCGAAAGACATACGGGCACCCTTTAGGGTGCCCGTCGCATCGGTGGCCGCCGCTAAAAGCGACGCCGCAACAGGGAGTTATCGGGCCGCGCCGATGGTGAGGATTTATTAACCATATAAAGCGTTAATCGGGCTGAATTTCCTGCGAGGCGCGGATTCGTTTAATGCAGGCATCCCGATTTTTCATGGCGGCCTTGGTCGCCCTTGCGGCCGCATCTTGCGCCCAACAGCACCAGGCGAGCGCCATCGACCCCGCGACCGGCCAGCCGGTCCCGAGCGAGCGGGGGCTGTTTTCGTCGCAGGCCCTGGCGCAGGCGCCTTCGGCCCAAGCGTCTGGCGAGCGAGGTCTGTTGAATTCGCAAGCCTTAGCACCACGGCAAAATAACCAGCCGATCTATGAACAAGCCGCCGCCCCGGCGTCCGAAGACCGTGGCTTGTTCTCATCGCGGATTTTCGCCCAGGCACCGTCCACCCAGGCATCACCGTCGAGTGAGCGCGGCTTGTTGTCGTCGCAGTCCTCGGGAGCGAGTCCACAGACACCCAGCGGGCGCGGCCTGTTCAGCGCACAGTCAGATGCGCCGCCAGTCTACGCGCAACGGCTGCAGCCGCCCTCGGTGTTGCAATATGTCGCGCCGCAGCCCGCCGCACCACGCTATAGCGCACCGCAATTCCGCGCCTATGCATCCTCAGCTGCGCCGCCGTCCTATGCCTACGCTCCTAGCGGGGCGCAGCCCTACACGCTCGGCCCCGGCGACAAATTGCGCGTCGTCGTGTTTGGGCAAGACGGCATCTCCAACACTTACATCGTCGATGCCGCGGGCAATGTCAGCCTGCCGCTCATCGGTGCCGTGGTTGCGCACGGCCTCACCACGCAGCAGCTGTCGGCGCGGATCGCGGAGCGGCTTCGGCAAGGTTACGTGCGCGATCCGCATGTCAGCGTCGAAGTCGAGACCTACCGGCCCTTCTTCATCCTCGGCGAGGTGACGACGCCGGGACAATATCCGTATGTCGCCGACATGACGGTCGAAAAGGCGGTCGCCATCGCCGGCGGCTTCACCCCGCGTGCCTATAAGGACACTGTCCAACTCACCCGCAGCGCGGCCGGCGAGCAAATGAAAGGCCCCGTGCCGCTCAATTATCCGTTGCGGCCCGGCGACACGATCCTCGTCAAAGAGCGTTGGTTCTAACCAACGGCTCGCGCCGTCTCGCTTAAGACTTGCGTCCGGCGAAATCCGTTTCCAGCTTTCGCCGACTGCGGCGGCGACGCGACGCTTATTTCCTCATGTGCTTCGCGAGGAATTCCTGCGTGCGGCTCCAGGCAAGCTCGGCCGCCGGCTTGCGGAAGCTCGCGCGCTCGTCGCAATAGAAGCCATGCGGGGCGTCTGGGTAAGTGTACGTTTCCGCCTGCGGCTGCTTCTTTTTGATTTCCTCGACCGTGCTCATCGGAATGCCTTCGTCTTTCTCGCCGAAGTGCATTTGCAGCGGGCATTTCGGCTTCTCGTCGGCGAATTTCCCGATCATGCCGCCGTAAAAGGCGACCGCCGCCGATAGGCCGGGGATGCGGCAGGCGGCGAGGAACGCCGCGGTGCCGCCCATGCAGAAGCCGACGACGCCGAGCGGGCCGATGCCTTTCATGTCGTCCTTGGCGGCGGCGACGTCTTGCATCATGTGCTCGAAATTGAGGTTGCCGAGATAACTGCGCGCATGCGCGATCTCGTCGGGCGTATAGCCGCACTCGAAATCGCGGACGAAACGATCGAACACGGCCGGCGCCACCGCGACATAGCCGAGCGCGGCGAGCCGGTCGCATACGGCGCGGATGTGGTGGTTGACGCCGAAAATTTCCTGCACCACCACCATGCCGCCCTTCGGCGTGCCCTGCGGATCGGCACGATAAGCGCCGAGCGTGTGCTTGTCGCCGGTGGTGAGTTTGAACTGCTTACCCAAAGGAGCCTCCCTGATTTAAAGACGCAAGAACGATGAAACCTTCCGCCGCCCGCGTGCTTTTAGCATAGCGGGCAGCGGTGCAGCCAGGACGGGTCGGCCTCGCCTTATGCGGTTGCGAAAATCTGAGCCAGCAGCTCATAGGAATGTTTGCGCGCGTTGTGTTCGAAGATCATGGTCGTCACCATCAATTCGTCGGCCTTTGTCGACGCGATCAACGGGTCGAGCTTCGCTTTTACGGTCGAAGGCGCACCGACTGACATGCGGGCACGGTTCTTGGCAATGCGGGTGCGGTCGACGGGGGTGTAATCGAAAGCGGCGGCCTCTTCCGGCGAGGCGAGGGGAAGAGATTCGCCCTTTGCGCGGCGCACGACGTTGAGATCAACGGTCGCGGCGAGACGATCGGCCTCCGCATCGGTGTCGGCGCAGACGACATGCGTTGCCAGGATGGCATAGGGGTCGGCGTGCGACGGCGATGGTCGGAAATTGTCACGGTAGAGCCGCATCGCCTCCGCCGCATCGAATTGGGCGAAGTGATGCGCGAAAGCAAACGCGGCGCCGATGTGTCCGGCAAGCTGCGCCGAGTAGTCGGATGAGCCGAGCAGATAGATCGGTGGCAAGGGCACGTCGGCTGGCATAGCGCGCACGTTTTGGAACGGGTGGCCGGGTGGGAACCCGCGCGTCTCCAACAGCATCAGTTCGTTAAAACGTTCGAGAAAATCATCCTCCTCGCTGATGCCTTGGCGACGGCGCAGGGCATAAGAGGTCGCCGGATCGGTGCCCGGGGCGCGGCCAAGCCCAAGATCGATGCGGCCGGGATAGAGCGCCTCCAGCACCTTGAAACGCTCGGCCACCATCAGCGGCGCATGGTTCGGCAGCATCACCCCGCCAGAGCCGACGCGGATGCGGTTTGTGATGGCGGCGATCTGGCCGATCATGATGTCGGGAGCCGAACTCGCGATGGCCGGCATGTTATGATGTTCGGCGACCCAATAACGCCGATAGCCGAGGCTGTCAGCGAGCCGCGCCAAGTCGAGTGAATTGCGCAGCGCCTGCGAGGCGGGCGAGCCGGCGGCGACGGGCGAGAGATCGAGAATGGAAAGCGGGATCATGGCTGGCTGGTTTTACACTATCATGCCGAATGCCATCTTCACGCCTTTGCGCGGATGCTTATGATAAGCAGGAAAACCAAGGGAGCCCCGGCATGTCCGCGTTGACCGAATGGAAAGTGCCGCCATCCGCGCAGCCGCGGTCTGAGGATTACCCATACGATCTCGAACGTGCGCTGTCTTCGGTTGTCGGTTTGCATTCGATCATTCCTGCCGATGCCTTCACCGCGGAGACGTTGGGGACCGAGCGCGCCGGCAACGGCGTGCTGATCGACGACGGACTGGTGCTCACCATCGGCTATCTGATCACCGAAGCGCAGACGGTCTGGCTGCATCTCGGCGATGGCCACGTGGTCGAAGGGCATGCGCTCGGTTTTGACCAGGAAACCGGCTTCGGCCTGGTGCAGGCGCTCGCCAGAGTCGACCTGCCGGTGCTGCCCATCGGCGCGTCGAAAGCGACCGAACTCGGCGAGCGCGTGGTGATCGGCGGTGCCGGCGGACGCACGCGCTCGCTCGCTGGCCGTATTGCCGCCAAGCAGGAATTCGCCGGGTATTGGGAATATGTGCTGGACGAGGCGATATTCACCTTTCCAGCCCACCCCAATTGGGGGGGTACGGGGCTGATCTCGCCCCAGGGCAAATTGATTGGTATCGGCTCCCTCCAGCTTGAGCGCGCGCGCGAGGGCCGCAACGAACATCTCAATATGATAGTGCCTATCGATCTGCTGCCGCCGGTCCTCGACGACCTGCGCAAATTCGGCCGAGTCAACAAGCCGGCACGCCCCTGGCTCGGGCTCTATTCGACCGAGGTCGAGGACAAGGTCGTTGTCGTCGGGATCGCTCCCAAAGGGCCTGCGGCACGCGCAGAGCTGAAAACGGGCGACGTCATTCTGGCGGTGAAGGGCGAGACCGTGTCGACGCTCGCGCAGTTCTATCGCAAGGTCTGGTCGCTCGGCCAGGCTGGCGTCGAGGTGCCGCTTACGCTCTACCGCGACAGCGTCACCTTCGAGGTGCGGGTGAATTCCTCCGACCGCGCCAAGTTCCTCAAGGCGCCGCGAATGCATTAGAGCGGCTTAGACCCCGGCGACGCAGGGCCTTTCACGACCATTCGTTGGCGGTTGAGCAGCCATCACCCGAGAATCTGGCATGACCGATATCAGTCAAGTGAATACGCTGTTTCAGCTGCTGGCTTTGGCCAAGGGGAAACTTTCGCCGGGCGCCTGGGACTACCTCATGGGCGGCTCGGAGACCGAGACGACGCTCAACCAGAATCGGCGCGCTCTCGATCGCCTCGCATTCCGCCCGCGCGTGCTGCGCAATGTCGAACATATTGACACGGGCACGACGCTATTGGGTCAGAAGCTCAAGCTTCCCATCGTTCTCGCGCCGATCGGCTCGATGCAGGACATCATCGCCGAGGGCGGCGTCGTACCGACGCGTGCCGCTGCGCGCGCCGGCGTCATTCATATGCTGAGTTCTGTTTGCGCGCCCGGTCTCGAAGCGGTCAGCCGCGCCGCTGACTATCCCAAATTCTTCCAGCTCTATGTGCGCGGCGATAAGGATTGGGTGGACGGCACGATCAAGCGGGCGTTGGAGTTCGGCTATCGCGCGATATGCCTGACGGTCGATCGCGCCGCCTATGGCCGTCGTGAACGCGATCTTGCCAAAGGCCACCGTCCGACCGCGCGCGTCGGACATGCGTCTGAGACGTTTCAGGCAGCGTTCAACTGGGAAGACGTCGATCGCATAAGATCCTACGTCAAGGTGCCGCTGATCCTCAAAGGCATCAGCACGGCCGAAGATGCGGAGATCGGCGTCGCCCGCGGTGTCGACGGCATTTACGTCTCCAACCATGGCGGGCGGCAACTCGATCACTCGCAAGGAACGATTTCGGCGCTGCCAGAGATTGTCGCCGCCGTCGGCGACCGCGCCGAAATCATTGTCGACGGCGGCATCTTGCGCGGCACCGATATTCTCAAGGCGCTGGCGCTCGGCGCCACGGCAGTCGGGATCGGCCGTCTCCAGGGAATTTCACTGGGGGCCGGCGGCGAAGCGGCCGTGGTCCGTATGCTCGAGATTCTGGAAAACGAGATCGTCTGTTCGATGGCTCTCCTTGGCGCGACAAAACTTGCCGAGCTCAATCCGCGGTTTTTGACGCCGGCCGAGCCGATCGCTCGCACCTGGTTGGAGAGTGCCTTTCCGCTGATGCGCGAAGGCTACGGCGCAGCAGCCGGCGAAATCCGCGAATTGTCACTTGCCCTTCCGGGTGACAGCGCCGTGCAGCAAGATAAGACTTGCGATTCTTGACCGTGCGAAGGCCTCAAGATTCTTCAATCGCATCCACGCGGTCCGGGTAGAAGGCCAAATGGCCGGCGATCGCGGCCATCGCTGGATACGGTCGTTCGTAGCTCCACACCGCGTTTGATGCGCTGCGGCCCTCGGCTGCGATGGAGAAATAGGTCGCGTCGCCCTTGTAGGGGCAATGGCTGGTGTGCATGCTCGATGTGAGCATGCCCATCTTGACGTCACCGCGCGGAATATAATGGACCGCCGGGTAGCTCGCTTCCTTGAGGGTCAATGCTCGTTCCGTGTCGGCGATAATTTTGCCGCCGAAAGTAACGCGCACGCGCTTGGGATTGGGCGAAATGGTGATTGGATGATCGGGGCCGGGAAGTTTCATGCGGTTTCGCCTCCATTGTCTTTGCCGCCAAATTTAGACAAATAATCGGGCGCGGCTGTCATCAATTGATCGCGATTATGACGCCTGCGCGCAACGCAATAGCGAAAAATTGAATGGTCCGGCTTAGCAAAATTACAGAGTCGGCACGCTAGGCTGCGCGCGGGCTCATCGCGACGGTCACGGCATGCGCAAGAATTCGACGGAAGCTTTGCTCAGCGGCCTCGATATCCTGATCGCCGACAGCAATGCTTATATGCGCCGGCTGTTGCGGACGATGCTCATGAACCTCGGCGCCCGTTCGGTGCTCGATGCGGCCGATGGTCCTGCCGCGCTGCACGCCATCCGCAGCTGCAATCCCGACATCATGCTGCTCGACTGCGATTTGCCTGGGCTCAATGCCATGGCGGTGGTGCGCATGGTCCGTTCGCCTGGTGATTTCCCGCGTCCCGATATCCCGATTATCATGCTCGCCAGCCGCGCCTCGCTCTCAGCGGTCACCGAAGCCATGCAGGCCGGCGTGCATGAATTTCTCATCAAGCCGACATCGCCCAAGGCGCTGCGCGATCGCTTGGCTGCGATTCTCTATTTACCGCGGCGAATGACCCGCCGGGGTGCGTTCTACGGGCCGGAGCCGCGGCGCAAGCTGGAGTCGCCAAAAGCTGCGCGACCGGCTTAAGCGACGTCGGGCTTAGGTGCGCGGAAAATCGTAAAGCCGCGCCGGATTCCCGGATTGGCCGCCGTTATCGTCGATGTTCGCTCGAAGAGATGATAGGGGTTTGTTTCGTGAAAAAGCTCTCTCTGCGTGTGCGTGCTGGATACACAACTATTACGGATCTCCCCATTGTCTCGCCTTGGACTTTGTCGGTTCGGCGGCAGGCGAGGCGGCGGCGGCGTCAGGCTGAAGGTTGACGGCCGAGCTGTCCCCGGCCAACGGCGGCGTCGTTGCCGCCGGCAATGCCGGGATCGCTTGGTCGCAGTAAATCAGCTTGTACTCCTTGAGCGCGACAAGTCGTCCCAAGATTTTGCTGATGCGGGCGTCGATCTTCATCTCGACCTTGAGCAGCGCGTCGAAAACCGCAGGGTCGTAGGCGGATTCGACCGCGCTGCGCGCCCCGCCGGTGTCGCCCGGTTTGCCCGGCTTCGGCTGCAGGTGTTGCTCACCGGCATCGCCCTTCGCGTGCAGCTTGCTCTTGACGTAGTCGAGCATTTGCGAGGTGGTCATCAACAAGCCGGTGCGGGCGCCGGCTTCGGCCTGCAAATAAGCTGCAAGACTGGCCAGCCCGCCGTTGGCCGCTTCGACGAGCTCGGCCGGCGGCGGGCCGAATATCGGCCGCGCGCGGAACGCCGTCCAATGCGATCCTCCTCATCGCAATGCGTTGAGGGTGGAATCATCCACGATCATCAGAACGGAGCAACCAAACGATGTGCGGCAAGGTTTGCATCGCCGTCGAGGCGCCGATCACCGCGGATTACGACGCGCATATGGCCTTCGAACCGCAACGTCTTATGCAAGCTTCGCCGCGCCACCGTCGGCTGGTTACCAGCTCTTCACCGCGTCACGTACATGCGGTCGCCGACGTCGCTAATGGCCGATGATCATGCTCGCTCGAAAGTCAGATTTGGTGCGATCGATCCATGAGAAACTTGGTGGCCTGCGCGGGGTGGCAACAGTCATTTGACACTCGCCGCCCGCCACGTGATCATTAGGAAAATGCCTGCCGGTGGGACAATGAACAACACGACACCAAGTTCTTATTACGACCAAGCTTATGTCGCCGCGATGGTCGCCTCGGGAGAACATCGCGCCGTCATCGGGGGAATGTGGGACGAGATCGGCCAACTCCAATACGATTTTTTGTTGGCGCGCGGCCTCCGGCCACATCACAGACTGCTCGATATCGGGTGCGGCCCGCTGCGGGCAGGAGTCAAAATTATCCGC
>Ga0335078_10013811_pt1 | contig 11966 bp, 14 predicted proteins | sample Lox_Sample_32_FD_206711 | JGI IMG/M metagenome (GOLD analysis project Ga0335078, IMG submission 206711) | Soil microbial communities from Loxahatchee National Wildlife Refuge, Florida, United States - Lox_Sample_3.2 | ecosystem: Environmental > Terrestrial > Soil > Wetlands | place: USA... | reverse complement strand
CGAGCCCTGGACGCGATCGAGGCTGGCTTCGATCGGTCCGTAATGGATGCCGCTGATGGTGATGCCGCCGCGCAACGCATCGAGCTCCTTTTGCGTTACCGAGCCGTGGGCGCGCACGCGGTAGCGGCGCAGCCAGCCGGTCGAAGGCAGCTCCAAGACGCGCGCCAGCGCGCCGTCATTGGTGAGAAGGAGCAAGCCCTCGGTGTTGAAGTCGAGCCGGCCGACACTGATCAGCCGCGGCAGGTGCGCCGGCAGCTTGGCAAAAATGGTCGGCCGGCCGCGCGGATCGTCATGCGTGGTCAAGAGCCGGCGCGGCTTGTGATAAAGAAAGAGCCGCGTGCGCTCACGCTCCCGCAACGGCTCGCCGTCGACGCTGACGCGATCGCGCGCGGTGACGTTGACCGCCGGCGAGGTGATGACCGCGCCGTTGACGGCGACGCGGCCGGCGGCGACCCAGTCCTCGGCCTCGCGGCGCGAGGCGAGCCCGGCGCGGGCGATCACCTTGGCGATGCGGTCGCCGGATTTGTGCTGTTCGTCGTTGCCGTCCATAGTTCGCCTCGCGAGCGCTGATAGCAGAGTGGATCGAACCCGGCCAGAAGCGACCAAAACCGATTAAAACCGTCATGGCGTCTTTTATGGAAATGGCTTTGGCGCAAGCCCGCCTGGCCGGCGAGCGCGGCGAGGTGCCGGTCGGCTGCGTCATCGTGCGCGACGGCGCGGCGATCGCGCGCGCCGGCAATCGCACCGTCACCGACCGCGACCCGACCGCGCATGCCGAAATCATCGCCATCCGCGCCGCCGCGGCGCTCGTCGGCTCGGAACGGCTCGACGATTGCGATGTCTATGTCACGCTCGAGCCGTGCGCGATGTGCGCCGGGGCGCTGTCCTTTGCCCGCATCCGGAGGCTTTACTACGCTGCCGCCGATCCCAAGGGCGGTGCGGTCGACAATGGGGTGAAGTTTTTTGCTTCCCCGACCTGTCATCATCGCCCGGAAGTCTACGGCGGATTGGCGGAAGCCGAGGCGAGCGCGCTGTTGAAGGTGTTTTTCAAGGAACGACGATAATCACGCGGCCAATAAGGCGCCGAGCTTCTGTTTCATTTCGGCCGTTGCGGCTTCCGCGGAGCGGATGATGGAACTGGCTTGCGAAAAATCCATGCCGCGAAAGGGGCTGACATTCGGCCGGATCACCAGGTCGGGCGCGGCATGGCGCAATTTGGCGGCGAGAATGGCGCTGCCCATGACCAGGACCGTGATGTACAGGCTCTCCCAGAGGCTCGGCCTATCGGTGCGCTCCGCCATCGGCGCGCCGAAGACGTCGACGGCAACGACGACATCGGCCCGTCCGGCGAGCTTGTCGTAAGGCAGCGGATTGGTGGTGCCGCCGTCGATCAGAACGCGGCCGTCCAGCAGCACCGGCTGGAACAGCCCGGGGATGGCGATCGAGGCCGCGAGCGCCGGGCGCAGCGGTCCCGACGACAGCGCCACTTCCTCGCGGCGGTGCAGATCGGTCGCCATCGCCGTGAGCGGGATTTTGAGCAGCGAAAAATCCGCCGGCACGGCTTCCGGCAAGAACTGCGCGCAAGCCTTCTCGGCGTCCATTTGCGTCGCGCGGCTGATGGAGCCGGCGAATAGATCGGACAGCGTGCCGACCCGCGCGTTCATGAAACGCCGCCGCAATTCGCCGCGCCGATGCGCGATCGCCAGCACATGGTGGCGCAGCTCGTGACCGGTCAGGCCGGCCGCGTAAGCCGCGCCGATCAAGGCGCCGATCGAGGTGCCGGCAATGGCGACGGGCTTCACCCCCATCTGGTCGAGCGCCTCGAGCACCGCGATGTGGGCAAGCCCGCGCGCGCCGCCCGAGCCGAGTGCGAGCGCGAAGCTCCTCATGCGCCGGCCTGTTGCGCGAACCCCCAGCCCTTGGCGGCGAGCGGGGCGACCAACTCGCCCTTGGCCGCGGCGACGGCGCTGGTCGCGGTGCCATCGCGGACGCGCCCGGCGATGCCCTGCATGATCGCAGCGAGGCGGAAAAAATTATAGGCGAAATAGGCCGCCAGATGCGCTCCGGGATCGCGGCCGGTGCGCGCCGCATAGGCGTCGACATAAGCGGCCAGCGTCGGAATGCCGAGCGCATCAAGGTCGAAGCCGACGAGCGAGCCGGTGCCGGCCTCCGAAGGCGGCATGTGCCACGCCATCAAATGATAGGAAAAATCCGCCAGCGGATCGCCGAGGGTGGACAGTTCCCAGTCGAGCACGGCGAGGATTTTCGGCGCCTCGGCTGCCAGAATCATGTTGTCGAGCCGATAGTCGCCGTGGACGAGCCGCGGCGGCTGCGCCGGCGGCAGATGCGCCGGCAGCCATTCGATCAGGCGCTCCATGTCATCGATGTGCCGGGTCTCGGAGGCGCGGTACTGCTTCGACCAGCGCTCGACCTGCCGCGCCACGTAATTCTCGCCGCGGCCGTAATCGCCAAGCCCGATGGCCGCCGGATCGAAATCGTGCAGCCGGGCGAGCGTCGCGTTCATGGCGTCGTAGACTTGGGCGCGCACGGCGGCTTCCACGCCCGGCATCTGCGGTTCCCAGAACACGCGGCCCGCGACGTAAGCCATGACAAAGAACGCCGTGCCGATCACCGCGTCGTCGGCGCAATAAAGCACCGGCTCGGGCACCGGAAATCCTTGCGCATGAAGCGCGCGCATCACCCGATATTCGCGGTCGACCGCATGGGCCGACGGCAGCAGCTTGCCGGGCGGCTTGCGGCGTAATGCGTAGCGCCGCGCCGGCGTCTCGATGAGATAGGTCGGGTTGGACTGGCCGCCCTTGAATTGCCGCACGGTGAGCGGTCCGGCAAAGCCTGCGATGCGATCGCGCAAATAGTCTTCGAGCCGCGCCGCATCGAAACGCAGCCGCTCGGCGACCTCGCGCGTGCCGGAAAAAGTGCTCTGGCGGTCGGTTATGCTCATGACCGCGAGTCTAGACCATGATCCGATCAGGTTGAATCGGATATCCGACGGGGGCGAAAATGCGTCCGATCGAGGTGTCGATCCAGTGCGGCGAAGCGCAGCCGGGATAAAGGTCGGCGAGGTCCGCCATTATGTCGTCTCGCGCTCGATCGCGCGCCAGCCGATGTCGTGGCGGCAGAAGCCGTCCGGCCAGCGGATCAGGCTGATCGCCTCGTAAGCGCGCTTCTGCGCCTGGCGCACCGTCTTGCCGACCGCCGAGACATTGAGCACGCGCCCGCCATTGGCGACGATTTTGTCGCCCTCGGCGCGTGTGCCGGCGTGAAAGATTTCCACGCCCTCGACAGCGGCCGCGGCATCGAGGCCTTCGATCGCCGTGCCGCGCGCATATTGTCCGGGATAGCCCTTCGCCGCCATCACCACGGTCAGCGCCGGCTCGGCGTACCAGCGCAGATCGAAGGATCTGAGTTGGCCGTCGCGGCTCGCCAACAATGCCGGCACCAAGTCCGACATCAGCCGCAGCATCAGCACCTGGGTCTCCGGATCGCCGAAGCGGACATTGTATTCGATGAGCTTCGGCCCCTCGCGGGTGATCATCAGGCCGGCATAGAGCACGCCCTTGTATGGCGTTCCTGCCGCCCGCATCGCCCGCATGGTCGGTTCGATGATCTCGGCCATGACGCGTGCGCTCATTGCCGCATCGATATTCGGCGCCGGCGAATAGGCGCCCATGCCGCCGGTGTTCGGTCCCCGGTCGCCGTCATAGACGCGCTTGTGATCCTGCGCCGTGGTCAGGGGGATCGCCGTTTCGCCGTCGCACAGCGCGAAGAAGGAGGCTTCCTCGCCGTCGAGAAATTCCTCCACCACGACTTCGGCACCGGCATCGCCCAGAGCGCCGCTGAACATCATGTCGACCGCGGCCTCGGCCTCGGCGACGCTTTGCGCCACGACGACGCCCTTGCCGGCCGCCAGGCCGTCCGCCTTCACCACGATCGGGGCGCCGCGCGCGTGCACATAGGCTTTCGCGGCGGCGGCGGCGGTGAACCGCTCATAGGCTGCGGTCGGTATGGCATTGGCTCGGCACAGGTCCTTGGTGAAGCCCTTGGAGCCTTCCAGGCGCGCCGCCGCGCGGCTCGGGCCGAAGGCCTTGATGCCGGCCGCCTCAAGGTCGTCGACGATGCCGACGCAGAGCGGCGCCTCGGGGCCGACGACGACGAAATCGATGCTGGCGCTGCGGCAAAACAGGATAACGGCGGCGGGGTCGGCAGGATCGAGCGCGACGCATTCGGCCTCGCGCGCGATCCCGGCGTTGCCAGGGGCGCAATAAAGCCTGTCGGTGAGCGGACTTGCCGCCATCTTCCAAGCCAGCGCATGCTCGCGGCCGCCGGAGCCCAACAGCAGGATATTCATGGCACGACACGCATTTATTGGGGGCTCTGGCGGGCTTGCGACCGGTCCGGACTATGTAGCAAAACAAGGCGGGCGAGCCGACTCGCCATACCCGATCCTGTGCAGAACCGCATGAACGAGCCGCGCCTCAATCTGCCGGAATTGACCGTCTCGGAGCTGTCGACGGCGCTCAAGCGCACCATCGAAGACGCCTACGGCTACGTGCGCGTGCGCGGCGAGCTCGGCAAGGTGAGCTACCACAACAACGGCCATGTCTATTTCGACCTCAAGGACGACCGCGCCTGCATCGCCGGCGTGATCTGGCGTTCCACGGCGCCGCGCATCAGGCTGCGGCTCGAAGCCGGCCTCGAAGTGGTCATCACCGGGCGGCTGACCACTTATCCCGGCCGCTCGCAATATCAGATCATCGTCGAGACGCTGGAACCGGCCGGGATCGGCGCCTTGATGGCGCTTCTCGAGGAGCGCAAGCAAAAACTCGCCGCCGAGGGCTTGTTCGACGAAGCGCGCAAGCAGCTTCTGCCGTTTCTGCCGGCGGTGATCGGCGTCGTCACCTCGCCGACCGGCGCGGTGATCCGCGATATATTGCATCGGCTCGCCGACCGCTTTCCGCGCCACGTCCTGCTCTGGCCGGTCAAGGTGCAAGGCGAGGCCGCCGCCGCCGAGGTCGCCGCCGCCATCGACGGCTTCAACGCGCTTGCCGACGGCGGCGCGCCGCCGCGTCCCGATCTCATCATCGTCGCGCGTGGCGGCGGCTCGCTCGAGGATTTGTGGTCGTTCAACGAGGAAATCGTCGTGCGCGCGGCGGCGGCAAGTTTCATTCCGCTCATTTCCGCGGTCGGCCATGAAACCGACATCACGCTGATCGATTTCGCCGCCGACCGCCGCGCGCCGACGCCGACGGCGGCGGCCGAGATGGCGGTGCCGGTGCGCGCCGATCTGTTGGTCGACATCGATTCCTTGGCGCGGCGGGCGTTGGCGTGCTGGCGGCGCAACCAGGAGGCTCGCCGCGCCGAATTGCGGGCGGCGGCCCGTGCGCTGCCGAAGGCCGACGAGATGCTGGCATTGCCGCGCCAGCGCCTCGATCACGCCGCGGCGGGGCTGCGCCGCGGCCTGCACGCCAATGCGCACATCCATCATGTGAGTTTTTCGCGGATCGCCGGGCGGCTTGGCGTGCAATTGCTGCGCACCAATGTGGAGCGCCGGCGCGAACGCTTCGGCGCCATCGCGCAACGCTTGCGCGCCGGCATGGCGGCGAATATCGCCGTGCATCGCACCCGGCTGACGCGCGAGCGCGAAAGGGTCGGCACCTTTGCCGAGCGGGCACGCCGCGCCTTCGGTCATCTCATCGCGGCGCGGCAAGCGCGTGCCGAGCGCGGCGGACAGTTGCTGGCGGCGTTTTCCTATCGCGGCGTTCTGGCGCGCGGCTTCACGCTGGTTCGCGACGCGGCCGGCCGTCCCTTGCGCAGCGCGGCCGCGGTCACCGCCGGCTTGCCGATCGAGATCGAATTCGCCGATGGCCGCGTCGGCGCGCATGCCGATGGCGGACCGGCTGTCGCAAAGCCGGCGGCCGAGCCGGTCAAGCCGCGCAGCCGGCGCGGCGGCGGCCAGGACCAGGGCGATTTGTTCTAAGAAAAACCGAGGAAGGAAACGTGCCGATGCAGGAAAAGATCGCGGTGGAAGAACATTTCGGCATTGGCAAGACGGCCGCCAAATCGGTCCGCTTTCCGCAAGATCCTTATTGGTCCGGCATCGAAGGCAAGCTCGTCGATGTGTTCGATGCCCGGCTTGCCGAGATGGACGCTTGCGGCATCGGCTGTGCCGTGCTGTCGCTCAACGCCAACGGCATCCAGGAAATTCCCGACGCGGCCAAGGCCGTCGAATTGGCGCGCGAAGCGAACGATGCCTTGGCGGAGATAATCGCCAAGCGGCCGGACCGTTTCGCCGGTCTTGCGGCGCTGCCGATGCAGGATCCGCAAGCCGCCGCCGCGGAATTGCAGCGCTGCGTGCGCGACTTGAAATTAAAAGGCGCCTTGGTCAACGGCTTTTCCCAGGTCGGCACCGTCGATTCGGCGGTCTATTACGATCTGCCGCAATACCGTCCGTTCTGGGCCGAGGCCGAGCGGCTCGGTGCGCCGTTTTATCTGCATCCACGCTATTCGCTGCCGAGCCGGCGCCAGCGCTACGAAGGCCATCCTTGGATGGTCGGCTCGCCGTGGGATTTTGCCGAAGAGACCGCGATCCATTCGCTGCGCCTGATGGGTTCCGGGCTGTTCGACGAACATCCAAAATTGAAAATCGTCATCGGTCATCTCGGCGAGCGCATTCCGTTCGATCTGTGGCGGCTTGACCACCGCCTCAAGAAGCTGCCCGACCGGCCCAATAAGCGGCCGATGGCCGATTACTTCCGGCAGAATTTCTACATCACGACCAGCGGCAATTTCTGCACGCAGTCGCTGATCCAGGCCATCCTCACCGTCGGCGCCGACCGCGTGCTGTTTGCCGTCGACTATCCGTTCGAGGATCACGCGCAGGCCGCGGCATGGTTCGACAGCGTCGAAATCGCCGAACACGATCGCGTCAAGATCGGTCGCGATAACGCAAAGGCGCTGTTCGATCTCGGCTGAATCCGGATTTCTGACGATTCGTTCATATCGCGGCGATCCCGGGGTCGCGGAACCGCCATGATGCTGGCGTGTTATGCGCTGGCGCAGGTTCGCGCCTCAAGGAGATCGACAATGATAAGGACTGTTTTGGCGATGGCGGTCGCTGGTCTGATGTTCGCGGCCGTTTCCGGGACTTCGCAAGCTGCGCCGATCGCGCCGCTGCCGCCGGGCGTTGCCGCTGCCGATCATGGCAACGTGACCCATGTGTGGTGGCACCGTCACCGGCACTGCTGGCACGGCCGCTACGGCCATTTGCACTGCGCTTGGTGAGGCTGGTCTGCGATAGCGTGACACGTACGTCTGCGCCGCGCCGATCGATTTCGGCGCGGCGCTTTGCTGCCCGGTTGCCGGAGTGTTTCTGACGTCGTTCTCGGCATCTTCCGCCGCGGCGGCCAAGTGATTATGTTGGACACGGCTGGCGGCCGGCCGCGGGGCGAGGCGGCCGTCGCCGTTCGGGAGCTGCGGAGGTCTTTTTGCTGAACCGTACCGATCGGCCGGCGCCGATGCCCGGCGAGGCCGATGTCAAATATCTCGACGGCGATTTCCGGGTGGTGCGGCCGGGCGCTTTCGTGCGCTGCGCGGTGACCGGCGTGCCGATTCCGCTGGAAGAGCTGCGCTACTGGAGCGTCGACCTGCAGGAGCCTTACGCCACGCCTGAAGCCGTGCTGCAACGGCCCGGCTCGGGTTATGCCCGCAAGGCCTGATGGCGGGCTTGCGCCACCGCCTGCAGCAGCATTTGCCGGAATGCGTCCTCTTCCTCGATCACAAGCCGGACCGGCAATGCGCTGACCCGCGCGGACAGTGCCGCAAGCTCCGGCTCGCCTGCCAATCGCGCCTGGTCCTTCTCGGTGGTGACCAGCATCAGATTTTTTGCCTGCGCCCGCGCCATCAGATCTCGGGCCTCGCTTGCGGTGTAGCGGTGGTGATCGGGAAAGCTTGCGCGCTCGACCACGTCGATGCCGCAATCGCCCAGCGTGGCAAAGAATTTCTCCGGATCGCCGATGCCGGCAAAGGCCAGCGCTTTGCGCCGGCCGATGGCGCCGATGACGCCGCGATCGGGCTCGAGCCGGGCGTGGAAGACGGCCAGTCCGCGCCGCCGCGCGCGGTCGAGCAGTCCCGCTGCCGCCGCGGACGGGCCGACCGCCAAGAGCGCGTGGGCGCGCTCAAGCTGCAAGCCGAGCGGCGCCCGCAACGGGCCGGCCGGAATAATGTGACCGTTGCCGACACCGCGGCGGCCGTCGATCACGACGACGGTCAGGTCCTTGGCGAGCGAAGCGTTCTGCAAGCCGTCGTCCATGACCACGGCGCTGGCGCCGGCGAAGTGCGCGAATTTCGCGCCGGCAACGCGGTCGCGGGCGACGATGGTTGGCGCGAGCCGGGTCAGCAGCAGCGGCTCGTCGCCGACGTCGCGGGCGCGATGCACCGCCGGATTGACGCGAACCGGACCGCGAAGGCCGCCGCCATAACCGCGGCTGAGAAAGAACGGCCGCTCATGCGCGGCATGCAGAAGCTGCGCCACGGCAAGCGCCGCCGGCGTTTTGCCGGAGCCGCCGACCGTGAGGTTGCCGAGACAGATGACCGGCAGATCGGCTTTTCGGGCGCTCCGCGCCATGCGCAATGCCGCCACCGCGCCATAGACGGCGGCAAAAGGAACGAGCAGGCCGCCGGTGCCGGGACGCCACCAGAAGGCCGGCTCGCGAATCATGGCGACATCCCGTCGGGCGAATGCCGGTGTGCGGGAGGATTCATCTAGGGCCCGCTTTGCTCGAGGCGCAACTGCATCAGATAGGGGTCGAGCGCGGCGAGCGTGCGCTTGAGCGCGCCGCCGAGCCGGCCGACCGTTTTGGTCGCGGCATCGGCCACGGTCTTGCGCGCGGCCGGGTCCGACAGCCAGGCGTTCAGCCGCGCGGCGAGCGCTACCTCGTCGGCGATGAGGGCGGCGCCATGCGCGGCGTCGAGCGTTGCGTAGATTTCGGCGAAATTCCACACATGCGGTCCGTGGATCACGGCGGCGCCCAGCCGCACCGCTTCGATCGGATTCTGCCCGCCGTGGCTCGCCAGCGAGCCGCCCATGAACACGATCGGGGCGATCCGGTAGACCAGTCCGAGCTCGCCGAGGGTGTCGGCGACATAGATCGCCACCTCCGGCATCGGCGCGGCGTTGCGCGAGCGCAGCGCCGCAACCAGGCCTCCGGCTTTGGCGATCTCGGCGATGCTTTCGCCACGCGCGGGATGCCGCGGCGCGATCACCGTCAGAAGCCCGGGCAGCTTCTGCTGCAAGCGCTTATGCGCGGCGATGACGGCTGCCTCTTCGCCGGGATGCGTCGAGGCTGCGGCGATGACGGGGCGTTCGCCGATGCAATCCTTGAGCCGCCGCAACGCCGCCTGATCGACCGGCGGCGGCGGCACGTCGAGCTTGAGATTGCCGGTCATCATCACGCGCGGCGCGCCGAGCGTGGCATAGCGCTCGGCATCGGCGGCCGATTGCGCCAGACACAGATCGAAGCGTCCGAGCAACGCCGCGATCGTTCCCGGAATGCGCCGCCAGCGCGCGAACGAGCGGTTCGATAGGCGGCCGTTGATCAGGATCATCGGAATCTTGCGCTCGGCGCACGACAAGATGAGGTTCGGCCACAGGTCGGATTCGACGAACAAAGCGAGCCCCGGCCGCCAGTGGTCGAGAAAGCGGCGCACGAAGCGCGGCGCATCGAGCGGGACGAACTGGTGCAAGGTGCCGTCCGGCAGACGCTGTTCGGCCAGCGCCGCCGAGGTGACGGTGCCCGACGTGACCAGGACGGCAAAGCCTTGCGCCCGCAGCCGCTCGATCAAGGGCACCGCCGCCAGCATTTCGCCGACGCTGGCGCCGTGCACCCAGATGAGCGGGCCGGTCGGCCGCGCCAAGCTCGCTTCGCCGCGGCGTTCGGCAAGCCGCTCGGGGTGTTCCTTGCCGCGACGAAGCCGCCGCGCCAAAACCTGCGGCGCCATCGGCGAACCGGCCGCCGCCGCCAACCGATACAGCCGCAACGCCAAGGGTACGCGACCAGCTACGCTCATGCCCGCCGCTCAAGCTTTGTCGACGAGCTGGTAGGCCCGTCGCGTCGCCGCATTGAGGCGATCCTCAAGGAGAAGGCGGGCCGCTTCAAGGCCGGCCTCGTCGGCGTCGGCGGCAACCCGGATCGGCTCGGCGGCCACCCCGGCGCCGCGGCCGAACGGCAGATTGATCGTGGTGCGGTCCCAATTGTCGAGCACCAGCCGTCGGCTGGTCGCGATCGCGCTCGGATAAATCGGCCGGCCCGAGGCCTGCGCGAGCTTGATGATGCCAAGGCCGGCGACCCGCGCCACTTTGGGCACGTCGGCCGACAGCGCGACCGATGCGCCTTCGGCAAGCGAATCGAGCATGGCCTGGAACGCGGCGACGCCGGCTTTATGCACGAAGCCGCCGCCGTGATTGCCGGAGCCGCGAATGGCGCCGACGCCGAGGCGGCGCGCCGCCACGGCGTTGACCTCGCCGTCATGATGCCGCGACACCAGCATGTTGACCTTGTGTTCGGTCCGGCGCGCCATCGGCGCCAGCAAATGCTGGCCGTGCCAGAAGGCGAGGATGATCGGCATGTCGCGCTCGCCGCGCTCGTAAATGTCGATCGGTTCGAGCACGAAGCGGGTCGTCATGCCGACGAAACGCAGATATTCCGCGGCGACCACCCCGATGGTCACCTTGGCCCAGCGCTGCCGTCCGATACGCCGTAACATCCGCATGCGTCGTCTCAGGCCGGCCGCGCCTGGCTTTCCGGCTCGAGCAGGCGATGCAGATGAACGACGAAATAGCGCATCTGCGCGTTGTCGACGGTGCTTTGCGCCTTGGCCTTCCAGGCGGCATAGGCGCTGGCGTAATTCGGATAGATGCCGACGATATCGAGCCGTTCGAGATCCTTGAATTCGATATCGGCGACGCTGGCAAGCTCGCCGCCGAAGACGAGATGAAGAAGCTGCTTGGGCCGGGCGGAGGGGATGTCAGACATGGTGGTCGATCCACGCGTTCGCGACGCGATTTATGAAAACGCCAGGCGTTCATCCCCAAAAAGTTCGATAAGCGCTGCGTGCCTGGCCCGGCCGGCCGCAACGAGCGTCCCGTGCCGCGGCACCGGACGATTATAGGTCACGGTTCCGCCCGCAACGGACGTGAGCCGGCCGCCCGCTTCGTGCACCAAAAGATCGGCCGCCGCAAGGTCCCAATCGTGGCTGTTGCCGCCGGCAAAGGCGACGTCGCAGCCGCCATGCGCGACCCCCGCCAGGCGGAGCGCGAGCGAGCGCACCCGCGGCATCGCGGTGAACTCCGGCGCCACGGCGGCGAAGCGTTCGAGCATGCCGCGCGGTCCGGCGACGCGCGCGGCGGCAAGCGTTGCGCCGCCGGTCGCGGCGATCGGGGCGCCGTTGCAGGTCGCCCCCACCCCGGCGCGCGCGGCGAAGAAATCCTCGGTCACCGGCGCATAGAGGCAGGCCGCGACCGGACGGCCGTCCTCGACCAGCGCCGCCGACACCGCCCAATCGGGAAAGCCGCCGATATAGGCGCGGGTGCCGTCGATCGGATCGACGATCCAGACGCGGCGGGCGGCAAGCCGCGCCGGGTCGTCGGCGCTTTCCTCCGACAGCCAGGCGATGCCGGCGGCGCCGCCAAGGCGTTGCCGCAACAGCGCGTCCACCGCGATATCGGCTTCGCAGACCGGCGACGCCGCCGGGCCTTTGGTCCAGTTCTTGAGCGCGGTGCCGAACATCGCCTTGGCCAATGCGCCGGCCTCGCGCACCGCGCCGCCCAGCCGTTCGGCCAATTCGGTCACGTCGTCCTTGGCGTCAGTGACCGGCAACGGTCAGGCCCTCCACGCGGAGCGTCGGCGCATTGGTGCCGAAGCGGAACGAAAGGTCGTTGGCCGGGGTGA
>Ga0335078_10013810_pt1 | contig 11967 bp, 13 predicted proteins | sample Lox_Sample_32_FD_206711 | JGI IMG/M metagenome (GOLD analysis project Ga0335078, IMG submission 206711) | Soil microbial communities from Loxahatchee National Wildlife Refuge, Florida, United States - Lox_Sample_3.2 | ecosystem: Environmental > Terrestrial > Soil > Wetlands | place: USA... | reverse complement strand
TGACTTGCAGGGAATCGATGGCAAAAGAAGTTGGGTTAGGGGCAAGCCCGGGGGTCTGGGGGGCTGGCGCCTGAAGCCCCCCAGCAGCGCTTTAAGAAGAGAACCTGGTTTCGGCCCGAGCCGGGGTCGAGGGTTGTCACTCCAGCACACACCCAAGGGACGGGCGGGACCGGAAGATTGGCGACGCCCGTCAAAGGCACTTCGCGTACTGGGTTGAGTGCGAACAGCGGTTTCTGTAACCGCTGTACACCTCTAAGTGACGGGAAACATGAACTTAGAAACAGCTGATGTCCCATTGATGTCCCGTAGCGGCGCAAACCCCGCCGAATTGATCGATTCGGCAGAGTTGGCAAATCGCTGGAAGGTCCCCGAGTCTTGGATCCGAAACCACACCCGTGCCCGCACTCCGAAGGATGAACGCATTCCCTGCATCCGGCTGGGAAGGTACGTCCGCTTTGAATGGGGATCGCCTAGGTTGACGGAATGGCTGTCGAAAAAAAGAGAGTAGGGTGTCATCTTTCTATTGTATCTTATCTAAGCGCTAAGTTAAGATAATTGCATGAAGAAGAATCCAGCCGCACAGCAACTCGGGCGACTCGGCGGATTGGTGAGAGGAAAGCAGCTCAGCAAGGCCGAGTTGTCGGAGATGGGCAAAAAGGGCGGAAAGGCGCGTGCCAAGAAGCTGTCCGCCGCTGAGCGCAAACGGATCGCCAAGCTGGGCGTGGCCGCTCGTGAACGTAAGCGAAAGGAGAGTCAATAACCATGCACAACAGGAAACAGAACGGGACGATCATTCGCATTGGTAACCGCTGGTATGTGAGGTATTGGGAGCGGCGCAATACTGGGGGGACTATCGAGCGAAAGCGCGTTACCCATTCGATCGGTGAAGTTACGACGCGGGGGAAACGTCCGCCGGCAGACATCAAGACCGAAGCTGAGCGGCACATGGCAACCGTCAACAGCGGCACAGTTCCCGCCGAGCGAATCGTCACGATAGGGGATTTTGTCGAGCGGGTGTACTTGCCTTGGATTGAAGAACACAAGCGACCCTCGACGGCCAAGGGCTATCGAGACATTTGGGAAGATCATCTCAAACTACCGTCCGAGCAAGTTTGGCTCAAGGACACCCGTACATACCACGTTCAAAGTTGGCTCAATCAGATCGGAGCCGCTCGGCTCAGCCGGAACACTCTGAAGCACATTAAGAGTGTCGTTAGCGGCATCTTCACGCTAGCGAAGCAGCAGGACTATTTCCAGGCAGAGAACCCTGCTCGCGATTCTGCCGTCAACCCAAAGGCAGCAGAACCAAAGGAAACGTATGCATACACGCTGGAAGAGATTCAGACGATCCTTTCCCTGCTCCCCGAACCCGCAGCAACGGCCTTCGCAGTTGCGGCGTTCATGGGGTTGCGGCACGGCGAGATACAGGGCCTGCTCTGGGAAAACTACCGAGATGGGGAATTGTACGTTTCTCGCTCAATCTGGAATGGGCGTGTCTCAGACCCAAAGACTCGCAAGGGCCGTGCGCCCGTCCCAGTGATTCGGCCGCTCGCAGAGCGACTTGAATTACACCGTTTGCGCTCGGGAGACAAGAAGGCTGGCCCAATCTTTGCGAACTCCCTCGGGAATCCCCTCTCGCTGGTTAGCCTCGTCAACCGAGCGATTCTCCCAGCTCTCAATCGTTGCGAACAGTGCGGCAAGGCTGAGGCTGGCCACAAGGAAGCTACCCACGACTTTGTATGGGACTCGCGTATTCCGAAATGGAAGGGTTGGCACGCTGCACGACGTGGGTTGGGAAGCAACTTGTATCGATTGGGAGTACCGGACATGGTAATTCAACGGATTCTCAGGCACGCGAACGTGAGTACGACAGCAACGTACTACATCAAGACTGCCGCCGATGATGTCAGAGTTGCAATGGCTAGACTCGAAAGTCAGATCATGGCGTCTGGCCCCGACCAACCAGAGCTGAACAGAACACTCGTTCAACCCGGGAATATCGGTTCGATCCAGTAGTAGTATTGTGTACTAAATAGATTCTATATAGAATCTATTTTTAAATGCCGCAAAATAGGGTTAGAACAGTCGTGAGACCGCTGCGGCTCGACGAAACCGCGGACCGCCTTCTTAGTGAACTGGCAGACGCGGGCTTGCTGGGCAAAAGCAAGGCTGCTGTCGCAACGGCGATCTTGTGGCAGTGGTTTTGGGACAACCAAGAGAAACTCGCATCGCAAGGCATCAAACTGAGGAACAAGCGCTGATTCGAATGGCGGTCACGTTCGCCAATTTGGCTTCTCTCGGTTTATCCTCGTTAGTTCGGAACTGCACTCGATGACTGCTTCTCCACGCCCCCCGCTGCCGGAATTTTTGCGACCACCTGTTGTGGAGGTCACGTTGTCGGCTCAGCACGAGCCACTGACAAAGCTTCGCGGACCTCACTTGGGACTGTTCTGGGCGGCTGTACGCGACCGATTTCCAGTCGTGCAAGAATACCCGCCGCTCCCCCAAGTTATCGAGAACCTGGCGGGGGCACCTGAGCAAGAATCGGGGATGAGAGTAGAACTTCTGAAGATTCCCCCGCTATCACGTTGCTGGTTCATTAATGAGCCAGGGTCTGAACTGATCCAAGTTCAGCAGGATCGTTTTATTGCCAACTGGAGGCAAACCAACCCAGCCGAGGCTTACCCGCGGTACGAGCACGTCCGAGACATTTTCGTGGGTAACTTTGAAACGTATACTGAGTTTTTGCAGAGAGAACAACTCGGAGTAATCGTTCCAAACCAGTGTGAGGTCACTTACGTTAACCACATCCGCGCTGGAGAGGTGTTCAAGAACCCAGGCCAGTTGGGTCGAGTCTTCACGGTCTGGAACTCGCGTTACAGCGATGATTTCTTGAGCGATCCCGAAGATGTTCGATTTGCCATTCGGTATCTGATTGCAGGCGATAGTAACGATCTCATGGGCCGTTTGCACGTTGCTATTGAACCAAGATACGCATCTGACGGGTCGCTGATTTTTGTGGTTTCTTTAACGGCGCGGGGCAGACCGAGAACGCAAGATCTGAACGGAATATTGGAGTTCTTCGATCTCGCACGAAAATGGATCGTACGGGGATTTACTTCAATTACATCCAAGGAAATGCATGAGGCCTGGGGGAGACATGACAAGCGCTAGCCTGCTCTATCCGATGGGGTATGACCTAGACGAGAGTACCACTTACGCGGATGCCAGAGGCGCCACCATCGAAGGCTCACGGAATGCACTTGCCGTAGATGTGGAGAGCAATAGATTAATTGTCAGGGTCGAAGGCGAGGCACCCAAGTGGCTGGCTAACGCCATTGCCCAAGTTCAAAAGATAATGCATTTGAAGCCCGGCTGGGACTCCTACGACTCTCTCCCGCCTGATCCCAAGGCTGCGCGAGCGGCACTTCTGTACTTGGGTCAAATTATGCACGAAAAGATGCGTTGTCCAGCGATTGTACCTATGAGTTCCGGAAACATTCAGCTAGAGTGGCACGCATCAGGAGTGGACATCGAAATTGAAGTTGGACCCGAAGGGCCGGTATTTGCTTCCATCGAGGATTTGAATGGAGCCGTAGATCAATCGGGGCCCATCCGACCCGGTTCGAAGCTCCTCAATCAAGTCGCTGGCCTGCTTCCACTCAGCGCTTAATGTCCGAAGATCGTTCCAGCGCGGGAGACTTAGTCGCTCTGCCGGAGCTGATCGATGACGACGAGATTTGGCGCCGCATTCCACCAGAAAAAGTCATCTTCGACGAATCGAGAAATGTTTTTCGCCCAAGCAAGGATTCGTTCAATGACCATCCCAACGGAACTCCAATGTCCGCCTTTCTCGCCAAAGTATGCAAGGATCCGTTGCTTGCCGTTCATGATCATGAGGACTTTGCCCTTGTCGGTGTTCGGATCAAGGTTCTCCGTGAGAAAAAACTAGAGATAGTGGCGGCTCCGAAACCCGATCTGCCGCCCGGCCATGTTCACGTTGTTGGCTCCAAAACGGATTCCGTTCGGAAAGCTCTCGCCAAAAACTTCCGCTGGATAATTGACCCGCCTGATCACGTTAAGAGCGAAGCCAAAAAGAAAGCGTTGGGCAAGTAAGCGAGTTTGGCTTGCGTCAGGGACACCTGTAGGACACCAAGGGCAAACGCACCAGAATGAATATCCAGATAAACGCGGAGGGATTCGATGGTAAGCCTTTGAGGACAAAGATCTGGCGGAGAGGGAGGGATTCGAACCCTCGATACAGGTGTTAGCCCGTATAACGGTTTAGCAAACCGCCGCCTTCAGCCACTCGGCCACCTCTCCGGCGTGTTGTTCGCATGGAGCGAAAATAGGGCGCTCCTCGCGTTTTTTCTGCGCTTACTACGTTATCACAACCGCTTACCGGGATGTGTTTGTCTGAGAACCAGGGCGCGCAGTTTAAGAATCAGGGAACGATAACGGCGGCGCCGTCGATGGAATCGTTTTTCACCGCCGCCAAGGCTGCGCTGGCTTGATCCAGCGAGAACGAGGTCACCTTCGGCCGAATTCCGATGGCCGCCGCGAGTTGAAGAAAGTCGCGGGCGTCGGCGCGGGTCATGTTGGCGACGCTGCGAATCTGGCGTTCCCCCCAGAGCAGGCGGTCATAGTCGAATTGCGGCATGCGGTCGAGGTGAATGGCGTTGATTGCAACTATCCCGCCTTTGCGCAAACTGGAAAGAGCGGCAATGACAACGTCTCCGCTGGGCGCGAAGGTGACCGCGCGGTCGAGTTCGACCGGCGGCTTGTCGTTCTCGCTGCCCACCCAATCTGCTCCGAGTTCAGCCGCTAATCTGCGGTGAGAGGCTCCGCGGGTGGAAACATACACCTTGCAATTCCAGGCGCGCAGAACGTCGATGGCGAGGTGGGCCGAGGCTCCGAAGCCGAATAAACCCACGCGATCGCCCTCTCGTACTCCCGCAACGCGCAGGCTGCGGAATCCGATGATCCCTGCGCACAACAACGGCGCGGCATGGAGATCATCGAGCGATGCGGGCAGGGGAAAAACAAAATCAGCGCGTGCGGTCGCATATTCGGCATAACCTCCGTTGACGCTGTATCCGGTGAAGGTAGGAGCATCGCAAAGGTTCTCCATGTCGTTGCGGCAGTACCAGCAGGTGCCGTCGGTGCCTCCCATCCAGGAGACGCCCACGCGGGTCCCCACGGGCAACTCCTTGGTTTCCCCTTCGACCACGTCGCCGACGATCTGATGCCCGGGAATGATCTTTTCGCGCCGCATGGGTAGCTTGCCTTCGACGATGTGCAAGTCGGTGCGGCAGACTCCGCAGGCGCGGACGCGGAGCAGAACCTGGCCGGGCTTTGGCTCTGGCTGGGGTATGGTCGAAATTTGTAACGGGTACTTCGAAATCTCTTGTGGCGAAATCAGTTGTGCGGCCTTCATAGGACTACCACTACCATCTTATAGCCGCCAGTTCGACCGTCAATCCACGGAGCGCAGCTGGACAGCCGAGGGCGGCTGTCCCTACATGGATTTTGCTGGGATCGACTGGACAGCCGAGGGCGGCTGTCCCTACGTGCCTCACTCCGCGGCGCTCAGGCCACCTTTGCTGACGGCTTTTTTCAGCAAGAAGACCAGGGGCACGCAGGCGAAGCAAAGCAGCGCCATGTAACGGAAATCATCGACGTAGGACCAGAGCGCTGCCTGTCCACCGAGTGCCCGGTCGATCAAAGCATAGGCGCGCTGCAGCGCGGTTGAAGCGGATGCTCCCTGCGTGCTGAGGTAGTGCTCCAGGGCCTGCAATCGACTCTGAAATGCCGGATTCGAGGGGGTGATGGAATGACTTAATTCGGTGCGATGCAACTGCTCGTGGCGGACCACGATGGTATTGACCACAGCGATGCCGATGCTGCCGCCGATATTGCGCATCAGATTGTACAGTCCACTGGCATTGCCGATGGCCTCGTTGGGCAACTCCGACATTGTGGTTGTGGAGAGCGGCACGAACACACATCCGGAGCCGAAGCCGCTGATGACGATGGCCCAAAGGAAGGTCCACTGGGAAATTCCGAGATTTGCCTGGCCGAACCACAGGCTGCTGACGGCGAATAGAAGAAATCCAGTGGCGATCAACCAACGGTTGTCGATCTTGGTGGTAAGAATGCCGATGACGGGCATGGCCAGGATGGCCCCAACCCCTCGTGGACTGACGGCCCAGCCGGCGGCGAAGGCCGTGTAACCCATGAGTTCCTGGTAGAACAAGGGAAGGAGGGTGACCAAGCCATAGAGGGCGGCGCCGAATATCCCAATCAGAATACAGCCCAGGCGGAAATTGCGGTTGCGGAAGACGCGCAAGTTCACCAGCGGACTCTTGTGACGGAATTCGCGAATCAGGAAAGAGACGAAGGAAGTAAGCAGAATGGCCGCTGCCCAGCGAATCCAGGTGGCGCCGAACCAGTCGTCCTCCTGGCCCTTGTCGAGGATAATTTGCAGGCACCCCAGCCAGATGGCAAGCAAACCCAGGCCGATGCCATCGATCTTCCCCGCCTTCGCATTCTTGATATAGGGAGGATCTTCCACATAGCGCATGATCATGAAGATGGCAAAAATTCCAAAAGGAATGTTGATGTAAAAAGCCCAGCGCCATGAATAGGTGTCGGTCAGCCAGCCGCCGAGGGTTGGGCCCAGCACGGGGGCTACCACAACGCCGAGCCCAAACACAGCCTGGCCCAAGCCACGCTTATCGGCGGGGAAGCTTTCCAGCAGGATCGCCTGAGAAAGAGGCTGGAGCGCGCCGCCGCCAGCGCCCTGCACCGCGCGTGCGATCAGAATGAACGCCAGACTGGTAGCCGCTCCGCACATGAAGGACGAAATCGTGAAGATAACAATGCAGGTAATCAGGAAACGTTTGCGTCCGAATTTGAGAGAAAACCAACTGCTGGCGGGGAGAACGATCGCATTCGCGACCAGGTAGCTGGTGAGCACCCACGTGGCTTCGTCATTGGTGGCGGAGAGGCTGCCGGCAATGTAAGGCAAAGCCACGGCCGCGATGGAGGTATCCAGCACCTCCATGAAGGTTGCCAGCATGACCGAGATTGCAATCAGCCACGGATTCGATGCAGGCCGTACTCCCTCATCTGCCATTCCGATTCCCGCCGAAGTCAGATTGAAGCATGAATATCAAAGATGCCGCAACCGGCTACAAGGGTGCGAGGGAAATCCCCAAATGTGAGGGGTTCCGGCTATTGTTGAATGGAGAGGGCCGAGGCAGGGAACGGCATTCGCGCCGGCTCGGCTGCATCAGTCTGCGACAGCTGGCCGAGATAGAACGCAACCGCCGTGGCGCGTTGCCAGAAGCGCATGGCAAGCAGCAGAAACAAAGTGAGTTGGCTGATCAGGAAGGCTCCGGCCGCACTTGCCGGCGGGACAATGGCGTGCCAAAGCAGGATGCCACTTACGAGAATGGCGCCGGCGGCCAATACGATGACCACGTAGTTCCTCAGCAGTACCGCCCAGTTCTGCCGGAAAGCGCGAAACCCCGCGGCTAACGACTTGCGGATTGCAGGCTGATCCTGCAACACAACGTCCGCCTGTGCCAGATCGAACCAGGCGCGAATCGCAGTTGCCCCCAGGAAGATAGTCGCCATACCTGCCACCATCAGGAGGAAGGGCAGGCGCTCGTTTGAGGTACGATCGGCGGCGTTCACCAGGCTGCTTTGAACTCCGAACAAGACCCCGGTGACGATGCCCCCAATAATGATGAAGAGACAGACCAAGCGCAGAAACCGCCAGACGTTGTGTCCGCAGCTGCGAAAGAATTCCTCCCGCGAAATGCGATGGTCTGAGCTGTAGGCGAGCCACACCCCCGGCATGAACACGAAACTGACGGCAAGGCATGCCACGGCCAGCCGGGTTGAGGGTGCGCCGTGGGCGGCCGGTGTCCCCAATCGCGGATTGACAAAGAGCTCTGTCACCACGGTGACATCCATGCCATGCAAGATCCGGCCGGCGTAGAGACTGTGATCGAGAATGTTGTGCGCGGCCAGGCTGAAGGCAGATGCTCCCCACCACGCGAACACAAGGTTCAGGAGATAGAACCAAACGACATACCGCTTGTTGCGGCTGGCGATATGTGCACCCATCATCAGCAGGTTCATAAGGTCTACGTTAGCCACCAGGTTAGAAGTTGAGCAAACAGCTGCGAAACAAACATCCAGTAATTCACCAGCTTGCTGGCTGGCGCCGGGTTTGCTTCCGCAGTGTAACTGTCATTGAAATGATTGCGATCCAGGTAGATTTTGTGGTCGGGATCAATCTCAGCGGAGACCACTCGGGCCTTCTTCTTATATTCAAACCGTACCCAGCGATCCTGGCCATCCCAGTGCTCGCGGACCCTTTCGCCGTCGTCGAACCTGATCTCAACCTCTATCGGGAAAATAAAATTCTCCTTGCGGTGAATCCACACATCGGACACATACTCGGTCACGCCTTTCTGTTCGCGCAGATTTTCTTTGAACCAGTCAACCGGAATGCTACTTACCTTGTTCACTTCATAGTCCAGAACTTCGGTCCCGTAGACGGCCTGGTTGAAGTACCAGCGCAGATCCTTGCCTGAGACCTCCTCCACAGTTTTGAGAAAATCCTCTTTGCCAGGGTGGGTGAAGCGGTAGCGCAGGAAATAAATACGCATCGCCTGGCGCAAAGTGTCCTCGCCGATGAGGCTTTCCAGAGTGAGCAAGACGCTGGCAGTCTTGCCATAGCTGATTGCGCCGTAAGACGCGTCATTTCTGAACTGCCAGCCCAGCCGGGAGAGAGGATCATAATCCGGCACCCCTATATAGAAGTCACGTTGCCTCTCGCTGGCACCGCCTGTCGCCCCAAACCAATCCACCCAGGAGGTCGCCGGACCGAAAATCGAGTCCATGACCTTGACGTCGTTATAGCTGTTGATGCCCTCATCCAACCAGGCGTCCTCGAATTCGTTGGTCGCCACCATGCCGTACCAATACTGATGGCCAAATTCGTGTTCGACGGTGAACTCCGGCTCCTCGCGGATGCCCTCGGGGATGAGCCAGGAAGTTCCACCTGTGACAAAGGTCGGGTATTCCATCCCGTAAGCCTGCGATCCGGGCTCGGGATCGACCAGGGTCAGGGTCTTGTAGGGGTACGGTCCGTACCAGCGGCCATATCGGTCCATGGCCTCTTTCAGCACATGGAGATGACGGTCGAGTTGGCCCCAATGCGCTGGCTGCATCAGCAAGATCAATCTCACCGGCCCGAGGCTGCTTTGGAATGTATCCTCGTGGACCCGGTAGTGCGGACTCGCGGTCCAGGCAAAATCGTGGATGTCATCACCGTGGTAGGTCACCGTCTGAGTTCCATCGGGATTCCGGACCACGCCTACCCTGACCCCGCTCGCGCCTACCACCTCGTTTTGCGGTACCGTTAACCTGACGTCATAAACGCCGAAATCGGCAAAGAACTCCGTGCTGGCGTGAAACTGGTGGCAATTCCAGGCTCCATGCCACCACACCCCCACTTTGGGAAACCATTGCGCTCCCAGAACAAAATCCCGATCCCACCCGGTGCGGTCCAAAACCTCGGGAAATTGATCATGAAACCTGATTTTGAATTGCACTTCGCCATCGGGCGGAACCGGGCGAGGCGGTCGTACCTGCACCACTGAGCGGTCGTCCTGATTGCCGTCATCGGGATGAGTGAATTGCAATTGTGAAGTCAAATCACCCTGGTCGACGATTTCGAAGCTGCGGATTTCACTTGCGCCATAGTTGTTGGGATTCCAACCCGGGAACGGCTGCCCTCTGCCCTGACCACTGGTAGAGTCGCGCTCCCGTTCCTGCATATAGGTAGAGGCGGGTTGAAACGCGTTCAGATAGAGGTGAAAAGGAAACGTGTCGAGGGGCTTGCCGGTAAAGTTGTGGTAGGTGAGAATCTCGGTTGCGTCGAGAGTGTGAGCTTTCGCGTCGTAGCGGGCGTCGATCTCATAGTGCACCACCCGCTGGGATAACGGCGTGGGAGAGTTGATGGCCGAGACGGTGCTCGGGATGACGGTTTGCGCCCCGGACCCAGAAGCCAAGACAGCCACCAGGCAGCCCAGCAAGCCACATTTGGCCATAGCTCAGATCCCTCCCTGTGGTACGTTGCCAGTCCTGGGCCGGTTCCGTCAACGTCGATCAACCAAGCGAAGTTGCTCAAACCTATTCAAGAAAAGCCTTCATGCAGAAGAGGCTGCCTCCAGATTTTTCAAATTCGGAGGTCTCGACTATGACTGGCTTCAATCCTTCCGCGGCAAGGATTCGGGTGAGGTTCAGGGTTACGTGCGGGGTAAGATAGTGCCCATTGGCCACGATGCCGTTGCCGATAAACTGCAATGCCTCCTCGCGCTCGAGAGTGTGCACCCGCGCGAACGCCTGGCGAATCTCTTGCAGAGAAGAGCCGGCAAATGCGCCCGGGTAGATCAGTGCGGCATCACGGTTGAGGGGACAAAGGCAGGTATCGAGGTGATAACAATACTCGTCCACCAGTTCCAAAACGGTTACGGGAATATTCAGCTTGGCCATCTCGAGGCTAAACTTTTCTACCCCGCCCCGAGTAGAGCGAAAGCCGTACCCTGCCCAGATCCTCGATAGGTCGGGTTGCCAGATCAGGTCGCCGTGGCCCTCCAGATAGTCATCCTCTAGATTGAGGTCTATCACTTGATAGCCCCGCTGGCGAAACCAGTCCACGTAAAAGGCCACCTCCTTCTGGCGGGAGAGATAACGCATGCGGCTCGGGACGATGAATTTTCCCCCGCCAGGGAGTTGGCCAACAAAAACCTGGTTGGCGGCAAAAACCATGTCATCGAGGTCTCTGATAGGCTCGATCAGCTCGACCTCCACGCCCGAATTCTGCAGTGCCCGGCGCAGATTCTCCCATTGCTGGCGAGCGAGGACGCGATCGATGGAAGCGCCCATGAAAGGGTTCTTGACCTCGCGTACATCAAAAAAGGTCGGCGGGCACATGAGTGCTCTCTTGACCATAAATTGCGATGATAGCCTCTACGGTGCTTGGTCTGCCAGCCGGGAGTCCGTTGACGAAGTTTCGGCACCGCTGGCAACCATTCGTCACTGTAGCGATTCACGAATCCGCCGAAGCCGGAGAAGAGCTGCTACTTGGCGCTTTTCGGATGCCAGTCCGGAGGAAGAGTTGGTTGGTTACGTGCAAGCGCGCTTTGAAGTCCCAACCCCAGCTCCCTGGAGTTCCATGATGCTCCACAAGTGCGCGAACCCTGAATGTTCACGTCCCTTCCGCAATCTTGCCAAGGGGAAGCTCTTTCTCATCGAGACCAACGGTACGGCACCGGCCTTTCGGGGGTGGGATGGCCCGGCCGCGCGCCGCGTCGAACACTTCTGGCTTTGTGAGCTGTGCGCCTCCGTGCTAACGCTTTCCTTCGACAAGGGGCGAGGGATGGTTACAGTTCCATTGCCCGAGGCGGTGAGAAAGGGGCCCAAGGGCGCCAGCAGAGAAGCTTCGATCCCAGTTCAAACCATTACCACAAGACAGCCGGCGCTAAGGCACGCCTAGAGGGGGTCAGCCGATGACGAATGCATCCTTGCAACTGTGCACGGTGTGTGGCGAGGAAAAAGCGGCTGGGCAGACCTGGTTCTTGGTGGCCGAAAACCATGGCCAGGACCGGTTGGCAATCCTGCAATGGGAGGATGAGATCTCCTGCCGCAAAGGTATGCATCGGGCATGCTGCCCCGCCCATGTCGAGGAGCTGGTGATTCACTGGATGGCGAGCGGAACCCTGGAAGTTCCTTTTGCCGTCGCAGTCGACCGGGTGGAACGCATGCCGGGTTCATGTTTGCCGTTGGTCCGGGAGCCGGACATGCGAGGCGCCCGCAAGATCGGGGAGCTGTCCGTGCATCGCGACAGCATGGATCGGGCTTTACGCGAAAATCCGGATTCTCTGC
>Ga0335078_10013809_pt1 | contig 11967 bp, 8 predicted proteins | sample Lox_Sample_32_FD_206711 | JGI IMG/M metagenome (GOLD analysis project Ga0335078, IMG submission 206711) | Soil microbial communities from Loxahatchee National Wildlife Refuge, Florida, United States - Lox_Sample_3.2 | ecosystem: Environmental > Terrestrial > Soil > Wetlands | place: USA: Florida... | reverse complement strand
GGCCGTGTCACACACGGGCCTGATTATCGAAAGCCAGGATGCCGAGCGAGCGGATCACCTTGTGGGTGACGTAGCCGACTTCGTTGCTGCTCGCGGAGGCGGCCAGCATGCCGGTGGTCACCCAGCGATTCACCGTGAGCCCGTCCGCGTTCTTAGCGATGAAGTTCGCATCGCGATCGGCCTTCATGAGCTTGGCGACTCGATCGAGCGCCTCGTCCCATGAGATAGCCTGCCACTTGTCCGAGCCCGGCGCGCGGTACTCGGGGCGCGTCAGGCGGCTCGGGCTGTGAATGAAGTCGATGAGGGCGGCGCCCTTGGGGCACAGCGTGCCGCGATTGACCGGGTGATCCGGGTCGCCTTCGATGTGGAAGATACTCGAGCGCGCGTTTTTGGCCTTATCGCCCAGGCTGTACATGAGCACGCCGCAGGAGACGGAGCAGTACGGGCAGGTGTTGCGCGTCTCGGTCGCGCGGCTCAGCTTGAATTCGCGCACTTCGGCGAGCGCGGCGCTGGGCGAGAACCCCAGCAGCGCGAGACTCGACCCGGCCAGGGTGGCGCCAGTCACCTTGAGGAACTCGCGCCGTGTCACATCAGCCATGGCGTACCCCTCGTACATGGTTGCAGACCCGCGGAGTCTATACTCCTTAATAAGAGGGGGCCAACAGCGAGCCCGCCGGGCAGGCTCCGGCCGTCGGCGGGCGCGGGCGCCAATCGACGCCCTGGGCACCATTTGTTACGCTTTGCGGGCTACAGAAGTCGAAGCCCCAGCCCGCAGGTGCCGTTCGCCCGCGGGGTCGTTCCGATGTTCACCTCGTGCGGAGCTTCAATTTCCACCCATTGGCTAGGTGGCAGAGTGGTCATGCAGCGGCCTGCAAAGCCGTCTACGCCGGTTCGATTCCGACCCTAGCCTCCAGGTGCGTGCCGCGGTGGGGGCGGCTTGCCACCGCACACTGCACGGTACGCCTTCGGCCTGCGCGAGCGGCACTGGGTTGAAGAGGTTGTCCTGCGCCGCGATCCTGCGCACCGTGCCGAATGCCAGGGGCGCGCGGCGCGAGGAGGGCGGTCCACGGCTTCAGCCGCCGCCGCCCTTGCAATGCTTGCTGTCCGCCAGCTGCATCAGGCGCGCAAGCCTGGGATTCGACTGCAGCTGCCCGGCGAAGTCCGTGGTGAGGTCGCCGGTCTGACCGATGAGTTTCTGCTGCGTCGGCAACTGCTCTTTCCTCAACTGCTCTTTGATCGCATTGTCGCGGGCGTCCACGGTCTTCTGCGCCGCCTCCATCGCGCGTCCCCGCACCAGCCCGCCGGTGGCCAGCTCGGTGGCCGTGTCGGTAGCCGAGGCCGCGGCCATCGTCGCCGTATCCTCGGCCGACATTTTGGCCGCTGTCACCTCGTCCTTCTTGAGGTCGGCCTGTACCTGGGTGAGTGTGCTCTGGGTCGCCGCAACCTTTTGCTTATCTGGTGTCGCGTACTGCTGCTGCCTGAGCTCGGCCGTGATCTGCTGGCAGGTCATCTCCTCGTCGCCCGGCCGGGTGCCGGCCGCCGCGGACTGCGTATAGGTCTGCTGTGCAGCCTGGAACTTCTGACAGTCAGCGAACGAGACCGGCATGTTCCCGGGTGTGTTCGACATCGCCGTGATCTGCGAGCAGTCGATATTCGCGGTAGCGCCGGGGTGCGCAGCGGCAGCATTGTTGTGATGTCCGAATACTCCGCCGAGGAACGAGCCGCGCTCCTTGGCCGGCTCGTTTTGCGCGGTTGGCGCCTGCGGCTCGGCCGCCCCCGGAGCGGCGGTTCCCTGGGCGGCTGCCGACACGGCGCTGGCGGTCTGCGCGAGCAGCGGGCCGATGATGTCCTGACCGTCGCCGCTCGCCTTATTGCTGAGCGAATCGCTCTTGAGCACGTTCGTCGACCCAACGGGCATGAGCCTGTAGTCGAGCGTGACGCCATCCCCCTGCTTGAAGCTCGCCAGCGCACCGCCGGCGGTCTGCGTCGCCATTTGCTGCTCGGGCGACATCATCTGCTGCGCGGAGGGCCGCATGGCACTCGAGGCGGCCTGCTGCATGGCGGCACCGACCATCGAACCGCCCCCACGTCCGCCGAGCGCACCCAGCGGCAGCGCACTGGCTGCCATCGGGGCGAGTCGGCTGAGGCCCCCGAGTTTGCTGAACATGCTGCCGCCGCTCTGCTTCTTCTCCAGGCGCGTGTAAAGCACGTAGTCGCAGTGCTTCGTCCGCGCCTCGGCGTCCACCGGAGCGCCTGAGCTGGCGACGAGCGGCACCGCGGTCACCGACTGCCCCTGCAGCTGCGAGATGAGATTCTGCCGCACCGGTTCAGCCGCTTCCGGCGTCGCCGTCAGCTGGCCCTGCGGCAGCACCACTCCCACCGTCACCGCCTGGGCGGCGGACGCCCCGATTGACAGGGCACTGGCCGCCATCCATCCCAACGAGAAGCCCAGGTGTTTAACGCGCATTTTATGTTCGCCTCCGCTCGGCCGTCGCTGATTGGTCTCCCCACGGATAGACGCGGGGTTCGACGCGGATGTGGCTCATGCGCGTGCGTGCCGGCTGGCGGGCAGGGCACGCCGATGACATGATCCGAGGCGGCCCGCCCGGCCCGTGCCATGACAACCGCCCCCAGCCAGAACATCACCCGCCTGCTGCTCGAATGGAGCGACGGCAAAAGCGGCGCGCTGGAGAGCCTGTTTCCGTTGGTCTACGAGGAGCTGCGGGTCATCGCCCAGAGCCACCTGCGCCGCGAGCGATCGGCGCACACGCTGCAGCGCACCGCTTTGGTGCACGAAGCTTTCCTGCGCCTGGTCGATCAAAAGTCAGTCACCTGGCAATCGCGCGCGCACTTCTTTGCGCTCGCCTCGCAGATGATGCGGCGCATCCTGGTGGATCACGCCCGCAGACGCAGCACCGCCAAGCGGGGCGCCGACGCGGTGCGCGTCGACCTCGACGGCGCCCTGGAAGAGGTAAGCGGGGATCTGGATTTCGAGGAGTTCGATCAGGTGCTGCAGCGCTACGAGACGCTGGAACCGCGCTCCGGCCGTCTGGTGGAGCTGCGTTTCTTCGGCGGTCTGAGTATCGAGGAAGCCGCCTCGGTGCTCGAGATCTCGGTGGCCACCGCCAAGCGTGACTGGGCGGTGGCGCGTGCCTGGCTGCAGCGCGAGCTGACGGGCTCTTAAGGTCTGGCGGGCTTGCGCGCCGCCTGACAGGCAGCGAGGCGCGCGTGCACGGCCTGCGGGTTGCCCGCCGGGAACAGGCTAGGGCTGCACAGGGCGGGCTCGCGGATCTGGCTCCAGGTGCGCTCGCTGGCGGCGTAATACTCGCAGCCCTCCGCAAGGGCTCGGGCGCGCTGTGCCGGGTCGGTGAGGGTACCCGCCTGCGCGGTGAGCAGGTCGCCCATGCCCGATTGCGCATCTGCGATGGGGTAGAGCGCCGGCACGTCGCCGCGAGCCACGATGTCGGGCACGCTGGCGGCGGTGAGCACCTCGCCGTACGCCGCCCGCGCACCGGCAAAGTCATGCTCGCGCACCAACAGCTCCCCGAGCATCACCTGGTCGGCCGCGAGGCCGCTGCGGGCATCGGAGTACATCGGCTCGGTCTTGAAGGAAGCAATGGACTCATCCAGCGCGCGTCGCGCCTCGGCAGTGCGCGCCGCCCGCAAATGGATGTGCGCCACCCAGGCTTTGAGCACTCCCAGTCCCGGACCGCTGTCGTCCTCGAGATTCAGCGCATAGCGCTGCAGCGCCGGTGCGAGCTTCGGCAGCGCCGCCTCGGTACGCCCGCTCAACGCCAGGACGCGCCCTTGCTCAAAAGTGACCGTCACCACGTCCCACATGAGCATCGAGTTGCCGCGGTCCTGTTGCAGCAGGCGGGCCTCGGTGTCCGCCGCCTGGGACAGGGCCGCATCGGCTTCCGCCAGATGCGCACGCAGCGAGTTGACGCGACTGAGGAGCATCTGCGCATGGGCGCCGTTGCGCGCCAGTTGCGGCGTGTCCACCTGCCGGCGCAGTTGCGCGTACTGGCGCACCCCCTCCTTTACCATGCTCTCGGATTCCCGCAGCGCACCCACGTGGCTCAGCTGCACTCCCAGGTGCACCGTGAACGTGGCGATGCTCTCGCCGATGTTGGGGAGCTGCGGCTCGCGCTGCTGCAGCGCCTGGACCAGCGCCAGTGCCTGACGCGCCGAGGCCACCGACTTCAGGCGCTCACCGCTGATGTCCTGTGAGTAGGACAGCAGGTCGTAGGCGCGGCTGCGCTCGAGCTGCACCTGCGTGTCGGCGGGCTGGCGCTGCGCTACCTGATCGAGGATCTCCACGGCGCGTGCGATCTCCGGTGGCCCGCTGGGATAGTAGACGTCGGACGCGCCCATCAGCCGGTGGATGCGCGCCAGATTGAGTCCGTCCGCCACGCTGCCCGGATTGGCCCTGAAGACCGACTCGAACAGCGCAATTGCCTTGTGCAGGCTCCGGTCGGCCGCCGAGATCTCGCCGACGTTCGATTCCTGGGTATTGCCCTGCACGGCCGCGAGCTTCTGATATCCCCAGGCGAGCTCGCGCTGCAGGTTGGTGTTTCCGGCGGCGTCCTGTGACAGTTTGTCGAGGTACTGCACGGCACGATCCAGCAGGATCTTGCGTGCGGCGGTGTTGCCCGGAGTATCGGCCATTGCATTGTTGACGTCGAAGATCAGCGCGTTGGCCAGCTTGCGCGTGTCCTCGAAGCGTGCGTCCGCGCGGTGACGTTCGCTGCGCGCCACGTGCGCCTGGTAGGCAGTGAGGATCAGGCCGACCGCCAGGGCCAGCACGGCGCCGCTCACGCCGCCGACCGCGGCTTTGTTACGCCGCACGAACTTGCCGAAGCGGTAACGCCAGGAGCCTCGGTGCGCCACCACCGCGGCACCCCGCAGATAGCGGTCGATGTCTTCCGCCAGCTGCTGTACGGAGCCGTAGCGGCGCTCGGGCTCGGTGCGCATCGCCATCATGAGAATGGCGTCCAGATCCCCGGTCAGCTGCCGCTGCAGCCGCTGCGGCGTGTTCGAGCGCGCGGCGGCGACCTGGCCGGCACCCGGTTGCGACGCGGGCAGCGCGGTCAGCAGGGCCTGGATGGCGGCGCTGGCGCGGCGCGGCTCGCCCGAGCCGACGCGCTGCGTCATCCCCTGGGCGCTGCGCGCCTGCGCGCCGAAGGGCGAGCAGCCGGTGAGCAGCTCGAACAGGATGACCCCGAGCGAGAAGACATCGCTGGCGGTCGTCAGCGACTCACCGCGGATTTGTTCCGGGCTGGCATAGGCCGGGGTCAGCGGGCGAAACAGCGTGGTATCGGTAGCGGCATCCGCGGCGCGCAGCAGCTTGGCCACGCCGAAGTCCAGCAGCTTCGGTACCCCCTCGCGGGTAACCAGCATGTTGCCGGTCTTGAGGTCGCGGTGGATCACGAGTCGCTGATGGGCGAACTGCACCGCGGCGCACACCTGCTGGAACAGCCGCAGCCGCTCGAGCACCGACAGGCGCTCGCGGTCACAGTAGAGGTCGATGCGCTCGCCGTCGACCAGTTCCATGACGAGGAACGGCAGCCCATCCTCCGTGGCACCGCCATCGAGCAGTCGCGCGATGTTGGGATGGTCGAGATCCGCGAGGATCTGCCGCTCGAGGCGAAAGCGCTCCAGGATGTCACCGGTGTCGAAGCCGGCGCGCACCACTTTGATGGCCACTTCCTTCTGGTACTGGTCATCGGCGCGTCGGGCGCGGTAGACCTCGCCCATGCCGCCGCGCCCGAGCAGCGCCACGATCACATAAGCGCCGATGCGCCGCCCGGCCCAGCGATCATCGCCGGGCTCCAGCGCCTGCTGCGGCACGAAATCGGCGGCCACATGATCGAGCACGGCATCAGCATCAGCGTGCGCGGCAAGCAGCGACATGACCTCGTGCCACGCCTCGGGGTCCGAAGTCTTGAGCGCATCGAGACAGGCGGTGCGCTCCGCGCCCTGCCGTTCGGCAGCTTCGAGAAACCTCTCGCGGATGTGCTGCCAGCGGTCGGCGCCGATTCCCATGGCCGCACATTACCGCCCGACAACTCCGGGGCTCAAGGGCGCGGGCACCAGGCGTGCCAGCCCCAGGGCGGTCCGCGCCAGCTAGCCTGGAGGCGCAGCTCGGGTCGTCTCTCTAGCCGTGACAGTGCTCATCACGCTCGCCGCACTCGCGCCAGGCGTGCTCGTGATACCAGCGATGATGATCGCGATCATAGAAGCCCTCGCGGGGCTCGACGACGCAGCCGGACGCCAGCAGCGAAGTCGTGACCATCAGGGCGCCGAGCAGCACGATGAGAAACTTGCCGATGGGCCTCGAGATTGCCATGAGTGGGTCCTCCGTACCGTTACCTGCAGTCTACGCCGCCGGTAGCGCCGCAGCCGTCCGCTCAGCTCCCGCTTCAGGGTGAGCCCCGGCCTACAGAGGCGGCTCTCATAGTCGCCTTCGCGGCGCGGCCGCGCGGGAGCTCTTCGTCGGCCGACGGCTGCCGAGCGGTGAGGGCGGTCAGGAAGCGCGAGGACCAGGCGTAGATATCGTTGGCGCGGATCGCGGCGAGCTGCTTCTCGTGTCTCAGGCAGCGCTCGGTTTGCGGCATGTCGAGCGCGCGGCGCAATGCGCGACCCACTCCCCGGGTGTCCGTCGGATTCACGAGCAACGCCTCGCTCAGCTCGCGGGCGGCCCCGGCGCGCTCGGAGAGCACCAGCACCCCCGGATCGGCCGGATCCTGGGCACCGATGTATTCCTTGGCTACGAGATTCATGCCGTCACGCAGGGGTGTCACCAGGCACACACGTGCCTGGCGGAGAAATGCCATGAGGGTGCCGTGGGGGAAGTTGCGGTTGAGGTAGCGAATGGGAGTCCAGTCGACCGCCCCGAAGCGGCCGTTGATCCGTCCGGCGCTCTGCTCGAGCTGATCGCGGATCGTGCGATAAGCGCGGACACTCTGCCGTCCGAGCAGCGCGATTTGCAGGAACGTCACTTTCGTCCGGTACTCCGGGCTCTCCTCGAGGAAGTGCTGGTAGGCCTCGAAGCGCTCGAGCAGCCCCTTGCTGTAGTCGAGACGATCGACGCCGATGATGAGCTGGCGCCCGTGAAGACCCTCCGTCATGCCCTGCACGATCTCCGAGGCCCCGCCGCGTGCCGCCGCGCGCGCGATGGCGCCGACGTCGATTCCGATGGGAAAGACGCCGGTGCGCACGGGATGGTCGGCGAATACCACGCCGCTGGACAGGTTCACACGCCGCTCGCCGCACACGCGGCGCGCCGCCTCGAGAAAGGCCTGGCGATCGGTCTCGGTCTGAAAGCCGAGGAGATCGTAAGCGAGGAGGTGATGCAGCAATTCGGCGTGCACCGGCAGGACGCGCCACACCTCGTAATGCGGAAACGGCACGTGCAGGAAGAATCCGAGCGGCGTGCGGATCCCGTGCGCGCGCAGCAGGCTGCCCAGCGGAATCAGATGGTAGTCGTGTACCCAGATGCGATCGTCGAGGCGCAGGAGGGGCAGCAGATCGGTCGCGAACAGCCCGTTGACGGCCAGATACGCTTCGAAGTGACTGTCCTGGTAGCGCAGGTTGTTGAGGAAGTAATGCAGCAGCGGCCACAGGGTGCCGTTGGCGAAACCGCTGTAGTAGGGCTCCAGCAGCGGCTCCGGGATATCGATGCTCGCGAAGCACACGCCGGCGCGCCGCTGCATCTGCGGCGACGGGCGCGGCGCATCCGCCGCGCAGCTGCGGCCGCTCCAGCCGAACCACAGTCCGCCGCCGGCGCGCATCGCCGAGCGCAGACCGACCGCGAGCCCGCCGGCGGCTTCCACGCCGCGGGGGAGCGCCACGCGGTTCGAGACGCTGACCAGGCGGCTCAAACCTCGTCCTCCCAGCGACGGCTGAGCCTGATCGCCGTGGTGATGATGCCCACCATGCTGTAGGTCTGGGGGAAGTTGCCCCACAGGGTGCCGGTCAGCGGATCGACGTGCTCGGAGAGGAGGCCGACGCAGTTGCGCACCGCGAGCAGCTTCGAGAACAGCTCGCGTGCCGCCTGCAGCTGCCCGGTTCCGGCGAGCGCGTTGGCCCACCAGAATGAGCACACGGTGAAGGCATTGGTCGTGGAGCCGAAGTCGTCCGGATGGCGGTAGCGCAGCAGGAAGTCGCCGGCGCGCAGCTCGCGCTCGATGGCGGTCAGGGTGCGCATGAAGCGCGGATCGCGCCACTCGAGAATGCCGAGCTCGGGAAGCAACAGCAGGCTCGCATCGAGCACCTCCTCGTCGAAGCTCGCCGACAGCGTGCCGCGTGACTCGTCCCAGGCCCGCTCGAGCACCTGCTGCTGCAGCCGCGCGGCGCGTTCGCGCCAGTAGCGCGCTCGCTGCGGCTGGCCGAGGCGGCCGGCAATGCGGCCGAGTCGATCGCAGGCGGCCCAGCACATGGCCCCGGACAGGGTGTGGCGTCGCTCGGTACCGCGGAATTCCCAGATCCCGGCATCCGGCTGATCGAACAGCGGCAGCGCGCGCTCCCCCAACGCCTCCAGCCGCTCGAACTGCTCGACATCGCCCGGGCGCTCGAGCCGCTCATCGAAGAAGCACTGCGTGGCAGCCAGGATCACCGCGCCGTAGACGTCGTGTTGCCGCTGCCGGTAGGCGAGGTTGCCGACCCGCACCGGTCCCATGCCGGCAACCCCGGCGAGGGTGTCGACGACTCGCTCACTCAGGTCCTGCTCGCCGGTGATGCCATACACGGGCTGCAGGGGCGAGTCGCCCTGACGGACGACGACGTCGTCGAGATAACGCAGGAAGGCCTCCATGGCGTCGGTCGCGCCGAGGCGATTCATCGCCTGGACGCTGAAGTAGGCATCGCGCAGCCAGCAGTACCGGTAGTCCCAGTTCCGTCCGCTGCCTGCGGCCTCGGGGATCGAGGTGGTGGGCGCCGCGAGCACCGAGCCGTTGTCGTCGTAGCTGCACAGCTGCAGGGTGATCGCCGCCCGAATCGTCGCCTCCTGCCATTCGAAGGGAACCGCGAGTCCGCGCACCCACTGCTCCCAGTAGCGGCTCGTCGAGCGCAGCGCTTCCGCGGCGATCTCGTGCGCCGGGGCGGAAAGAGTCTCGTCGTCGCTCAGCACGAGGTCGACCGGCCGATCGAGCATGAAGACGCGCTCCTCGGCGAGGTAGGACACCGGTGCATCGGTCGTAACGCGCAGCGACTGCGTGATGTCGATGAAACGCACATGATGACTGCCGAGCTGGCGCTGGTAGGCACGCGCGCCGTAATTGCCCGCCGGGCGCAGACGAATCTGCACGGCCGGCCGGCCGCTCACCGGCTCGATCCGCCGGATGAGCATGGTGGGTCGATACAGCCGGCCCTGGCGCACATAGCGCGGACACCAGGTGAGCACACGGATGGTGTTGCCCTGCCGGTCACTGGCCATTGACTCCAGGATGGCCGTGTTGCGCCGGTACCTGAGGCTGCACTCGCTCTGCGCCACGAGCGAGATACCGAACAGTCCCCAGCCATCGGCGCTGTCGCCGCTGAGGAGTCCGCAGAAAACCGGATCGCCGTCGGGACGCGGCCAGCAGCACCAGGGCACGCTGCCGTCGGCGCGCACCAGCGCGGTGATCTGGCCGTTGCCGACGATGCCCACATCGGCCAGCACGCCCGCCGAGGTCCGCGGCTCGAGGCCGGCGGCGGCAGCAGCCATCAGCCCGAGTCCTCGCCGCGCAGACCCTGGAGCCAGGTGCGCACCTCGCGGACCGAGCGCAGCCGGGTGGACGCGCTCGTCACGCCCGCCGGATTTACCGCGACCGACAGACCGCCGGCCGCGTTCACCCATTCGAATGCCAGCTCGTCGGTGGCGTCGTCTCCGACGAACAGCGGACGGCGTCCGGCGAATGGCGGCTCGCGCATGAACTCGGCGATGGCGCTGGCCTTGCTCACGCCCTGTGGGGTGAGCTCGACGACTCTCGGGCCGAGGAGCATCTCGAGTCCGCCGCCCACCTGCGCAGCGATGGCGCGCGCGGCCTCGACGATGGCCGGCTCGAGCTCCGGGATCTGCCGAAAATGCAGTGCCAGGGCGAAGCGCTTGTCCTCGAGCCTGATGCGCGGATCCCGGGCCGCCACCTCGGCCAGGAGACCGCGGGCCAGAGCGAGCGCGCGCGCCGCGGGTGCGGCGTGCCGCGTCCGCGCGCCGCTCGCGCTGCGGCGCTCGAAGCCGTGAAGTCCGGAGACGGGAAGACGCAGCGGTGTGAGCAGCGCATCGAGCGCCTCGATGCTGCGGCCGCTCACGAGCGCAAGCGCACCGCCCGAGCGGCGCGTGAGAGTCTCGAGGAGCGCGAGGAGCGGCGCATCGGCAGCCACTGCCCGGGGATGGGGCGCATAGTCGAGGAGCGTGCCGTCCAGATCGAGAAACACGGCGTGGCGCTCGAGCGGCAGTGTCGTCGGCGGCGCGAGAGGCGGGCCGCCCGATGCGGCGGCGGACGATGGCTCCGAGGACCACGACAGCAGCATGCGCACTCCAAAAAAAAAGTGTCTCAGGGGCGGCGGAGCGTCCGACGAGCGCCAGTCCTGGCACCAGCGGCTGCATCCGCCGCCCCGAGACACCTGCGTGTCATCCGGGGTTGGGGGGCTAACACCGGCGACACAGTTCGCCTCGGCCGTCGTGCGCCCTGGGAGTCGCACTCTCGAGGCTCGAGCACACCCTAGAGCGGGTGCCTGGCGCGCAGCAGCGGCGGCATGCGCGCCCGCACGTCAGGCGGCGCCTGCGGCCGCGGTAGGCCGGCTCCTACCTGCAGGCATCCGCCGCCACGTCGAGGTGGTGCGAGGGTATGATCCGGACGATGACCTCGGTTGCCCGGCAGATGGTCGTCGTCGCCTTGCTGCTCGCAACGGTCGTGAGTCTGTTCGTTGCGGCGCAGGTAGGCCAGCGGCGTCTGGAGAATGCCAGCGCTCGCATCGAGCTCGGGGCCGAGCGGCAAGCGGCTCTCGCGGCGGTCACGCAGCTCGTGCGGCGCGCGGAGAGCAGCCAGCGCGGCTATATCCTGCTCGGCAATCCCGACTACCTCACTCCCTTCCAGGAGGCCTCGGCCGGGCTTGCGCGGGCGCTGCAACGGCTCGACTCCGCCTTTGCGGCCGCCGCGAACCCGACCCGCGGCGACGTCCAGGAGCTCGAGCGCCTGAGTGACACCAAGTTCGCCGAGATGCGCCAGACCATCGAGCTGTTCGGGACGCGCGGGCGGGCGGCTGCGGTGCAGGTCATCCGCACGGACGAGGGCGCCTCGACCATGGCTGAGATCGATGACCTTGCGGCCAGGATCGAGCAGCTCGAGAGCGGCGAGGCGCTCGAGGTGAGTCGCAGCTGGCAGGTGAATCGCTGGGTGAGCGTCGCGATCACGAGCTGCGCGCTGTTCGCGAGCGCCGGACTGCTGTTGCTCCTCAGCCGCCTGACGCTGCGGCAGTTGCGCTCGAAGGAGCGCGAGACCGAGCAGCTCACGATGCGCCAGGGCGAGCTCGAGCGTCTGGTGGAGCAGCGCACCGAGGAGCTGTCGGAGCTCTCGACGCACCTGCAGACCGTGGCGGAGCAGGAAAAAACGGCGCTGTCACGCGAGCTGCACGACGAGCTCGGCGGGTTGCTGGTGGCGGCGCGCATGGACCTGTCGTGGCTCGAGGAGCGGCTGGGGAGCGGCGACCCCGAGGTGGGGGCCTACTTCCGGCGCGTGCAGGAGGCGTTGCAGTCCGGTGTGGACATCAAGCGCCGGGTCATCGAGAGCCTGCGTCCGACGCTGCTCGACAATCTCGGGCTGGTTCCCGCCTTGAGCTGGCAGATAGCGGAGTCGTGCGCGCGCGCCGGGCTCGCGCACGTCGAGCGCTATCCTCAGCAGGAGCTCACGCTCACCTCGCAGGCATCGATCGCGGTCTTCCGCATTGTGCAGGAGGCGCTCGCCAACGTGCTCAAGCACGCGCGCG
>Ga0335078_10013808_pt1 | contig 11968 bp, 8 predicted proteins | sample Lox_Sample_32_FD_206711 | JGI IMG/M metagenome (GOLD analysis project Ga0335078, IMG submission 206711) | Soil microbial communities from Loxahatchee National Wildlife Refuge, Florida, United States - Lox_Sample_3.2 | ecosystem: Environmental > Terrestrial > Soil > Wetlands | place: USA: Florida... | reverse complement strand
TCGATATCGCGAATCTGGTGACGAACCATCAGTTGGAAGGGCAGCGGAATACGTTTCATGTGGAGTATGAGTATGCGGGGCAGTTGAAAGGCGCGGGCTACGATTTGCAGGGGCATGCCGTGGCGGCGGACACGTATCCGTATTTTCAGGCGGTGCGGCAGGACATGATTCGATACATCAATGAGTATGCGGACAAGAAGGATTTTTACGAGTTGTTTGGAACGGACATTTGCCGGTTTGTGCTGGAGAAGTATCCGCAGATTCGCAGGATTAGGCTCACGATCGATATTCCGGCGTACAAGGAGATTGATGTGGATCGGAGTGAGGAGATTGAGATGGAGCGGGAAAGAAAGTGAACAGTGAATAGGGAATAGTGAATAGAGAAAGAGCTTCGAGGTGGCGGATCGCTACGCCGGTCGTTGGAAAAGCGAAGAGAGCTGAACGCAGAGACACAGAGGGCGCAGAGAGGAAGGTTACGGCCGTTTTGCGAAGATAGTGGAACAATGCAGAAGAAGTAGCCGCATGATCAGTTTAAGTCGGCAGTGTGTCAAGCGAGGCTTGGCGTGAGCCGAATCAGTGACGGCGGAGTGATTCTTGGCGGATATCGCGATTCGATTTCGCGAGCGGCAGTCAAACAAGCTTCCGCAGTCATCACCGGGCGGCAGGCACGTTCGGGGAACTCGTCGTAGGTTCTACCCTGAAGGTGCCGACCCGTTTTGGATTTGCGGACGCCGCCCCATTGTTTGAAGAAGAAGGCGACTTTGTTTTTGCGGCATTGATTGCGAAGCGAAAGGACCCAGTCTTCCTGCATGGGGCGGGCACCGGGGCCGCTTTCGCCGCCGACGATCATCCAGTCGATGTGGCGAAGATTCAGTTCGCCGAGGTTTTCCAGTAGTGGTTCGACGGAAAGGAAGCGGACGGCGGCTTTCGCTTTTTGCAGGTCGGCAATGCGGGGGACGCCGTATTTTTTGTCTTCGACGCTGACGCCCCACCAGATGTGGGGTTGCTGGGCTGCGAATTTCAGCTTGGAATTGAGCAGGGAGCAGAGGCGTTCGGAGCGCTTGGTGAGGACTTGATAGGTGTGCCAGTTTGCTTTGGCCATGACGGTGGCGATGTCCACGATGTAATCGTCGGGGACGAAATCGTGGAAGAGGTCGCTCATGGAATTGACGAAAATCATTTTGGGCTGGCGCCAGCGGAGCGGCTCGGCGAGTTTTTCGGGAATGAGGCGCGGATCGAAGCCCTGTTCGTAGGGATGGCCTTTGACGCCGCGGAATCGTTCGGCAAAGGTTTCGGCGTAGCAGTGTTTGCAGCCGGGGCTGATTTTGGTGCAGCCACGGACAGGGTTCCAGGTCGCGTCGGTCCACTCGATTGATGATTCAATTGCCATGACCGATTCCCTGACTTCTGAGATGCAAGCATAGATAGTAAAATGAATTGTCACTATGCGGATACTGCCCTCACACTTTGCGTATGGATTGGTCTCAGTGTCTTTCAACAGGCTAATTCCCCAAAGCACAGGCAAGCCGAGCAAAAGCCCGCCAGACATAATCAAGAACAAGCCGAAGCCAACAAAAAAATAGAAGATACCGGGGTTCTTCGAAGCGCCCCCACCGATACAGCAAGCAACGGGAAAGAGTCTGACAACTATCAAAAAGTCGTAGTCACTGCACCAGATAAAACCGACAGTACGGTCGAACGGGTTATCGCTATCGCCGGGCTTATCTGCACAATAGCACTGACCGTCGTTGGAATTTGCGGAATCTGTGTTGCGATCAGAACTCTGAAAGCCTTGAGGATTCAGGCCGCCATCATGCGGCGGCAAACAGGGCACATCGCCAGACAGGCCCAAAGCATGCGCTACCAGACTACGCATTTGCGCAATTCTGTCATCCAAGCAAGGAAGGGTGCCAGGGCCGCAAAGATTAGCGCCGACGCCGCGAAGGCCAGCGCGGATGCCGCAATTGCCGCTGAGCGAGCATGGGTCATGGTTTCGCTCGAAAAGGTTCCGATTACGAGCAGCCTCCTCATTTACGGCACAAGTTGGAGAGAGGGAGAAGAATTTCATAGCGTAGGCGTTCGCGTCAGATGCATTTGCGTAAATCAAGGGAAAACGCCTGCGAAAATCATCGAAAAGAGGGCAGCCGTTGTTCTCGTAACAGAAAACAGTCCGTTGCCTGACACTCCAAACCTGGATATTGAGAGCGTTGACCCCGTCCCCTATCCTCTGCAAGCCTACCCCGGTCCGGGACAGATAGTGGATTTGAGACTTGATACGGAATATAAAATCTCGGAAAGCGAAAGAGACATGACCTCTTTCTTCGTCGTTTACGGCGTGGTCAAATACCAGCACCTCTTTTCCGAACGGATTGTGCAAACCACTTTCGGATACAAAATTAGACTGGACAGCATCCTCGAAAGGCTCATTGAACATCCCGAGTACAACAAGAACAACTAGAATTGCCAGCGCCTGAGCATAATTCGCCGATGAAAATGAATTGTGCCCCGAACCTGGGCCCTGGACTTAAATTGGGACAGCACCTCTGAGCCAGTTGAGCTAACTTACTCGTATGTAATGACGAAGTCTTTTGAGTGGAGGAATTCAGTGCGGCTAACTCTTGTCTGCACCATAGTCAGTTTAGTTTTGGTAGGTGAAATTGTGGCACAAGTTCAGACCCGAGCGGACCACGAGCCGACGACGCGGGTGGTGATGCTTGGTTCAGGGACGCCGCAGGCTCGGCCGGAGACTTCGGGGCCGGCGGTGGCGGTGGTTGCGGGCGGGCAAGTGTATTTGGTGGATGCGGGGCCGGGAGTGGTGCGGCGAGCGGCTGCGGCGGCGGAGAAAGGCGTGGCGGAGTTGCGGGTGCAGAATTTGAAGACGGTGTTTATTACGCATTTGCATTCAGACCACACGCTGGGATTGCCGGATGTGATTTTCAGTCCGTGGGTGCTGCGGCGAACGGAGCCGGTGGAGATTTATGGTCCGCGCGGGCTGGCGGCGATGGTGGAGCACATCGAGAAGGCGTGGGAGAAAGATATCGATGTGCGGATCAACGGATTGGAGCACGCGAACAAGACGGGTTATCAGGTGCACGTGCATGAGATTGCGCCGGGAGTGATTTATCACGACGCGAATGTGAAGGTGACGGCGTTTCTGGTGCCGCATGGGTCGTGGGACCAGGCGTTTGGGTACCGGTTCGATACGGCGGACCGGAGCGTAGTGCTGTCGGGCGATACGGGGCCGACGGATGCGGTGGCGAAGGCGTGCCATGGATGCGATGTGATGTTGAGTGAGGTGTACAGCGAAGCGGGGCTGAAGGAGCTGCATTCGGAGCCGCAGGAAAAATATTTTCACGCGTTTCATGTGGCGCCGAAAGAGTTGGCGGAGGAAGCGACGGAGGCGAAGCCGGGGTTGTTGGTGCTGTATCACCAGGTGTATTGGGGGAAGATGACGGCGGACGAGGTGACGGAGGAAGTGAAGAAGTTTTATGCGGGGAAGGTGGTGACGGGGAAGGATTTGGAAGTGTATTGAGGGAAGAGAGTGAATAGTGGGTAGTGAGTGGTAAGTAGTGTGGAAGAAAAACCGCGCTCTGGAAGGCGCGCACGCGGCGCTCGGCTAGTCGTGCGAGCCGGGATCCTTCGGCTACGCGGGCCGACGCGCAAAAGACGCGCGAGGGAAAAAGTCAGGCCGCTTCGCCTCAGGATGACAAAAAAGCTTGACGAAGTGGCACATGGACAACTCGGACGTGGGGAGTTGCATCTTGGGGAGTAACTCCGGTGGTTAGCCAGGTTTTGTCCCGCACTGGGCTACTACCCAAATGAAATAAAATTCGCTCGAGGCGAGAGGTGTGCCATGAAGCGAGTTCGACCAGTCCTGTGTTGGTGTGTGCTTTTCGGTTGCTGCGGTTTCTTCAGTCTTTTTGTTCTCTCCACGCAAGGTCAAACGCAGGAAAAAGATAGAGCGGGCACGGCTGCGGTTGGCAGTGCCGGGCCTGTCTCTGGTGCGGAGGCCGAAAAGGCTGACGTTCGCGATGTGCGGGAGTCTGCAAGCGGCAGCGCAAGTGAAGCCGCGGAGAAGCTGCCGGTGCGGCGGGTGGTGCTGTACAAAAATGGCGTGGGGTACTTTGAACATTTGGGGCGCGTGCGCGGGAATCAGGATGTGCACATCGATTTTACGAGCGCGCAACTGAATGACGTGCTGAAGTCGTTGACGGTGCTGGATCTGGCGGGCGGGCGAATTACCGGCGTGGACTACAACTCGGAAGCGCCGCTGGCGAGACGGTTGGCGACGCTGCGGCTGGCATTAGGAGAAAAGCCTACGGTCGCGGATTTTCTGGGCGCGGTGCGCGGAGCGAAGGTGGAAGTGCGCGCGGGAACCGCGACGCCGTTGACAGGCAGATTGCTGAGCGTGGAGCGGAAAACGCGCAGCGCGACGAACTGGACGGTGGAGACGGAAGAAATTTCGTTGATTACGGACAGCGGGGAAGTGCACAGCGTGGATTTGAATCCGACGACAAGCGTGCGAATTATCGAAAAAGATTTGGAGATGGAGGTAGGACGCTACTTGAACCTGATTGCGTCGTCGCGGGATCAAGACGTGCGGCGGATGACGATTTCGACGGCGGGAAATGGCGAGCGAAATTTGTACGTGAGCTACATCAGCGAAGTGCCAATCTGGAAGACGACGTATCGAATTGTGTTGCCGACGAAGGCGGAGAAGAAGCCATTGCTGCAAGGTTGGGCGATTGTGGACAACACGGTGGGCGAGGATTGGAACGAAGTGGAGTTGTCGCTGGTGGCGGGCGCGCCGCACTCGTTTATACAGCAGTTGTCGGAGCCGTTTTATGGGCGGCGGCCGGTAGTGCCGTTGCCGGAGAGCGTGCAGCTTTCGCCGCAGACGCATGCGGCGACGCTGTCGGGAGGAAATGGGCGGCTGAGCGGAATGGTGACGGATCCATCCGGAGCGGCGGTGGGCGGAGCGAATGTGACGCTGCAGGATGAGAACGGAGCAACCGTGGCGCAGACGAGTACGGACAGCAATGGGAATTATGGGTTTTCGTCGTTGGCGCCGGGGGCGTATCGGGTGCAGACGCAACGGCAAGGATTTAAGACGAGCGTGATTAACGGATTGAATGTGTCGCCGGGAGAGAATCAGGCGAATACGACGCTGCAGGTGGGGGCGTCGGCGGAATCGGTGATGGTGACGGCGAATTCGACCGCGCTGCAGACTGTGGAAGTGGATGCTGAGGCAGCCGCTGTAATGAAGTTGCGCGGGGTGGCGAATCGGCCGCATGTGGGAGTTGGGTCGGGAAGCGGAGGCGGCGTGGCCGGCGTGGGCGGCGGAACGTTCTACGCTGCGCCGCCGCCGAAGCCGATGTCGGCGATGATTGAGGAAGCGCGGGCGATGGGAGAAGCCGCCGCGAGTGGGCAGGAGTTGGGAGATTTGTTTGAGTACAAGTTGAAAGACAAAGTGACGCTAAAGAAAAACCAGTCGGCGCTGGTGCCGGTGGCACAGACGGAGATTGAGGCGGAAAAAGTGTCGTTGTGGAGCGGGACGACGGGATCGGGGAGGCCACTGCGGGGATTGTGGCTGAAGAATACGAGCGCGCTGACGTTGGATGGAGGAAGTTTCAGCGTGCTGGAAAACGAAGTGTTTGCGGGCGAAGGATTGACGGACCCGATCAAGCCGGGCGAGCGGCGGCTGCTTTCGTACGCGACGGATTTGGGATTATTAGTGGACGCGCAACACAGCGGCCAACCGCAGCGGGTGACGTTGGCAAAAATTTCGAAAGGAACGTTGACGCAAGTGAGCCGACTGCAGGAGCGGACGGTGTACACGGTGCGGAATCAGGACAATGCCGTGCGGACGCTGGTGATCGAGCATCCGGCGCGAGTGGAGTGGTCGCTGACGAAAGGCGCGAAAGAGCCGGAAGAGAAGGCGGCGGGGACGTACCGGTTTCGGCTGGACGTGGCGGCGAAGGCGACGGCGTCGTTGCCGGTGGACGAGGTAAGGACGCTGTCGACGAGCTACGTCGTGTCGGATTTGGGGCCGGATCAGGTGGAGTTGTTCGTGAAGCAAGGGACGATCAATGGAGAGATGGCGCAGGCGTTGAAGAAGATCATCGACCAGAAAGCGGTGGTGGCGAAGCTGGAACAGGAGATGGAAGACCGGCAAAAGGATATCGACCGGATTGTGGAAGACCAGGGACGGCTGCGGGAAAACATGAAAGCGTTGCGAGGAAGCGCGGAGGAAAAAGCGCTGCTGCAAAGGTATACGAAGCAGTTGGATGAACAAGAGACGGAGCTGGAGACGTTGCGAAGGAAAATCCGAGACACGGAAGCGGAGCGGGATAAGGCGAATGATGAGTTGGAGCGGACGATTGGGGAGTTGCAGTTGGAGGTGACGTTTTCGTAGAGAGGCGTTGGTGCGCGGCAGTTGCGTATCCGAACCTGCGGAGCGCGGCGTCAAACGGGGTAGCCTCAGGACCGAGTGCAGCGTGGAGGTTCGACATGGCACAGAGGATGAGCAGGGCGAGCCTGGCATTCGCAGGTGTGGCGACGCTCGTGATTGCTAGTTGCGGGATTGTCGGGGCGAAAGAAAAGAAGAAAGCGTTGTTGCCGGATTATGTGTTGGCGGCGCAGACCGTGATTGTGATCATTGATCCGACGGCAGGGATTCCGGTGGATGATCCAGGCGCGAACAAAACCGCGCTGGATGATGTGGAGAAGACGCTGATGGAGTGGGGCCGGTTGCGGTTGACGATGGATTTGGGACAGGCGGACCTGGTGATTGTGGTGCGAAAAGGGAGCGATAAGGTCGTGCAGCCGACGGTGACGGGCTATCCGCCGAATGACCGGCCGGTGATTGTGCAGCAGACAGACAGTTCGATTCGGATTGGGGCGCAGTCGGGGCCGCCGGTGGGAGTGCCGCCGGACCAGCAGGGCGGCGTTGGGCAAGGGAGAGAAGTGGGCCCGAGCAAGGATTCGTTTGAGGTGTATCGCGGGCAGAGTTGGCAGCCGACGTACTCGGTGACGAACGAGGAGACGCCGGTTTGGCGGTACGTGGAGAAGGATGGGTTGAAGGAGCCAGATGTGAAGGCGGTGGCGGAGTTTAAGAAAGCGGTGGACGAAGCGGTCAAGGCACAGCAAGCGCGGCAGAAGCAGCAGGGGTCGGCACAGCAGGCGAGCAAACCGTAGAGGCGCAGCTGGAGTTACTGAGAGCGAGGCGAGTGGAACGCCAAGAGGGGCCTTGCAGCGCGAGGCCGACGAACATTTTTTGCACGGCGGTGTGGATTTGGCGGTAGGCGTCCGCGCGATAGTGCCAGTGAGGAGCGGACTCGGGCGGGTTGGCAGCCATAGTGGCGTTGGCTTCGAAGACGAGAACTTCGCCATTGGCGTTAAGGCTGAAGTCGATGCCGGCGTAGTCGAGATCGAGAGTGGATTGGATGGCGGCGAGCGCCTGCATGGCGGTCGGGCCCAGGACGGCGGGCATGTCCTTGAGGAATGCAGCGTCTTCGTCGCGGTGGCGGGAGTTTTCGACCATATCAGCACTGAAGTAGTGGACTCTCCATTGATGGGAGATGGCCACGTGCCAGGGATAGAGGCGGCCGTCAATCAGCATGACGCGATACTTGCGAATTTTGCCGTCGGAGCCGCGAGCGTCGAGATATTGAATGGCGAGAAGATCGGCGCCGGGAAGCTGAGCGAGCGCGGCGGGAAGGACTTGGGCATTTTCGACGCAGAGGAAATGTTGGCCGGTGTGATAGCCGGGAGAGCGGAGGAGAAAAGGAAAGGCGAGTTGGTGGCGAGCGAGGATTGCGGCGGCGTCGGGACCGGAAAGTTCGGAGCGGGAAAGCTTGACGGTGATCGGGGTAATGACGCCGGGCAAATGGGCGAGGCGTAGCGCGTTGCCGCTGCGACTGGCGGGAAGAACCGCGGCGGGTGGATTGACGACGGGGGCGGAAGTGAGAGTGAGGAGCGGTTCGGCGGCGAGCAGGGCGCGGCTGGAGACTTCGGGATCGCCGATACCGTTGACGACGAGTTGATGCGGCGGCAGAGGCGTGCGGGAATCGTAAAATTCCGGCAGAGCGATGAAGGAATGGAAGAGGCGATTGTCGAGGAAACGGCGGAGACGGACGTTGCCGCCGGTGGCGGAAACAAGCTGGAGAACGGTGAGGGGGTCGCGGGCGCCCCGATAAGGCAGAGGGATGACGGAACGGTTTTGAAAGGCGAGGCGGCGGTGAAGGGCGGCGGTAGGCTCATCGCCTAGGGCGGCGAGCGCGTACGACAAGCCTTCGTGAGCGATGAGATTGTCGGGCTCGCGTTGCAGGGCGCGTTCGAAATGGCCGCGGGCTTCAAGGCGAAATTGCAGGGCTTGCGTTTCTTGCCCGGGTTCAACGAGGCGTTCGGTTTCTTCCAACAAAAAATTGCCGAGGTTGACGCAGCTTAGAGGGTCGTCCGGGTGGCGGGCGACGGCTTCGTAGTAAACGAGGCGCGCGGCCTTGCGATGACCCATCGCGATCAAAACGTGGCCGAGGCGGCGGAGCGCGTCAAGGTGCTGGGGATCGCGCTGGAGAACGGCGATGAAGTCATCGCGAGCTTCGACGAGGCGGCCGAGTTCTGAGAAAAGGGTGGCGCGCCGGAAGAGCAGGTCGACGGAGTTTGGGGAAGCGGCGAGGTCTCGTTCGATTTGGCGGAGTTCGACTTCAGGGAGTGGAGAAGGCTGGGGCGCGGGAGGCGGGGAAGGTGGCGCAGTTGCATTACCGGCCAGAGTGGTTGCGTCGGCTGTTGATAGCGCGCGGCCGACGGCCAAAGTTTTTTCGAGCAGGGCGTTGAGGTCGGAGTGGTTGGTGCGGTGATTGACGAGGGCGACGCGGATGGCGAGGCGACTGTCGAGAACGGTGGTGGAGGGGGCAGCGACGCCCGATTCCTGGAGTTGCATGACGAGTTCGGAGTTGAGGTCGTTGAGACGGTCGGGAGCGGCGGCGCGATAACGGAAGCAAACGATGTTGAGTTCGACGGGAGCGAGTAGTTCAAGTTCCGAATTGGCGGCGATGCGGCGTTCGAGGTAGCGAGCGAGTTCGCAAGTGCGGGCGATCGCGGCGCCGAGGGCCTGGGTGCCGAAGGTTTTGAAGGTGAACCAGGTTTTGAGGGCGCGAAAGCCGCGGGAAAGATCAGGGCCGAAATCGCAGGGCCAATCGGAACCGGCGGCGAGGCCGCGTGTGGCGCGCGGGAGATAGGCGGGGGAAGCCGCGAAGGCGTTGCAGTGAAGCGTGGCGTCGCGCACGAGCAGGAAGCCAGCGTCGTAGGGGATCTGGCCCCATTTGTGGAAGTCGAAGGCGAGCGAGTCGGCGTGCTGGATGCCGGCGAGTTTGGGGGCAAGATCGGGAGCGAGGATGGCGAGCGCCGCGAGTGCGGCGTCCACATGAAACCAGAGTCTTTCGCGATGGGCGATTTGAGCGAGAGATTCGAGCGAATCGATGGAGCCGGTGTCCACGGTGCCGGCGGAGCCGACCAGAAGAAATGGGGCGAACCCGGAATCGCGATCTTTTTGTATGGCGTGTTGGAGAGCAGTGACGTCCATGCGATGGCGGGAATCCGTGGGAATCAGGCGAAGAGAATCGGAACCGAGGCCGCAGAGGTCGAGGGCCTTGGGGATGCAAGAGTGGACGGCAGCGGAGGCGTAGGCGGTGAGAGTGTTTTGTTTTGCGGCTACGCCCCGGCGGCGGGTAGGGAGGCCGATGGCCACGTCGCGAGCGATTTTGACGGCGAGGAAATTGGCGAGGGAAGTGCCCGTAACAAAAAGCCCAGAGGCAGATTCGGGAAAATCGAAGAGGGACTGCATCCACCGCTGATTTGACGCTCGACCGCGAGGGGAATTTGAGCGCGACCACCGAGGTTGGCGTTGAGGCCAGCGGCAAGCAGTTCGGCGAGCATGCCGACGGGGGTGCCGGCACCCTGGACCCAGCCGAAAAAGGAGGGATGCGTGTTCGCGGCGGTGTAGGGGAGGATGTGGTCGAGAAATTCCTGGTGAACTTCTGCGAGTGGCGTGGGGGTGGTGGGGAGCGGAACATCGAAGCGACCACGAGTTTCGGGAGGGGCGGGTTGCCAGATCGGGCGCTGGCGAATGTTTTGAGTGTAGTCGAGGATGTCGTCGAGCATGTGGTGGGCTTGGGCGCGGAAGGATTGCCAGTCGGTAGGATCGAGGGAGGAGTCCTGCGGAAGGGTTGAAGCTGGTGTTTCTTCGAGGCCGGTGTGCGGAAGTGCTGACATGCTGGTATAGCGAGCGCTGTGCGAGACGCGGCGGCGCTCTGGAGAGGGAGCAATTCGGGGGCCGGGTGCCCGAGATTAGAGAGATGTAAGACAAACTTCGCGTCAGGCGGTCATGGGGCCGTAGAATTTCCAGGCTGGAGCGTAGTCGCGAGGCGGGCCGGCTTTGGCGAGGGCGGCGCGACACATTTCGACGGGCATATTGCCGTTGAAATAGAGCGTGTCGTGGAAGGTGCGATTGGGCATTTTGCCATCGAGGACGAATTCTTTGTGCAGGGCGTGAAATTGCAAAGCGCCGAGCATGTAGGCGCATTGATAGATGGGTTCGTAGGAGCCTTCGAAGGAGCGGCGGACTTCGCCTTCGGCGTTGGCGCGTTCGTGCCCGACGCGATCGACCAGGAAGTCCACGCACTTTTGCGCGGGCCACTGGCCGAGATGGAAGTTTAAAGAAAAGATGATGCGCGCGCAGCGATGCATGCGCCAGAAGAGCACGCCGATGCGCTGGTCGGGAGTCCGATCGTAGCCGAGATCCCACAGCAACATTTCCCAGTAAAAGGCCATGCCTTCGGTCCAGAAGGCGGTATGGAAGGGTGTGCGGTACACGCGGTAGCGCTGCGACATGTAGCCCTGCATGTGGTGGCCGGGGTTCAGTTCGTGGAAAACGGTGCCGCGCGAAAAAAATTCGTTGTTGCCGCGCATGGCTTCGAGGCGTTCGCGAGTGGATTGCGAACTGGCGGGCGAAGAAACCATGATGACGTCACCGCCGAGGAAAAATGGGCTGGTGAGCTGGGCTTGAGGAGTGAGGGCTTCTTCCCACCAGTCCTGGCGAGCGAGAGCGGGGATGGTAACGAAGTCATGGGCGTCAATGAAGGTCATGGCCTCTTTTTGAAGCTGCTGGACGAGGTAAATCATTTTGCCGGGAGCGGCGTATTCGTTTTTGACTTTCTCGAGAGCTTTCTTCCAGTCGTCGCCGAAGCCCAGTTCATTGGAAGCGCGGAGCATTTTCTTGTCGCACCAGGCGAATTCCTGATTGGCCAGGACGATGAGCTCCTCGGGCGTGTAGGCGATCATGTTGTAGCGGAGGGCTTCGACGAGCACGTCGCCGCTTTCTGGCCGCAGAGAACTCGGAGCCGAAGCGGCGGCCACCGCCTCCGAAGGGAGCTTCGGGGATGGGAGCGTTTTCGGGCGGAAGCTTTATGCCTGCGGCGGTGAGCAGGGCGCGAAGGTGCTGATCCATGGCGGAGTCAACCTGCTTGTAGAGGCCATCCACCCACCAGGCAAACTCGGGGTCGTAAAGATTGTAAAAGTCGTGCCACCACTTCAGAGCGCCGCGGAGTTCGTTGATGCGATTGGCGGCGCGGGCCAAGAGGCCAGGGCGGGGCTTGGGATCGGGAACCTTAGAGGAAGCTTTCTTGATGTCGGCGAGAGCAGCGGTGAGGGTGTCCGCAGCTTTGTGGATGTCCAGCGGCTCCATGCGGCGGCGGGCTTCTTCAAAATCGATGACAAAGGATTGGTAGGGAAGGAGCGGAGCAATTTCAGCGTTCTTGCGATCATCGTCCTTGAGTTGCTCGCGCTGGTGCTGAAGATGATTGAGGAGGAGGGTGTAGTCGATGCGGCCGTCCCAGGAGAGGGCGTCGAAATTCACGGACTGCAAAAGGTGAATCTGCGAAACGAAGAATTCATCGAGCTTGGCGCGCCG
>Ga0335078_10013807_pt1 | contig 11968 bp, 12 predicted proteins | sample Lox_Sample_32_FD_206711 | JGI IMG/M metagenome (GOLD analysis project Ga0335078, IMG submission 206711) | Soil microbial communities from Loxahatchee National Wildlife Refuge, Florida, United States - Lox_Sample_3.2 | ecosystem: Environmental > Terrestrial > Soil > Wetlands | place: USA... | reverse complement strand
CGGGCAACCTGGTCCGCATCGACCAGTCACCCCACCCGGTCATGTAAGGGACACCGGTTCCCGTGGATCCACCGCGGGGCTGAGGTCCCAAGGGGTTGCATGGTCATCCCGGCTGGTCCGGGGGGTGGCGTCGAGAACCGGTCTGAGGCAGGCCTGCGGGCCTGGCCTCGTACGACTGATTGCCACCTCTGGCCTGGCCACGGATGCCCCGGATGAGGGAAGTGGGCCGGCCCGTTCGAGGCCGGGCCCGGTTGCAGCACATGAGTGGGAGCCGCGGCTGGCCGTGGCTGCTTGGGACCGTGGCCTGATGGTGCTGCCCCCTGCGGGCGAGCCGGGCGATCCGGCATGCGACGCAAGGGAGGCAGGATGAACCACAGGCGGCTGGTCGGCATCGACCTGGGCATCGCCACGGCACACACGGTGCGAGTGCTCGATGGCGAGGGCACCATCGTGGCCAAGCGCAAGGCTTTGCCGGCCAGGGAGAGCCTGGCTGAAGTCGAGCGCGCTGCGCTGGCCGGCTGCCCGGACGGTACCCGGCTGGAGGTGGTGATCGAGCCAACCGGCCCGGCGTGGCTGCCGATAGCGGTGTTCTTCACCGCCCGCGGGCACACGGTGTTCCGGGTCTCCTCGCAGAAGGCCGCCGACCTGCGCCGGTTCTTGTCCCGGCACGCCAAGTCCAACAGCATCGACGCGGACACCCTGGCCCGGCTGCCCCTGTTCGACCCGGCCGGGCTGCGGCCGCTGGTGCTGCCCGGCGCCGAGCGGGCCGCGCTGGACCGGCGCGTCCGCGCCACCGACCGGCTCACCCGGCAAGCCGCCGAGCACAAGCGCCGGATCAAGGACCTGGCCCGCCAGCTGCTGCCGCTCAGCCCGCTGACCGGTGACCTGGGCGCCGCCGACCTGGCCGTCCTGGAACGCTACGCCGACCCGCGCGCCCTGCTCCGGCTGGGCCTGACCCGCCTGACCGCGGTGATCGCCAGGGCCTCGAACCACCACCAGGGCGCCGACCGCGGCCGCCAGTGGCTCGACGCCGCCCGTGCCGCCCTGGACCTTTACGGCGATCACCCGGCCGTGGACTTCACCGGCCTGGCCGACGAGGTCGCCACCGAGATCCGCCTGCTGCACGCCACCACCGCCGAACTCACCGCCCACGCCGCCCGCCGCGAGACCTGCTACCAGGCGGTGGACCCCGCCGGGCTCGCCCGGTCCCTGCCCGGGCTGGCCCAGGTCGGCGGCCCCGCACTGGCCGCCTGCATGGGCGACCCGGCCCGGTTCGGCCGCGCCAGCCAGTTCCGCCGCTACACCGGCCTGACCCCTAAAGCCTCCGAGACCGGCGAGACCGACCGAAAGGGCCAGCCCATGTCCAAGGCCGGCTCCTCGCTGCTGCGCACCACCCTGGTCCGCGCCGCCGACCACGCCCGCAAGCAAGACCCCCAGCTCGCACGCATCTACCACCAGCAGATGACCCAGCGCGGCAAAGACCACCTCGGCGCGCTCTGCGTCACCGCCGCCAGCCTCGCCGAACGGGCCTGGACCGTCATGCGCCGCGGAACCCCCTACATCATCTGCGACACCGACGGCCAGCCCGTCACCCCAGCCCAGGCCAGCGCGATCATCGCCGAGCACTGGACCGTGCCAGCCGAGGTACGCGCCCGCCGGCGCAGCAAGAAGACGGGGAAGGCCCCTCAGAAAGTCCTCGCAGGACAATACGCACGAGGCAACCTCCCCCGCAGCACCACTCCATCCCAGCGCGAGCGGCCCGTCAAGCCAAGCCCTTGACAACCGATCCTCTATAGGGAATCAGTGGAAGGAATCCCCGCAGGCGCACGATCCGGTCGCGTTCGGGTTGTCGATCGTGAAGCCCTGCTTCTCGATCGTGTCGACGAAGTCGATCGTGGCCCCGGCGAGGTAAGGGCTGCTCATCTTGTCGGTGACGACCTGCACGCCATGGAACGTGCTGACCACGTCACCGTCGATCTCGCGCTCGTCGAAGTACAGCTGGTAGCGCAGGCCAGAACAGCCACCGGGCTGCACCGCGATCCGCAGCCGCAGGTCGTCGCGATCCTCCTGCGCGAGCAGGCTGGTGACCTTCGCCGCCGCGACGTCGGTGAGTATGACGCCCTGAGCCATCACGTCGTCCTGAACTGTCATCTGGCTAGCTCCCGCGGTCATCGGCGCCGCGCCAGGCGCGGCTGCTTGTCCATGCACTCCAACGATATGCCCGCCGCCCTCATTCCTGGCCCAGGCGGGGCACCCCGTGAACACCAGGCCAACGCCCGGCGTATGCTCATAGTATCGTCAGTTCGACGATAAGTGGTTGACGGTACTCCGAAGCGAGGCTGGCCATGTCCGCGACATCTGCACATCTCACTCTTCCCCGGCCGGCCGGCGAGCCCGGCCCTGGTAGGAGGGCCGACCGCCAGCTCCCGCTGCTCGTGCTCGGCGCCGGCGCCGACCCGCACAGCGAGCGCGGCGTGTCCTGCCCGGGCGAGCTGCCGCCTGCCTCCGACCCTTCCCTGGTCAGGCGGGCCGAGCGGGCGCGCGCGGAGCTTGGCGACCGCGCCTTCGTGCTCGGCCACCACTACCAGCGGGACGAGGTGATCAGGTTCGCCGACGTGACCGGCGACTCGTTCAAGCTGGCCAGGGATGCGGCAGCCAGGCCCGAGGCGGAGTTCGTCATCTTCTGCGGCGTGCACTTCATGGCCGAGTCAGCGGACATCCTGACCTCCGATGCCCAGCGGGTCATCCTGCCCGACCTGGCGGCCGGGTGCTCGATGGCCGACATGGCGAGCTTCGACCAGGTCGAGGAGTGCTGGGAGACCCTGGAGGACCTCGGGCTTGCCGACGTCGTGGTGCCGGTCACCTATATGAACTCATCCGCCGACATCAAGGCCTTCACCGGGCGGCACGGCGGCACCGTCTGCACCTCGTCCAATGCCAGGCGCGCGCTGGCCTGGGCCCTGGACAAGGGCAGCAAGGTGCTCTTCCTGCCCGACCAGCACCTCGGCCGCAACACCGCGGTGCTTGAGCTCGGCCTGAGCCTGGACGACTGCGTCGTCTGGGATCCGCGCAAGCCCGACGGCGGGCTGACGCCGGACGAGTTGCGCCGGGCGACCATGATTCTCTGGCGCGGGCACTGCTCCGTGCACGGCCGGTTCACCCTTGCCGACGTCACCGACGTCCGGCGGCGCGTCCCGGGGGTCAACGTCCTTGTCCACCCCGAGTGCGTGCACGAGGTCGTCACGGCGGCCGACCAGGTCGGGTCGACGGAGAAGATCATCTCGGTGATCGAGAAGGCGCCGGCGGGCTCCGCCTGGGCCATCGGCACCGAGCTCAACCTGGTGCAGCGGCTGGCCCAGACATACCAGGACAAGACGATCGTGTTCCTCGACCGGACCGTCTGCTACTGCTCCACGATGAACCGGATCGACCTGCCGCACCTGGTCTGGGCGATGGAGTCGCTTCTGGCCGGTCAGATCGTGAATCAGGTCACGGTAGAGCCGCAGACGGCCGCGCAGGCGAGGGCCGCGCTCGACCAGATGCTCGCGCTGCCCTGACCCGGCAGGCGCCCCTTACAGGCCTGGCGCTCCCCAGACCGGAAACCAGCGCCCCAGCTCAGGCTCGATCCGCAGCTCGGTGGCGAGCACGCCGCGCACCTGCAGCTCGAGCGCGTTGTCGCGGCGCTCGCCGGACTGCGGCGCGAACGGGTAGAAGGTGCCCCGCTTGTACAGGTACACCAGGCCGAGCGGCCGTGACTTGCTGTCGGTGAAGCTGACGATCGTGCACAGCAGCTGCGGCCCGAACCCGCCTCCCTCCAGCGACGAGTTCACCGCGTGCAGGTCGGTGACCAGGCCCTCGACGTCGTCCGCGGCATGGGTGCAGATCAGCCAGGTGAAGCCGTAGGAGTCCGAGCTGACCGCGACCTTCGTCGCGCCCGCCATGCTGAGCAGGTCGCGCACGTCCTTCTCGATGTCGGCGAAGGCCTTGCCCTCGGCGGCGCGGAAGCAGACCGAGCCGGTGCCGGTCGGGACAAAGTCCGTGGCTGCCTGCAGCGTGATCGCGGCCGACGGCAGCGCGAACAGCGAGTCGAGCTTAGGCGGCACCGGCTTGGTCCGGCCGAGCAGCGTGTCGAGCAACCCCACGGCAGATCTACCTCTCAGGCGTCGGACCGGCAGCAGCCAGGCCTGGTGCTACCTGCTGAGCTGCTGGGAAATCTTGTCAAGCTCCTTGAGCCGCTTCTCGAGCGAGGGGTGCGTGGAGAAGATCGCCGACATGTTCAGCTCGCCTCGCCTGGTGGTCAGCGCCGGGGCGAAGAAGAACGCGTTCAGCGGCTCGGCCGCGCGCAGGTCCCTGGTGGGGATCCTGGCTATGTCGCCGCTCACCTTCACCAGCGCGGACGCCAGCGCGGACGGCTGGCCGGTGAGCAGCGCGCCAGACCGGTCGGCGGACAGCTCACGATACCGCGACAGCATCCTGATCAGCAGGAAGCTGATCGCGTAGACGATCATCCCGATGAGCATGATCACCAGGATGACCGGCAGCGCGTTCTGGTTGGCGCCGCCGCGGCCGCGGCCGCGGCCGCCACCGCCGAACAGCTCGGAGTAGAAGGCGAACCTGACCATGAGAGCCGCGATGATGCCGAGGAACGAGGCGATCGTCATCACGGCCACGTCCTTGTGCGCCACATGGGACATCTCGTGCGCGAGCACGCCCTCGAGCTCGCTGGTGTTGAGCCGGCGCAGCAGTCCCTCGGTCACGCAGACCACGGCCACCTTGCTGCTGCGCCCGGTGGCAAAGGCATTCGGCATGTCGGTCGGCGCGATCGCCACCCGCGGCTTGGGCATGTCAGCGAGCGCGCACAGCCGGTCGATGACGCCGTGCAACTCGGGCGCCTGCTCGGGGGTGACCAGCCGCGCTCCCGCCGTGGACAGCGCGATCCGGTCCGACCAGTAGTACGAGCCGAAGCACATGGCCCCGCCGAGCAGGATCGCGATGAAGATGATGCCGCCGTTACTCACGGTGCTGTACCTGGTCAGCAGGAGCACGACGACCAGGATGAACGCAGTGAAGACGAGCCCGATCAGGAACATCGTCGCGCCCATTCGGGCGATCAGGCCCTTATCGGTCGCATAACGCGTGCGAGCCATCGCCGCCTCCGTTTCGATCCCCGTCCGTCACGGGAAGCCGACGACTTCATTACATCTCAACTGTGCCCGTGGTTTGCGCACCGGGCGCGATGGCGGCTGACTGCGGGCAGGCAGCCCCCAGCTGCCTGCCCGAAAAAGCCCGATCCCCGCTCAGCCGGGGATCAGGCCGCCGTCGCCGAGCAGGTCGCGCACCTCGTCCAGGGTCGCCCCCTCGCGAGGCAGGATCAGGCCCGACGGCTCGAGTGCATCGGCAGGAAGGGCGGTGCCGACCTCCCGCGCCTTGGCGAGCAGCGCCTGCAGGGCCGCGGCGAAGGCCGCCTCGTCGTGCTTCTCGACGGCCGCCTCGAGGCTGGCGTCCAGTTTGTTCAGCGCATCCACGTTCGCGTCATCGACCAGCAGCTGACCCTCGCCCATGATCCGGATGATCATCAGGCCTCCCCTGAGCCCGACTGCTCCTTGGAGAAGCTCGGCCCGGACTGCGGCACCGCGTCACCGGGACCCGGCGACCCGGCGATCTGCTTGGGCGCGCTGCTGCCTGCCAGCTCGGACTTCATCCTGGCCAGCTCGGCGTCCACGCCGCTGCCCGCGCCCATCCGGTCGAGCTCGGCCTGGATGTCGTCGTGCGGCGCGCCGCCGAGCGCGTCGCTCAGCGCACCGGAGGCCATCAGCTCGTCGATCGCGCCGGCCCTGGCCTTCATCTGCTCGGTCTTGTCCTCGGCCCGCTGGATCGCCAGGCCGACGTCGCTCATCTCCTCGGAGATGCCGGTGAAGACCTCGTTGATCCTGGTCTGAGCCTCGGCCGCGGTGTAGGTGGCCTTGATGGTCTCCTTCCTGACGCGGAACGCGTCCACCTTGGCCTGCAGCCGCTGCGAGGCCGCGGTGAGCTTCTCCTCCTCGCCCTGCAGGTTGGCGTACTGCCCCTGCAGGTCGGTGAGCTGCGTCTGGACGCCCGCCTTGCGAGTCAGCGCCTCACGCGCCAGGTCCTCGCGGCCTGCCGCGAGCGCGTCGCGCGCCTGCCGGTCAAGCTTGTCGGATGACTGCTGCAGCTGGTTCATCTGCAGCTCGACCCGCTTGCGTGAGGTCGCCACGTCCGCGACCCCGCGCCGCACCTTCTGCAACAGCTCAAGCTGGGTCTGGTAGGAGTAGTCCAGGGTCTCCCGAGGATCTTCGTACTTGTCGAGGGCCTTATTAGCCTTGGCCCTGAAGATCGTCGAAACCCGCTTCATCACGCCCATAAGCGCGGCCGTCCCCTCATCGGTGTGAACCGCTGCCCCGCCGGTCAGCGAGCCGTGGCCGCCGTCCGGCGCAGCAGCGGGAAATCTTCCGCAGATGCTGGCTTCCCAGCCTATGACCTCCCGGCGGGCACGTCATCACGGCAGCCTCGCCAATGCCCGCCAAAGCCCGCGCCCGCGCCGTCCTCGGTTCGGGCGGTTCGTCCGTTCGCACCGGTAGGCTGTCAGCGTGTTCCGACGACGTGACGGCGCCGCTCCCGCCGATACCGTGAGCGAGCCCGAGTACACCTCACTCGACCAGCCGGCCAGGCAGGCGGGGAAGGGCAGGCCCACGCCCAAGCGCAGCGAGGTGGAGCGGCGCAGGCGCGAGCCTTATACCCCACCGTCGGCCGACCGCAAGACCGCTGCCGCCCAGCGCCGCGAACGCCAGACCGCGGACCGTCGCCGCCGGATGGAGGCCATGCGCAAGGGCGAGGAGTGGGCCCTGCGGCCGGTGGACCGCGGCCCGGTCAAGGCGCTCGCCAGGGACTACGTGGACTCCCGCCGCGTCATCGTCAGCGAGTACATCCTGTTCGTGGTCTTCCTGATCATCATCGCGCTGTTCTTCCTCGGCAGGGCAGAGCACGGCGGCAGCAGCTCCTACCTGGTGCTGCTGATCGAACTCGCCATCGTCGCGCTGATCGCCGCGGAGAGCCTCTACCACGGCGCCCGGGTGACCAGGCTGGTCAAGCAGCGGCTGCCCGGCCAGAGCACCCGCGGGATCACCTGGTACGTCTGCAAGCGCGCGATCAAGATCAGGAGCTCACGCATACCGCCACCCAGGGTCAGCCGCGGCCAGGAGATCTGATGGAGTTCCGCCGCCTGGGCCGCAGCGGACTGCGGATCAGCGAGATCGCGTACGGCAACTGGCTGACGCACGGCTCCCAGGTCGAGGAGGACGCCGCGAAGGCCTGCGTGGCCGCCGCGCTCGACGAGGGCATCACCACCTTCGACACCGCGGATGTCTACGCGGGCACGGCAGCCGAGTCGGTGCTCGGCAGGGCGCTGCACGGCGTGCGGCGCGAGTCGGTGGAGATCTTCACGAAGGTCTTCTGGCCGACCGGGCCCGGCCAGAACGACCGCGGCCTGTCACGCAAGCACATCATGGAGTCGGCGAACGGCTCGTTGCGGCGGCTCCAGACCGATTACGTGGACCTGTACCAGGCGCACAGGTACGACCACGGGACGCCGCTCGAGGAGACGATGCGCGCGTTCGATGACCTGGTGCGGACGGGCAAGGTGCTGTACGTCGGAGTCTCCGAGTGGCGTGCCGAGGAGATCGCGCACGCGCTGCGGATCGCCGATCAGCTTGGCCTTGACCGGATCGTCTCCAGCCAGCCGCAGTACAACATGATCTGGCGGGTGATCGAGTCCGAGGTGATACCGCTCTGCGAGGCGGAGGGGATCGGCCAGATCGTCTGGTCGCCGGTCGCCCAGGGCGCCCTGACCGGCAAGTACCTGCCAGGCGCCGCGCCGCCGGCCGGGTCGCGCGCCACCGACCCGAGCGGCTCGTCGTTCATCAAGGACTACCTCACCAGCGACATACTCGGCCGGGTTCAGCAGCTGCGGCCGGTCGCTGACCAGGCCGGCCTGTCCCTCTCGCAGCTCGCTGTGGCATGGACGCTGCAGAACCCCGGCGTCAGCGCCGCTATCGTCGGGGCCAGCCGCCCAGAGCAGGTACGCGAGAACGTCAAGGCGGCCGGGGTCAGGCTCGATCCTGACCTGATGCGCACGATCGACGAGGTGCTCGGCCCGGCAATCGTGCGGGATCCCGCGCTGACCAGGAGCCCGGCAGCGAGAAGGTAAGGCGACCGCGGACCGTCAGTCTTGCGGGTGCAGGCTCATCGGGCCGTACTCGCACCGGCCGTCTTCCATCAGGCTGACCTGGTCGACGCCGGAGTCGAGCAGGTCGCGCCAGTGCTCGCCCAGCCAGGTCTCGGCATCTCCCTGGCTGCCGAAGTTCTCCTTCGGCAGGCTCCTCGACGTTGCCGCAGTGCCGTCCGCCTTCTCGTACTGCCAGGTCCAGGTCATGCTCACACTATGGACCGGGCGCTGCCGTGGCGGCGAGCCGCCCCGCCCGACCGCACCACGTCACCCTGGCCTCTCCTGTCACTGGACCGGTCCCGCGGACCGGAAATCGGCATTGATCTGATATCCGCCGAACCGAACGGGCGAAGGCGAACCCGCGGAACTGTAAAGTTCTATGAGCAAGACCTCCCGCGGCGGACGCACCGTTATCCGCCTGGATCGGTCCGACCAAGGTGGTGACGACATTGACTAGGGTTGTCGTCGTTGGCGATCTCATGACCGACACCGTCGCGCACGCGATGCTGCCGCTGGCGAAGGGCAGTGACACCCCGGCCACGGTCACGATGCACGGCGGCGGCTCGGGCGCCAACATCGCCGCCTGGCTGGCGGTCGATGGCACCGAGGTGGCGTTCGTCGGCCGCAGGGGCGCGGACATCGCCGGCCGCAACAGGGACATGGAGCTGATGGGCTATGGCGTCGACGCCAGGCTCGTGATGGACCCCGAGCGGCCGACCGGCACCTGCGTCGTGATGATCACCCACCGCGGTGACCACACGATGATGTCCGACCCTGGCGCGAACGCGGCGCTCTCCCCCGACGACCTCCCCAAGGACCTGTTCACGCCGGGATGCCATCTGCACGTGTCCGGCTACACGCTGCTGAACACCGGGTCCCGGCCGGCCACCCTCGCGGCGATCAGCATGGCCCGCCGGGCCGGGATGACCATCTCGGTGGACGGCGCGTCGAGCGCGCCGCTCGAGCGGGTCGGCGCCGAGCCGTTCCTGCAGATGACCAACGGCGCCACGCTGCTGTTCGTCAACGCCGAGCAGGGCAAGGTGCTGACCGGCCGGGTCGAGCCGGAGCAGGCCGCCAGGGTGCTGAACGCCTGGTACCCGCACGTGGTGATGAAGCTGGGGCCAGACGGCGCGCTGTTCTACGCCAACGGCCGCCCCGACCCGTTCAGGGTGCCCGCGCCGCCGGTCGAGCGGATCGTGGACAAGACCGGCGCCGGGGACGCGTTCTGCGCCGGCTTCCTGCCGCCGTGGCTAGACAAGAAGCCCGCGGGCGAGGCTCTGACCAGCGGCTGCCGCCTCGCCGCTCGCGCCATGTCGCTGGTTGGCGCCAGGCCGCTGCTCTAGCCGCGCGGCTGGCCGAGTCCGAGCGCTGACCATACTTGGCCCATGACCGACTACCTGGACCGGCTGTTCTCGCTGGATGGCCGGGTGGCCGTCGTCACCGGCGGCAGCTCGGGCATTGGCCGTGCGATGGCCAGGGCGCTGGCCGGCGCTGGCGCGAAGGTCGTGCTTGTCGCCCGCGGCGCGGCCGCTCTTGACCAGACCGCGGCCGAGCTACGCGGCGGGGGCGCGGCGGCCGGCCTGGTCCGCGCCGACCTGGCCGAGCGCGCGGAGGTGCAGGAGGCAGCCAGGGCTGTCTGCGAGGTATTCGGCCAACCGGACATCCTGGTCAACGCGGCCGGCGTCAACATCAGGCCGCCGCTGCACCAGCTGACCGCGGCGGACTGGGACCGCTGCATCGCGGTGAACCTGACCGCTCCGTTCCTGCTCGGCCAGGTGCTCGGCGCGCCGATGGCGGCGCGCGGCTGGGGCCGGATCATCAACGTCGCGTCCCAGCAGTCCGTCCGCGCCTTCGGCAACAGCGGCGCCTACGGCGCATCCAAGGGCGGCCTCGCCTCGCTGACCAGATCGCAGGCGGAGGCCTGGGCGGCCTCGGGAGTCCGCTGCAACGCCATCGTGCCCGGGTTCGTCGCCACCCCGATGACCGCGCAGGTGGCCGCGGACCCGGAGCGCTCGGCCGCGCTGGCCGCCCGGACCATGATCGGGCGCAACGGACTCCCGTCCGACTTCGAGGGCGTCACCGTGTTCCTCGCCAGCGCCGCAAGTGACTACGTGACCGGTCAGCTGATCTTCGTGGACGGTGGCTTCTCCGCTACCTGAGCAAATGCGCCCATACCCGTCGACCTGCCGCTTGGCGGCTGCCGGGTTTGGTGCGGCTGCCCTTCCGCGCGGCATCACCGGCCGGGGACAACCAACCTGGACAACCCGGAGCAGCGCGGCCAGCCCGCGCTCCGCGCGGCCACCAGGACCAGCCCAACCACCCGGCCAAGCTCAGCCACCCCGGCCAAGCCCAACCACCCCGGCCAAGCCCAACCACCCGGCCAAGCCCAACCACCCCGGCCAGGCCCGACCAGCCGGCCAAGCCCAACCACCCCGGCCAGGCCCGACCAGCCGGCCAGGCCCGACCACCCGGCGAGGCGCGACCAGCCGGGCGGCCACCGCGGCCCGGCGAGACTGGATCCCCACATACCAGCCAAACCGGGCGTGGTCACGAGGTTGTCGCTGGAATGAATGCCACATCCACTGCGTATTCTGGGACATCCGCCACATCCATCAAGATCATCTCCGGGGACGGGACCCGGGCCATGCGATACACGGAGCGGATTGCGTAGAGTTGCCCTGATATCGCGCCGACACCGGCCCGGCTCCGGTTCGTGGCGGCGGAGCGCCGGGACCCGCCCCAAACCGCACCGCCGGCCGGGAGCAGCAGACCAAGGGCATTACGCGGATGCGAGCAGGGCCGCAGAGACCAGCGCCCCGCGACCCCACGCCGCGCAGAGACCAGCGCCCCGCGACCCCACGCCGCGCAGAGACCAGCGCCCCGCGACCCCACGCCGCGCAGAGACCAGCACCCCGCGACCCCACGCCCGCGGACGCCAGCGCCCCACGGCCCCGCGCCCCGCGGACACCAGCACCCCGCAGCCCCGCGTCCTGCGGACACCAGCACCCCGCGACCCCACGCCGCGCGGACACCACCCCACGTCACGGGGCTAGGGCAGGCGGTCGACTAGCCGCTTTGCGACGTCCGGGTGGCGATGCCGATGGCGGCGAGCAGCACCACAAGCACGATGCCGATGGCGGAGCACACGATGCCGGCGATGGCCATGCCGCGGCCGCCCTCGCCAGTTCGTCTGATCTGCCTGAGTGCGACCGACCCGAAGATGATCGAAAGGACGGCCGCCACGAAGCCGGGCACCAGGAACGCGATCCAGAGGACAAACTGGGCGATACCACAGATCAAGGCGGCGAGCGCGAACCCGTTCCGGCGCGCCGCCGGGTACCCGGGGGCGGGCGGGAAGGCCGGACCGCCGACCCCGCCGTACGCAGGCAGGCCTGGCTGCGGGTAGCCGGGCTGCGGCGGCGGGTACCGCATGGCACCCGGCTGGCCGGACCCCTGACTGGGAGAGCCGAAGCTCGGGCCGGCGGGCTGGCCGTACGCCTGGCCGGCGGGCTGACCGTACGCCTGGTCGGCGGGCTGGCCGTAGGCCTGGCCGTACGCCTGGCCGGTCACCTGGCCGAATGGCGGCTGGCCGACGGGAGCCTGGCCGACGGGAGCCTGGCCGACGGGAGCCTGGCCGACGGGAGCCTGGCCGACGGGAGCCTGGCCGAAAGGCGCCTGGCCGGAGGGAGCCTGGCCAGCCGGCGCCGCGCCGAACGACGGGCCCCG
>Ga0335078_10013806_pt1 | contig 11968 bp, 9 predicted proteins | sample Lox_Sample_32_FD_206711 | JGI IMG/M metagenome (GOLD analysis project Ga0335078, IMG submission 206711) | Soil microbial communities from Loxahatchee National Wildlife Refuge, Florida, United States - Lox_Sample_3.2 | ecosystem: Environmental > Terrestrial > Soil > Wetlands | place: USA: Florida... | reverse complement strand
CGGAGAGGGGCGAGCCGGGCCCCGACGCGCTGGCCGTCGCCATCCGCCTCACCTCCCGCGCCGGCCGAAGCGAGCGGACACGGCGTCCTGCACGGAGTAGCTCCGCTCGGTCATGGGCGCTCCTCCCAGACAGCCGACGCCGGCCGGGCGCGCGCCCGGCACCTCACCCGGGAGGTATCGGGATCCATGAAGGTTTTCATCGGATTGGCCCGGTAATCTGCCCGGAAGTAGGTCCCTTGGCAAGGGCCCGGGAGTCGCCCGGGACGCAGCTGCGCGCGCGCCTCAGCGACTCCTCCGCGCCCCGCAGGCGCGGCAGACGTCCCCGGTCGAGGGCGTGCCGCAGGACGAGCAGACAGCAGCGGGCGCCGCGCTCGCTGGCCGCGGCGCCGCGCTGCGCGCGAGCCGCATCCCGCAGCGCGGGCAGAAGGCGTCCGTGGGCGGGACAGGGGTGCGGCAGTACCGGCACGCGGGTGGCGCGGGCGCCGAGGCCGGGTCGTCGGGGAGCGGGAGCGAGCGCGTCGGCTCCAGGTCGTCGAGCGGCGTCACCGCTGCGCTCACCGCCTCAGCGCGCGCCGGCTCGAGCTCGACGGGAACCGCGGGGGCCTCGGGCGCGGGGTCGAAACCGGTGGGCTCGAGGTCGAGGAGCCGCTCCCCCTCCCCTTCGACTCCGTCGAAGTGCGTGGGCTCGAGCCCTTCGAGCGCAGCCACCTCCGGCGGGGAGAGCGGGCTCGGCTCGAGCCTCTGGCCGCAGACGGCGCACTCGTCTCCCCCCTCCTGGGCGTGCTCGCAAACGGGGCAGAGGAGCATCGGCGCAGAATATCAAAGGGCGAGCCCCGGTGGCGCGCCCCGCGGTCAGTGGACGGCGGGCTTCGCCGAGACGAGGGGCACGAAGCGGACCGGCAAGAGCGCGCGCTCCGTCAGCTGGCCGGCGTCGTCCTTCTCGACGCGGACGAGCGTCTGGACGGACTCCTCGTCCCCGATGGGGATCACCATCCGGCCGCCGGAGGCGAGCTGCTCGAGGAGGGCCGGCGGCATCCGCCTGGCGGCGGCGGTCACCGCGATGCGATCGAAGGGGGCCTCTTCCGGCCAGCCGAGCGCCCCGTCCGCCACGCGGAGCTCCACGTTCTCGAGCCCGAGCGTCCCGAGGAGCACCTGGGCGGCGCCGGCGGCCAGCTCCGCCACCACCTCGACCGAGTAGACCCGGGCGGAGAGCAGCGCGAGGAGCGCCGTCTGGTAGCCCGACCCGGTGCCGACCTCCAGGACCTTCTCGCCTCCCCGGAGCGCGAGCTCCTCCGTCATGAGGGCCACCACGTAGGGCTGCGACACGGTCTGGCCGTGGCCGATGGGGAGCGGGCCGTCGTCGTCGGCGTGGTCCCGGAGCGAGGGCGGGACGAAGAGGCGGCGCTCCACCTGGCCGAGCGCCCACAGCACGCGCTCGTCGCGGATGCCGCGGCGGTACATCTCCAGTGCCAAGGAGCGGCTCACGGGTCCTAGCCGACGCGCGCCAGGGACAGGCGCTCCGAGAAGCGGGAAAGGGCCTCCGCGGCGGCCCGGTGGTCCGGCAGGGCGAGCTCCGGGTCCTTCTCGGCGAGCGCGAGCGCCTCCTCCCGGGCCTCGTCGAGGATGGCCTCGTCCCGGTACAGGTCGGCGACCTCGAAGAGGGGGAGCCCGGCCTGTCGGGTCCCGAGGAGCTCCCCCGGGCCCCGGATGCGGAGGTCGGCCCGGGCGATCTCGAAACCGTCCTGGGAGCGAGTCATGGTGCGCAGCCGCTCCCGGGCCTCGTCCCCGGCTCGGGCGTAGTGGGCGATGAGCAGACAGTGGCTCTGGACCGCGCCCCGCCCCACCCGGCCGCGCAGCTGGTGAAGCTGGGAGAGCCCGAAGCGCTCCGCGTGCTCCACGATCATCACCGTGGCGTTCGGGACGTCGACGCCCACCTCGATGACGGTGGTGGCGACGAGCACCTGGATCCGCCCGCTGCGGAAGCGCTCCATCACCTCCTCCTTCTCGTCGGAGCTCATCTGGCCGTGGAGGAGGCCGACCCGGTGGGGCGCCAGCAGGCGGGCGAGCTCCTCGGCTCCCCCGGTGGCGTCCGCGAGGTCCGTCTTCTCCGACTCGGCGACGAGCGGGTACACCACGTACGCCTGGCGCCCCGCCTCGAGCTCGCGCCGGGCGAGGTCGTAGGCCTTCTTGCGCTGGCTGTCGCCGAAGGTGCGGGTCTCCACCGGGGTGCGCCCCGGCGGCAAACCGTCGATCTTCGACTGGTCCAGGTCTCCGTAGAAGGCCAGGGCGAGCGTCCGCGGGATGGGCGTGGCCGTCATCACGAGGACGTCCGGGCGAAGCCCCTTCTCGATGAGGCGGGCCCGCTGCAGGACCCCGAAGCGGTGCTGCTCGTCCACCACCACGAGGCCGAGTCGCTCGAACTCCACGCGCTCCTCCAGGAGGGCGTGGGTGCCGACGGCGATGCGCACCGCCCCGGCGCGCACGCCCTCGCGGGCCTGTCTCTGCGAGCGGCCCCGCGCCGCCGCCGCCACCAGTGCGACCTCGACGCCCGTGCCGGCGAGCCAGCGCCCGAGCGTGGCCCGGTGCTGCTGCGCCAGGATCTCGGTGGGCACCATGAGCGCCGCCTGGAAGCCCGAGCGGACCGCGAGGAGCATGGCCGCGAACGCCACCGCGGTCTTGCCGCTCCCCACGTCGCCCTGGAGGAGCCGGTTCATGGGCTCGGGGCGCCCCATGTCGTCGGCGATCTCCCCGAAGGCCCTCGCCTGGGACGGCGTGAGGCGGAAGGGGAGGAGCCCGAGCGCCTCCGCTCGCCGGGCCGCCGACGCGTCGAAGGCGACGCCGGGCTCGCGCCGCAGGCCCCGACGCCGAAGGGCGAGCGAGAGCTGAAGGAAGAAGAGCTCCTCGAAGACGAGTCGCCGGAAGGCGGGCGTGGCGCGGGCGCCCGCCAGCGCCACGTCGGTCCCCGCCGGCGGGAAGTGCGCTTGGGCGAGCGCCTCGGCCCGGGAGGCGAGGCCGCGGCGCCTCGCCACCTCCGGGGGAAGATCCTCCACCGCCAGCGGGGCCCATTCGTCGCAGAGCCGCTTCAGGAGCTTGCGGAGGGCCGGGTGCTGGTAGTCGGCCGGGCCGGCGTAGAAGGGGACGATGCGCCCGAAGTTCGCGGAGTCCCCCCGGCTCACCTTCTCCACCTCGGGCTGCGCCATCTGGCGCGCGCCGCCGAAGCCCTCCGTGACCGCTCCGGACACGAGCAGGCTCTCCCCGGGCGAAAGCTCCCGCTGCCGCCAGGCCGGGGGGTTGAAGAAGACGAGGTCGAGCCGGCCGCTGTCGTCGGAGGCGGCGAGGCGCAGAAGCGGCTTGCCGCTGCGCATCCGCTGCACCCGCGCGGAGCGCACGGTGACGACGGCGATGCCTTCCTCGCCCGGCCGCAGCTCCGCCACCCGGCGCACCACCGTCCGGTCCTGGTACGCCTTGGGCCAGAACTCGAGCGCCGCCTCCACGGTGGAGCGACCGCGCTCCTCGAGCAGGGCGCGCGGCGCGGGGTGGAGGCCGCCGACGGAGGCGAGCGAGGTCCCGAGCCTCCGGCGCCTCTCGGCCCGCTCCGGGGCCCCGGGCGGCAGAGCGCCCTCGGGGGAGGCGGGGGGCGCGGCGGCTCGCTCCCCGGCGGGAGGGCGCCGGAGCGCCGCCGGCCGGGCCGGCGGGGCGCCCTGCGCCCCGCGCCCGCCGGGGATGCGCCCCCGCCGGGCCAGGTCCTCCACCTCCCGGGGAACGGGGACGAGGGAAGCGAGGTGGGCGGCGATCCGGCACAGGGCGGCGGAGCGCCCCGCCGCGGGGAGCCTGTCGAAGGCCGCCGCCTCGGCGGAGAGCCTCTTCAGGGCGGAACTCTCGGGGGCCCCCGCCGCGCGGGCGCGCTCCACCACCGAGCGCACGGTGTCCCCGAGGCGGGCGAGGCGGGAGAGGCCACTCGGACCCTGGCGGGCCGCGTACTTGAGGGGCGCAATGAGCGCCTCGAGCTCGCGAGAGCCTGCCGGTGCCTCGGCGGCTTCCCTCGGCGCCATCGCCCCCCCGTCGGACGGACTGTTATCCCGGCTCGGCCGGCAGGTCCTCGTCCACGAACTCCACGGCACAGATCTCATACTCCCGGGTGCCGCCCGGCGCCTGCACTTTCACCACGTCCCCCTCGCTCTTCCCGATGAGGGCGCGGGCGATGGGGCTCGTGATGCTGATCTTCCCCTGCTTCAGGTCGGCCTCGAGCTCGCCGACGATTCGGTAGAGGACCTCGTCCCCGCTCTGGCTGTCGGCGAGCGTCACCGTGGCGCCGAAGACCACTCGGTCTCCGGAGAGGCGCGAGATGTCGATGACCTCGGCGGTCGCCACCCAGTGCTCGATCTGGGCGATGCGCCCCTCGACGTGCGACTGCTTTTCCTTGGCCGCGTGGTACTCCGCGTTCTCGGAGAGATCGCCATGGGAGCGGGCCTCGGCGATCTCCTTCACGATGCGGGGGCGCTCCACCGCCTTGAGGCGCTTGAGCTCGCCCTTCAACCGCACGAGGCCGGCCTTGGTGATGGGCTGGCGAGAACTCGACATTCGGCTGCCACCTTCCGAAAAAAATGTCGCGGCCGTCTCCGGGCATCTCCGGAGCGGCCGCTAGTTCATAGTGCGTTAGGGACGCCTCGCTGTCAACTCGCGCTAGGCCCCGGCGGGGTGGTGGTACTCCTGCAGCGACCTCACCCCGGGGCCGGGGCCGCGCGCCGCCTCCATCGCCCCCAGTGCGGCTCGCGCCCCGGTGAGGGTCGTGAAGTAGGGGATGCGGTGCATGAGGGTCTCGCGGCGGATGGAGTAGCTGTCCGCGATCTCCTTCTTCCCGGCGGTGGTGTTGATGACGAAGTTCACCTCGCCGTCGATGAGGCGGTCGACGACGCTGGGCCGGCCCTCTGCCACCTTGAGCACCCGGGTGGCCGGGATGCCGCGGTCCTCCAGGTAGGCGGCCGTCCCCGAGGTGGCGAGGACCTCGAAGCCGAGCCCCACGAGCCGGCGCGCCAGGCCAGCGGCCACGGCCTTGTCCGCGTCCTTCACGGAGACGAAGGCCCGGAGGCGTTCCCCCGAGCGAGGGAGCGGCAGGCTGTTGCCGGCGGCGGACTGGGCCTTCCAATAGGCCCCGTAGAAGTCGCTCGCGATCCCCATCACCTCGCCCGTGGACTTCATCTCCGGACCCAGCACCGGGTCGACGCCCCGGAAGCGGGCGAAGGGGAAGACCGCCTCCTTGACGGAGACATGTCTCGGCCTGGGGCTCTCGGTCACCCCTTGGCTCGCGAGGCTCTTGCCCACCATGGCGAGCGCCGCCACCTTGGCGAAGGGGACGCCGGTCGCCTTCCCCACGAAGGGGACGGTGCGGCTCGCGCGCGGGTTCACCTCGAGCACGTAGATGTCGCCGCCCTGGATGGCAAACTGGACGTTCATGAGGCCGACCACCGAGAGCTCCCGGGCGAGCGCCTGCGACTGTCGCTCGATCTCGCCGATGACGGCCTGGGTGAGGCTGAAGGGCGGGAGCGCGCACGCCGAGTCGCCGGAGTGGATGCCGGCCTCCTCGATGTGCTCCATCACCCCGCCCACCACCACGTCCCGCCCGTCCGAGACCACGTCCACGTCCACCTCGGCGGCGTCCCGGAGGAAGCGGTCCACCAGCACGGGCCGCTCGTTCGACGCCTGCACCGCCTCCGTCAGGTAGGTGGAGAGGTCCGCGTCGTCGTAGACCACCTCCATGGCGCGTCCGCCGAGCACGTAGGAGGGGCGCACCATCACCGGGTAGCCGATGCGCCGCGCCACCCGGAAGGCCTCCTCCGGGCTGCGGGCCATTCCGTTCGCCGGCTGGCGCAACCCGAGCCGGTCGATGAGCGCGGCGAAGCGCTCCCGGTCCTCGGCGCGGTCGATGGCGTCCGGCGCGGTCCCGAGGATGGGGACCCCGGCCTCCTGCAGGGGCACGGCGAGCTTGAGCGGGGTCTGGCCCCCGTACTGGACGATGAGCCCCTCTGGCTTCTCCACCCGGACGATCTCGAGCACGTCCTCGAGGGTCACCGGCTCGAAGTAGAGCCGGTCGCTCGTGTCGTAGTCGGTGGACACGGTCTCCGGGTTGCAGTTCACCATGATGGTCTCGAACCCGGCCTCCCGCAGCGCGAAGCTGGCGTGCACGCAGCAGTAGTCGAACTCGATTCCCTGGCCGATGCGGTTCGGGCCGCCCCCGAGGATCATCACCTTCCGGCGCTCGGTGGGCTGGGACTCGTCCTCCTCCTCGTAGGTCGAGTAGAGGTAGGGCGTGTAGGCCTCGAACTCGGCGGCGCAGGTATCCACTCGCTTGAACACCGGATGCACGCCGGCGTCCCAGCGGGAGCGTCGCGCCTCCGCCTCCGTGACCCTCCCCAGGGCGGCGATGCGGCGGTCGGAGAACCCCATGCGCTTCGCCACGCGCCACCCCTCCGCGTCCGCGGGAAGGCCCCCGGCGAGCACCCCCTCGTAGCGCACGAGGGAGCGGATCTCCCGGAGGAACCAGGGGTCGATGGCGGACAGGAGGTGGACCTCCTCCACCCCGAGGCCGGCCCGGAAGGCTTCCCCCACCCAGAAGATGCGGTGGGCCCGGGGCACCCGCACCTGCTCCCGGATCCGCACGAGCTCCGTCTCCGCGTAGGCGTCGCCGAGGCGCTTGCCGAGCGGGGACTCCAGGCCGCTCCGGTCGATCTCCAGCCCGCGCAGGGCCTTCTGCAGGCTCTCCTGGAAGGTGCGCCCGATGGCCATGACCTCGCCCACCGACTTCATCTGGGTGGTGAGGACGTCGTCGGCTCCCTTGAACTTCTCGAAGGCGAAGCGCGGGACCTTCGTGACCACGTAGTCGATGGTGGGCTCGAAGGAGGCCGGCGTCTCCCGGGTGATGTCGTTGCGGATCTCGTCGAGCGTGTAGCCCACGGCCAGCTTGGCGGCGATCTTGGCGATGGGGAAGCCGGTGGCCTTGGAGGCCAGGGCCGAGCTCCTCGACACCCGCGGGTTCATCTCGATCACCACCATCCGCCCGGTCTGCGGGTGGGTGCCGAACTGGATGTTGGAGCCGCCGGTATCGACCCCGATCTCCCGGATGATGCGGACGGCGGCATCCCGCATCCGCTGGTACTCCTTGTCCGATAGCGTCTGCGCCGGGGCCACGGTGATGGAGTCGCCGGTGTGGATCCCCATCGGATCCAGGTTCTCGATGCTGCAGATGATGACGACGTTGTCGTTGCGGTCGCGCATCACCTCGAGCTCGTACTCCTTCCACCCGAGGATCGACTCCTCGCAGAGGATGGTGTGCGTTGGCGAGAGATCGAGCGCCCGGTGCGCCAGTGCCTCGAATTCCTCCCGGTTGAAGGCCACGCCCCCACCCTCCCCACCCAGGGTGAAGCTCGGCCGGATGATGATGGGGAAGCCGATGCCCTCGGCCACCGCCCGGGCCTCGGCGAAGCTCGTGGCGTAGCCGCTCTTCGGCATGTCGATGCCGATGCGGCCCATGGCGCTCTTGAAGAGCTGGCGGTCTTCCGCCTTCTCGATGGCCTCGAGCGAGGCGCCGATGAGCTCCACCCCGTGGCGCGAGAGCGCCCCGCCCTTGGCAAGCGCCACCGCCAGGTTGAGCGCCGTCTGCCCGCCCAGCGTGGGGAGGAGCACGTCCGGCTTCTCCCGCGCCAGGATCTGCTCGGCCACCTCCGGGGTGATGGGCTCGATGTAGGTCCGGTCGGCGAAATCCGGATCGGTCATCACCGTGGCCGGGTTCGAGTTCAGGAGGACGACCTCGTAGCCCTCTTCCTGGAGCGCCTTGCAAGCCTGGGTTCCCGAGTAGTCAAACTCGCAGGCCTGGCCGATGACGATCGGCCCGGAGCCGACGAGCATGACCTTGCGGATGTCGGTGCGGCGGGGCATTTGGCGGCGGACCCTAGCACAACGCTCGGACGGTCGAAACGCGTCCATAACTCGGCTACTCTGCCGCCATGTCGGTCCTTCTTCTCGCCCTCTGGGCGCTCGCGGCCGCCCAGGCGGAGGCGGCGCCCTCCGGGCCGGCCGCGCCTCCGACCGCGCTGCCGGCGGCCCCCTCCCTCCTGCCCGCCGAGGCGGCGAGCCCCGGCCCGGAGCCCGCAGCCGAGGAGGTCCAGGCCCCTCCCCGACCGGACGCCGGCGTCCCGAAGGGCACTCCCGCGGCGCGCCCCCGCCCCGCGGGGAGCGCCTCCCCGCCGGCGGCTTCCCCGCCCGCTCCGCGGGCAGACCAGTCGACGCCGGACCGGGTCCGGGTGGCGGCCGCGGCCCGGCGCTTCGCCGAGGCGCTCCTCTCCCGGAAGGCAACCGAGGTGGCGGCCCTGTGCGCTTCCTCCTTCTCCTTCGACGGCCGCCTGGCTTCGGGGGCCGAGCAGGTGCGGGCGCGCTGGGAGGAGGTGCTCGCGGCGCGGGACGGGGTGCCCGAGGCGCTTCTCGACCTGGCGGTGATGCCCGTCCCCGAGGCCCAGGCGCGCCTCGGCAAGCCCCCGAAGCGGCTCGCGCCCCTGCTCACCCCGAGCGCCTGGGTGGCGGTGGCCGACCTCTCGGGGCGCGCCCTCGTCATCGTCTTCGCCCGGCAGGGCAGCGGCTTCGTGGCCACCGCCATCCACGGGTAGAGCCTCCGGCGGGCCCCGCCGGGCGATGGGAGAGCCTACTTCAGGCTCCGGACCGCCTGGGCGATCCGATCCACGCCCTTGTCGATCTGCTCCATGGAGATGGCGAAGGACAGGCGCATGTACCCGGGCGCCCCGAAGGCGGAGCCGGGCACGGCCGCGACCTTGTGGTGGTCGAGCAGGTAGGCGACGAAGTTGTCGTCCGTGCCCACCGGCTCGTTCGTGGTGGGGAGCTTCTTGCCGAGGACCTTCCCGAGGTACGGGAAGGCGTAGAAGGCTCCCCCCGGGTCGTAGCAGGTGACACCCTCGATGGCGTTCAGCTTGCCGACGATGTGCCGGCGCCGATCGTCGAAGGTCTTTCGCATCCGCTCCACCTCGTCGTCGATGGGGAGGGTGAGAGCGGCCAGCGCCGCCTTCTGGGCGATGGAGTTGGGGTTCGAGGTGGAGTTGTCCTGGAGCTTCTGCATGGCGGCGACGAGGGGCTGCGGCCCGGCCGTCCAGCCGATGCGCCAGCCGGTCATGGAGTAGGTCTTGGAGACGCCGTTCACCACCACCACCTGCGGGTGGATGGAGGGGTCGACGGTGAGGACGTTCTCGAAGCGGCCCTTGTAGACGAGCCGGTTGTAGATGTCGTCCGTCACCACCAGGATGTCCTTCCCCCTCACCTCGGCGATGATGTTCTGCAGGGTGGCCCGGCCGAACACCGCGCCCGTCGGGTTCGAGGGGCTGTTCACGATCACCGCGCGAGTGCGGGGGCTGATGGCGCGCCGGATGGCCTCGTGGCTGGGCTCGAACCCGTCCTCGTGGCGCGTCTCGACGATCACCGGCACACCCTCGGCGAGGCGCACCATGTCCGCGTAGCTCACCCAGTACGGGGCAAAGATCACCACCTCGTCGCCGGGGTTGAGGAGCGCCTGGAAGAGGTTGTAGAGGGCGTGCTTGCCGCCGCAGCTGACGATGACCTCGTTCGCCTTGTAGGAGATGCCGTGGTCCTGGGCGATCCGGCTGGCGATGGCCTCGCGGAGCTCCGGGATGCCGTTCGTGGGCGTGTACTTCGTGAACCCCTCGTCGAGGGCCTTCACCGCCGCCTGCTTGATCGCCTTCGGGGTGTCGAAATCCGGCTCGCCGGCGCCGAAGCCGACGACGTCCACACCCTTCGCCTTGAGTTCCTTGGCCTTGGCGGTGATGGCCAGGGTCGGGGAAGGCTTCACCGCATCGAGCCTCTTCGCGAGCCGCATGCTTCGATTCTCCTTGGTCTCCGGATGTCCGGCCGCCCCGGCGAAGGCCGGAACGGCGGAGCAGGATAGCAAGGGCGCACCCACTTGGGAACGCCCGGAGGGGCGGCCTTCCTACCGGGCGCGGCGCGGGAACTTCCGGGCCAGCCCGGCGGCCACGTTGGGCGGCACGAGCCCCGACACGTCCCCCCCGTAGCTCGCCACCTCCCGCACCAGGCTGCCGGTGACGTAGAAGTAGTCCTCGCCGGTCATCACGAAGACCGACTCGAACTCCGGGTCCAGCTTCCGGTTCATGTTGGCGAGCTGAAACTCGTACTCGAAGTCGGAGACGGCGCGGAGGCCTCGGAGCACCAAGTGGATGCGACGCTTCTTCGCGTACTCCACGAGCAAGGTCTCGAAGTGGTCGACCTCGACGCGCGGGTCGCCCCCCACCGCCTCGGCGATGAACGTCTTGCGCTCCTCCAGCGTGAAGAGCGGCTTCTTGGAGGGATTGTTGGCGACGGCCACCACCAGGCCGTCGAAGATCTCGAGGCCGCGCTGGATGAGGGAGAGGTGGCCGTTCGTGAGGGGGTCGAAGGATCCGGGGTAGATGGCGACTCGTGGCATCGCGCGGAGTATCGCCTAGTCGCCCCGGTAGATCGAGATACCCGTGTCCCCGTACGCTCGCCGGTCGAGGAGGGAGAGAGAGCCGTACCGCTCCGCCGGGGGCCGCCTCCGGTCGTGCTCGGCGACGGCGCGCCCTCCGGGGCGCAAAAGCCGCCCCAGATCGGAGAGCACGGCCTCGACCCCCACCGCGTAGGGAGGGTCGAGGAAGACGAGGTCGAAGGCGGCCGCCGCGAGCTGCGGCACGACCCTCTCCACCGGCTCCTCGCGGACCTCGACGCGTTCCGAGAAACCGCAGGCCGCGGCGTTCCGCCTCAGGACCCGCAGGGCTTCCCGCCCCGACTCCACGCACAGGGCGCGCTCGCAGCCGCGCGACAGCGCCTCGAGGGCCATGGCGCCGGTGCCGGAAAAGAGGTCGAGGACCGCGCCCCCCTCGAAGAACTGCCCGAGGACGTTGAACACTGCCCCGCGGACCTTGTCGCTCGTGGGCCGGGTGGCGTCGCCCCTCGGCACTTCCAGCTTCCGCCCCCGCGCCACCCCCGCCACGATGCGCACCGTCACTCCTCGCGGGCCCGCGCCAGCGCCTGGGCGAGGAGCGCCGCCGAGCCGTCGGAACGCACCGCGTCGATGAGGGAGGCGGCCTCGCCGTAGGCGCGGGCCTCGCCGCGTTCCCGGTCGGACCCGCGGGAGGCGGCCGACTCGGCCAGGCCGCCGTCGTCGGCCGCTCGGAGCGTACCGGGCGGGACGATCCTCGCGAGCCGCGCGCTCGCCTGGCCCCGGCAGGCGAGCCCGACCCCTCCCGTCGACTCGGCGAGCCGCTCCAGGGCCCGCGCCGCGGCTTCCTCCCCCCCCCCCGGCAGCGGCTCCGGGAGCCGCACGCCGGCGAGGTCGGGCGAGGCCCCGAGGGAGCCGAGCTCGGCGAGGAGGGAGAATACCTCGTCCGAGCCCGGGAGCGCGCCCGGCGCCGCCGGCAGGAGGCACTCCACCCCCAGGCCGCGCTCCAGCGCCGGCTCGGCGGCGCGGGCGAGCGCCTCGGCGCGACGGGAGGGATCGAGGGCGTCCACCTCCAGGACGAGGTGGGTCACCCCCGCCTCCACGAGCCGCTGGCTCCAGCGGAGGGAGCGGGCCTCCTCGATCGCTCCGGGCCGGAGGGACACCACCGCGCCGAGGAGGAGGGGGAGGCCGGGCGCGATCTCGTCCGCCACCTGGACGACGGCGTCGAACCAGCGCTCCGGGGCCGCGGGGCTGCGGGCCGCGAGGCCGACCACGCTCCCCGCCTCCTTGGCGGCGACGAGAGCGGCCCGCGCCACCGCCTCCTCCCCGGCCCAGACGAGGGGCACGGCGACCGCCTCCGCGACGAGGCCCCCCACCACGTCCCGCAGGGGGAGCGGACAGGCCCGCGACCCGCGCCGGAGCCGGTTCCGCACCGTGGGCGGCCGGAAGGCGAGCGCGGGCCACTCGCTGGTCCCGTCTCCC
>Ga0335078_10013805_pt1 | contig 11968 bp, 11 predicted proteins | sample Lox_Sample_32_FD_206711 | JGI IMG/M metagenome (GOLD analysis project Ga0335078, IMG submission 206711) | Soil microbial communities from Loxahatchee National Wildlife Refuge, Florida, United States - Lox_Sample_3.2 | ecosystem: Environmental > Terrestrial > Soil > Wetlands | place: USA... | reverse complement strand
CCCGCCATCCACCCCGCGCCCCACCCCACCGACCAGCGCAGCATCGGCAACTGATCCCGGAGCGCGCCCGGTCAGCCGCCAAGCCCACGGCCCGGCGGGAACTTAATGCATCGCTGATGTCATTCCGCCAGCGATCTTCCGCACGCTATCTGCGCATCGCGGCAATGACCCACCGGGCCGAGTGCACGGTTGCCCGCGCGCGACTCATAGACCTCAAAAGATGCCGTTAAGCGCCATCTGGCGCCGTAAAGGCACTCGGCAAAACTGGCCGGACTAGTCACCGCTTCGAATATCCGTCACCTGACCGATGTCTTGCCGTGCAACTTGCAGGAGATTTGTCATGCAAGTACCGGCGCGATCCAGCCCGAGCGGACCGATCGGATCATCTCGGACTGGGCGCACAGGATGAGTTGCGCGCTCCTGGGTCTCCAGCTCGCGTCGGCCTAGCAAGGAGAAAGATGGACACCACAACGCTGACCCGCCCGAAGAGGCCACAGCAGCAGCGGCGCCGCATCGCGCTCGCTGCGGGACCGGCCGCGGCCGCCGAGGCCCGCGCCGAGGTCCGGGCGGCCATTTTCGCTGGGGACGTGCCTGTGGACGCGTCCGTCGCTGCCTTGCTCACCAGCGAGCTGGTGACCAACGCGATCACGCACGAGGCGGGTGACACCATCGTCCTGGACATCATCCGGTCCTTGGGCGAACTGCGCGTGGAGGTCCACGACACGTCTTCTTCCATGCCCATGCCGGTGAACGCGTCAGCCGACGCGGAGACCGGGCGCGGGCTGATGCTGGTCGCCAGCCTGTCGGACGAATGGGGCTGGTACCGGACCCAGGCGGGCAAGGCGGTGTACTTCAGGCTGACGTTCCTGACAGACCTCGACGAGGGCGACGACCGCGGCAGCCCCGGCGGCCGGGCTGGCGAGCCCGGAGCCCCGGCAAGGCGCCGTGAAGCGCTCCTGACGCGCGCCCACCGGTCCTCGCGCCGGGCGCGGGCCAGCGCCCGGCCCAGCCGCGATTACCTCGACCCGAGGTTACGCAGCGCCGCCTCGCGGGCGATGTCTATGCGCGAATGGACGTCGAGCTTCTTGAGGATGTGCGAGACGTGGGTCCCGACGGTCCGCCGGGACAGGAAAAGCTTAGCCGCGATCTCCGGATTGGACAGGCCCCCCTCCACCAGCGCGGCGATCTTGATCTCGGTCGGCGTGAGGCTGTCCCACCCGCTCCGGGCCTGGCGGTGCTTGGTGTGCGGGCTGCGACGAATGCCATGAGCCCGGAACCTGGCCTGAAGCCGGACGGCATCCGTGACGGCGCCGAGCGAATTGTAGATCTCCACGGCCCGGGTGAACGCGGCCCGTGCCTGGTCGCGGTCGTCCATGCAGACGAAATTAACGGCCGCCGCCTCCAGGGCCTTCGCGCTGAGCAGGACCCGGCCGGCGTGGCCGTAACGCTCCGACGCGGCGACCAGCCGGGTGGCGTCATGGTCGAGCAGGCCGGAGCAGTAGAGCGCGGTCGCCTGCCGGTGCGGGATCTGCGACTCGGCGGCGAGTTCCCCGGCTCGGTCCGCGAGGGCCTTCGCGGTGTCCAGGTCGCCGATCTCCGCGGCCAGGCGGACGGCGTCGGCAAGCAGGTCCTCGAGTTCCTCGAGTTCCTCCGCGTTGCCGTCGAACCCGGCGGTCAGCTCGGCCAGCGCCTCCGCCGGCGAGCCGCGCTGCTCACGGTCGAGGCTGCGGGCCAGGGCCAGCGGGCCGATCACCCGGTTTCCGATCCGCCTGGCCTGCGGGACCGCGGCCGCCAGGTGGCCGCGGGCCACGGCGAACTCGCCGCGGTGAAAGCGGATCACGGCCGCTATGCCGAGATCGCAGCAGGAGGCGACCGGCTCCTTCAGGTCTTCGTGCAGGACCTCCACCTCGGCCAGCGCATCGTCCCAGTGCCCGGTGTCGAAGAGAAGCTGGCCCAGGGCGCTGTGCGCCTGAACAAGCCGGATCACCGTGCCGGCCTGGTCCGCCAGCCGCCGTGCCTGCCGGGCTGAGGCGAGGGCCTCCCCGTATCGGTCGAGGTTACCCAGGGCGACCGCCTTGTTGATCTGCAGCAGCAGCCGCAGGTCGGTCAGCGCCGGGTCGGCCTCGGTCACGCTCAGCGCCCGGTCGAACAGCGAGAGGGCATCGGTCATCCGCCCGCGCAACCCGGTCACCATCGTCAGCACGTGCAGTGCCCAAGCCATCGCCCAGTTGTCCGCCGCCTCCGATGCCGCGGCGAGCGCGGTACCGGCCACCCGGCCGGCGTTCTCAACCTCACCGAGATCGACGTGCGTCCGGGCCGCGAGCACCAGCAGCCGTGCCCGGTGCCTGGCCGAGATCCCGGGAGCGTCCAGGGCCCGGCTGAGCGCGGCGAGCGACTCCGCGGCCCGGCCCGCCCTCATGCTGCACTGCGCCAGCGTCCAGTGCAGGTCAACGACGAGATCAGGCTCGACGGCATGGGCCAGGGCGCGGTTGGCCACATCCTCAGCCTCGGCCGCGTCGCCGACCCGGTAGAGGGCATCGGCGAGCCGGGCCACCAGGCGGTCGTGGGGAGACGATCCGGCCGAGGAGCTGGCAACCGCCTGGCGCAGAAGCTCCGCCGCGACCCGGGGAGCCTGGCCGACCAGCAGCTCCGCGGTGTGAGCCAGCCAGCCCAGCATCCACGGATCCATCGGCTGCGCCGTACCGCCAGGCCCGTCAACCGCCCGCAGTAGCTGCCGGGCGACCCGGTCGGCCGGCGCGCCGGCCTCGGCGAGGGCGCGCCCGGCGTCGCGGTGCCAGGCGGCCCGCACCGGCCCCGGTATGACCTCGTACAGCGCCGCGCGGATCAGCGGGTGCCGGAACCCGAGGCCGTTGCCCGACTCGTCCAGCACACCGGCGGCGCGCGCCCCGTCCACGGCCGGGACCAGGTCGGCCACGCCCCGGCCGAGCACGGTCGCCAGGTCCGGCACCGCGAAGTCCACGCCCAGCAGAGCCGCCGCCTGCAGGACCTCACGCACCGGCCCGGAGACGAAGCCGAGCCGGTCCGCGATGGCCGCCGACAGGGAGCTTGGCGCGCAGCCGCTGGTCAGCTCGGCGGCTCCGGACTCGGTGATGGTCAGGCCGGAGCCGCGGGCCAGCGCGGCCACCAGTTCCGTGACGTACAGCGGGTTGCCCGCCGCGCCGCCGGCGAGCCGCCGCAGCTTGTCGTCGGGCCTGCCGCCGGCCAGGACGGCTACCAGGTCGGTCACGGCGGCCTCGGTGAGCCCGGTGAGCCCGATCCGCACCGCGTCGCCCGCCGCCCGCCGCAGCGCGAGCAGGTCTTCCCGCTGGGGCACCGGGCGCATCATCCCCACGAGCAGCAGCGGCGCCTGCCGGACCGACCTGGCCAGCCGGCCCCACAGCGCGATGCTGGCCTGGTCGGCCCACTGGAGGTCGTCGATGACCAGGACCGCCGGCTGCTCGGCGCACTGCTCGGCGACGAGCGCCAGTAACTGCTCCGCGAGCGCCGCCGACACGTCCGTGCCGCGGTCGGCCGCCAGCTCACCGCGCAGCAGCCGCACGATCGTGTCCCGCCGGGGGCTTGCGGAGGGCTCGCGTACCCGCAGCCCGTCGAGGAAGGGCAGCAGCGGCAGCGCCTGCCCCAGCTCGTCGCCCGCGCCCCAGAACGCCTGGCAGCCGGCTTCCGCCGCGTCGGCCAGGGCGGCCCGCACCAGCGCGGACTTGCCGATTCCCGGCTCGCCCTCGATCAGCACCGACCGTCCCCGCCCGTCGGCCGCCTCGCGCACGAGCTTGCCCAGCAGCGCCAGCTCGGCGCCGCGGCCGATCAGCGCGCTGCCCAGGGCCGCGGTGGGCACGACAGACACGCCGTAAAGCATACTACTAGAACAATAAGGCGACAAGCGGTCTTTTCAGTAACAAAATTCGCCGCCTCGTGACTCGGGTCGGCACTAACGACATCGCCCTCCCGCGCGCAACTCGTGGTGAAAGTTGCACGGATGCTTGCAGTACACGGCCACGTCAATATTCTCACGCACGAAGATGTGAATGTTGCCTGAAAGGGATAGGCAGAAATTGCGAGGTCCATTTCAGCCCGGACAAATACTAGATAATGCTACTCGCGCTGCTTATGATGACCGCAAGGCCAGGAAATAAAAATCCACGCCGCAGATATACCGTGCAGGCCGGCTGCCCACTGCGGGCCCGGGCCTCGGGGAAATTGCCATGGAGGAGTCATGCGCTGTGGACGAGTCATCTTTATCTCCGCTGTCCTGGCGCTCGGCGCGGCAGGATCGGCGCTGGCGGGCACGGCGATAGCTGGGGCGGCCACGCACGCCCCCACCGTCGTCCACGTGCAGGCCGGACCCCCGATGAACCCCGAGGTCTTTTACAACGGGTGAGCCGCGGCATCCGCAACTCAACCGTCACCAGCCGACAGGACCCGGCTCCCCTTGGGCAACCTGGCGCGTTGCCCCGGCGCTGCCGCCACGTTCCGCCCGCCCAGCACGACCGGCGGGCGAGTTCCCGCAGGCGCCGTCAGCGACGGGCAGCCGGCTCGGCAGCTTGCCGCGCGTCACGCAGTGCTGCCTGGTAGCCCCGCACGAACGGGCCGGTCGGAGTGAAGGACCACCGATCGAAGCCGACGGGATCCAGCAAGGTGCCAAGGTCGTCGGCCAGCGGCGCGAACCAGGCCGGAGGTCGGTCCGGGCCCGACCGCGGCACCGCCCAGCGCCGTCTTCCGTGACCGCGCCCATTCGCGCAGGTCGAACCCTATTGAGAACGATAGGCAGCTTCTACTCGGGCACAGCACCCGTGATCGTGGCTCGAAGCCAGGGAAAGCCATGGTGATCAGGGAAGGCGCCGGCAGCGTACTACGCTGAACCGCGCGGCGAAATACTTCCGTGAGCCGCACGAGGAGCCAGCCAGTCAATGAGGGCACGTTACCTGCGGTGCGCCAGCGAAGACGGCGTTATCTGCTACATAGCGGGACTTTCGCCGAAGACCGTGATCTTGGACGTCGAGCCTATTGTTGCCAGATGGAATACAGGCGCGCCGGAGCTGGACAGCGGCATAGGGCGTTTCCTGGACAGGCTCACGGCGATTCCGGGAATAGAATGCATAGGGTTCGTGACCAACTCGCGCAGGCACGCCCTGGCCGCCGGCGTGAGCAAGGTCAGGACTTTCTATGTGTCCTCCGCTCATAAGCCCTTCCGGGCCGGACGATACCGGGGCCTTCCGCGGCCGGGGGTCGTCATAGGGGACCAGCTGGCCACCGACGGCATCCTGGCATGGCGCCTGGATTTCACCTTTATTCATTACTGCCCGCGCGGGGAAGGATCTCCTGCCGGGGTCAGAATCATGCACCTGGCCGGGTCGGCGCTGCGACCGCTTTTCTTCAGCGCGGCCCGGGAGCCACGCTAATGCCGCAGCTTTCCTGAATCGCAGCGCCCGGCAGATATCGCTACCGGCCGCGCCTCGGCCGGCCGGCCGGCCGAGGCAAGAGATCGCCAGACACCGCGAGCCGGGCAGGCGCCCGAAGCCGGCAAGCCACAGAAAACGGGGCAAGCGGCGACGCGGCACACTCCAGCCCGGCAGGCAGCGTTCGCTGCGGGCCCGCGGCGTGACGCGCCGCCGCACCCCGGCGTCTAGTGCGGCTCTATGCCCCGCGAGCTGGCGAGTTCCTCGAGTCCGTATCGCTCCACATGCTCACGGTCGGCGAGGCTGATCGTGCGCGATCCCTGAGCGGCGAGCCTCTCGTTGATCTCGTCAAAATGCTCCCGCACCAGCGCCTTCTCCGCGTCGGTCACCCTCCCCTTGTGAGGCTTGCCCGCATGCGTCGCGTCGGTGTAGTCGGTGCGGTCACCGCGGGCCGGGCTGACAGCGGCGGCCTTAGGACTCCGCCTGGCCGGCCGGGCGGTGATGAGGACCTCGCTCATCGGCCTGTCCGTAGCGAGCTTGTCGAAGGAATCCGCATCCATGGCCACCCGGTGCGGCTCCGGTTCACCGGGGATATACAGGTCCATCACCGCCACCCGCAGGGCGGCCTTCTCCATTGCCCTGGCCTCGTCGGTGAGGGCCTCGATCTCCACCGGGCTGTCACCAAGCTCGGGATGCTCGTGAACCACGATGCGGGCCACCGCATCATCCCTGGTGATGATCTCGCCGCTGAGGTCGCTGAACCTGACGGTCTTCTGACCCACTGAGCACGCCTCCTGCACGTCGATAACTACATGTCGGTCAACTATGGTCCTGCGGCGCGCGTCGCCCTGCCCGTGCCCCTGCCGAGCATCGGCCGCCTCAGCGCGGGCACGTGCTCACCCTGCACCAAGCCTCCGCGGCTGTCAAACATATGTTCGATGCCGGCGTGGCGCGGATCCGGTCGGCGGCGGATCCGGTCAGCGGCCGAGCCGGGCACGGGCCAGGCCCGGAAGCGCAGCCAGCCCGGTGACGGGACGGAACCTGTCCGACGCGGCGAGCAGGGCCTGGTACTCGTCGTCGGTGAGCTCGATCTCCGCCGCCGCGACGTTGCTCTCCAACTGCTCCACGCTGGACGCACCCGGGATCGCAACCACGGCCGGGCGGTGGATCGCCCAGGCCAGCGCGATCTGCGCCGGGCTCGCCGCGTGCGCATCCGCCACCGCGCGCAGGGCCGCGATCAGGCCCTCGGCACGCTCCAGGCTCTCCGGGAGGAACAGCGGGCTAACCGCTCGTACCCGGTTCGACGGCCGGCTGTCGCGGTGGTATTTGCCCGACAGCAGCCCCTGCGCCAGCGGGCTGTAGGCGATCACGATATGACCGTCTGACTCGGCGAACGGGATCAGGTCCCGCTCCGGGGAGCGGGCGATCAGGCTGTAGCGCACCTGGTTGCTCAGCACCCGGCTGCCCAGCGCGGTCTCCGCCGCACGCCACCGGTCCAGCGAGTAGTTGCTGACCCCGACCTCACCGACCAGGCCGACCCGCTGCAAGGCGCGCATGCCGCGCATGATCGTGCGGTCGCGGAACAACGGGTTCGGCTGGTGCACCTGGTACAAGTCCAGCCGCCCGACCCCCAGCCGGTCCGCGCTGGCCAGGGCCCGCTGCTCGACCACAGGGGGGATCGGCGCGATCGGGAGGATCTTGGTCGCGAGGAAGACCGACTCCCGGCTCTCGCCCAGAGCCCGGCCGAGGATCCGCTCGCTGCGGCCGAAACCGTAGATCTCGGCGGTGTCAAACAGCGTGACACCCAGTTCGAGCGCGCGGCGGACGATAGCGTCCGCCTCGTACCTGGCGTACGGCTCGCCGTAGCCCCACTCCCGGGAACCGAACTGCCAGGTGCCAAGACCGATCTTGGAAATTCTCTTCGCGGTGTTACCGGCCAGATAACGCATGACTTTAGTCTCCGCCTCCCTTCAAATCCCTTCTAGCCCTCCCTCCCCCGCCCTGCCAGCCCTGCCAGCCCTGCCAGCCGTCCCAGCGCGCGGCGTACGGCACCCGTCGCCGGATGTCCTTGCGCACGTCGGAGCCGAGATGGAGGGTCTCGCGCCGGTTCAGCGCCGCCCCGGCGATCGACCCGGTGAGCAGCGGCCCGAGCGAGATCGCGCTGCGGCCCGCACGGGCGATCAGCCGGCGCTGCAGGCGCCTGCGCAAGGGCGAGCCGGCCACCAGGACCAGCCCGGCCGGCGCGAGCGCCACGCCGCGGCGGTGCGCCCACGCCGAGACGTAGGCCATCATGCGCTCCGGCCGGGAACCGGGGGCGCGCACACCGTAGACCTCGTGCAGTTCGGCCACGAGCTTGATCTCGATGCCCACCAGGGCGAGAGTCTCGACTGCTATTTCTACCGGCGCAGTCGGCAACGGCAGGACCATGGCCGCGCCGGCCGCCGCTCCGACGACAGCCGCGGAACGGCCGGCGCCGTGGATCAGCGCGTCGGCGAGCTCCTCGGGACCCATCCCGGGAAACTGGGCGCGCAGCCGCTGCTGGTCCCGCACCGGCAGGCGCGGGGCCATCGCCAGCACCTCGTTCGTCAGCCAGCGGCCGCCCGACCGAGCCCCACGCCAGCCGGCCCGCCCGCTGCGCCCGGCCAGCCGGGAAATCTCCGCGCTGAGCCTGCGGCTCCGGGACGGGCCCGACGGGGCCTCGCTGACCTGCCCGACCAGCTCGGCGATGTCCCTGGGCAGCTGTTGCCGGGCCAGCTCTGCCTGACGTTCTTGGCTACGGCCGGTGTTGTCCATGCGCTAGGGCTACCCTCGCCGGGCGCTGCTACGCGGTCCCGGGCGGCAAGTCCCAGCTTCGATAGCCTGGCCAGGAAGGACGATGACACCGGACGAGCCGGAAGAGGTGAGCGCCCGACATGCCGGCAGACGAGATGTACGATCCAGCGGCGCGGGACGCGTCTGACACGCTCGACGGCGTTCCGGGCGAGGACCCGCTGGACCAGGGGGTCGCGCCGCCGGACCGGTGGTCGGCTGGCGAGGGTTTCGGCACGACCGCTGCTGAGGAGCAGGAGGGCGAGTCGCTCGACCAGCTACTTGCCGAGGAGGAGCCGGATCCGGATCCGTACGCGGACCCGGACGAGGACCTGGGCCGGGATGCCTGGCCCGCCGACGCCGAGCAGGAACCGCGGGCCGGGCGGCTGGTCGCCGAGGACGAGGGAGCGCATCAGGATGAGGAACCGGATCTTGTAGCCCGCGACGTGGGAATCGACGCAGGCGCCGCCAGCGCGGAGGAGGCGGCCGTCCACATTCAGGATGAAAACGGTGATTCAGCCTGACGGGACCAGCGAGCCGGACCAGCGAGCCGGACCAGCGAGCCGGACCAGCGAGCCGGACCAGCGAGCCGGACCAGCGAGCCGGACCAGCGAGCCGGACCAGCGAGTCATACCAGCGCCTCCGGCCGCCGCAGCGCATAGGGTCGCGGTATGACCGAGACGCTGCCGCTGTTTCCGCTGGGCACCGTCCTGTACCCAGGATTGCTGCTGCCGCTGCACATTTTCGAGGACCGGTACCGGCAACTGGTCCGGGACCTGCTGGATGGCCCTCAGCCGCAGCGCTTCGGCGTGATCGCGATCCGCGAGGGCCGCGAGACCGGCGTTGACGGCGTCACGGCACTGCACGAGATCGGCTGCACCGCCACGCTGTGCGCGGTCACCGAACGCGATGACGGCGGCTTCGACCTGGTCACCATCGGCGCAGACCGGTTCCGCCTGGCCTCGCTCGACCACTCGCGGCCGTATCTGCAGGCGGAGGTGGAGTTCCTCGCCGAGGAGACCGGCGACCCGGTGGCCGCGGCCGCGACCGCGCAGGCCGTGCGGCAGGCATTCCATGCCTACCTCGACGCGCTGGTCGCCCGCGGAATGACGCCGATCAGCGTCCCGGAACTGCCCGCCGCGCCGGCCCCGCTGTCCTACCTGGTCGCCGGGTCGGTCATCGCCGACCTGCCGGACCGGCAGGCGCTGCTGGCCGAGCCGGACGCCCTGCGCCGCCTGACCGCCGAGCGCGCCCTGCTGTCGCGGGAGACGGCAATGCTGCGCTCGCTCACCTCTACGCCGGCCCCGGACCTGCGGTACGCCCCCTACAGCCCGAACTAGCTGGTTCGCGGCGTCGATGTACCGGCAGGCGCCGATGGCAGGCACTCAGGTACGTCCGCCAGCGCCCGGAATTACCGGCCCGGCTTAAGGACCCGGACATACCGGACCTCGATGAGGCTTTCGGTGCCGCCGTCAGGGGTCCACGGTTTCTCGGTGCCGTCGGCGTGCCATCCCTGTGCCTCGTAGAAGCCGCGCGCGGGTTGGTTGTCGGCCAGGACCCAGAGGCTCGCCTCGGTGAAGCCGGCGCCGGCGAGGAACCGGCCGGCCGCGTTCAGCAGCAGGCGCCCGGCGCCCAGGCCCTGGCAGTCCGGGTGGACGTAGACCGCGTAGACCTCGCCGCCGGTTCCGCCGTGGCGGTCCGGGCCCCCGGACGCGAAGCCCCGTACCTGGCCGCGCCGTTCGACGACGAATATGAACGCGCCGGCGTCCAGGGCGGTGAGCCTGCCGTGCCATCGGTGCGTCCGCTGGCCGACATCGAGGGCGTCGAGGACGCCCGCGGGCAGCAGGCCCGCGTAGGCATCCCGCCACGTTGCGACGTGCACAGCAGCGATCGCGAAGGCGTCCGCGGGTGCCGCGGGCCGGACCAGGACGCCGGCCGATCCGGCCGGCTCCGCCGCGCTCAGGGGCCTACCTGCGGCATCAGTTGGACCGCGAGAAGATCCGCAGGAAGAACAGGAACACGTTCAGCACGTCGAGGAAGATGGACGCGGCGATCAGCGGCGCCGAATTCATATCATTGGCGCGCCGGAGCCGCTGGAAATCGAACATGGTCAGGCCCGCGAAGATCACCAGGCCGAGTACCGAGAAGACCAGCGACCCGTGCGGGATGCGGACGAAGATCAGCACGATGCCGAACACGATCAGGGCGATGAGCGCGAAGAAGCACATCCGGCCGAGAGCCGACAGGTCGCGCCGGGTCGCGTACCCGGCGGCCCCGAAGCCGGCGATGAACAGTGCGGTGGCGCCGCCGGCCAGCCAGACCGCCTTCGGGTTCGCGTTCGCGTAGTAGACGATCGCCGGGGCCGTGGCCAGGCCGAGCAGCAGACCCACCGCGAACAGCAGGGCGACGGTCAGCGGCCCGGACCGCCGGACCGTGAACCGCATGACCATCAGGCAGGCGAACGCGGCGAGGAACCACACGACGAACACGCGGGAGGACAGGTTGCGCCCGAGGTAGCCGCCGACGGCGAAGAAGCCGGCGGTGAGCGCGACATACCCCATCGTCTGCCCGAAGAGGGTGCGGGTCCGGTCGCGCGTGGCCGCGGCGTATCCGCTGCCGTAGCTGAGGTACTCACTCATGGCACCGGCTGCCTTTCATGTGCCCGGGTCCCAGTTCAACACAACGGCGCGCACCGGGCGACTGTTATCCGTTCCGGATGAAAAATGAGAGACCGACTGCGGGCCGGACACCATCGCCGGGCTGGCCGTACCCCCGGAATTACGGCCCGCTCCCGCAGAGCCTTCACCGCCTCGCCGAGGAACCCGCCGAAGCTGCCGGGCGGCCGGCCGCAACGCTCCTTGTCGATAGAAGCAGCCGTAACGCCACGTTCCGTGGCCGGTGTGGCATTCATGCGTGCATATACATATTTGGTGAGCATCTGGCTACTATGAGCGGGCGGGGTCAGCCGCCCGTCCCTGCGGGCGCGAGGCTGAGGGAGGTGCCGGGTGGCCGACGGGTTCGCGGTGGACCGGGAGGCCCTGCGGGAGGTGGCGCAGGGGATCAATGACGCGATCGGCGCCCTGGAGAAGCTGGGGTTCGACGAGGAGGCCGAGGTCGGCCGGGGATTTTCCGGGCTGGCCCTGAGCGGCCTGCAGGTGGGCAGCGCGTGCTTGCAGTCGGCATTCGGCGGGTTCTGCGGCCGCTGGTCGTGGGGAGTGCGGACGCTGGTGCAGGACGGCAGCCAGATCGCCCAGCGGCTCGGGCTGGCCGCGGGGATGTATTCCGACGCGGAGCAGGCGATCGTCGGCTCGGTCAAGGACCTGGCCGACGCGGCGATCGGGGACCCGCACCTGAGCGACTCCCAGGTGGCGCAGAGTTCGTGGGCACAGGCCGCGGGCCTGACCCCCAGCCAGCGGCCGGACGATTTCAGCGCCGCGGCGTGGCGGCAGGCGGGCAGCGAGATCGAGCAGACGTGGCGGGCGGAGGGCCGCGACGTGGAGCAGAACGGGCCGGGGGCAATGGGGTACCTGATAGTGCCGTGAGGCGGTGAGGCGGCATGGGCGGCTGGTTCGGCGACGTGGTGCATGCGGTGACGCATCCAGGCTCACTGGTGTCGGGCGCGGAACACGGGCTGGGCACTTTCCTCGATGACGGCGCCCACGTGCTGGGCTCTGGGTTGTCGGCGGCCGGCCTGGGCGGGGCTGCGCAGTGGGCGGACCGGGCCGGCGACGATGTGGCCAACTTCC
>Ga0335078_10013804_pt1 | contig 11969 bp, 10 predicted proteins | sample Lox_Sample_32_FD_206711 | JGI IMG/M metagenome (GOLD analysis project Ga0335078, IMG submission 206711) | Soil microbial communities from Loxahatchee National Wildlife Refuge, Florida, United States - Lox_Sample_3.2 | ecosystem: Environmental > Terrestrial > Soil > Wetlands | place: USA... | reverse complement strand
GCGTTTCCGAGCGGAGCCCGACTCGACGTGCTTGGCGGCTTTGCGCTTTGTTTCGGGCGAAACGGAATTAATGTCGAGAAAAATCTGACCGGACTGGAGAATCCTGCCTGCATCTTTGGCGACATCGAGCGCTGACGAGGCAGTGACGGCGGAAATCGCAAGATCGGCTTCACTCACGCAATCTTTCAACTTGTCCGCGGCCCTTACTCCGCAAGCGCGAGCCTTCGACAACATCCGCGGCCGGTGCCGTTTGGAATTGAAGAGGATATCGAAAACACAGACTTCGATTCCCTGCCTTGCGAGATCGCATCCGAAGATGCCGCCGGCCTCGCCAAAGCCAACGATGGCGATTCGGCGAATGGGTTGGGATTTTGTATCAGGCATGTTCGAGTGCCGGGGCATTGGCGGGAAGCTTCGACGCATGCCCATCCCAGACGCTCGCCGGTATGAGCACCTCACCTCGAAACAGCCCGCGCGCAGTTCGAATCAGACTCGAACGGACAATCTTCAATTCGTTGCTCTTGGCGTTCACCTCATCCACTTCGATTTCAAGCGTGAATTCGCCCGTGGGATGCTCGACCGAGAGTTTTTTTACCGCGCCTGCACGCTGAGTCACAATCTCGTGCGCCACCGAGCCGGGCAGCACACAAGCGGTTCCCACAGTGACTGCACCCAAGACGCCAATTGCAGCATGACATTTATGGGGGATGAAGGTACGCGTCGCGATGTCTCCGCCGGCACGCGTCGGCGCCACTAGCGTCATCTTTGGAACTACCTTCGACCGCACATCACCCAAACCCATGCGCTCGCCGGCCAGAATCCGAATTTCTTCGAGACGGGCTTTGAATTTTTTATCCGCATCGAGTTCAGCAGGAGTCTCGTGTCCGGACTTTCCGAAGTCGGCGGCGCGCAGCACTGCGACTGGCATGCCATTGTCGATTAACGTTGCGTCGACACCATCAAGCCGGTCAAGCGCATGTCCCGTTGGCAACATAGATCCGCAGACTGAACCAGCCGTCTCGAGGAAATCGATGCGAATCGCGGCAGCGGTACCAGGCACACCGGCGATGGAAGCGTCGCCTTCGTAGGACACTTCGCCGCCCGCTGTCGGTATGTGCGCGACCGCGACATTCCCCGTATTCACCATGTAGATTTTCACCTGAGTAACGGGATCCCGAGCGGGAACGAGGCCGCGCTCAATGGCAAACGGACCGACTCCGGCGAGCATATTTCCGCAATTGGGCGTCACATCGACCAGCGGGCGGTCGACAGCGACCTGCGCGAAAAGATAATCGACGTCGATTCCAGGACGGAGAGAGCGGGAGACGATGGCGACTTTGCTGGTAAGAGGATCGGCGCCGCCGATGCCGTCGATCTGGCGCGCATCGGGCGAACCCATCACGGCAAGCAACACCCGGTCGCGTAGTGCCGCATCACTAGGAAGATCACTCGCGACAAAGAATGGCCCTTTAGACGTGCCTCCTCGCATTAGCGTGCAAGGAATGCGAGTTTGCGAGTGTCCGGCCATGCAATTTTCTTAGATGAGCGTTACTGATATTTGAGGCCAAGTTCGGCGATTTTCGCTCGTAGGCCATAAATATCGAGCCCGAGCTCTCCGCGCGCCAAACGTTCGCGAGTCGCCTTTTCTTTGCGGACCCGCTGTTCGCAAGCAGAAACTACATCGTGCGCCGTAACTCGTTTCACCACCACCACGCCATCATCGTCCGCGACGACTACATCGCCCGCCTCGACGTACGCGCCGGCACACACGACTCCAACGTTCACCGACCCCAGCGTCGCCTTCACCGTTCCTTGCGAGCTGACCGCTCGACTCCAGACAGGAAACTTCATCTCAGTCAGCGAGCGAACGTCGCGGCAGCCGGCATCGATAACGAGGCCCTTGACACCGTGAGCGCGGAGGGACGTGGCGAGCAATTCGCCGAAGTAACCATCGGTGCAGGGTGAGGTGGGCGCGACCACAAGAACGTCGCCGGGCGCGCAAACCTCCACCGCCACATGAATCATCAGGTTGTCGCCGGGAGGAAGCGAGACGGTAACAGCCGGGCCAGCGATCGCCGCCCCCACATAGATCGGCCGCATGTAACTCGCCAGCAAGCCGCAACGCCCTTGCGCTTCATGGACCGTTGCCACGCCATATTTCTCGAGCGCTGCGACCGTATCCACCGGGGGCTTTTCCACGTGCCGGACTACCACCGGTTTGTTCATGCCAGTTCCTCCGTCACCTGCGGAAAAATGCGCTGATAGGCTTCTCCGTATTTGATGTTCTTATTTGAATTGCGGGAGGCCTGCGCTCCGCGCTGCAACGCCACGCGCTCGTAATATTGCCAGAGATGCTCCTGGGCGCTCATCTCTTTGAACGCTGCATATTTCTTGGGCCACACTGAAGTGATGTCGAGCAGCACTTGCGGCTTCCACTCGCACTGTTCCGGCTGATGCGGCTCGAACAGAAAAACCGGCGGCGCCCCGATGACAGGTATGGCGGGCTCATGGCCATGCGCCTGAGCCACTACGCGAGCTTCCTGCGCGATGTGAGAGGCGAGAGGATGATCGAAGTTGTAGGGATCGTTGAGTGAATGCGTGAGCACAAATTCAGGCCGAATCTTGCGAAAGATCGCGGCTAACTCGAAGAGCACGCGGTCTTCGACTCTCATCGGGTAATCGCCCACATCGAAGAAGATGGTCTTGGCTCCAAGAATCGTCGCGGCCCGGTTGGCTTCTCCTTTGCGATTGGCCTTTACTTTCTCCATCGTCATTCCCGGTTCTCGCCAGAGCTTCGCCGATTCTCCACGTTCTCCAAATGATAGGCAGACGATTGTGACTTCCCATCCGCGCTCCGCATAGAGCGCGATGGCTCCGCCCGCGCGCCAGACAAAATCGGCGGAGTGAGCGCTGACGACGAGTGCAGTTTTCTTATCGGACACGATGCGATACCTTGGGAGTTCAGGAATTCTGCCGTACACACCCGGGCTTCAATCACTGCTGATGACTGTCTGCTGACTCGCAAAGCCAATTTATTTCTTCGCGACCGCGGCAACTTCCACCGGGGGCGTGCCATACGTATGGAACGATTCAATCGTCTTCAGTCCCCACGCCTGACCTTTCTTGCGCTCGGCTTCACTCCAACGGATCGGCTTCCAATCCGGCGCCAGAATCAGACGCGCTCCTGCGTTGGCCACTTCTACGCGGTTGCCGCCGGGCTCATACACGTACAGAAAAAAAGTCTGCTGGATGGCATGTTTGTGCGGGCCGGTCTCAATATAAACGCCATTCTCCAGGCAAATGTCGGCGGCGAGCAAAACTTCTTCACGGCTATTCACCGCGTACGTGATGTGGTGAAAGCGTCCCTTGGTTCCAGTGTGGTCGCGCGTGTAGGCAAAGTCATAGCTCTTGTTCGTGCACGTCATCCACATGGCGGCTTCTGACCCATCGTCCAGGACAATCTGCTCGGTCAGCCGAAACCCCAGATATTTTTCAAAAAACTCGCGGTTGGCTTTTATGTCGACCGCCAGGCCGTTCCAGTGGTCGAGACGGCGCACATTGATTCCGCGAGCCGGAAATCGCTGCGCCTGGTTTTTCAACGCAGGCCGCAACTCCGGAGGCGCGTGGTACCACTGCGTTTCATAGTAAAGCTCGATTTTGTGCCCGTCCGGATCCTGGCACAGAAACGCCGGGCCGTGCGCAAGATCGCCGCGCGTCCATCCGATATCGAATCCCGAGCCCTGCAGCGCCGCCACCCGCCGTTCCAGCGCCTGCTGGCTGCGACTGCGGTATGCGACGTGACCCAAGCCGGGCAATTTCGATGCGGTCAGCTTCAACGAGTGGCGTTCGTAATCGTCGTAGGCATGCAGGTAAACCGAATCGCCTTCGCGGCCACTCTCGGTCATTCCTAGCACGTCGACAAAAAAGCCCAGGCTCTCCTCGGGCTTCGGAGTCAGCAATTCCAAATGACCCAGATGGGCCACATCCATGACCGGTTCGTTTTGCATAGGCTACCCCTCCAGCGTGGTCAACGCTGGTTTCGCACTCAAACACAGATTTTCTAATTTGGCCGCCGCGGGCCACCCCTCGGCCGTTGCACCGAGCCGCCACGGCAGGTTGAGTACACTCAACAATAGGTCTCACTTTTGCAATAGGCTGTCAAGCGAACAACGCTCCAATCAAAAAAGCGAAGCAACCAACCAACGCGTCTGCATCCAGCCCTTGACAATCGTCGAAAGAACTGGCCAGAATGCAGCCTGCGTTCAGTATACTGAACGTCGATGAGCTGCATGACCCAGAGCCCAGCTTCGCAAGGTTTCGCCGAGATGCTGCGCGGCTACTCGATCGAGATCAACCCTACCCAATCGAAGGGCATAGACTCGGCGCTGGACCGTCTGGAACCAGGCACGGAAGTTTTCCTCCCCTGGATTCCCGGCGCCGATCCGATGGATGCCGTCGCCCCCGCCGCTCGACTCAAACGAGCCGGCCTTATCCCGGTTCCCCATGTGGGCGCTCGTCACATTCAGAGCGCGCCGCAGCTTGAGCAGTTTGCCGCGCGCCTCGTTACTGAAGCCGGCGTCGACCGCATTCTTGTCATCGGTGGCGATCGCGCGGAGCCAGCCGGACCCTACGACTCGAGTTTAGGGGTTATGCAGGCCGGTGTTTTTCAGAACCTTGGCATCGTGCGGATGGCGATCGGTGCATTCCCCGAAGGCAATCCTCACATTCCTCCGGCTGTGTTGGACGAAGCGCTAACCGCAAAACTGAATTTCGCGCGCAGCGCGGGCATTCAACTTTCGATCGTGACGCAATTTGCTTTTGAAGCTGAACCGATCGTTCGATGGCTCAAGGCAACTCGCGCGAAAGGAATCGACATTCCCGTGCAAGTTGGCTTTGCGGGGCCGGCCGGAATCGTTACCTTGGTCCGCTATGCCATGAAATGCGGAATCGGGAATTCGCTCCACGTGCTGACGGAAAATCCGTCATTTGCCAAATTGCTGATCGAGAAGGGTCCCGAGCCGATAATCCGCGAGATTCACGCCGCGGCAGAAGCGCCGAATGCGCCGCTCGGCATCGCCGGCCTGCACTTCTACGTCTTCGGCGGATTCAACAAAACTCTCGACTGGATCGAAGCTCAACGGGCCGCGAACCAGACTTCGGCTCACACCTGAGCCATGCGCCAACCTTTCGCGTATGTCTCCCGCACAACCTTGGAGTAAGGCACGGGGCTGACGATTGCTCGAATCTCGATCTGCTTGTGCCGTTCGACCGTTGGCTTGTTCGAGCCTCCGCCCGATTCTCCCCACACGAGTATGACTTCAGTGCCGACGTCGACATCGGCGTCGACGACGCCGACCGACAACATCGATCGCTCATTGTAGCTGTAGCCGGTGAACATAGAGAAGCCAACTGTCTTTCCGTGGCTCATAATTTTGTCGTATGAGGCCGACGCATAGTTCGATTGCGGCAGGTCGATGTATTTGTAAATTTCGCCGGGTTCGAACAACGAGGTGAATGCCTTCACGACGTCGTCCGAGTTCCACGCAAAGGTGACTTTCTTGCGATGCTTTTCGCCCTGCATCTTCCCCAGCGCTTCTCTGCCGATGAAGTCGTGATCGAACTTGATAAAGGGTCCGTATCCCAGCGCGTAAGGCGTGAGGTAATAGTCTTCGATGTTATTCGATTCAAAACTGCCGGCCAGCGAGCCCGTGCTCTCATAACTGCTGGTCGGGGACCACTGCCGATATGCCTTCATCTTCTCGCCCGTGTAGACAGCGGGAAGTGGGGAGGGAATCCATCCCGATTCGAGTGCGTTGGACGCATACGCTCGGGAGCCGACCTCGCGGAGGCCGAAGTCTTTGCCGGCAGCAATGATCGCCTCGCGAATTTCTTCGCGCTCTTCATACGGCCCCCAGACCTCCAGTCCGGGAGCGCCCGCCATGCCGTGGCGCAGCGCGCGAACCTTTCGCCCGGCAATATTGATGTAACCCATGTTGAAGAATTTGATCTCCGGCACCGGCCCCCCGTTCACTTTCTCGAGTATCTGCGGCGCATTCGGACCCTGGATCTGAAACCGGTAACACGTGCGGACAATCGCATTTCCCTTGGGGTTCGAGGGAGAGCGGGGATCCATTTTGGTGGTGACGTTAAAGCCACCGGTGTCGGCATGGAACTGGAGCCAATTGGCAACCGGTGCGCGCCCAACGTAGACCAGGCTGTTCTCTTCGAGATGAAAAAGAATGCCGTCGCCGATCACGTAGCCGTCGTAGGAACAAGGCGAAAAGTGCTTGGCGCGATTGACCGGAAAATTCGCAAAACTGTTCGTCGCGAGATAGGAGAGCATCTTGAGGGCATCGGGCCCTTCGACGTAGAAATTGAACATGTGGTGTGACTGATCGAACAACACCGCGGTCTCGCGCCACGCGAGTTGTTCGTCCCGCCAATTGGAAAATTCCGCGGGAACCACCGGGTAAACGTAGGCTCCGATCTGCGAGTTGCGCAACATGGTCACGGGATTTCCGGCGGCCTGTAGCAAGTCCTCTAGATTTCTTGCTTTCATTTTCGTACCTCCTCGGGTGGAAGCTCGACTGACGCGACGTTCAGTATACGGAACCTCGAAAAGTTTGCAATATGCTCGACTCCCGAGCGGGAGAATTGACAAGAGTCGCGAGCAATGAATACCCTCGCAAATTACCTGCGAAAACACGATGAATGCTCCTTCCAAAATTGTTTCCTTCAAAGAGATCGGCGCAGTCGGGCTGATCCAGCTCGATAATCCTCCAGTCAACGCTCTAAGCCGTGAGATGCGAGTGGGCGTCATCGAAGCCATTGCCTTTGCCGCCAATCGCCCTCACATCAAGACGTTGCTGATCATCTCCGGCGGCAACTTGTTCAGCGCCGGCGCCGACCTGAAGGAATTCGATACCGGATTTTTGGAACCTTCGCTGCAAGAAGTGCAGGCGGCAATTGAACTGGCCGCCGTGCCTGTGGTTGCCGCGATTCATGGATTGGCGCTGGGCGGCGGGCTCGAAGTGGCGATGGCTTGCCATTATCGCGTTGCGCGCACCGACGCGAAACTTGGGTTGCCCGAGATTAATCTCGGTATCGTCCCGGGCGCCGGAGGTACTCAGCGCCTGCCTCGCCTTGTCGGCGCTCGTGCCGCGTTGGAGATGATTCTTTCGGGAGCGCCGATTTCGGCTCAAGAGGGCAAAGTCAAAGGTCTCGTCGATGAAGTTGTAGACGGAGATTTGCGTCCGGGGGCAATCGCCTTCTGCGAGCGACTGGTGCAAGACGGAATCCGCCCGCGGCCGACGCGCCATCTTCCTGCCACCGGCGGCCTCAGCGAATCCGACATTACCGAGGTTTTGCGCGCCCACGCGAAGAGTTTGAGAGGCCGAACCACGCAGACTCTTGTCGTCGAAGCGATTCAAGCCTCGAGATTGCCGTTTGCTGAGGGCATTGCGGTCGAATCGGCCATTTCTCAAAAGTCTCTCGCCTCTCGCGAAAGCGAGGCGCTACGCCATGTTTTCTTCGCTGAACGCGAATCGGGCAAAGTGGCCGGGCTGCCCGCGCACCTCGCACCGCCAGAGATTAAGCATGTCGCAATCATCGGCGCCGGCACCATGGGCAGTGCAATCTCCATTGCATTCGCAGATGCCGGCCGAAGAGTCACGCTGATCGACAATTCCAACGCCGCGCTCGCGCGGAGCCAGGGAAATATTCGTTCCTCATACGCTTCGACCGTGAAGCGCGGCCGGATCACCCAGGAAGTCGCGGATCAGCGGATTGCCCAGATCGCGAACAGCCTGGAGCCTACTGCTGCGGCTGATGCGGACATGGTCATCGAAGCGGTCTTCGAAGACATGGACCTGAAAAAGGAAATATTGTCCAGCCTCGACGCGGTGATCTCCGCCGAAAAATTGATCGCCACAAATACTTCGACTCTTTCGGTAACGGAGCTTGGCCGCGCCACCAGGCATCCCGATCGTGTGCTGGGCCTCCATTTTTTCGCTCCAGCAAATGTCACGAAGCTGCTAGAGATCGTCCGGTCGCGCGATTCCGCTGCCGAGGCGCTGGCGACAGCTCTCTCTATCGCCAAGCTGTTGAAGAAGGTTCCCGTCGTTTCCGGCGATGCCTTCGGATTCATCGGCAATCGCATGATGCTCGATGGCTACTTCCGCGAAGCCGAACGACTCCTTCTCGAAGGTGCCTCGCCCATGCAAATCGACACCGCATTGGAGAAATTCGGTTTTGCCATGGGCCCGCAGCGCGTGAGCGACCTCGGCGGAAACGACGTCGGCACAAAGGCACGCATCCAGCTTTACAAACATGAAAGCCGTCCGGATCCTTATTTCGTGATCGCCGATCGTCTTACCGAACTCGGCAGACTTGGCCAGAAGACGGGTCGAGGCTTCTACCGATATGAAAATGGCAGTCGCGACGCGACGCCCGATCCCGACGTTACGCTCTTGATCGAAACCCTCGCGTCTCAGCGAGGCATCGCGCGGCGCGAAATCGGCGATGACGAAATCGTGGAGCGGTGCCTGCTCGCGCTGATCAATGTTGGCGCGATGGTTCTAGACGAAGGTATCGCGGCGCGAACCTCCGACATCGATGTTGTTTGGACCAGCGGCTACGGCTTCCCCCGCCATCTCGGCGGCCCAATGTTTTACGCCGATACTCTGGGCCTGCGTCATGTGGCCGAGCGCATTCGCCGCTACCACGAAACGCTGGGACACTATTGGCGGCCCAGTAAACTGATTGAACATCTTGCAGCGGAAAACTCAAGTTTCAGACAATGGGATCGAGCCCTGCAATCGCGGTAAGCAATGTGCTGAAAGCGGCAAATCCGGCCTCAAAACAATCTAAGCTCTCGTAGCAATCTAACTCTTGGCCCGCTGCGTAGTGCGTGCCGAAGCATGTGCAGCAAACCTGTCAAGCACATTGGCCAGTTCCTCTGGCTTCGACAACTGCGGCGTGTGATCCGTGGCAAGTTCGGCAACTTCCACACACGGATTCTCGGCGATCATTCGCCGCTGCAGCGCAGGCGGCACCGCGCGGTCGCGGGTGCACATAACGTAATACCGGTCAATACCATCGAGCGCCCCAACCGGAATGGACACCGGCGCCGCGAAAGGAGCCACCGGCTGCGCGCGGTGCTTTTGAGTCGCCCGCAAAGCAACGTCTTCGCTGCAACACTCGTACAGCGCCTGACGAGAGGCCGAAACAGGCATGATGGCAACGGGCGGGTCACCTTCAATCACGACGTTCGCCTGAACTTGGTCGTCTGCCCCCTCCGGAAGCTTGGTCAGGTCCAGAAGACTTTGGCCGTTCTTGGGCAGGAACGCTGCTACATACACGAGCGCGGCGACTTTCTCGGGACGACGCGCCGCGCCCTGAGTCACCACGATTCCGCCCATGCTGTGACCGATGACGATGGCCGGTTCGGAACCAGATGCAAGCACTTCGCACAAACGCGCTGCGCATGCCTCAAGATTCACTTCCTTGACCGGCGTGCAATCTTCACCCAGGCCGGGCAAATCGAACGTCTCAACTGAATGCCCCATCCTCTTCAGTCGCTCACTCAGTTGGTCCCAGACCCATGCGCCACAGAATGCGCCGTGCACGAGGACGAGTCTTGCCATTGGATCTCCTGGATGTTTCAGTATCTCGAGAAGCTAAGAGACGGCAAGTCTAGCCGAAAACGCCTCACACTTCGATGCCATCCCGACCATGCCTGCGAATTTCTTCCGGGCGCTTATAATTCCAGCTTTGCCATCCATGCTCACGAATCGAAAACGCATACGCATTGAGTGGGGAGATTGCGATCCCGCGGGCATCGTCTATTTCCCTCGCTATTTCGAAATGTTCGATGCGTGCACGTGCGCGCTTTTCGAGCGTGCCGGCCTCTTCAAGCCCGATATGTTGAAGGCCTACGGTATTGCCGGCATTCCCGTCGTTGACATGAAATCACGGTTCATGATCCCGTCGCGTTTCGGCGACGACGTCGACGTCGAATCGGCGGTTTCGAAGTGGGGCAATAGCAGCTTCGTTGTGCGTCACCAACTGTTCAAGGGAGAAGCGATGGCCATTGAGTGCTTCGAGACAAGAGTCTGGGTCGGGCACCCCGATGGCGATCCGGAAAAATTTGAAGCGCGCGCGATTCCCGATCGGGTGAAGGAAAAGTTCGGAACCGGGGATGAAATTTAGCGCTCGGGCGGGCGCAATCGCATGGCCGCCGCATTCCCGTTATTTCCAATCTCCATCAATGCGTGATCCAGTGGGGCGCGGCTCTCTTCGTTATTCAGGTGCACAAACTTCCTGAGGAGGTGCAGAAAAACCTTCTGCTCTTTCCTGTTCAGGGCCTGCAGTAAGCGCTGACTCAGCAGGCGCCCGTCGGGAAGCAACTTCTTCAGAAGGGTTGTGCCCTGCGGTGTGAGGTGAAGCAAGCGAAAACGCTTGCTGTTGCTCGGCACCACTCGTTTGATGAATCCGCGTTCTTCCAGGCGAACTGCCAGGTTTGCGGCCGTAGAAGTGTCGAGGGCGCACAGTCGCGCCAGCGTGACCTGGTCGATTCCGGGGTGATCCTGAAGAATTCTCAAGACGGCATATTGGACCGGCGTTACTTCACAGCCCACGGTCGAGTAAAACATGGAAACCGCAATTTGTTGAGCGCGGCGAATCAGATGTCCGGGCTGGTCGTAAACGTCATTCGATAACCTGTCGCTCCTGGTTTTGCGTTTTGGCGTGCGACTGCGTTTCATCGTTTGCTCTGACATCAGATGCCGTGGCGTTTGGGCAGGTCCCGTCGTTTGTGCTACGAGTCTAGCACGCCGCTTGCAGCGCCGAATCTCATCATTTACCTTCATCGTTAAGTACACTGAACGATGTGGGGATCCTCGTGAATGCGCCATTACGGCCGGTGCCTTTTTTTTCTCCTGAAATCGATCTGACGCGTCGCGCCGACGGAAGCTTCCTAATGCGTTCGGTCGAGCCGCTGGCGAGCTATGACCAGCGAATCGGCGATTGGCTGGACCGCTGGGCTGTCGAAGCCCCGGATCGCGCATTCATCATCGAGCAAACCAACGACGGCGAGCGAACGATTTCTTATCGTGAAGCTCGCGAGGCTGCACTGGCAATCGCTGAAGGCTTGTTGGACTATGACGTTGGTGCCGAGCGACCAATCGCAGTGCTCGCCAGCAATAGCATCGATTACGCCGTGCTCATCCTGGCGGCAGTTTATATCGGGATTCCCTTTGCTCCAATCGCGCCCGCCTATGCGCTCCAGACCAATGACTATGTGAAGCTCGGGCACAGTTTTCGCCTGCTGACCCCTGGCATGGTCGTGGTCGAAAATGGCGAACTCTATCGGACCGCGATCGAGAAGACGATCGCGAGCTCCGTTCCCGTTGTTGCTTTGCGGAACACCACGCCGGGCATGATCAGCTTCGCCTCGCTTCGCGGCGACGGCGGTCGCCGGCCAACCGTGATGGCCGCGGCTGCGCGCGTCAATGGCGATACGGTGGTGAAATACCTGTTTACTTCTGGTTCGACGGGCGTCCCTAAAGCCGTCATCAACACGCAGCGCATGATGTGTTCGAATGCGCAGATGAAGCGGCAGGTAGCGCCGATATTGGCCGAAGAGCCGCCGGTGATGGTGGACTGGGCCCCCTGGAATCACACGGCCGGCGGCAACAGCAATTTCAGCATTGTGCTTCACAATGGTGGCACGCTCTACATAGATCCGGGAAAACCGACTCCCGCGCTGTTCGGCGAGAGCTTGAAATTACTGCGAAGAATTTCGCCGACAATCTATTTCAATGTTCCCAAGGGCTTTGAGCTGTTAATTCCGCATCTCGAAGCCGACCGCGACTTTCGCGAGCACTTTTTTCAGCGAATTAAATTTCTCTGGTATGCCGCCGCATCGATGCAGCCCTCGACCTGGTTTGCGCTTGAGCGGCTGACGATCG
>Ga0335078_10013803_pt1 | contig 11969 bp, 10 predicted proteins | sample Lox_Sample_32_FD_206711 | JGI IMG/M metagenome (GOLD analysis project Ga0335078, IMG submission 206711) | Soil microbial communities from Loxahatchee National Wildlife Refuge, Florida, United States - Lox_Sample_3.2 | ecosystem: Environmental > Terrestrial > Soil > Wetlands | place: USA... | reverse complement strand
CGGAGCAATCCCCATGCTGCGCGAGAACGTGCCGAACACCGAGCCGTCCTTGGCTGCGACGGAATAAATGTAATTGGCCGAGCGCAGGCTACCGGCGCCGGTCATTTGCTGCGGAACGATCGACGGTGCGCCGGGAATGTGCTTGCCGATATAACGGGCCAATAGCCGGGCATAGGCGTCGTAGCCGCCGCCGACGCTGTAGCCGATGATCATCAGGACGTCGCGGCCTTTGTAGAAATCGGCGGGATCGTCCGCGGCGGCGACACCGACCAGCGCGAGCAGCACGGCGCATGCGCCGACGATTTTCTGCGTCGTAACCGAGCGACCCATGGAGCCCCCCACTCGCCTTTCATGCCCGGCGAGGATGATAGCCGGGTTTTGCTCAGCTTGAACAGCGCCGGCAAGCCGCGGCAAACCCGAGGCGATCAGCCGACGCCGACCAGCTCCGGTGCGCCGATCTTGTCCCAGATCCAGGCCGCACAGGCGAACAGGCGATCGTCGTCATAGCGCTGCGCCACGAGCTGGATGCCGACCGGCAGATTATTGGGGCCGCGATGCGTCGGCAGCGTCATGGTCGGGGTGTGCAACGCCGTCCAGATCGCCTGCAGCGAGGGATCGCCGGTCGCACCAAGGCCTTTCGGCGCCTCGCCGGGCACGCACGGCACCAGCAGCACGTCGAACCGCTCGAACACCGGGCCCAGCAGCATGCGGCATTCGTCGAGCCGGCGCATCCCGGCGACATAGTCGGCACGGGAGATCCGATGACCGTTCTCGATGTAGCGCCGCATTTGCGGCGACAGCTCGTCGCGCCGATGGTCCCAGAAATAGGCCATGCAGGCGGCGCGCTCGTAGAAACCGATAGTGGAGCGCGCGATCGCGTGCAGCCCGTCGAATGCGGCGGGCATGTCGACATCGCGCACCGTTGCGCCGCACTTGCCAAGCCTGGCCGCCGCGTCAGCCAGCGCGTTTTTCGTTTCCTCCTGCGTGGTATCCCACAGATCGGTGCGCCACAGCCCGATGCACGGCGCGGTGCTCGTCGCCGAGAGCCGCTTCGGCTCCTCCATGCGCAACACCGCGGTCAACAGCGCACAGTCGTCGATCGAGCGCGTCAGCCAGCCGATGGTGTCGATCGAAGCCGCGGCCGGCCAGACGCCGGCCTCGTTGATCGTGTTGTAGGTCGGCTTGTAGCCGAACACGCCGCAAAACGACGAGGGGCGCAGCACCGAGCCGCCGGTCTGGGTGCCGAGCGCGGCGGGCACCATGAAATCGGCCACCGCCGCCGCCGAGCCGCTCGACGAGCCGCCGGGCGTATGCGCGGCATTGTGCGGGTTCGTGGTTTGCGGCGGCGCGGAGCCGGCGAATTCGCAGGTCGCGGTCTTGCCGAGAACGATCGCGCCGGCGCGGCGAAGGAGCGCGACGCAGGAGGCGTCGCTGCGCGGCCGATTGCCGCGATAGATCGGCGAGCCCATCTCGGTCGGCATGTCGAACGTATCGATGGTGTCCTTCAAACCGACCGGAATGCCGTGGAGCGGACCGCGCCGCGGTCCGCGATCGAGCGCGCGCGCCTGATTAAGCGCGAGCTCCGGATCGAAATTCACGAACGCCTTGACCGTGCCGTCGCGGGCGGCGATCCGCGCCACACAGTCGCGCACAACGGCTTCGCAGGTCGTCCTGCCGGCGGCGATGGCACCGGCGATCTCGCTTGCCGAAAGCCTGTTGAACGCGGGGCCGGCCTTGGCGTCCATGACGGCGCGCTCGCTCAATTCTTCCCGGCGCGGCCCGCCGAGGTGCCGGCGATCTTGCCGAACACGGTGCCCGACATCAGGCCGGAGCCGCCCGGATAGTTGAAGTAGAACAGGCCGCCGACCAGTTCGCCGGCGGCGTAAAGCCCGCGCATCGGCTGATAGTCGGTGTTGAGCACCTCGCCGTCGGTGTTGATGCGCAAGCCGCCGAAGGTGAAGGTGACGCCGCAGGTCACGGCGTAGCCTTCGAATGGCGGCGCGTCGATGGTGTTGGCCCAATTACTTTTGTTGATCGCAAGACCGGCCGTGCCGCGCCCGTCCTTGACATTCGGATTGAACGGCACGTCGGTCTTCACCGCGGCGTTGTATTCCTTGATGGTCTTGAGGAACTCGGCCGCATTCACGCCCTCGAGCTTTTGCGCGAATTCCTCGATGGTGTTCGCCGTCACTTTGGTGATCTGCCGGATACGGTACTCGTCGCGCTGCAGATGCTTGGTCTTCTGATCGAAGACCTGCCAGGCGAATTGCCCCGGCTGCTCCAGCACGACGCGGCCGTATTTGGCGTAAGTGTAATTGCGGAAATCGGCGCCCTCGTCGACGAAGCGCTTGCCGGTGGCGTTGATCAGGATCGAGAACGGATAGGAGTGCTTCTGGAATTGATCGCCGACGGCGAGGTCGCCGAATTCGGGCGCGTTCATCTCCCATTGCACGGCGTGGCAGCCCGACCAGTTGCCGCGCGGCACGGCGCCGATGTCGAGCGCCATGCGGATGCCGTCGCCGATGTTGAAGCGGCTGCCGCGCACCTTGGCGAGATCCCAGCCGGGGCCGAGATAGCGGGTGCGCCATTCCGGGTTGGCTTCGAAGCCGCCGCAAGCCAGCACGACGGACTTGGCGCGCAATTCGCGCACCTCGCCCTCCTGCCGAACGCGCACGCCCTCGACGCGGTCGCCGTCGAACAGCAAATCCATGCCGCGCGTCGAATAGCGGATGTCGATGCCGCGTTTTTTCGCCGCCGCGGTCAGCTGATTGACGAGACCGGGGCCGCCGCCGACCGATTCGACGGTCAGCCCGCCCCAAAACTTGAACTTTCCTTCGATCTTGAAAGCCTGCCGGCCGTAGATCGGAATAAGCCGCACGCCCTTTTGCCGCATCCAGTTGAGCGAATCGAAGCTCTTGGTGACCAGAAGCTCGACCAGATCGGGATCGGCGCGGTTTTGCGTCACCCGCGCCATGTCGTCGTAGAATTGATCGGCGGTGTAGGTGCCGAAATCGGTGGTCTCGATTTCGGCCGGCGTCAGATCGGGCACCAGCGTCTTGATATCGTCGACGCCGTTGTAGACGACGCGGATCGAGCCCGCGGTGAAGCGGCTATTGCCGCCGGAATCCTCTTCCGGCGCCGCCTCGCACATGACGACCGTGGCGCCTTGCTCTTGCGCCGCGAGCGCCGCGCAGAACGCCGCGTTGCCGGCGCCGACGACGATGACATCCGCAACTTGGTTCGGCATTTCTTCCCCTTTTATTCCGCCGCCTGCGCGACGCCGCCATGCGCCTTCGACCAGGCGGCGGGATCCTTCATGAATTTTTCCACTTCCTTGAGCTTGGCCTTGTCGAACTTGCCGCTTTTCTTGGCCACCTCCAGCACGTCCCACCAAGTCGCCAGCGCGTGCAGCGTGACGCCGAGGTCGCTCAAGATTTTTTTGCCCTCGGGGAAAATGTCGTAGAAGAAGAACACGAAGACGTGGTCGACGGTGGCGCCGGCGGCGCGCAGCGCCTTGCAGAAATTGACCTTGCTGCGGCCGTCGGTGGTCATGTCCTCGACAAGGAGCACGCGATCGCCGTCTTCGATATGGCCTTCGATCTGCGCATTGCGGCCGAAGCCCTTCGGCTTCTTGCGCACATATTGCATCGGCAGCATCAGCCGGTCCGCCATCCAGGCGGCAAACGGAATTCCGGCGGTTTCGCCGCCGGCCACCGCATCGAATTGCTCGAAGCCGACCTCGCGCATGACCGTGGTGACGCCGAAGTCGACCAGCGTGTTGCGGACCCGCGGAAACGAGATCAGCCGGCGGCAGTCAGTATAGACCGGGCTCGCCCAGCCCGACGTGTAGATGAAAGGCTTGTCGGTCATGAAGCGGACCGCGTCGACTTCGAGCAGCATCTTGGCGGTGAGTTCGGCGATCGCCGCTTTGTCGGGGAAGCCTGTCATTAATTTCTCCTATTCCCCTCCCCCTTGTGGGGAGGGGTTAGGGGCGGGGGTCGAGAGGCGTCCTCGCTGACGTCGACGAGAGTGACTTGCCTCACGACCCCCCTCCCTACCCTCCCCCACAAGGGGGGAGGGAAGATTATGCTACCACCTGCCACGGGATGGTCTCGCCGCCGCGATAGACAATGGCGCGCTCGTCCGGCCCGGCGACCGCAACCTCGGCCGGAGCGGTCCAGGATGCCTTTTCCAGCGTGATCGTCGCCTCGTTGACCGGCATGCGATAGTGCTTGGGCCCATTGAGCGACGCAAAGGCCTCGAGCTTGTCGAGCGCGCCTTCTTCCTCGAACACTTGCGTATAGGTCTCGATCGCGACCGGCGCATTGAACATCCCGGGCACGCCGTTGGTGGAGACCTTGCGGGCGAAAGGATGCGGCGCGGAATCGGTGCCGAGGAAATAGCAGGCCTCGCCCGAGGTTGCCGCCTTGCGCAGCGCGGCGCGGTCGCGCGCGGTCTTTATCACCGGCATCACATACATATACGGCTTGAGCCCGTGGCCGAACCAGTCGTTGCGGGTCAGCATCATGTGATAGGGCGTGATGGTGCCGCCGACCTGCGGGGCTGCGCTTTTGACGAAATCGACGCCGTCCTTGGACGATAAATGTTCCAGGATGAAGCGCAGTTTCGGGAATTGTTCGATCCATTTCGACAGATACCGATCGATGAACGCCTTTTCGCGGTCGAAGATATCGACGTCGGGATCGGTATCCTCGCCGTGCATCAAAAACGGCATGTCGATCTTTTCCATGCGCTCGAGCACGCGCATGACTTTCTTATAGTCGGTGACGCCGGCCGCGGAATTGGTGGTGGCGTTGGCCGGATAAAGCTTTACCCCGGTAAACACGCCGTCGCGAAAGCCGCGCTCGACGTCGTCCGGATCGGTGTCGTCGGTCAGATAGCAGGTCATCAGCGGCTTGAATTTCGAGCCGGCCGGCACGGCCGCCATCACCCGCTGGCGATAGGCGAGGCAGTCCGCCGTCGTGCGCACCGGGGGAACGAGGTTCGGCATCAGGATGGCGCGGCCGAAATGCTTGGCCGTATAAGGCAGCACGGCTTTGAGCATTTCGCCGTCGCGCACATGCAGGTGCCAGTCGTCCGGCTTGCGAATGGTGATCCGTGTGGTCATTGTCTCAAATTACCCGGTCGGCCCAAGATCGCCGCATAAAGTCATCCGTCGACGGAAAATCGGTCATTATGCCGCTTGCGGTTGCGCGCCGGACCCGCGGCCGGTCCCACTCTCCCAACTAGATGAACCGGCTTTGTCCCGCAATCAAGACCGCGCTCATGCCGCCACCGCTTTGGCCGCCGCCTCGGCGTCCGGTTGCTTATAGGCCTTGAGCCGCGGCAGCACCTCGCGGGAAAACAGGGTGAGATTGTCGACGGTCTGCGCGTGGGTGAGGAAGCCGGCGTGGCCCATCATCAGAAGATTGCCCATGCCGCCGCAATGCTCGCAGAACTCCACGATCTGGCCGTAGACCTCGTCGGGCGTGCCGCAGAACAGAATGCCGGCATCGATCAGGTCGTCGACGCCGGTGGCGTGAATGTTGATGGCGCGGCCGTCCCTGGTGAAGCCGCGCGGCGGCGTCTCGCCGCGCAGCATCCGCGCATTGTCCTCCACCGGCACGTAGCCCGGCGGATTGCGGAACGGCACGTGCACGATGGCGCTGGTGCGCAAATAGCCGGCGATGAGATCGCCGCGCTGGCGCGCCTCCGCTTTGTCGTGGGCGACGGCGACGAGCCCGAGATAGGCAAAGCGGTCGGGGCCGGGCGCACGACCGAACTTCGAGACGTAGCCCTTGCGGTAGGCGTCGTAGAGCTTGCGCGTGCCGAAACCGGTGCCGAGGGTGGCCATGACATAGCCGCGCTCGCCAAGCACGCGCGCCTGCGACGACGAGCCGGTGGTCGACCACACCGGCGGATGCGGCTCCTGCCACACCCGCGGCCAGACATTGACCTGCCGGTAATGAAAGAACTCGCCCTCCCAGTTGAACGGGGCGTCGTGGGTCGTCATCGCCTTGAGGATGAAATCGTGCGCTTCCCAGAAGCGGTCCATCAGCTCGGTCGGATTGCGGTTGGAGGCGGGTATTTCATACGGGATGCCCTTAATGAATCCCATGTCGAGCCGGCCGCGCGAAATCACGTCGATGGTCGAAAGTTCTTCGGCCACGCGCAGCGGATCGGGCCGGTGGCCGATCGGATAGCCGAGCACCAGGAGCCGTGACGTCCTGGTGGCGCGCGCCAGCACCGCCAGGCCGATCACCACGGCTGACGACATGCAGGTCGCGGTCTGGTGGTGCTCGTTGAGCATGATGTCGAGACCGAGCTCGTCGCAGAGCTGATACTCGTCGTAATAGCGGTGGAACAGATCGGCGGCGACATGCGGATCGCATTTGCGGTTCGGCAGGATGACGCGGAGCGAACCGGAATGATCGTTCCAGGTCGGGTAATAGGGCTGCTCGCTGAATTGATAGACTCGCATCACGACTCTTTGAACCTCCGGTTCCCGTCATCGTCCGCGACGGCGGGCGATCCGGTATTCACCAATGCTATCACAAAGAAAACCCGCGATGACTGGGGGCTCCGCTTTCGCGGAGCATGACACAGCCAGCGGTCGCGCGGCCTCATCGTTTGCCGCCCATGAAGGCGATCACCTTTTCGGCAAAGATCTGCGGCTGCTCCTGATGCGGAAAATGCCCGGCCCGATCGATCGGCTCGAACCGGGCGCCCGGGATCATGCCGCAATAGGCCCGGCCGTAGGCCTCGCTGAGCATGCGATCGTGGCTTCCCCACAAGAGTAAAGTCGGAATGCGGATGCGGTGCAGCCGGCTTTTCAGCCGCGGATTGTGAAAATAAGGATTCCAGGCATAGCGCGCGGTGGCCTCGCGGGCGCGCGCGGCGGCCAGCACTTCGGCATCCGGCAAAGCCTTGTAATCGCGCCGCCCGGTTTGCGGATCGGCGTAGACGAGCTCGAGATATTCCTTGTCGGTCAGCGCGAAGATATCGACGATATCGCGCGTCTCGCGGTCGCCGACCTTGATGCCGACCGCATTGGCCAAAACCAGGCGCGACATCCGCGCGGTGGATTTCACCGCGATCTCGGCGGCGATCCAGGCGCCCAACGAGACCCCGACCACGACGACGTCGCGCAGGTCGAGCTGGTCGAGCAGATCGAGATAAAAATAGGACAGATCGTCGACCGTACGCATGCCGGGTGCCAGCTCGGAGCGGCCGAAGCCGGGATGGGTGGGGGCGATGACATGCGCGGCGGCAGCGAGCGCGTCGATGGCGGCGGCGGCCGGCTCGATGCCGTTCTCGGCATGCAGGAACAACAGCGGCGGTCCCTCGCCGCGCTCGATCAGGTCGATGCGCGTGCCGTCGACGACAAGCGACCCTGACCCGCTCTCTGCAACTGCCAACGCGTCCTCCCCTGGACTTTTCGTTTTCGCTCCAGTCTTCTACCACGCAGGTGGACATTTGCCATTGCGTGCCGGTAAGGGCAGGAGGCGAGAAAATGACGGACGACAACGTCACCATCCATAACGGCGTCGCCTATGCCAATCACGACGGCATCGAGCTTGCCGGCGATCTGTTTTTGCCGAAAGGCGCGAAAGCTGTGCCGGCGCTGGTCGCGGTACACGGCGGCGGCTGGGTCGCCGGCGCGCGCAACGCCTTCCAATATTGGGGGCCGTATCTTGCGGCGCGCGGCACCGCAATGTTCGCGATCAGCTACCGGCTCGCCACCAAGGGCAAGGCCTTCCCGCACGCCGTGCAGGACGTGCTCGCCGCCGTGCAGTTCGTGCGCGGCAAGGCCGCCGGCTTCGGCGTCGATCCGGCGCGCATCGGGCTGCTCGGCGCGTCGGCCGGCGCCCATTTGGCCGCGCTCACGGCGCTCTCCGGCAAGAAATTTGCCGGCGGCTATCCGCAGGATGCCTTCGCGGCCGTCGATACCGGCGTTAAGGCGCTGATCGGCGTCTACGGCATCTACGACGCGGTGGCGATGTGGACCAATTATCAGCTGCAGGGCGGGCGCGACAACAATTTCGAGAAATTCATGGGCTGCCCGCCGATGGAAAATCGCCAGCTTTATTTCGACGCGTCGCCGATCAGCTATGCCACCTTCGCCAACAACGCGATCGGCGTCCTGCTGGTGACCGGCACCGAGGACGCCCTGGTCGATCGGCGGGTGCAAAGCGATCCGTTCGAGCTCGCGCTCAAACAGGCCGGCTTTTTCGTCCGCCCGGCGATCGTTCACGGCGCGCCGCATTATTGGATGAACGATCCGATCGACGAGCCCGGCAGCTTCAGCGGGTTTCTGGCGCCTCGGCTGATGCGCTTCCTGGCCGAACGGCTTTGAGGGACGCTATTCCGCCGCGGCGCGCTTGCCGATCGCGGCATTGACCGCCGGCATCACCTTCTCGGCCATCAGTTCCATCGAGCGCCTGGCCAGCACCGGATCCGCCCAGTCCATGCCGCAATAGAGCAGCGTGCCGAAGTCGCCGATCTTGTCGTGCAGCGCCAGGATATCGTCGACGACCCGGCTGACGCTCCCGCGAATGATCAGATTGTCGAAAATGTAATCGAGCGTCACCTCCTCGTCGGCCATCTCCGCGCGCGCCTTGAAACCGCCGAGCCGCTTACCCTTGCGCAGCTTCGCGGTAAGCTGGCTCATGTAAAAGCGATAGGGGCTTTTGGCGTCGCCGCCGGCATAGGCGCGCGCGGTCTTATCGTCGTCGGCGACGAACATCGTGCGTGCGACGCGCCAATTGGCGCGATCCGGCTTATGACCGCCTTCGGTGCAGCCTTGGGCGTAAAGGCTCCATTGGCTCGGCAGATGGTCGGCGTGCAAGAAATGCGACGAGATCGGCCACCAGCCGCGCCGGCCGAGCAAGACCAAGCCCTTCGAGTTCGGATCGCTCGAGGTGCCGAGGATCGGCGGATGCGGTTTCTGATACGGCTTGACGACGCCGCCCACGCCGATCTCGGGCCAGACCGTTTTCACGGTCGATATGTTCCAGTACTTGCCGCGCAGATCGTATGGCGGCTCGCCGGCCCAGAGCGCCAGAATATGGTCGATGGCCTCGGCGAACATCGCGCCGCGATCCGCCGACAGCAGTTCGAGCGCTTCGGCATCCGACGGCAAAACTCCGGCGCCGATACCGAGGAGAAAACGCCCTTGCAAGAGATTATCGACCAGCGCGGCTTGCGTGGCGACGAGCAGCGGATGGCTGAACGGCAAATTGGCGACCGCGGTCCCCAGCTTGATCGAGGCGGTGAAACCGGCCAGCGAGGCGCAGAACGTCAGGCTGCTGGGAATATTTTCGGCGAGATCGGTGAGATGCTCGCCGCAATAGCCTTCGGTGTAGCCGAGCCGGTCGGCGAGGATAAAGGCCTCGCGGTCTTCGCGCAGGGTCTCGGCGTAATTTCGTGTCGGCGGGTGGACCGGCATGATGAAAAAACCAAGTTTCATGGATTTCCCCTCAACGTGTCGCGCGCCGCGGCAATGCCATTAAGGTTATGCGAGGAAAGGCCGCGGTCAATCGGCATGCTGTCCAAAAAGTCGCGATTCCATCGGCGTTTCGCTGCACGTTTACCGGTTCATTGTTAACAGCGATCCCGATTCATTTACCACGCCCGTTCTGTTATTTCTTGGCTGCATCAGCAAGCAACCCATTGGATCGAGGCAAGCCAATGTTGAAGCAAATGCAGCGGTTCCTGAAAGACGAGTCCGGCGCGGCGGCAATAGAGTACGGGCTCATTACCTCCGGCATTTCGGTCGCCATCATTCCCGGCGTCAAAGATGTCGGCAGCAAGCTCGCGATGATCTTTTCGATCCTGCAAAACGCGATCTGAGCGCCGACCGCCAGGCGAGCGACAGCAGCGGGTTTCGTGCTGCTCTCTCGACGCGGCGCCCACCCCGGCTCAAAGTCCAAGGCAGGACTTTTGCCGGGCATGCTCTAAGCGGCCAGTTTGGTCGCGCGCGGCGCCTCCTCCACCATTTCGCTCAACGGCCGATAACGAAACAACAGGATCATGGTGGCTGCGGCCACCAGCATGATGCAGACGGCGAGCACCAGCGGCGCCACGAAGGCGCCGGTAGCCTGGGCGATGACGCCGGTCCCATAGGGCGACAGCGTTGCACCGATGATGCCGAAGAAGTTCATCAGGCCGCCGAGCGTGCCGGTCTGATTCGGCGCGATATCGGTGCACGTCGTCCAGAACGGCACCACGTAGAACGACAGGCCGGCATTGGCGATGACGATCATCGTCACCGCCAACGTATTGGAATCCGTGGTCGCCGCGATCAAGGTGCACACGGCATAGAGCGTCGCGCCGAGCCCGACGAATAATTTGCGGTGGAAGCCGCCTTCGGTCCAGCCCGCCGCGGCGAGCCAGTCCATCGCCCAGCCGGCGAAATTGGCGGCCAGAAACGCCACCACGAACGGCAGCGCCGACAGCGCGCTCGCCTGCACCAGCGGAATGTGCCGGTAATGGCTGAGGTATTGCGGCAGCCAGGTCAGGAACAGGTATTGGCAATAAGGCAGCGCGAAGTAGCCGATATAGAACGGCCACAACGCCGGCGTGGTCAGCAGCGCCCGGTTCGGCACCCGCGGCTGCGCCGCCCGCGTTTTCGCTTCGGCGGTTTCGGCATGCGCGCCCTCCGGCAGCGGATCGGCGAAATTGCGCGCATAGCTCCACCAGGCGACGGCGCCCACCAGCCCGATCAGGCCGAAGATGATGAAGATGTAGGTCGGCGAGCCGGTCGCGCTCAAAATTATCCCGGCGAAGAACACGCCCGCGGCCGGGCCGAGCTGCGCGCCGGATTGCACGAAGGCGGAGAAGCGGCCGCGCTTGGCGGTCGCCGGGATCGCCCGCGCCACCGCGGCGACGCTGGCAGGAATATAGGGGCCTTCAAAAGCGCCAAGCAGCACCCGCCAGGTCGCGGTGAGCCACAGCACCGTCGGCGCGACCGGCGTCAGCAGCACCCACAGCGACCAGCCGGCCATCGACGCGGCCAGCGTGCGGCGCGGCCCGAACCGATCGGCAATCCAGCCGCCGACCGGTTGCATGATCAGATAGCCCAGTGAAAACGCGCTCAGCATCATGCCGATGGTGGACGGCGTCCAACCGAAATCCTTCGCCCAGGCCGCCGCGGCAACGCTGAAATTGGTGCGGTCGGCCCACAGCAGCACGCTGCCGCAGAAAAAGACGGTGGCGGTCACTCCCCAGTTGATCGGCTTCGAGCCCGCGGTGTCTGCGCTTGCCGGCATGGCGTTTCCTCCCCGGATTTCGCTGACGAACCGCCCGCCCTTTTTCCAAGGTGTCGCGGCGGCGCGCCAGCATAGCACGGTTCTCGCTTTGTTTCAGCGCCGCCAGCGCGCGCTCCCGGCGTCGTTCCGGCGCCGGCGAACGGCCGCCGCCTTCCGCCGCTTTCAGTCGCCCTCCGTCACCGGCAGAACGAGCGCCGAAGGATATTCCGCCGAGTGATGGATCGTGTCGGTGCCGATCTTGCTCGGCACGTAATAATGCGTCCACAGCACGTCGGTGACCACCGAATCGCCGTTGACGATTTCCAGCCGCATGCGGTTGCCCTTCTTGAAGCGGTGCGCCATCGGCTCGACACTGATCTCGAAGCGGTAGATCTGTCCCGGTTCGATCGGCGCCGGGTCGGTATGGCTGTGATAGGGCTCCATCTCGGTCGATTTGCGCGGATCGAGCGCGCGGTGCGAGGCGCGCAGCCAGCCCTTGGTGATCCAGTATGACGCCGGATTGAGCGTCTTGCCGCGATCCTCGGCCGCTTGCGGCATCTGCTCGGACAGCTTGACGAAGAAATCCATGTCGTTGCGCGTCGACGACGCATAGAGCGTGAGCTTGATCGGGCCGGCGATTTCGAGATCGCGCTCGAGCGGCGCCGTGGTGAAGGTGAGGACGCGGCGCGCCGGATCGGGCGCATTGTTGGGGCCGAAGCC
>Ga0335078_10013802_pt1 | contig 11969 bp, 10 predicted proteins | sample Lox_Sample_32_FD_206711 | JGI IMG/M metagenome (GOLD analysis project Ga0335078, IMG submission 206711) | Soil microbial communities from Loxahatchee National Wildlife Refuge, Florida, United States - Lox_Sample_3.2 | ecosystem: Environmental > Terrestrial > Soil > Wetlands | place: USA... | reverse complement strand
GAGGGTCGTCGGGATGTTTGCCGGTCATCGTCTGGTCGCTTGTCGCCGCGGCGCGGACGATATAGTCGTCCCCCTGCCCTCGCAACGGACCCGATGTCGCCCGCATCATGTCAGTACGCCTGCGCAAGTTTGTCGGTGCCCTGGCACTGTTCGTGCTCGTCATCGTGTGGGCACTGGTCGCCATGGCCCTCGCGCAGGCGCCTGCGGTCCGCGAGCACGCGGTCGCCGCCGTCATCTATTACGTGATTGCCGGCCTCGGCTGGGTCTTGCCCGCGATGCCTTTGGTGCGATGGATGAGCCGGACGCCGGATCCGAGATGACCGCCGAGGCCATTTGAAATCCGTCCTCGGTCACATCATCGGTTCAGGGCTACGCCGCCTCCTGGGGACGGAAACCGTTCCACATCGCGGTCGCTGAGCCGGACAGGAGCACCCGCACATAGCGCAGGCGCTGGTATTCGCCGTTGAGGGAAATCCGAGGCAGCGCGGTCAAGCGCCGAGCGTGGCCTGGGAACAAGACGCCCGGCCGCGTGGTCACCGCCGTCTTGAACCCAAGCTCGGCCGCGATCTTGAATTCGCGGGGCCCGGCCGAGCTACGATCGCCGATCGGGTAGGACAAGTGCCGCGGCCGCACGTCGAGGGCGGCCTCGATCACCGACCGGCTCAAATCCATCTCCGAGCGCGCGGCTTCCGGCGTCAGTTTTGCGAGCATCGGATGGTTGACGGTATGCGCGCCGATCGTCACCAGGGGATCGGCGGCAAGCTCGGCCAGCTCCTCCCAGCTCATGCAAAGATCCTTGCAGAAGGCTGCAATGTCGACCTGGTAGAAGGCGGCGAGATCGTGCACGACGCGGCGCATTTCCATTTCCGTCGGCAGTCCGCGCAGCCACCAATAAAGCTCTTGGTACAAGGCGCGCTTGGCGCTGACAGTGGCGCAGTCGAAGATGCGGTCGCGCCCGTCGACGGTAAGCGCCACGCGCTCGTTGTGCGCAATCACCGCCTCGAGCGCGAGCCACCACAATTCACCAAGCCGATCGGCAAAGCTCGTCGCCACGTAGACGGCAAACGGCACCTCGGCCTCCCTGAGGATCGGATGGGCCCATTTGAGCGTGTCGCGATAGCCGTCGTCGAAGGTGAGGCAGACGAACCGTCGAGCGAAATCGCCTTCGGTCAGGCGGCGGTGCATCTCATCGAGGCTGACGAGGTCGATGCCTTCTGAGCGCAGAAGTTCGATGACCCCGTGCAGGAAGCGCGGCGTGACCTCGAGCAGTCGGTTGGGCTGAAACCGATCGGGCCGCGGCGGGCGGACATGATGCAGGGTCAAAATCAGCCCGACACCGCCGACGAGCGGCTTAAGCATGTGATGGGCGCCGCTGAAATAAAGCGATTCCAGCGCACTGCGGATAATCGTCTGCCTGAGCCGGGCCACGAACGCTCCCTTTACCCTCCCAGCCTTGTTCGACGATCCTCGTCAGCCCGCGCCACGCCGTCAATCGCGCGCGGCGCCGCCGCACGAGCGCATCGCGTCTAGGCCGCCGCAGCGTTTGGAATCGACGTGCCCTCATCCGCACCGGCAAGCATGATCACGTTCGCAAAGCCGGCAATGAGAAGGGCATCGCGCGCCGCTGCGGTCAACCCATCGCCATCGGCTTGCGCAATCACAACGGCGCAAGGCGCAATCTCACCGACGGCCTCCATCTCGGGTCCGCCGAGGGGACCGGCATCGATGACGAGGTAGTCGTATGTGCGCGCGAGCGCATCGAAATACGTAGTCATGCCGGGTGAGGACAGGATCGTGAGCCGATCCACCGGCGCGCGTCCGGCGACAATGAGATTGAGGCCGGACACCCTGTCCCTGGTGATGATGTTGCGGAACGAAGCGGTGCCGGAGGCGAGCTCGGCGAGACCGCTCGTGGAGGGGTCAGTCGCAGTGGCTTTGAGCGCGCTGTCGTCCGCACCAAGCCCGACAAGCACCACGCGTCCGCTCGTTGAGAGGAGACGCGCGAGCCTGATGGCGGGACCCGTCGTGTCGACTGCCGGGCCGGCGCCGAGGACCGCGACCCGGTTGCCGGCCTCGCCGTCCTCGCGTGCACTGCGGATGCCGTCGGCAGCGCCTTCGATCGTGCTCGCGATCCGCGCGATCGGCTGCGTCGCCTCATCCTCCTGTTGCGGAGCGCCCTCGTAATCGAGTTGTGGAGCGTCCTCGTCCGCCGGCACGACGCGTTCCGTCACCGGGACTGCCGGCTCGGCCGGCACTGCAGGCGCGAAGGCCGGCCTGACCGTCGACGGCGCGGCCAAAAGTTCACGCGTGAGCAGCCAGCCGGCGCAAAGCACCGCCGTCGCCAATGTCGCGATCAGCACCGTCGGCAGCTTTTTCGGATAAGCTGGTATATTTGACACCGTCGCACGCGAAATCACGCGCGCGTCCGCCGGCGCCGAATTCAGGGTGTCCCGCGCGGTCGCCTCGCGATATTTGGCGAGATAGGATTCGAGCAGGTCGCGCTGCGCCTTGGCTTCGCGCTCGAGCGCGCGCAAGTGCACGTCCTGCTCGTTGGTGCCGGCCGCCTGGCTCTTGAGCTGATCGAGGCTCGCAGTCAGCGAATCGACCCGCGCGGTTGCGAACTTCGCATCATTTTCAAGCGCGCGCGCAATCTTCTCAGCCTCCGATCTGATCTGCCGGTCGAGGTCGGCAATTTGCGCCTTTAATTCCTTGATGCGCGGATGACCGTCGAGCAAAGAGGAGGATTGCTCGGCAAGCTGCGCGCGCAAGGTCACACGTTGTTCGGAAAGGCGGCGGATCAGCTCGGAATTGAGGATATCGGACGATTCGATCGGCCCCCCGGAACGCAACATTTCGCGGATCAGCTTGGCCTTGGCTTCGGCGTCAGCCTTTTGCGCACGCGCGGTGGTCAGTTGCGCGTTCAACTCGCCAAGCTGTTGCGCTGAAAGCGTCGTATTGTTCGTCCCGACAAGCAGATTGGATTTGGCGCGGAACGCCTCGACCCGAGCCTCGGCCTCGGCCACGCGCTTGCGCAAGGACTCGATCTCGTCGGCAAGCCAGATCCCGGCGCTGCGCGCTTGCTCCTGCTTGGCCGCCTGCTGGCGCACCAGATAGGCGGCGGCGATGGCGTTGGCGACCCGCGCCGCCAGTTCAGGATCCTCGGACAGGAAATCGATGACGATCACGCGCGATTTCTCGATCGCATAGACGTTGAGCCGCTCGTAATAGGATTCGAGGACGCGCTCCTCCGCAGTCATGCGTGCCGGGTTCCTGGTCAAGCCAAGTAACGCCAAAACGGACTTGAGCGGCGATATTCCGGCCAGCATCGGATCGAACTCGGCACGCTCTGCAAGCTTGAGCTTGGCGATCACCTCGATGGCCAGGTCGCGCGAGAGGATGAGCTGCACCTGACTGGTGACTGCCTCCTGGTCGACCGTGCCGCGGTCCATCGTGTCCTTGTCGGCATCCGGACGCAGAAAGATATTGCTGCGTTGCTCGATGAGCACGCGCGATTCCGAGAGGTATTTGGCGGGGATGAACTCCACCACCACGAACGCGAGGAGCCCGACAAGGACCGCCGGACCTATGATCTTCCATTTTTGGCGCCACAGTGCCGCGCCGAGCGCCGGCAGGTCCAGCTCCGCGTCGGTAAGCTGCCCTCTGCCCGGAAGCCGTTGCGATGCCGACGCCACGCTCATGGTCGCTGTACTCCTACCCGACCTGAAAGACATTCACGCTGATCACAAAGCATTAAGGTTGCCATCCGGTTAAGGCCACCGCGACGGCGCTGGCGGAACGCGCGAAAATAGCCACGCCGCGAGGACCGGGTCAGACTTTTTTAACCGGCGCCCTGCTCTATCGGCTTAAAGCGTTGCCGCGACTTTTAGGGATAGTCCTATGGGCGCTCAGCGGCCCGCGAGCTCGATGCCAGCCAGCGCATCAGCCGACGCCGCGATGCGGGCGGCTGCTTCCAACGTTCTGCGCAACTCCTTCGCACCCAAAAGCCTCAAGATCCTGCACGTCCTGCGGGCGCCTCTTGGCGGATTGTTCCGCCATGTCACCGACGTCGCCCAAGGACAGATCGAGCGTGGCCACAGCGTCGGGCTCATCGTCGACAGCGCGACTGGCGGAGAGCGCGCCGACGCCTTCCTTGCCGAGCTTGCGCCGCACCTGGCGCTCGGACTGCAACGTGTCGCAATCGCACGCGAACTTGGGCCGTCCGACATCGGCGCGCTGCGAGCGATCTCGCAGCGGATCAAGGCGCTCGCGCCCGACGTTCTGCACGGTCACGGCGCCAAAGGCGCCGCTCTGGCGCGCCTCGCCATGAGCGCGCCGAATGCGATCCGCGTCTATACGCCGCACGGCGGCTCGCTGGTTTACCGTCCCGGCACGATCCGCGGCGGCTTCTACCGGACGCTGGAATGGCTGCTGAAGTGGCGCACCGATCTTTTTCTGTTCGAAAGCGCTTACGTGGCCGCGCTGTTCCGCTCGGAGATCGGTCGGCCGCACGGCATCGTGCGCGTCGTGCGCAACGGCGTCGGCGATTCCGAGTTTGCCCCGATCCGGGCTGCGCCGGACGCGACGGACATCGTCTGCGTAGGCGAGTTGCGGCCCGTCAAAGCCATCGACGTGCTGATCGAGGCGCTTGCCGTCCTGCGCCGGGATGGCCGGCGTGTAACCGCCACGATTGCAGGCGATGGACCGCAGGCCGGCGAACTCAAGGCGCTCGCCGAACGGCGCAGGATTGCCGACCAGGTGCGTTTTATCGGTCACTGCCCGGCGCGGACGGCGTTCGCGATGGGACGAATGCTTGTCATGCCGTCGCGCGCCGAATCTTTGCCCTACGTCGTCCTGGAAGCGGCCGCTGCTGGCATGCCGATCATCGCCACACGGGTCGGCGGAATTCCCGAAATCTTCGGACCGGAGGCTGCCCACCTCGTCGCGCCCGACGATACCGCAGCTTTGATCGTCGCCATCGGCGCGGCCCTCGACGATCCGGAGCAATACAGGCGCATCGCTCAGGCGGTCCAAGCGCGTGTGCGCAGCGAATTCTCGCGCGCGGCGATGGTGGAAGGGGGCCTTGCCGCTTACCGCGAGGCTCTGGCGATGCGCAAACTCGCTCAATTCACATAACCAATTTTTGAAGTTTGTTCACTATTTTGCCGGTCTCAGTGTCGGCGGATGCATCGGCATCGGCCGCAACGCGTATATCGGTCATGTCCAAGCCAGAGCCCGGCAAGATTTTCGAGACGACTACGTCGACTTCGTCCGCAATCGCCGCCTTGCCGCGCAGCGGCACGAAGTCGGATACGCCGCGCATTCCTTCGCCGGCTCTTTCGGCAGCGGCGGAGCAGCCGTACGAGCATGCTTATTCGCCGATCGTGCTCGCCGGCCTGGTCCGCATGATCGAAGTGGCGCTGGTCGTGTCTGTGGGCTTTGCCGTTTACGTGATCTACGTGGTGCCGGTCGCCGGCTTTGCCTGGCACTATCCGGCCGCCATCATCGGCATCGCCGTGCTCGCTCTCTTGGCCTTCCAGGCGGCGGACATTTATCAGGTCCAGGCCTTCCGCGGGCATGAGAAGCAATATATGCGGCTCGCCTCGGCGTGGTCGGTGGTGTTCCTCATTGCCATCACTGCGTCGTTCTTCGCCAAGGCCGGCGTTCAATTCTCGCGGGCCTGGCTCGGCTCCTTCTACGTCCTCGGGCTGTTCGCGCTGATCGGCTTTCGCCGCGGGCTCTTCCTTCTGGTGCGGCGCTGGACCAACGAAGGCCGACTCGACCGGCGAACGGTCGTCGTCGGCGCCGACGGCAACGGGGAGACGCTGATCCGTTCGCTTGCGGCGCAGCGCGACTCCGACGTGCGCGTGATCGGCGTGTTCGACGATCGCAATGACGAACGCAGTGCCGCGAGCTGCGACGGCGTGCCAAAGCTCGGCACCGTCGAGGACCTCGTAGATTTCGCCCGCCAGACGCGTGTCGACCTTGTGATCTTCTCGCTGCCGATCTCGGCGGAGAACCGCATCCTGCAGATGCTGAAGAAGCTCTGGGTGCTTCCGGTCGACATCCGGCTTTCCGCTCACACCAACAAGCTGCGCTTCCGACCCCGCTCCTATTCCTACATCGGCAGCGTCCCGGTGCTCGACATCTTCGACAAGCCGATCGCCGACTGGGACGTGGTCATGAAATGGCTGTTCGACAAGCTTGTCGGATGGGCGGCGCTCATCTGCGCCGCGCCGATAATGCTGATCGTCGCCATCGCCATCAAGCTCGACAGCAAAGGGCCGATCCTGTTCAAGCAGAAGCGCTACGGCTTCAACAACGAGCTCATCGAGATCTACAAGTTCCGCTCGATGTATGTCGACCAGACCGATGCAACGGCGAACAAACTCGTCACCAGGGACGATCCGCGGGTCACCCGAGTCGGCCGGCTTATCCGCAAGACCAGCCTCGACGAACTGCCGCAGCTTTTCAACGTGGTCTTTTTCGGCAACCTGTCACTGGTCGGCCCGCGACCGCACGCCGTTCATGCCAAAGCGTTGAACCGCCTCTACGACGACGCGGTCGACGGCTACTTTGCCCGTCACCGCGTCAAGCCGGGCATCACCGGCTGGGCGCAGATCCACGGCTGGCGCGGCGAGACCAACAGCCAGGAGAAGATACAGCAACGCGTCGAGCACGACCTCTACTACATTGAGAACTGGTCGATTCTGCTCGACCTTTACATCCTGGCGCAGACGCCCTTCGCGCTGATCCGCTCGGAGAACGCGTATTGAGGGACGCGTGGGCCTTGCCAGCGGCTTACCCGGCCGGCGAGGACCGCCGGGCCGCGGCGCTTCCGCAGCGCCTGCTGAATTTCATCCTCTTCATCACCGTCCTTACAAGCTTCGTCGCCTTCATCGAGCCTTCGCCGCATGACGCGCTCGTGGTCGGGCTGCTCATCGCCGGCGTCGCCGCACGCGTCAAATTCGATCGCAAGCTCACTCCCCTCCTGCTGTTGCTGATCGCTTGGTTGATCGGCGGGTTCATGTCGCTCGTTCAGGTGGGCGATGAGATGAAGCCAGTGCAGTACGTCGCGACCTCATTCTATCTCTGCGTCGCCGCTCTGACCTTCGCATCCCTCGTTGACGACGGCGATCTCGCGCGGCTGGCGATCGTGCGCCGCGCCTACGTTATTGCCGCGTTGCTCGCGACAGCCGCCGGCTACATCGGGTTTTTCCACCTGACGCCTCACTCGGACCTCTTTCTCCTCAACGATCGCGTCAGTGCGACTTTCAAGGACCCGAACGTCTACGGACCTTTCTTGATCTTTCCCTTGATGCTGCTCATGACCGAGATGCTTACGCGCGGCGTGAAGCTTGTTAACCTGGGCGTGGCCGTCCTGCTGCTAGGCGGACTGCTGCTGAGCTTCTCGCGCGGCGCTTGGCTGCATTTCGTCGTCACCGCAATTGCCGCAATCGCACTTCTCCTCGCCGCCGCGCCCGACCGCCGCATGCGTGGCCGGATCATCTTGCTGGGAGTCATCGCCGCGGCCGGAATGGCGCTGCTGCTTGTCGCCCTCGTGTCGATCGATTCGGTCCACGACATGTTCATTGAGCGCGCCAAGGCGATCCAGCCGTATGACGTCGGGCCGGGCGGCCGCTTCTGGGAGCAGCGGCTCGCGCTCAACGCGATCCTCGATCACCCAAATGGCATGGGTCCGTTTGAGTTTTTCCGCATATTCGGCGTGCAGCAGCACAACGTCTATATGCAAGGCTTCCTGGTCTATGGCTGGTTCGGGGGCGCCGCTTATCTGGCGCTGGTCCTCGTCACAGTGGCGACCGGCCTTCGCGTCGTGCTGGTGCAGACCCCGTGGCAAACCTTTTTCATCGCCGCCTACGCGACGTTTGTCGGCGAGGCGGTCGAAGGCCTGATCGTCGACACCGACCATTGGCGCCACTTTTTCCTCCTTCTCGGATTGATCTGGGGACTGTCCGTCGCCACGATCAATTTCTACCGCCGCAGCGCGGCGGCGACCGATTCCGGCGAAGCCGCGGCTGCCGCTCCGGCACGCGCGCGAATGCGCCCTCCGCGCGCGTCGCTCAGCGCGACAGCCGTTCGGTAAGGAGCCGTCCGTAGGACTTGTCGAGCTTGCTCGCCAGCGCGCCCAGATCGTCCCAGCTTATCCAGCCGTTGAGATAGGCGATTTCCTCGGGCGCGGAAATGAGCTGGCCCTGACGCGATTGCAGGACGCGGACGAATTCCCCGGCCTCAAGCAGCGAGTCGAAGGTGCCCGCGTCGAACCAAGCGAAGCCACGGCCGATCCGCACGACTTTGAGCTTCTTCTCTTTGATGTAGAGATTATTGAGATCAGTGATCTCGTACTCGCCGCGCGCCGACGGCTTGAGCGTTTTGACCAGGTCGGCGACGTCTTCGTCGTAGAAGTAGAGCCCGATCGCCGCCCAATTCGATTTCGGTTGCTTGGGCTTCTCCACGATCGAGACCACGTTGAACCGTTCGTCGAACTCGATCACCCCATAGCGCTGCGGATCGTCGACCAGGTAGCCGAAGACGGTAGCGCCGCTGTTGCCGGCTGCTTCGCGGATCAGGTCGGGCAAGCCGTGCCCGTAAAGGATATTGTCGCCGAGGATCAGACAGCAGGGGTGGCCGCGGACGAATGCCTCGCCGATCATGAACGCCTGCGCCAGACCGTCCGGGTTCGGCTGCACCGCATAATCAAGGTGCAAGCCCCATTGCCGGCCGGTGCCGAGCAGCCTCTGGAATGCCGTCTGATCGTGCGGTGTGGTAATGATCAAGATCTCGCGTATCCCGGCCAGCATCAGCGATGAGAGCGGGTAGTAAATCATCGGCTTGTCGTAGACCGGAAGCAGTTGCTTCGACATCACCCGCGTCAGGGGATGGAGGCGCGTGCCGGAGCCGCCGGCCAGGATGATGCCTTTACGCGACATGAGCCGGCGTTTCCCGTTGCGCGAGGACGACCGCCCGCGTGACGTCCGCAACTTCTTCCGCCCAGAGCCGCGAACGCCAGCCGAAGGCTCTTTCGAAGCGGCCGCAATCGAGGACTGAGTTGGCCGGCCGAGCCGCCGCGGTCGGATAGTCCGCGGTGGCGATTGCGGTGACTTTCGGCAGAAGTCCTGTCAGCGGCGCCTGAGCGGCGACAATCGCCACGGCAAATCCATGCCAGCTTGTTACTCCCGTGCCGGTGAGATGATAGGTGCCCCAGGTGTCGCCCGCGGCGTCCGTCAGCCGCGGTGCGATCCGCAGGATCGCAGCCGCGAGTTCGCGCGCCGACGTAGGCGCGCCGCGCTGATCTGCGACCACGCGCAGCTCGTCGCGCTCGCGCGCCAGGCGAAGCATGGTCTTCAGGAAATTGTGGCCGAACTCGCCATAGACCCAGGCCGTGCGCAGAATGATGTGCCGCGGCAGCGCCTCCCGCACCGCGATCTCGCCGCCGAGCTTGGTACGCCCATAGACATTGAGCGGAGCTACCGGATCGTTTTCGCGATACGGCGCGGCCTTGGTGCCGTCGAAAACATAGTCGGTCGAGATGTGCACCAGCGGAATGCCGGCCCCGGCGCAAGCGCCGGCAACTATGGCAGCGCCGCGCGTATTGACCGCGGCCGCGGCGCCAGCATCGCTTTCGGCGCGATCGACCTGGGTATAAGCCGCGGCATTGACGACCAGCGAGGGCCGATGGGCTGCGAGCGCGGCCATGACGACTGCCCGCTGCGTGATGTCGGCCTCGACCCGGCCAAGCGCCACGAGCGGAGCGCCCTGCTCGGCCGCCGTCCGTGCAAGCTCCCGGCCGAGCTGGCCGTGGCCGCCAAATACCAGGATCACGCCACGACCCCGAGGCGCTCCCCGCGGTAGCCCTTGGCGCGGACGCGCTCCCACCATCGGCGATTGGCGAGATACCACTCGACGGTCTTGCGCAGGCCAGTCTCGAACGAGTAGCGCGGCTGCCAGCGGAGCTCGTCGCAGATCTTGCTCGGATCGATGGCATAACGGAAATCGTGGCCGGGCCGGTCGGCTACGAAGGTGATGAGTTCGGCGTGCGGCTGCGACGTCGGACGCGGTGCAAGCTCGTCCATGATGGCGCAGATTGCCTTCACCACAGCGAGATTGCTGCGCTCGCTGCGCGCGCCGATGCAATAGGTCTCGCCGATGCGGCCGGCGAGCGCCACTTGCACTAGCGCGCGCGCGTGATCTTCGACGTGGAGCCAATCGCGGACATTCATCCCGGTGCCGTAGACCGGAAGCTTCTCGCCCGCGAGCGCCTTGATGATCACAAGCGGTATGAGCTTTTCGGGGAAGTGATAGGGGCCGTAATTGTTCGAGCAATTGGTGACGACGGTCGGCAAACCGTAAGTGTGGTACCAGGCGCGCACGAGGTGATCGGCGGACGCCTTCGAAGCGGAATAGGGCGAATTGGGCTGGTAGGGCGTGCTCTCGGAGAAGCACTGCGAACCGTCCTTGAGCGACCCGAACACCTCGTCGGTCGAGATATGATGGAAGCGAAATGCGCTTTTCCCGGCAGCCGGCAGCCGGCGCCAATAGTCCAAGGCAGCCTGAAGCAGCGTGAAGGTTCCGACGATATTGGTCTCGATGAACGCTGCCGGTCCGTCGATCGAACGATCGACATGGCTCTCGGCGGCAAGGTTCATGATCGCGTCGGGCGCAAAGCTCTCAATCACCTCACGCATCTTGACCGCGTCGGCAATGTCGGCGCGCACGAAGGCGTAGCGCGGGTCTTGCGCAACCGACGCCAGCGATTCGAGGTCGCCTGCATAGGTGAGCTTGTCGACGACGAGCACGGTGTGGCCGCAATCGCCGATCGCGTGGCGCACAACCGCCGACCCGATGAATCCGGCGCCTCCGGTAACGATCAAACGGCTAGGCATTGGCCCCCACGTGCGTATTGAAAAGGCGACGCGAACGCCGCGAACGTCCCCAGCGCTCTGTCCTTTTCGGAAAGGATCGCGGCGTCCGACGCCACCGGCCAGGAGACATTCAGGGTTGGATCGTTCCAGATGATGCCGCTATCGCAAGCTGGCGCGTAGTAGCTGTCGACCTTGTAGGCGACTTCGGTCTCGTCCTCGAGCGTGCAAAAGCCGTGCGCGAATCCGTGAGGCACGTAAATCTGCTGGCCGCCCTCCGCACTCAACTCTTCGGCGATCCACTCTCCATAGGTCGGCGATCCAAGACGCAGGTCGACCGCGACGTCATAGACGCGGCCGCGGACGACGCGCACCAGCTTTGCTTGCACGGCAGGTGGAAGCTGAAAATGCAGCCCGCGAATCGTGCCCCGCCGCACCGACAGCGACTGATTGTCCTGCACAAAGACCGCGGTAACGCCGGCCTGCCGGAACACCCGCTCGGTGTAGGTTTCCACGAAATATCCACGCGGGTCGGCGAAGCGGCGCGGCTTTAGAACCAGGACGCCTTGCAGCCTTGTCTCTCTAACGTCCATACGTCCCTCAGCGACCGCCGCGGTTCGCCCCGTGGGGGACGGTCCCTGTTCAAGCAAGCGGTGTCAATCCCTGGCTCGGCGACTACCAAACGCTGGCGCAGCGCGTCTGGCGCGCCGAAACATGCGTCGTCCTCATATTTGACCCGTCAGCGCCGCCAGTGCCAAACCGAAATTGTCCATCACGGTTTCCCGATAAATGCCGGAGCGAAGGAGCCCGTAGAGACGAGGAAAGAAGCTCAATTTCCGCGCTCGGCGGAACTCCTCGAACGTCTGCCTGTTCTCCGCGGACATCGCGCCCTGGATGCGATCGAGAGCGGCAACGTTGAGATCGTTCCAACCCTTGAAACGTCGCAGCAGCATTTGCGCGCGGGAGAGGCGGCTGCGGTTTGAGCCGATCAGGTTGCGCGCGTGTATGCGATAGGAAACGGTCGGGACCGGGTCGAAGAACATCCTGCCTCCGACTGCCATCGTCGCGAGATAAATCCACCAGTCGTGGACCGCC
>Ga0335078_10013800_pt1 | contig 11971 bp, 7 predicted proteins | sample Lox_Sample_32_FD_206711 | JGI IMG/M metagenome (GOLD analysis project Ga0335078, IMG submission 206711) | Soil microbial communities from Loxahatchee National Wildlife Refuge, Florida, United States - Lox_Sample_3.2 | ecosystem: Environmental > Terrestrial > Soil > Wetlands | place: USA: Florida... | reverse complement strand
CACTACTACAAAGAGCCGCACCCTTATTACAACCATGACGTGGTGGTAGTGGGCGCCAAGAATTCGGCCGCGATTGCAGCGCTGGAACTTTTTTGGACCGGCGCGCGAGTGACGTTGATCCACCGCGGCTCCGATATTTCCAATAAAGTGAAGTACTGGATCAAGCCGAATATTGAAAACCGTATCAAAAGCGGTGAGATTAAGGCCTATTTTGATTCCCGAGTGTTGGAGATTCAGACCGATACGATCCGCGTGGCCACGCCGCAAGGAGAGGCCGTGTTGCGCAATGATTTCGTTTTCGCGCTGATCGGGTATCAGCCGGATTTAGCGTTTCTGAATTCCACAGGGATTACCTTGGAGCCGGAAACACTTAGGCCGCGCACAAACGCAGAGACGCTGGAGAGCGAACGGCAAGGTATCTACCTGGCGGGCGTAATCGTTGCCGGTATGCACACCAATGAAATATTCATCGAGAACGGCCGGTTCCACGGAGAATTGATCGCGCAATCCATCACTTCCAAATTACTTGGCTGACATCATTTACAACGTATTCCACAGGATTCCCACAATTTTGGCTGTCTTGATCCGTACAAACCTTATTAACTTTTGTTCACAGATCTAGTGAAACTAGGGACCGATTTTTGGTATCTATTAAAGGGAAGGGATCCCTACCATGCTTCAGTCACTCGTGAACAGCTTGTTTGGTTGTTCTCATCGGAGGACCACTTTCCCGCTAACTCCACTTCGGAAGACCGGTGGATTCCAGGTTCCCAACGCCCCGCGGTACGGAACCTATGTCACCTGTTTGGATTGCGGCAGGGAGCTCGCTTACGACTGGGCCGAGATGCGGGTTGGGAAACCCGTTTCGGGCCGCAGTCCGTCGGCCGAGGCGCAACCCAGCTTCCTGCGCTAGCGCTAAAACATTTCTCAGGGTGTGATGCTGCCTAGGATAACTGTGCGCGTTGCGCCGGTTGCCGAGGGCAAATTGGACGGCTTGTGCCGCCACGTTTCGCACGCCAGCACGCCGAAAGCAATCGCTTCTTTAGCATCCGGGTCGATGCCGTGGTGTGCGGATGTGGTGATGGCCATGTCCGGCAGGAACGCGGCGATCTGGGCCATGAGCTGCGAGTTGTGAACTCCGCCGCCGGAGATGATGAGGTCGCCTTGTGGGGCAGGCCTTCCGGCCTGCCGCCGGCTTTCAGCCGGCGCGCCGCGCGGAAGCGCGGCGGCAGCCTGAAAGGCTGACCCCACTCCGCGCGCTATTGTCGCAGCGGTCAGCGCTGTTGCCGTTGCGATCAGGTCGGGCAAGGGGCGCTTCGATCTCTTAATCCGCTCAACAAACGTCGCACCGTATTGCTCGCGCCCCGCGCTCTTGGGAGGCCGTCGGCGGTAATACGTGTCAGCCAGCAATTCCTTCAGTAACGCGCGGTCGATTTTTCCCGAAGCAGCGATGGCGCCATCGCGATCGAAGTTCTGTCGCCCGCCAGTGAATTCACGAGTGAGGGCATCCATCACCATGTTGCCAGGGCCGGTATCGAAGGCCACAACGTCTTCCGGCACTGCAGATGGCGGGATCACCGTGATGTTGGCGATCCCGCCGATGTTGAGTGCGATGCGGGTCCGCGTCGGGTGACGGAACAACAGGTAATCGACGTAAGGAACCAGAGGCGCGCCCTGTCCGCCCGCCGCCACGTCGCGTGTACGGAAGTTGGAGACCACCGGCACGCCCGTGCGCTCCGCAATCACCGCCGGCTCGCCAACCTGCAGCGTGTCGACGCCGCCCTCATGCCAGATGGTCTGCCCGTGACAGCCGATCAGCTCGACCGGGCCGAAGCTCCGCACCCCGCGCAGCACCGCCCGCGCGCACAATTCTCCGAGTTGGAAATTCAGGCGCGAGATCGCCGCGGCACTGGCGGCTTCGAGTATCGCTCGCCGCACGGCCTCCGGGTACGGCGTGGACTGAAATCCGATGGTCTTGATCCGGCGGCCGCGGATTTCGATAATCGCGACGTCAATCCCATCGAGCGACGTGCCGCTCATCACGCCGGCGACTCTCACGAGCGCTTGAGCTCCTGCTGCAGTTCGCTCAGCAACTGCAGAGCTTCGATGGGACGCAGTTGATCCAGGTTCAGCGAACGGAGGCGCTCCGCAATTTGGTAACCCACTGGCTCAAAAAGCTGGATCTGCAGTGGACCGGCTTCCGGCTTCGCGAGTTCTTCCGTCACTACGTGTTCGGTGCGCTCGTGCAGCTTCAGCACTTCACGTGCGCGCTCGATCACACCTACAGGCAGTCCGGCGAGGCGCGCCACTTCAATGCCGTAACTCCGATCGGCCTTCCCCGGCTCTACCTTGTGCAGGAAGATCACGTGATCCCCCGATTCCTTCACCGAAACCCGCAGATTGCGCACGCCCTCGAGCTGCTCGGCCAATTCCGTCAGCTCGTGATAGTGCGTAGCGAACAGCGTCTTGGCACGAGTTCGCGAATGGATGTGCTCCACCACAGCCCAGGCCAATGCCAGGCCATCGTAGGTCGCTGTGCCTCGGCCGATCTCATCAAGCACGATGAAGCTGCGCGGCGATGCTGTGTTCAGGATCACCGCCGTCTCCGTCATTTCCACCATGAAAGTGGAGCGTCCGCGCGACAGATTGTCGGAGGCGCCGATGCGCGTGAATATGCGATCGATCAGCGGCAGCCGCGCCGATTCCGCCGGAACGAACGACCCCATCTGCGCCAGAATGGCAATCAACGCCGCCTGCCGCAAGTACGTGGACTTTCCGCCCATATTAGGTCCGGTGATGATGGCGATCAGATCGCTGCTGTCATTGAGAAATAGATCGTTGGGGATGAACCGGGCAGCATCCTGCTCGGCCAACCGTTCGATGACGGGATGTCGCCCCGCCATGATCCGCATTTCGCCGTCTTCGGAAAACGACGGCTTCTGATAGCGGTTCTCGGCCGCTACCTGCGCCAGCGAGGCCGTCACATCCAGCTCCGCGATCGCCGCCGCCGAAGCGCGAATCCGCTGGGCCTGCACCGCCGCGGATTGCCGCACTGCCGTAAACAGTTCCTTTTCCAACGTCAGAATCTTGTCTTCGGCGTCCAGCACCTTGCGTTCGTAATCTTTCAATTCCGGTGTGGTGAATCGCTCGGCATTGGCCAGCGTCTGCTTGCGCTCATAATCGGCCGGAGCCAGTTGCAGATTGGCCTTGGTGATCTCGATGTAGTAGCCGAAGACGTTGTTGAACCGCACTTTCAGCGAATTAATGCCCGTGCGCTGCCGCTCGCGCGCCTCGATCTGCGCGATGTACTGCCGGCCATTGAGGCTGAGGTCGCGCAGCTCGTCTAACTGGGGGTTGAAGCCCGCACGGATCGTCCCGCCATCGGCGAGGTTGAGCGGCGGCTCGTCGGCAATGGCTTCCAGGATGAGATTGGTGACATCCGGCAGCTCGTCCAGCCGCTCGTGGATGGAACGCAGCCGCGCCGCCTGCTGGGTATCGAACGAGCGCTTGAGCGCGGGAATCTTTTCGAGCGAGCGCCCCAGCGCCAGCAGGTCGCGGGGACCGGCCGAGCCGAGCGTCACCTTGGCCAGCAGCCGTTCGATATCGAGAATCCCGGCGAGCTGCTTGCGCAACTCCGCGCGCAGGATAGTCTGCTGGATCAGTTCGCCCGCGGCCTCCAGGCGCTGCTCGATCTCTGCGCGGTCCATGGAGGGCCGCAGTAACCGGTGGCGCAATAGCCGCCCGCCCATGCCGGTTTGCGTCTGGTCGAGAACCGCCAAGACGGTGGCCGAGGTCTGCCCACCCACATCGGCCGAGAACAGCGGTTCGACCAGTTCCAGATTGCGAACCGTCACTGCATCCAGCACCATGAAATCGGCGCGATCGTAGTAAGTGGGCCGGTCCAGGTGGTCGAGCGCGCCGCGCTGGGTATCGCGAAGATAGTGGAGGATTGCCCCCGAAGCGCCGACGGCTGCCGCGTGATTTGCCAATCCGCAGCCATCGAGCGAAAGCAGCTTAAAATGGTCGCGCAGGGTGCGGTCAGCATAGTCGTGGCTGAAGATCCAGTCTTCCAGCTCGGTGGGCACAAACCGCCGGCCGGCTCGGTCCTCGCCATTAAGGAGCGGAAGATCCGCGGGAAACAGAACCTCGCGCGCGCCCAGGTTTTCCAGCGCGCCGGCCACCTCAGCCGTGTCCAGCTCAGTGACGCGGAATTCGCCGGTGGAGACATCCACGTGCGCCACTGCCGAGCGAGCCCCGGCTCGCGCGACCGCCGCCAGGTAGTTGTTCTCCCGTGGGCCCACCAGCGCGGCGTCCATCGCCGTGCCCGGCGTGACCACACGTGTGATCTCGCGCTTCACCAGCTTCTTGGCGACCTTGGGGTCCTCCATCTGGTCGCAGATGGCGACGCGATGCCCCTTCTGAATCAGGCGCGCGATGTAGCCCTCGGCGGCATGGTATGGCACGCCGCACATGGGAATGGCCGCGCCTTTTTCTTTGTTGCGCGAGGTCAGCGTGATTTCGAGTTCGCGCGCCGCCACCACGGCGTCTTCGAAGAACAGCTCGTAGAAATCGCCCAGCCGGAACATCAGCAGCGCGTTGGGCGCCTGTTGCTTGATGCTGTTGTACTGCCGCATCAGCGGCGTGGAGGCGTCAGAGGACATCGGTAGCACAGGTATCGGAACGATCCGCGGCCGGATTCTTGCCTGTGTCCATCTTACGCGCAAACTCCGAAACCAGACACAGGCCGGAGGCCTGTGCTACGCGTAAATCCCTCGCAGCTTGATGGCAAATTGCACGCGATCGAGCGCCAGCATGTAGGCGGCAATGCGGTTGTTCACGTTGTGCGTCTCCGCATAGTGCACCACGGCGTCGAAGCTCTCCACCATGATCTCTTCCAGGCGCTGGTTGACCAACTGCTCATTCCAGAAGAAGCCCTGGCGGTCCTGCACCCACTCGAAGTACGAAACTGTCACGCCTCCGGCATTCGCCAGAATGTCGGGTATCACAAACACTCTGTGGTCGGCGAGAATTTCGTCGGCCAGCGGCGTTGTCGGTCCATTAGCCCCTTCGCACAGAATCTTGCAGCGCAGCCGGTCGGCGTTCAGCGAAGTGACCACATTCTCGGTAGCCGCGGGCAGCAGCACGTCGCAGTCCAGGAACATCGCGTCGTTGCGGTCCATGTCTTCGCCGCCGGCAAACCCCGTAATCGAACCGGTCTCCTTGCGGTGCGCCTCCAGTGCCGCGATGTCGAGGCCTTTGGGATTGTACACCGCGCCATCGTACTCGATGATGCAGATGATCCGGAATCCCTGGGCGGTCATCAGGCGGGCGGCCATGCCGCCCACGTTCCCAAACCCCTGTATAACCACGCGGCTAGACTGGGGCGACATGCCGAAGCGCGCCAGCGCTTTCAGCGTGACCATCATGCAGCCGCGGCCGGTGGCTTCCGGCCGGCCCCGCGAGCCGCCTAACTCCAAGGGTTTCCCCGTGACCACCGCCGTCACGGTATGGCGGGCATGCATGGAATACGTGTCCATGATCCACGCCATGATCTTGTCGTTGGTGTTGACGTCCGGAGCGGGAACATCGCGCTCGGGTCCGATGAAGTCGATGATCTCGGCCGCATAGCGGCGCGTCAGCTTCTCCAGTTCCGCGTCGGAAAGGATGTGCGGATCGCAGATCACACCGCCCTTTCCGCCGCCGAACGGGATATTCACCACTGCGCATTTCCAGGTCATCCAGGAGGCCAGCGCGCGCACTTCGTCGAGCGTCACATCGGGCGCGAAACGAATGCCTCCCTTGGATGGGCCGCGGGCTATGGAATGCTGAACACGATAGCCGGTGAAGACCTCGAGGCGCCCGTCATCCAGTTGCACGGGGATGTGCACGGTAATTTCTTTGGCCGGCGAACGCAGCACTTTGCACATGCCGTCGTCCAAGTGGAGCCGCATGGCGGCCTCGTCGAAGCGGGCGGCGGCGGCCAGCCACGGATTCTTTTCGTTATCGAGCGAGATGGAAGTCGGAGAAGTGAGCGTTGACATGGATCACCGCCTCTATTATGACAGCCGCCGCTTCTAACGAAAAAGCGGGGACCGGCGGTAGAGCCGCCGCCCGACATTAGCCTAGTTGACGGTGATCGCGAAGGGACTGCTGCGCACTCCATCCACAGCAACCACTACCGGAACGCTGGCGCCACCGAAGGACTGACCTACCACGAATGCTACCAGCACGGATTTGTTATCCGGAGCCGCGGTGATCTGCAGCACCGCCATCGTCACGCCAGAGACAGTCACCTGCACGCGGTTGGGGTTGTTGACAACCGCTGGGTCCACACCCGTAACCGTGGCAAAGACCACGTCGCCGGAGGAAACCGGATGGGTGGCGTCCACTGCCTGCTGCGAGGTGTTGGCAATGGCCGTGATCACCGGCGGCGGGGCATCGATCTGCACCGCAATGGCCGGCGACGTACCGGCGCCATTGTTCAGTGTCAAGGTCGCAAGACCAAGTGGCGTCTGCGGTGGCACGACAAAAGTAATCTGGTTCGGCGTGGCGGACACGACTGGCACAGGCTGCTTGTTGATCGTCAATTGCACGCTGCCGGCCGGCGACGCCAGGTTCGATCCCGTAATCGTGATCGTCGCTCCGGGGTAAATAATCGCCTGGTTGGGATCGTTGTTGACAAGTGGCAGACCGATCTGCGGCAGCGACGGATTGACCGCCTGGATTTGGAACGCCGCCGCTTGGAAATCCGTCTGGAAGCCGGAGATGACGCTCACTGGCGTAGAGCCAATCGCTGCGCCGGGCGCCACCGACGCATTGGCGACGATATGAGTCGGGCTCAGCACCCAGACGCGGCTCACCGCGACATCCGACGTTCCGAATCCCAACGTGATCTGGCCATCCACCAACTGCATGTTGGCGCCGACAACGTCCACCATTGCCGCGACGCCGGCCGGCAACGCGGATTGCGCCAGAGTGATCTGGGGCGCGCCCGTAACCGGATAACTGTACGTCGGAGGATTCTGCGTTTGATAGATCGTGGAGTTCTGGCCGTCGCCCAGGTTGTACACGATCACGTTGGCGTTTTGGCCGCTGTAGCCGGGAGGCGGCGTCACGGTCAGGGAACCCAGGGTGGCGTCTCCGCTCAAGGGAGTCTGCGACAGAGCTGGAAGCCCGTCGAAGTACACGCTGCTGTCCGCGCCGAAGTTCGTCCCGGTGACCGTGACGGTGCCATCTCCATTGGGCGCCACCGAGCCGATGGCCGGCGGGTCCGTCGCCACTAGCGTCAGCCCGCCCGGCAATACATACATATCGTTTCCAAAATTGAAGAGGATGGGCCTTGGGCCTGTGCCGGGAATCGCAGGCATCTGGAGGTAGATGGCCAGGGCTACCGGATAGCCAGGCGAACTGTACGGCTGGAACTGTGGATTCGCGAACCCTCCCAACACCGTGATCGATTGTGGAACCGGCGTGTCGGATTCAAACGCTTGCGCCACAATGGTGGCCTTGCCCTTCTTGGTGTTGACCAGCGCCGGTTCGGTCGGCACGAAGGTGGGGGAATAGCTGTAGGTGCTGATGTCGTACATCGGCACGGCGGCGCGCGGCCCGACCGAGAAATCGATTCCCGTGGCGGGCGCATTCACATCCACCGGAACCATCTGGAACTGCTGCGGGTCGCGCGTGCCCGGATAGAACAGCGTCTCGAACGGACCGCTCCAAGGAATAGTTTGGCCGGTCGGATCGTAAGGGCCGCGGATATTGGCGTCGGGCGGCAGCGGATGCACGTACACCCAGTAGCGCCCCGGTGCCAGTCCGTCGATGCGGTACGTGCCATCGGGCCTGGTCAGCGTACTGACACCGGGGCCCGCGGGCGTGATTGCCACCACCGATGCCATCGTCACCGGCTGCCCATTTGAGGTGATTTGTCCCGAGATGGATCCCACCGTTGCCGCATAACCGGCATTGCCGTACAACGCCAGGAGCCCGGCGATATCGTCCTGATCGATGGGGCGCGCGTGCGACGTAGTGCGGATGATGCTATACGACATGGCGCTGCCGACAAAGCTGTGTTGCAGTCCCAGCGCATGGCCCATTTCGTGAATGGTGGTGGTGAAAAAGGTCTCCAGGTAGCTCGGGCCAGGCGCCTGACTGGTGTCGTTGGTTAACAAAATGGTGGAGCGGACTACCGGGAAGAACGGGCCGCTGGGGCCATTCGCCACGGTGGTGGACGCCGTCACACCGCCCATTCCCAACAGGCCAGGAGGCAGGTCGGCGAACACCACATCGCCGCCCGGCGTATTTCCCGCGCCCAACACGCCAGCCGCCTGATCGTTGAACCCCGCGCTGCTGCCCGGACTACTGGCGCCTTGGATCGGAGCTTCTTCTCCGCCGAAGGCTACACGCAAATCCGAGCTGCTCACGCCATTCCAAACCGCGGCGGCTTGCTTGACCTGGCTCAAGACCGATGCATAGTCGTCGTTGGTGCCGAGTTTGGCCGGACCCGGGTCCGTTACCAGGAATGTCACGGTTTTGTTGGGGAGTTGCGTCAGATCGAATTTCTCAAAGACCGGAGTGTTGAACGGACTCTGCAGGTAATGAACGTAGTGATAATACGCGCCCGCCGGAGTCGCCACCAACGCCGCGGCTAGCGCCATCACAACGGACGTGCGCGTGAGTTTCATCGCTATTTCACGCTCCCCCGCAGCGCGCCGGCGATGCGCGCACGCAAATCGCTCAGCTTCAAAACAACGGTCTGGTCTTTCACCTGCTGGCCGGTCCCCGGCTCCAGCATCATTTCCGGTGCGGCGGGACGGGTAGCAGTCGTGCCCGAAGCCGTAGTGGTCAACGTGAAGAGCCCTTGGGTCAGCCCGATAATTTGGGTCAGTCCCGAAGGTCCGGTCCACAGAAACAGGACATAGTCCTGGCCGGTCTGCAACTCCGGCGCGCCAGGGAAGGTCTGTCGCAAGCGGTTGACGCTGCCGCCCGGAACGGCCACGTCCTGGCCATCCTGAGCGCCGCCTTTGTAGCGTTCTGTCACCTGAACAGCGTAGTGGGTATAAATGATCGGGCCGCTGGCCGACGCCTTGGATCCCGTGACCGTTCCGCGCACGATGGCCGTGGATTTGGCGATCATGTCGTCGAGAGAGAGCCGCTCCAGAGTGGCGCCCGAGAGCGGCGCAATCCCGACGGTCACCACTAACGCGAACCAAAAGTGGCGGTGCACGCCGTCTGTAGGAGCACCTGTGATGCCACGTAACATTCTTTGAATCCAAGCACTTGGATCGGGCTCAGGGAGTCCCGGTGTGTTCGCCCGACACGGCTTTGGGACAGCCTGCCCCAAAACATTACACCTTGCTGGGCCGCACGATCAAGATGGGCACCTCCAGGTTGTGGCGCACCGGGTTGATGGTCGTGCCGAAGATCAGGTCTTTCAGCCCCCCGTGGCCGTGAGCGCCCATGATGATCAGGTCGGGATGAATCTGGCGCGCATAGCGCACAATCTCGCGCCGTGGAAAGGCCGAATGGCAAACCTCAGTTTCCACCGTAAGCCCTTGATCTCGCAGAGCTTGGGCGATTCCATCGAGGTAATGCTCACCCGCCTCGACCTCCGCCGTGGAGGCTTCGCGCCCGTAGATCTGGCTGGTCACGCCTTCTTCGACGTGCAGCAGGAAAAGCCTGGCGTCGTGGATCTTGGCCATCGCCGCGGCGTGGCTGACCGCCAGACTGTCCAGCGCCGTGTGATCGAGCGGCACCAAAATGCGCCGATAGACTGGCACGGCTGCCTCGGCGCCGGCGGTGGCGGGCAATGTCACCGGAGCGCGTCCGAAACGCCGCGTCCACCGGCTGATCAGAGGTTCCAAAGTGACCCAGGACAACAGGAACAGAAGCATCGCCCCGGCGGCCACGCTGATTACCAGAATCAGCATTCGCCACGGACCCGCCTGCGCCAGCCAGTCGGCAATCGCCATCACCGCCAGCCGCAGATTCAACCCAACGATGACCACGGCCGTAGTCCAAGCTAGGAACCGAACCCACATAGGATTCGCAAACGATCCCATCCGCGCACGGTCGTTGGTGAAATGAATCAGCGGGATGATCGCAAAGGGCAACTGCAGGCTTAGGATTACCTGGCTGAGAATGATCAACTGAAAGGTGGACTGCTCGCCGGCCAGGTAAATCATGAGAGCGGCGGGCGTGATCGCCATAGCGCGCGTGATCAAGCGCCGCAACCAGGGCCGCATGCGGAAGTTGAGAAAGCCTTCGACCACTACCTGGCCGGCCAGCGTCCCGGTCAGCGTGGACGATTGGCCCGAGCACAACAGCGCCACCGCAAACAGTATCCCGGCCAGGCTGGTGCCCAGCAGCGGTATCAGCAAGGCTTGCGCCTGCTGAATCTCGGTAACGATGATGTGGCGTTGGAAAAACACGGCGGCGGCCATGATGAGAATGGCGGCATTCACCAGCAGCGCGCCATTGAGCGCCACCACCGAATCGACCAGGTTATAGTGGCACGCCGTCCGCTTGGCGGCGCTGCTGTGGCCGATATGACGCGTCTGCACCAGGGCCGAATGCAAGTAGAGGTTGTGGGGCATCACCGTGGCGCCGAGAATCCCGATGGCCACGTAGAGGCTGCTGCGATTGAGGCGCGGTACCAGGCCCGTCAACATCGCGTGCGGCGATGGGTGAGCCCACAGGATTTCGATGAAGAAGCAGCCCGCGATTACCGCAATCAATGCCAGCACGAAAGCTTCGATGGTGCGTATGCCCAGGCTTTGCAGCCACAGAACCAGCAGCGTGTCGGCGGCCGTGAGGAGCACGCCGGCCAGCAGTGGAATGTGGAACAACAGGTTCAGCCCAATGGCCGCCCCCAGAACCTCCGCCAGATCGCACGCGGCGATGGCGATTTCGCACAGGCCCCATAACGCCACGTTGATGGAACGCGGATACGTCTCGCGGCAGGCCTGGGCCAAGTCGCGCCCGGATACGATGCCGAGGCGGGCACTGAGAGTCTGCAGCAGTATGGCCATGGCGTTGGACATGACCAACACCCACAGCAGGCGATAGCCGAAGCGCGCACCGCCCTCCAGGTCGGTGGCCCAATTACCCGGATCCATATAGCCGACACTGACTAGGTAGGCCGGCCCGGCAAAGGCGAACATACGCCGCCAAAACGAGATATGCCCCGTGCCCACGCTGCCGTGGACCTCGGACAGGGAACGCGCATCCTGACTGAGAGGCTGGGCCGGGAGCATATGAACTTAACTGTAGTTAAGTTCAGGGCGGCGAGTCAAGGGAGTCGGGTGGTGCGCTAAAATACGTTGATCGATTTTTGGTGCTAGTCGGCGTATTCGTAATCGGGATCGTTTTCGACAGGAACGAATCTGTCGAACCTGCGTTCGTATCGTCGGCAGAAACCCACCCTGCGTGAATGGCGCCGATCCGGCCTCACCCGCCATGAAGACTCGTCCATCTTCAACGAGTTCCAATCCATCATTCGCGAGTGTAAAAAGGAACTCTCTGGGCAGGCGCTCGGGTTCACCCGCGTGAAGGGCTCTATCAAGGCCCTTTTGACGACGGCCCTACTGTTTCCCCCATTAATGATGGTGATCTTGCCGGAAATGGCATTTCCCGGTTTGAAAGTTGGTTCCTCAATTCTGTTGCTCAGGAATCGGTCCCCGAGACTTGGTTCTTCGATCAGAAGGGTACGCACGATGAGATGCGGTCGGTGGGTGAGGATGAGGGACTGCCGGGTCAGGTCTGTCGCTTCTTTCTCGTTGGAGGACTTCAGTCTTTTGCTGGTTTTATCTTTGTTCTTTGCGCCTTCAGCGCGCTTCTCTACGCTAATTGGTTGACCTTTTGGCGGGGTTGGGCCTGTGACCATATTGGCAGCCAGGCTAGAGACAGAAATAAGGTCAGGGTTCGCATGGGGACATTCTTCTGCCCCATATAACAAAAAAGCCCACCAGCGTGT
>Ga0335078_10013799_pt1 | contig 11971 bp, 10 predicted proteins | sample Lox_Sample_32_FD_206711 | JGI IMG/M metagenome (GOLD analysis project Ga0335078, IMG submission 206711) | Soil microbial communities from Loxahatchee National Wildlife Refuge, Florida, United States - Lox_Sample_3.2 | ecosystem: Environmental > Terrestrial > Soil > Wetlands | place: USA... | reverse complement strand
TCCACATTGATTCACTCGCCGGCTTCGGCAAACAGGTGCCAACTGCCGCTCGAAAACGCGACATCCTTCTTATTGAGGGCCGGGGAGTTACGCGGGGACTGAAACCCACGCGATCCCGTGAAGGTCGATCTTACGCGGTCGGCGGCAGATTTTCTATGGCCGGCCCCCTCCGCGTCGAAAAGGCTCCGGTGTCCTTTCACGTCTTGTTGCGTTTTGTCGTCTGTTGCCGCTATAGTGAAGCCGCTGGGGAAATGTGTCCGGGCGGAGGTCGGCCACCCTTTGGCCGGTTTTTCCTGTCACGCTGAACCGGGATTTCAGAACTGCGGCGGAGGCCAGAGACCGTTCCAGAACGTCTTATGATCACCTATCGAATCGGACAGGGCGGCCGTTACTTGTGGGCGAAAATTGTGAGAGTCTTCGCCGCCGCTCGAATTAACCCCAACGTCCTCACTGCGGTAGGCTTCGGGATTAACGTATTGGCGGCGTACCTCTTCGCCTATGGCTATTTCCGCTGGGCGGGCGCCACGGTAGTTCTGGCCGCCATTTTTGATCTCACTGATGGTCCAGTGGCGCGCGTCACTGAGCGCGTCACCCCCTTTGGCGGATTTTTTGATTCCGTTATCGACCGGTATTCGGACTTGCTGCTGCTGGTGGGGCTGATCGTCTATTACGGACGCAGCGCCCGCTTCTGGTACGTGACGCTGGTGGCGGTGGCCATGATTGGCGCCGTGATGACCAGTTATACCCGAGCGCGTGCGGAAAACCTGATTCCCAAGTGCAAGGTGGGCTTTCTCGAGCGTCCGGAACGTATCGTGCTCATCATTATTGGCGCCTTCACGGACCGCATGGCTCCGGTGCTCTGGGTCATCACCGTCTTCTCGCAACTCACAGTCATTCACCGCATCGTGTATACGTACCAGCAGAGCCAAGCCCGGGCGCTGAACGCTGAGCGGTAGCTCGAATAGAGGGGTGGGCTTCAGCCCCGCCCTCCCTTGATCCCTGGCTTGCGGCCAGGCGTCGCGCTTGGCGCTGGTCCTTCGCCTGTCTGATGATTGACGTCGCGCGTACATTCCGCGAAAACGAAATTCTGCTCACGGGCAGCAGCGGCTTCCTGGGGAAGGTAGTGCTCGGCCTCCTCCTGGACCGCTATCCGGATTTCAAGCACGTGCACGTCCTGATGCGGGGAAGCCAAAGCCTTGGCGCCACCGAGCGTTTTGAGCACCAGGTTCTCGGCTCACCAGCCCTCAAGTCGGTGCTCGAGGGGGCTGACGGGCGCGGAGAAATCGAACGGCGAGTCGCTGAGAGAATCACCGTTTGGCCGGGTGACGTGGCCTTACCGTGCTTCGGCCTGACGCCGGCTGAAGCCGGACGGCTTGCAGGCCGCGTCTCGCTGATCATCAATTGCGCCGGCCGCGTCGATTTCTTTCCGCCACTCGATGACTCGCTCGGCCCTAACGTCAATGGCGTCGAACACTCGATCGCGCTCGCGCGACGTCTCGGCGCCAGACTCCTGCACGTTTCGACCTGCTTCGTCTGCGGGGAAGCCGACGGTTTGGTGGAAGAGACCGAGCCTATTCTCGGTTTCTATCCTCATCGGCAGGGCCCTCACGACCAGAGCTTCCGGGCGGCCGACGAACTCCGCTTTTGCCGGGACCGTGTGGCCGAGATCTACGACTCGACCGGCGTCAACGGCGACCCGGCCGGAGCCACCCGGCGGCGTCCGCGTGAGCTGACACAGAAGCTGACAGCGCTCGGCCGGCAGCGAGCGGCGCATTGGGGCTGGGTTAACACCTACACGTATTCCAAGAGCCTCGGCGAGCAATTGCTGGCTTCCACCACAGACGTTCCTTGGACCATCGTTCGACCGGCCATCATCGAGAGCGCCCTTTCCTTCCCTTTTCCGGGCTGGATCGAGGGCGGTCGCACCGCCGCGCCGCTGGTCTTGATGGCCCTCGGCGGAATGAAGGAATGGCCCATGCGGCGCGACGCCCCCCTCGAGGTCGTTCCCGTGGACGAGGTGGCGGCGGCGATTCTGGTGACGGGGGCGCTCCTGCTTCACGGCGAACACCGCACCGTCTACCAGCTCGCCAGCGCAGAGGTCAATCCCATTCGCCTGGAGCAGCTCGCGCGGCTGCTGCGCGCCGAGGCCCGCAAACTTACCCGGAACGGCGGACGATCGCAGGGGCCACCATTCATCCATCGGTTGGTTTCTGGGGGGCGTCGCCGGGGCCGGCTTCGTTTTCTCTCCGCGGCCCAGGCCCACGCCCGCCGAGAACGCCAGAAAAAGCGCATCGCGCGGCTGCAAAGCGTGATCACCGGCATGCGCGGCCTGCTCCGCACACTCAGGCTTCCCGGGCACGACGCGCTGGCCGGCTGGAATTCGTCCCTGCGTGCGCTTGGCTTGCAGTCTAGCTTCCGTGAACAGACCCTGGAGTACTACCTGCCCTTCGTCCTGCACAACCGCTTCATCTTCGAGTGCGAGAACATTCGCGCTGCGTATAACCTGATCAGCCCGGAGGATCGGGCGCGCCTTCCCTGGGCGCCAGAGCGGATTGACTGGGCGCACTATTGGACTCACAACCAGGTGCGTGGCATCCAGAAATGGGTGCAGCCCGAGGCCGTAAAACGGTGGGCTTTTAAGATTTAGCGCCAGGATAAACCAGCCAATGCCGCGGCTGGCGGCCCCGCGAGATCGCGGATGCAGGGGGGACCGAGAGCCAGGACTACCTGTCGCGGCACACCGAGCAAGGAGATGGTTATGATAGACCTGAACCTGGACAAATACCCTGGCATCAAGAGAAACCTCGAGATTCTACATATGTGTTCCGGCTTGGAGCCGTTCCTGTCTTCAGTTGGAAAAGAAGCTGACGACCCGAAAATCCAGGATCTCGCCAAGGACAGACCCGCGGAGTTTTATCAATTTCTTCGAGACAAGATGGAGGGCAAGGACTATGAGAAAGAAAACATCAGTCTGAAATACACGAGAGACAGCGTGGTGGTATACAACACGGAGCAAATCGCCGATGCCTTCGACAGGCTCCGGCAAGCGGTGCAGGAAGCCCGAACATACATGAACAAGGCCGTGGACATCGCCGAAGACTGCAAGGGTACGAATCCAGCGGCCTCCTGTTCGAGGCCGTGCTTGAACGGCATTTCCGGCTTACCGATCCCAAAAAGCGAGCCCAGGGACTCGACCAGATGATGAGGTTTTTCAAGCTCACCAAGCTTGGCTTAGGGACCCGCGTCCGCATCTGTAACCTCAGGTGGAAGGGTAAGGACCTCCCGGGTGGAGCGACGGGTTACGTCACCCTAAGAAAGACGGATACGGATAAGGGCCGGCCATTGAATCCGTATCACAACGTATTAGGAGAGGACCTGCGGTCAGCGATGCTTACGCTATCGTTTCCTTCGCGCTCCAGAAGTGTCTTGACCGCGAATCACAGGAATTCAAAAACTGAACGTCGAGCGCCTTACGGGTGGACGCCCAAACAGACCCGCGGCATCCGAACCTGGGTGCAACTCGAGGCCGTGAAAACGGTGGGCCTTCTAGATTTAGCAGAGATCTGAAAAAGGCTGGGCGTGCCTTGGAAGGGCAGGTTTCAACCCCGCCCTCCCGAAGCGCTCGGAGTGCTAACGGCCGCTGGCGCTGGCAGCAGCCTGGTCTACAATCGTTGCGGCTTTACTCGCATCGGTGACGCCAAAGATCAATACCGGCGCATTCGTTCCAGCCTCAACTCCAGAGTACGCGTAATTGATATTGATCTGGGAATCGCCGAGCTTGGATGCAACCCGAGCAAGCTGCCCCGAGCGGTTTGCCAGGCGGACCTGGACGACGTCAGTCTGCGTGTACGTTAGGTGCTGGCTATCGAGCACCGACTTGGCATTCGTCGGGTTGTCGACGACCATGCGAACCAGATTCTTTCCCTCACAGGACATGGCTTGAAGGGCAATCAGGTTCACGCCGCGATCGGCCAGCGCCCGACAGACCTTTCCCAGGATTCCAGGCTGATCTTCTAGTCGAATCGCGAATTCCTTATTAACAGGCATATTAGAATGACCTCCGTGCTATATAGATTGAAACCGCGAAACACTCCTCTGCCAGGCCGCAACCTGATGGTTGCGACCTGACTTCCGTTTGATGCTCACCTTGTTCTTCGAGAGGTTTGAAGGACACAAAAAAACGCATGCCTGTCGAGCGAGCCAACGCGCCAAAACCGTCGGGGTCCGGCGCAGCCGACCTCGCCGGCTTTATTCCCAACTTGATGGCGGGGTTTTTGGTGATCGCAGCGCAAGTCTTTTGCACCTCGAGCTGCGCTTTGTCTCGTCAGGCAGATCACGTCCGGCGGCGAGAGCTCCGACCAAGGAACGGATATCAGATTGAACATCTGATGGCGAAGGAAGAGCACTCGCAGGCGTCGCTTGCGTCTGGCCCTCAACTGAGGGCGCTGTACCTTTGGGGATCGTCGACGTCCACGAGAATACCGGGGTCAGCGACCTCGACGAACTGAGCCTGGTTGTGCCAGGCGCGAATCAAGTGGTTCGCACCTCGATCCGCAGGTAGAGCCAAAAGGGGCTCGAAGAGCGGCCGTGCGAGAAGCACCGGGTGCCCGCGCCGTCCGCCATGGGTGGGAACAACCAGAGGCGCGTTGGTGCCCGCGAACGCGTCGACCAGAGCGGCGAGCGTGGAAGCTTGAAAGGCAGGGTGATCGACAAGACATAGTAGCACGGCATCCAGAGGCTTAGGTTCGTCATTGACACGTGAGGCGAACTCCGGCGAAACGGCAGTCCCCTCTGCCTTGGGGGGAGCCGCCAAGGGTGAGAGATCGGTGTGTCGAAGAGCCTGGCCATTAAGAGCCGCCAGCCCCGCCTGCAACGACGAAGTCTGGCCGCGGAGGTAGTCACAGTTTGTGACCACCTCCACGCCCGGCAGACTCACTTGTCGCCGTATCTCGTCGGCGTGATGGCCCAGCACCACCGCCACTCGTGAAACTCCGGTCTCGTGGAGCTTGGCAACGATCGTTTCCAGGAAAGTCCGGCCACGGTAATCCAGAAGCGCTTTGTCTCGGCCCATACGCGACGATTCGCCGGCCGCGAGCACCAGGCCGGCGATGACGGGGCTGGCCGTCATATGGTCTGATGGATCTTGGGGTGATAGGCCAGCGAAGGTGCCGACGGCGCCCTGTTGCGACGCACGGCGATCATCTCGGCCACCACTGAGACGGCGATCTCCTGCGGGGTGAGGGCGCCGATGTCGAGTCCGACGGGCGAGTGGACGCGCTCGAGTTGATCCGTGCTCAGACCTTCAGATTGCAGCACTTTCGCGAACTCGATAAGTTTCCGCTTGCTGCCCACCATGCCGATAAATCGCGCCGGGGTGGTGACGGCCCAGCGCAGGCAGGCGAGGTCGGCCTTGTGGCCGCGCGTAGCGATGACCGCGTAGCAGAATTCGTTCAGGCGCAGAGCGGCAAACGCCTCTTCCCAAGGCCCCGCGTGGGTTTCTAGGGCTTCTGGGAAGCGCTCCTTGTTCGCAAAGCCCGGACGGTCATCAACGATGATCGTCTCAAACCCGGCGAGCGTCGCCACCTTTGAGATGGACAGCGACACATGCCCGCCTCCGAAGAGGTAAAGTGTGGGAGTGGCCAGGATGGGCTCGATGAAGATCTCGAGCGAACCGCCGCAGACGAGGCCCTGGTCGGCATCCGGACTCTCGTTGAGGTTAAAGTGCAGACGGCGCGGCTTTTCTTCACGCATCACATCCTGCGCTGCCGACCACACGTCCGCCTCCACGCACCCGCCGCCCACCGTGCCCACGATGGACCCGTCATCGCGAATCAAAAGTTTCGAGGTCTCGTAGCTCGGCACCGAACCCTGCACGTTGATAATCGTGGCGAGCGCCGCCTTGCGGCCCTCTTTGCGGAGTCGCGCGATCTCTTCGAAGACGTCCATGGGACTCGATTCCTAGATTAGACTCGCGCGCGAGTGGCAGTCAATTGGGCCCGGAATGCAGATAATGAAACTTTAATGACCAGCCGGCGGTCCGCCACGGCCGAGTCACGAACAGAATGGGAATACCTAGCAAAATCAATACGATAGCAGCCTGGCTGACCGAACTTGACCGCCAACGATGTGACGAAAGGTAGACCAACCTTTCGATAATGGATCGAGCCCATTGACATTCTTCAAAGCTAATAGGCAACCATAATTTATCTTGACGATACCAAGGATAATAGGACTTAATGGTTTTTTGTTCTTCTTGGCATTACACTGCGTCGGGATGTTTCAGTTGCTGGGTCACCGATAACCGGGCACGGGGCTGCTCAAGCGAGTATTCGCTTGGGGTTCTGATCGGGACAAAGCGATGGGGAGACGATTTCGGCGGCGTGCAGTCATGGCTGTAACCAGCCACCGGCCTAGCTCTCTGCCTGCAAGGCTCTGCTACAACAGAATGAGAAATGCCGCCTCGGCATTCGCCACTCCGGCGGGATCCTGTAGAGCGCTAGGTCCATAAGCACTCCCCTAATCATTATGCGCGGACTTGTGGCGCCACTTTTATAGACCATTAACACTTGAATTTTCAATATCCTGGAGGATGCTGAAATGAAAAGGCTAGTCGCTGGGAGTCTTGGCATCACATTGTCGCTTCTTTTTCTCCTCGGCGTTGCACCGAGGCTCTGCTCAGCTCAAACTTCGGTTGCCGGAACGATCAGCGGAACCATCACGGATTCTTCGGGCGCCGTTATTCCGAGCGCCAACGTTACCGTTACAAATACCGGTACCCAGCAGGCAATGAAAGTCACCACGAACGCCTCCGGTTTTTACCAAGTGTTGAATATTCCTTCCGGCGACTACGACGTCCGTGCGGAAAAGGAAGGGTTCGAAACCTGCCTGCGCCGGGGCGTTCACCTCGATCCTGCCGCTAACATTGACGTGGGTTGCTCATTGAATGTGGGGCAGGTGTCGCAGACGGTGGAAGTGAAGGCCGCCACTGTCAACGTCGACGTGAGCGACACCAAGGTGCAGCGGACTGTGAACGCCACCCAGATGCAACAATTGCCGGTGAACGGCCGTAATTTCGTCAGCCTCCTCGGTCTTCAGCCGGGTGTCGTACAAGGGTTTTCTTTCAATAGCTTCCAGGCCATGGGCCTGTTTGCCTCGCAGTGCACCATGGTGAACGGTATGACCGGCGAATCGAATAACCTCCTGATTGACGGTGCTCCCTCCACCCGCACGCGCGCCAACGGCGCTACTGTCGGCATGCCGGGCATGGACTCCATCAGTGAAGTGAACATCATCACTACCGGCTACATGCCCGAGTACTCGCGCGCTGCCGGCGGTCAGATGGTGGTGAATATGAAATCGGGTACGGATCAGTATCACGGCGATGCGTTTGAGTTCGTCCGCAATGATGCCTTGGACTCCCGAGGCTTCTTCAACGCCACCGTTCCCAAGCTCGACTACAACGATTTCGGGTTCACCATTGGCGGTCCGGTGATCCCTCATAAGCACAAGCTGTACTTCTTCTGGTCAGAGGAATGGCAGCGCGAAGTCACGGGCAACACGGTGAACAGCACGGTGCCGACGGCAAACGACCGGATGGGTGATCTGTCCGACTATTGCAAGGTCTTTACCAGCAATTGCCCAACGGTTCCGAGCTACCTCAATGGCGTCGATGGCTTGTTAGGGGGGCAACCGTTCCCTAACGACACGATTCCGGCAGGCCTCTTCAGCGCCAATGGTTCCTCCATGGTCTCAAACTTCTATCTAATGCCTAATAAAGTTACGAACCCCAACACGAGCTATCCGTACGAAGGCGGGCAGAACCTGAATTATCTCTACAACTCGCCCAGTGATGCCCGCATGGATGACGGCAAATTCGACTACAGCATTAACGATAGAAACCACTTAGCCGTAACCTTGCGCCATTATGCCGATACTTCGAGCGATCCCGTGAACGGCAGCGGTGGCGCCTCGGCACTGCTCAACCAGGGGTATCAATTTCCCAGCCGCGGCGCCACCATCGACTACACCACCACCTTCAGCCCGACTATTCTGAATGACTTCACGGTGACTTCGACGGAAGACATCGTTCACGTGCTGGTGCCGGGCGGCTCAACCAACGGCAATGGCACCGACCGCAGTTCGCTCGGAGTGACGTACCCTTACATCATTCCGGGTGGCGACGCTAGCAAGGATATTGCCGGCAAGATCCCCACATTCATCATGAGCGGCTTCGACACCGTGAGCGGTTTGCCTTATCCTTCGGGCAGCACAGGGCATGTTTACACTTTGCAGGATGTAGTCACCAACGTCCGCGGTAACCACACCTTGAAAGCCGGGTTCTGGTTTGAGCACGATGGCGAAAATGATCATGACCAGGTGCGCGTTTCCCCCGGCGGCGGCGTGGGTAACAACCTGAACGGACAGTTCGAGTTCAACGCCTCCGGCTCAAACACCACAGGATCTCCGCTAGCTGACGCGCTGCTGGGGAACTTTGACAACTATTCCGAGCTTGGCTGGCGCGACTACACGCCCTGGTATGGCCACCAAATTGGATTGTTCGGCCAGGACAGTTGGAAGGTGACGCCCCGGCTAACGGTTCAAGGCGGCATGCGGTGGGACTATTTTGAGCCCTACCAGAGCAGTTGGTGCAATTTCGCCATGTTCAACCCGCTATTCTATTCCTTCCAGCCGGGCGTACAGCAGGTGGTGGATCCGGCAACCGGATTTGTGACCGCCGGTAACCCCTACAACGGCATCGCCACCCCTTGCCAGGCTCTGCCCCAAAGCGCCGTAGGCCACTACGCCGTGTTCGGACAAGCGTTGACCTCGGCAAATCTGGCGTCCATCAACCAGCAGCTTCGTAACGACGGTATGCAGCGTGGTCTCACGCCCGAGATTCTTCAGAAGCGCTGGAACGACGTCCAACCGCGCATCGGTTTCGCCTGGGATCCAAAGGGCGATGGCAAGACCTCTATTCGCGCGGGCGGCGGGATCTTCTTCAACCACAACACCCTGAGCGATGTGACGCTGATGGGTGGCAACTCGCCATTTCAATTGGCTCTGGAGACGTTCAACGGCAGGGCCGACTGCCCGGGCGATGCCTTCCCGGGGGCCGGTGCTTGCTCGGCGCCCACCGCGCCGCCAAACCTGCCTATTCCGGAAACAGGCCAGGACCTCGTCAACAAAACTCCGGTGTACTACTCCTGGAACTTCACCGCTGAGCACATGTTCTGGAATAACACGCTTGTGGACGTGAGTTACGTCGGTAATCGGGGCAAACACATCATCATTAATGCGGATCTGAACCAGCCGGCGATCGGGACCTTTAACAACCCTGCGAATGCGGCCATTAACCAGGACTTGCTGAGACCCTATCCGGGCATCGGTGGCGCCATGACCGACAACCAGGAGGGAAGCTCAAGATACGATGCCTTGCAAGTGAGCGTGCAACGTCGTTTTACGAACGGTCTGCAGTACAACCTCTCCTATACCTATTCCAAGTGCTTCGACATGGCGGATAGCATCTACACCGTCGTGGCGGACACTTACAATCCCAAGTTCAACTGGGGGCTGTGCGGGTTCAACCAGACGCATAATCTCATCCTCACTTACATCTACGATCTGCCATTCCTGAGGAACAACACCACTCTCCTCGGCAAGGCACTTGGTGGTTGGGAAGTCTCAGGTGACGTGGCGCTCATCAGCGGTTTTCAATTCACGCCGTCGGCCAGCTCAGATTACCTCGGCAACGGCGGGCAGAGCATCGGCGCCACGCTGCCTGCCTACGTGCACCCGAATTGCAACTATCGTGGCAACAGGTCGTTCAACCAATTCTTCAACACTGCATGTTTCTATGAGCCCGCTCAATTCCCGAACACCGGATTGGTGGGCTCGGCGGCGTACAATTCCATCGAAGGGCCAGGGACTGATAATTTCGACTTTGCCCTCATCAAGAACGGGCCCATCTGGGCGGAACACGAGGTCCGCTATCAATTCCGCGCCGAATTCTTCAACGCCTTCAACCATCCGTCGTTCAATGGACTTGATACCGGCGTGACGGACAGCAACTTCGGCCACATCACTGGCGCCGTAACGCCCCGCAACATCCAGCTGGGATTGAAGATAACCTTCTGAGCGTGGGGATCGATTGGCGGCACTGATGGGCAGGGGCGGCTTCGGTGGCCGCCCCTGTTTGCTTCTGGAGTGGGGCAGCTCGCTGCCGCTTTACTCAGGCCAGCTTGCTGGCCGTAAGACTGGGAGCGGGGGCGTGGCGTAAAAGGGAAGAGGTTGACTCCCAGAACTGCTTGACGCTAGCATTTACCGCGATCCCAAAAGAGATGCCATGACCCAAGAGGAGATCGAAAATCGGTTGAGGCAGATGGAAGTTGATCTGATCCGCCTGGATAGTGTCACCCAGAACACCGCGAAGAACCTCGACCGGTTGGCTGACATCGTCTCTAAACTAGCCGAAAAACAGAAGGAGACAGATGAAACCGTTGCGATCCTCGCGAAAGCCCTGGTCAGCCTGACGGAAACGGTAAACGGCTTCATGCGTCGTCAGCACAACGCAGATCAGCCGCAATAACGTCGTAATTCACGGCTTGGCTTGGCTGCCGCTCCGTTCTGCTGCGCATCCAGTCTCTCCGGGAAAACCTCCAGGAATCGCTTATACATTAAGCAGACCTTTGTCGGCTCACCTTGTTCCGTGTAGGTGCAAAACGTAACCAGGCCATCTTGCTGGCCGACCTTCTGCGTTAGAATATTCGCATTATGAGGCTCAGGCTTTTGAAGCTGGCAGGACTGGCGTTGTACTTGGGCCTTGCTGCCCCGACGGGCTTTCACGCTCAGTCTCCGTCCACGCCTCAAGAAGAAGTTCAGCAGGGGCTCAGCGCTTTTCAACATGGCGACTTCGCTGCTGCCGAGCGCTACTTATCGGAAGCCTTAAAAGCTAATCCCAACCTGTCAAACGCTGCCGAAGTACAAGCGAATCTGGGACTTGCCTACTACGCTGACCATCAGTACCCCCAGGCTGTAGATGCTTTCCAGAGCGCGCTAAAGCGCGACCCAACGCTTGAGATTGCCAAAGGCTTTCTGCCTGTCAGCCAAGCAGCGGCGGGTGACTGTACTCAAGCCATGCCGGGGCTCGAACGCGAATTCGCCGCCAATTCCGACGTCAAGCTGCGCCGTGTGTTGGGCCTCAGTCTGGAGCGGTGTGCGATCGAGGGCGGAGACGAGACGAAGGCGGATGAGGCCACGCAGAAACTGCTGGCCGCATTCCCGGATGACCCCGATGTGCTTTTCACGGCGGGCCAGCTCTATGGCAGGCTTTCGTCGGAAGTGAACCTCAAACTGATGAAGGTGGCGCCGAATTCGCCACGTACCTATCAGCTCATGGCTTCGGTCTCGGCGGCGGAGGGTAACTGGAAGGGCGCGATCGACGCTTACCGCAAGGCGCTGCGCCTCGAGCCCAATCTGCAAGGCGCTCACCTGCAGATCGCCGTCCTGACGCTAATGCATTCGCCCGATCCCAATGCCTGGCATCAGGCTGTGGCCGAGCTAAATGAGGAGCTGAAGATCGATCCCGCGAGCGCCGAAGCTGAATACGAGATCGGAGAGGCGTACCGCAAGCACGACCAACTTGAACCCGCCGTGGCTGCTTTCCGCAAGGCCTTGGATCGCGATCCCAACGCGGTGCCGGCAAGGCTGGGACTCGCGAAGGCGCTGCGGCAGCTTGGTCGCAAGCCGGAGGCCTTGGCAGCGCTGCAACCCGCGCGGGAGTCCGCCCCCGATGACCCGGACGTCCACTTTGTACTCGCCCAGCTCTACCGCGACCTGGGTCAGGCCGCCGAGGCCCAGAAGGAGATGGCCGCCTTCCAGCGCCTCCGCGGGCCCCAAGGCAAGAGCCAATAACCAAGGACCGGCAACGCCACGGCCGCCGGGGAGCTTGACCGCTCGGGCGGCAATGCAAGTT